>JADMIO010803654.1_pt1 | contig 45703 bp, 35 predicted proteins | sample 8958161 | NCBI WGS metagenome assembly JADMIO01 (sample SAMN16585339, study PRJNA669376) | soil metagenome | isolation source: Crop rotation soil | place: USA: Cullars Rotation, Alabama | collected 2011
GCCGCGACTTCAAGTCACGTGAATTCCAAGCTTCGGATCCCACTGTGCTGGAAAGTCTTGCCGGTGCTGTTGCGCGGGTGGAAGAGCTCGGTGTCGACGAAGTTGTGGATCACCTCGATCGAGCACGACTTCGTGCCGAACTCGTTGCAGAAGTTCTCGCGCGTGCGCCGCGCGAGATCGTGCGACACGGCGGTGACGCCGTCGCTCTCCTGGATCACGAACTGCGTGAGCGGCGCGTACGACGGATCGACGCCGACGAGCGTGATGTCGGTGCCGTGCAACGTCGTCACGACGCGCGGCGCCGCGCGGCCGTGATCCGCGCGTGCCGCGGCGCGTGCGAGGTACGCGGAGACCGCGTGCGGCAACGCGTAGTGCGCGTGGATGATGTCGAGCCCTTCGCTGCGGTGCACGTTGAGGATCGACGACGTGATCGCGAGATCGTGCGGCGTCGAATGGAACAGCGGATACGGAATCCCCTGCGCGACGTGCATCTGCACCGGACCCGGCGAGCGCGCGAGACGCGGCGGCACGTCGTGCGAGAACAAGTGCACGTTGTGACCGACCGCCGCGAGCGAGAGCGCGAGCTCGCTCGCGACGACGCCGGAGCCGCCGTAGGTCGGATGGCACACGATGCCGACGCGCAAGCTGCCGTCGAGCGGCTCGCGCGTCACGCTGCGCAGGGAGATCGGATCGGGCGTGCTGCGCGGGCTCATCGGTCGTGCACGTAGCTCGTCAGGATCTCGAAGGCATCCGGCGGCAACGCGGGAAGATCTTCGGCGCGCAAGCTACGCACGGATTGTCGCTCGGAGCGCACGGGCGCGGGCACGGGAACGAGCTCGTGCTCGCGCAGCTCGGCTCGAGCGTCGTGCGCGACGGCTTCCGGCTCGATGTCGAGCTCGCGCGCCGTCTCGACGTCGATGCGCGCGATCGGCTCGAGCACGGCGGTCGCGGAGCCCTGCGCGGAAACATCGAGCGCCGTCGCGCGCGCGTCGAGCGGCGTCGTCGCAACGGAGCTCTCACGGCGCGCGTCGAGCGCCGCTTCCGCGATCTCGACGCGCCCCTCGTTCGTCGCCGCGCTCGGTTGCGCGATCGCGTGCGTCTCGGACGGCGCGCTCGCGAACGCGACATCGTCGGATCGCGTCGGCGCGTCGCCGATCGCAGCGCGCGCGATCGGCTTGCGACGCGCGACGATCGGCTGTGCTTCGCTCGCTGCGGATTCCACGGAGCTCGACTCGTTTGCGGATGCGACGCTGCGCGTCGTGGGCGTCAACGAGCTTTCGTCGAACGGCGGCAAGCCGGCGAGATCGGCGTCGTTGTGCTCGTGCGCGATCACTTCGCGTGCCACGAGCCGGTAATCGTTCGCTCCGTTGGAGTCGGGTGCGTACTCGAAGATCGTCTTGCCGAAGCTCGGTGCTTCCGCGAGCTTCACGTTGCTGCGCACCGGATGCGCGAGCACTTTGTCGGGGAAGTACGTGCGGATCTCGCCGAGCACCTCGCGCGCGAGCTTGAGTCGGCTGTCGTACAAGCACGGCAGGATCCCGGTGATCGTGAGCTCGGGGTTCAAGCGTCGGCGCAAGAGCTGCACGACCTCGACGAGCTTGCTCATGCCTTGCAGCGCGAGGAACTCGGTCTGCAACGTGATCAGCACTTCGCTCGCGGCCGCGAGCGCGTTGATCGACAACAACCCGAGGCTCGGCGGGCAGTCGAAGATCACGTAATCCGCAGGCGCGCGTCCGTGCGCCTTGCGCGCTTCGCTCTCCCACTCGCGCAGCGCATCGCGCATCAAGAACTCGCGGCCGATCGAGCTCGCGAGCTCGAGCTCGGCGCCGGAGAGATCGATGTTGCTCGGAAGCAGCGTCAAGCCGTCGATCGCGGTCGGACGCAACGCCGCGCCGAAGCTCGTCGCGCCCGAGAGCACCGTGTACGTCGACGGCGCGTCGGACGGGACCTCGACGCCGAGCGACATCGACAAGTTCGCTTGCGCGTCCATGTCGACGACGACGACCCGTCGTGCTTGTTGCGCGAGCGCCGCGCCGAGGTTGGCGCTCGTCGTCGTCTTGCCGACGCCGCCCTTCTGATTGATCACCGCGATGCGTCGCATGCTTCCGATCCGTGCCGGTTCTCGGTGTTGCGCAGTCTACTCGCTCACACCGACGCGCGCGTCAAGCGCCGAGCCCGCCGGCGAGCCCACCGACAAGCAACGGATCGAAGCACACGAGCGGACCGCGGTGCAGCAACGGCTCGCCGTAGCGCACGCCGATGCGCTCGCCCCAGGTGCGCGCGCGCGTCTCCATCCGCGCGAGGATGTCGGCGCCGAAGAGGAAGTGCTGACCCTTGTCGCCTTCGCCGCTCGGCGTGAGCTGCGTCGCGTAGCAGCGCACGAGCGCGACCTTCTCCTCCCACACCGGTCCGATGTCGACCACGAACGTCGGCTCGAACGGCACGTGACCCATGAAATGGTAGATGCGCTGCGGGCGGCGCGCGGGCGTCGTGCTGTTGGGATCGGCGAGGCGCGCGAGGCCGGCGAGGTACCAAGCCTGACGCGCGAGCACGCCGGTCGTCGCGTGGTCGGGGTGCAGATCCTCGGTGTGATGCGCGAGCACGACCTCGGGCATGTGCTCGCGGAACAACGCGGCCAAGCGCTCGCGCGCTTCGAGCGTCGCCTCGACGCGGCCGTCGGGGAGCTCGAGGTTGTGGCGCACGCTGAGGTGGAGCAGACGATTCGCAGCCGCGGTCTCGCGCTCGCGGTCGGCGACGCTGCCGCGCGTGCCCATCTCGCCGCGCGTGACGTCGACGACGCCGACGCGCTTGCCGGCGCGCGTCAAGCGCAGCATCGTTCCGCCGGCGGAGATCTCGGCGTCGTCGGGATGCGCCGCCACGACCAGGACATCCAGTTTCACGCGATCGCTCCTGTTGCTCGCTCGGCGCCGAGATCGACGACGAGATGCTCGGACGAAAACGGATCGAGCTCGTCGCACAGCTCTCGGACCCATTCGACGCCGAACGCGGCGACGAATTGCAGCGGACCGAGCACGCGCTCCTGCGCCATGCCGCGCGGGAAGAGCAGGTTCACGACGCGTCGCTCGTGGCGCTTGCCCTTGCCGCTGTGGTTCTGGTGCACGCGCTCGGCCTTGTCGACGAGCTTGTCGACGAGCGCGCGCAGTTGATCGGCGCCGTGCTTGAGCGGCGATTGCAGCGTGCGATCGAGCGCGACGAGCTCGCTCTCGAGCGCGAGCAGATCACGCGACGCGCGTTCACCGACCGCGCGCAACGCCCCGATGACGGCGGGCGCGTCGTTCGTCGCATCGTCCGCGAACGTTCCGCGCGCGCGCAACACGTCGCCGACGTCGAGCCCGAGTCGCGCGAGCGCCGCGCGGCATTCCGGATCGACGAGCGTGCACGACACGCGCGGCAGGAACGGCGTGATCGGCGCCGACATGCGCGCGCGCAGCTCGAGCAGTTGCGCGTGGTACGCGAGCTCGCCGAAGCCGCCGATGTACGCCGCGACGGGCAAGCACAGGTCCTGCACGATCGGACGCAAGAGCGCGCCGGGCGACCACAACGATCGGTCTTGAACGATCTCCGCGGCGAGCTCGCTCGCGCTGCGCGAGCCGTCCTCGCCGTCGTAACGAAAGCCGTCGCCGCCTGCGCGCAACGCGCGCCGTTGCGCGCGCTCGCCGCGACGATCGAGCGCGAACAAGAGCGCTGCGTTCGCCGGATCGATCGCGACGTCGTAGCCCGCCGCGCGCACTTGCTCGGTGCCGCGCGCGAGCGCTGACGCCGGATCGTTGCTCACGATGGCGGCGAGACGATCGGCGATGTCGTCGCGGATCCAATCGGGCTCGAGCAGCACGAGGCCGAGCGCGCCGCAGAGCTGCGTCATGCCGCGCGTGAACGCACCCGCGAACGTCTCGCCCGAGCGCGGCATGAAGAGCTCGAGCGCGCGCGCCGCGTCGGGCTTGCCGGCGAGCGATTGCGCGAGCAGCGCGCGGATCGCGGACAAGTGCTGCGCATCCTCGTCGATCACGATGCGCGACAACGGCTGACGTCCGGACGAGAGGCCAGCGAGCGCGACCTTCTGCAGATCGAGGTTCTGGTTCTGCAGGTACGTGTGATGCACTTCCGCGACGTCGTGATCGTCGGCGTGGTTCCAGAACAGCGCGACGACCGGCACGTTCCAACGCTCGCGCAAGAGCTGCGCGCAACGCACGGCCTGCAGCGCCTTGTAGAGCGAGTAGAGCGGCGCGCACAAGAAGCCCGGCTGCTGTCCGGTGATCACGACGCACGCGTGCTCGTCGCGCAGCGAGCGCACGGCGTCGAGCACGGCGACGTGCGGCTCGAGCGGCGCGAGACGGCGCTCCAACGTCTGCGCCAATGCGGCGCGCTCGTGCGCGTCGAAACGCGCGCTCGGTCGCGCGAGATCGGCGCTGCGTCGCGGGACCTCGAGACCGCGCACGCGGCAGCGACCGGAGAGCGCGTCGCGCGCGAGGCTCGAGAGCTCGAGCACGTCCGCGGGCAATGACGAGCAGCGGATCATCGCTGCGCGGCGCTCTGCACGGCGTTGATCTCGCCGATCATCGCGTCGAGCGCGCGACTCGCCGCGTCTTTCCAGTGCAGCGTGCGGTAACGCGGATCGCGATACGCGAACAAGATGCCGCGCGAGGAGTTGACGAGCGCGCCGCGTCCGCCGGCGAGGAAACCGCCGCGGATGTCGGCCGCGCCCGCGCCTTGCGCGCCGTAACCGGGCAAGAGGAACGGCGTGCGCGGCATCGCCGCGCGCAATGCCGCGAGCTCGCGCGGATGCGTCGCGCCGACGACCGCGCCGACGCTCGAGAGGCCGCACTCGCCGACGAGCTCGCTTCCCCAATGGACGACCTCGGCGGCGATGCGCTCGTACAAAGGCGGTTGTCCGTGGTTCTGGAAGCGCGCGCTGTCCTTGTTCGACGTGCGCACGAGCACGTACACGCCGCGTCCGGTGCGCTTGCACGTGTCGAGGAACGGCTGGATCGAGTCGTTGCCGAGCAGCGGGTTGATCGTGATCGCGTCGCACAAGAAGGGCTCGTCGTCGGCGCCCGAGCCCTCGAGGAACGCGCGTGCGTACGCTTGCGCGGTGCTGTCGATGTCGCCGCGCTTCACGTCGCCGATGACGAGCAGGCCCGCGCCGCGCGCCGCGCGCACGACGCGCTCCCACGCGGCGACGCCGTCCGCGCCGAAGAGCTCGAACAACGCCGATTGCGGCTTCACCGCCGCGACGCGGCCCGCGACGAGCTCGATGATCGCGAGAGAGAACGACTCGATTGCTCGCGCACGCTCGGCGCGCGTCGCGGAACGATCGCGCGCGGCGGCGAACTCCTCGGGCAGATGGTCGGGGTGCGGATCGAGCCCGACGAGGCACGGGTTGCCGACCTCGTGAACGGCGTTGGTCAAGCGATCGGCGAAGTTCATGCGCGTGCGTGCTCGAGCGAATGCGGACGGCGAGCGCGAATCCTAACCGCTCGCGCGCATCGAACGCTCGACGTGATCGCTCGCGCGGCGCGTCATGCGCGGCGCGTGACGCAAGGGCTCGCACGCTCGGACGCTCGCAGGCACGCACGGCGCTCACACGCGCTGGGGCACGCACGGCGCGCTCATGCGCGCTCGAGCACGTGCGGCGCGCTCATGCGCGCTCGGACACGAGGAACTCGCGCGCCACGTAGTCGGCGAGCGGCAAGCCGCGCGCGCTCAACCGATGGTGCTCGCCGCGCCGCTCGAGCAAGCCCTGCGCGCACAAGCGCGTCGCGGTCGCGAGCGCGGGATCGTCGCCGTCGTCGAAGCCGGCGGTCGCGCGCGCGCGCACCGCGTCGACGCCGTCGGAGAGTCGCAAGCCGAGCCACCACGTCTCGCCCAAGCGCGCCGCCGCGTCGGGCGTCTCGCTCCAAGCGCACGCGTCGCCGCGCTCGACGATCGCGCGCGTGTACGTGCTGATGCCCTTCACGTTGCCCGAGCGCGTGAAGCCGACCTTGCTCGCGGCCGACGGTCCGATGCCGACGTACTCGCCGTTGAGCCAGTAGTTGACGTTGTGCGCGCACGCGCGACCGCGTTGCGCGAAGTTCGAGATCTCGTAGGCGTCGAACGATCGCTGCGCGAGCAGCGCGCGCGTCGTGTCGAAGAACTCGAGCTCGAGCTCTTCCGCCTGACGTTGCAAGCGACCCTCATCGAGCCAGCGTCGGAAGAGCGTCTCTTCCTCGAACGTCAGGTTGTAGGCGCTCACGTGATCGGGACGCAGCGCGAGCACGCGCGCGAGATCGCGGCTCCAGGCTTCGAGCGCTTGTCCGGGGATCGCGTAGATCAAGTCGACGTTGACGTTGCTCGCGCCGGCTGTGCGCGCGGCGTCGTACGCGCGGAAGCTCTGCTCGACGCTGTGCACGCGACCGAACAAGAGCAGCGTTCGATCATCGAGGCTCTGGAAGCCGATCGACAAGCGATCGACGCCGAGATCGAGCAAGCAGCGCGCTTTGTCGCGGTCGAGGCTCTCTGGATTGCACTCGACGGTGATCTCGCGCGCCGACGAACGGAAGCCGCAGATGCGCTCGAGCTCGTCGAAGAGCCGCGTGAGCTCGTCGCACCCGAGCAACGACGGCGTTCCGCCGCCGACGAACACGGTGCGCGGATGGCGCGGCGCGCGCGCGCGCGCTTCGCGCAGGATCGCGTCGATCATCGTCGCGCGATCGTGACCTTGCGCCGCGACGGAGAAGAAATCGCAGTAGTGGCACTTCGCCGCGCAGAACGGCAAGTGCACGTAGAGCGCGGTGCCGTCCGGCGCTCGTTCGTTCGCTCGCGACCCGCTCGCGTCGAGCGGGGCCCCATCGCGGGGCTCGTGCATGTTGAAGCCTCTAGCGTTCGCTCATGACGCCGTAGAGCTTGCGCAGAGCTTCCTGCTCGATCTGCCGCACGCGCTCGCGGGTCAACCCGACGACCTTGCCGATCTCCTTCAGCGTCATCGTCTCGCCTTCGGCGGATCCGAGGCCGTAGCGCAGGCGCAGGATCGTCGCTTCGCGCTCGTCGATGACGTCGAGGAGCTCGCCGAGCTTAGCAATCAAGTCCGCGTTGAGCATCTGCTCGTCGGGCGCTTGAGCGGTCGCGTCCTCGACCGTGTCCTGCGTCGACGAGAGCACGTCGAGCGAGATCTGCGGGCCCATGCCCGACACGGTGATCGTGCGCTTGAGCAACGGCCAGTTCTCTTCGGGAATGCCGAGCTCCTCGGCGACTTCCTCGACGCTCGGCGCGCGACCGAGCAAGTACGCGAGCTCTTGGCTCACGACGCGCCAACGCGAGATGAGCTCCGACATGTAGCTCGGCACGCGCACGGGCTTGACGGTGTTCGTCAACGCGCGACGGATCGCTTGCTTGATCCACCACGTGCCGTACGTCGAGAAGCGACAGCCCGCGGCGGGGTCGAACTTCTCCGCGGCCTTCATCAACCCGATGTTGCCTTCGGCGATCAGGTCCTGCAGCGAGAGCCCGCGCTCCGTGTACATCTTCGCGACGGACACGACCAAGCGCAGGTTCGCGCGGATCATGTGCTCGCGCGCGACTTGATCGCCTTGCTTGATGCGACGACCGAGCGCGAGCTCCTCGTCGGCGCTCAGGAGCGGCACCTCGTTGATCTCTTGCAAATACGTCTCGAGGCAGCGTTCGGCGGAAATGGCAACACTCCGTTCGAGGGGGATCGGGCTTCGCTTCGCGACGACGGGCGTCAGTGCTCGTCGCCCGCTGCGAAGCGTCGGCGCGAACCCGCGTGGTTCGGACGACGGCGCGCTCCGGTCTTCAGGCCAACTCCCCCATCGTCGTCGCACAGCGCCGATCTTGAGCAGCGCCGCCACATGCCGCGTGCTCGAGCGCATGCGGCGCCATGCGTGCTCGGAAAGCGCTGCGCACGCGACCGCGCATTCCGCAAGGCGCCGCGTCGGGCGGCGTCGCGTTTACGGTAGGATCAACGCTCGCGCATCCGTGAGCCGCGCGCCGCAGCAGTGGAAAACACGAGCGAAGCACCCCTGGAAGAGGTGATCTCCGAGAAAGTCTTTGCGGAGATCCTCCAGACGCAATCGGAAACGTTCTTCCGCCTCGCGAACGCATTGCTCGCGCGTGGCGACGGCGACTGGAGCCGCGGAGATTTCTTCCAGCTCATCAAGGAAGCGGACAGCCTCGAAGCGCTGCTCGACGACCACGGCGCGCGCTACAACCGCACGTACAGCTTCTTGCGCGAGCTCGTCGCGTCGTTGCGCGGCGTCGCGCTCGCGGGCTTCAGCATCGCGCACTTGGAGCGGCGGCTCGAGAGCTACAACACGATCCTCTCGATCGCCGAGGCCGACTCCGCGATCGCATCGATCCGCAAGTCGAAGACGTTCTCCAAGACGTCGGTGAAGGCTTTGCTCGGCGCCGCGCGCGAAGCCGGCGCGACGTGCGGGCTGCGCATCACGGCGGAGAGCTTCCCCGAGAGCGAGTACGGACCCGATGCGCCGCGTCAGACGCTGCCGCGCAACATGGGGCAGGAAGAGCTGCAGAACGACGAGCAGAAGGTCGCCGAGGTCGCGTCGAAGTTCGTGCAGGCGTGCGGCATGTTCGAGGACATCGGCGTGCGCCGCATCGCCGACGAGCGCGAGCGCGAGGCGTACATGAAGCGCGTGTGCGTCGAGGAGCAAGCGCGCGTCTACGAGGCGACCGTGCACAATCTGCAGTCGGCGTACGACACGTACGTGAAGCGCTCGCTGATCGAAGCGCGCGACAGCCGGCTCGCGAGCTTGCGCGGGCACATCTCCGCGGCGCTGCATCTGCTCGAAGCGGTCACGCACCTCACGCACTTCGTCGAGCGGCACGAGAGCGGCAACCGCAACAACACGATCGAGCGCCGCATCGGCACGCTCGTGCGCCGCAACGACGTGCGCGACGTCACGCTCAACCATTTGTTGTATTGGGCCGCGCAATTCATGCGGCGCGGTCGGCCGCTCGCGGAGGACTTGCTGTTCAGCTACACGAACGTGCAAGTGCTCGAGGTCGAGCTCGCCGACGACTTGGTGCTGCACGCGCGTCCCGCGGCGTTGATCGTCGGGATCGTGAACAACTACGGCACGCCGGTGGAGATGGAGCTCGATGGACGCACGTGCAATGCGGCGTCGATCCTCGATCTCATGGTGACCGTCGGCTCGCACCCGAACGTGCGGCGCTTCAAGTTTCGCGGCGACGAGAATCCGCTGCGTGACATCAAGACGTTGTTCCAGTGCGGTCTCGGCGAGCAAGGCATCGATCGTCTGCCGCCGAGCCTTGCGTACTTGCGCACCGACAGGTAACGGTGCGCGTTGCGCGGGGCGTGATGCGCGACACGCGCGAGCGTGCGACGTGTGACTCGTCACTCGTGACGCGCTTCGACGCTCGCGCTGCCCGCGAGCGAGCGCTCGTCACACGCCGAGGAACAAGCGATCCGCGAGCACTTTCGGCAGGCCCGCGCTGCGGATGCGATGCGCTTCGCGCTCGATGTCGTACTCGACGCGCTTGATCCACGCGCGTTCGAGCGTCGAGTCGAAGATCGCGTACGCCGCGCGCGGATCCTCGTCGCGCGGCTGACCGACGCTCCCGACGTTGATCAGTGCGCGCGCCGCTTCGGAGAGATCGATCTCCGCGTCGACGGTGTACGCCGTGCGCAGCGGATCGTCTTTCAACCGCAGCAGCGTCACGGGAACGTGCGTGTGACCGACGAAGCACACCGGCAAGAACATCGCGTCCAACGACGGGTCCGCATCGGTCGTGTTCTGGATGTAGTCGAAGAGCTCGGGCTTGTAATACGTGCCGTGACCGACGCAGCAATGCTCGAGCTCACGCGTGAACGGCAGCGCGCTCAGCCACGTGCGATCGCGCTCTTGCAACACACCTTGCGTCCAACGCACCGCGTCGCGCGCGTAGTTGTTGAAGTAGCGGACGTCGAGCTCCCCCACGCACGCCGCGTCGTGATTGCCTTTCACGACGACTGCATCGATCGAGCGCAGACGCTCGATGCATTCAGCCGGCGACGCTCCGTAGCCGACGACATCGCCGACGCTGATCACGACGTCCACGTGCTCGCGCACGAAGCACGCGAGCGCCGCGTCGAGCGCCGACAGATTCGAATGGATGTCGCCTAGGATGCCGTATTTCATGAGCCGCGTTCGGCAGCGCCATCGATCAAGAGTCCGGCGAGGAGCATGACAAGCATCGGTCCGAAAGCCGCGATGCCTGCACTCCAAGACCCGAAGACGTGCGGACTCAAGCTCGCTCCGTGAGCGATCGTGGACGTCCAAACGGCGGACCGCTGATCGAGGTGTGCGATCGCGATCCACCAAACGAGCGGGAGGAGCAAGCTCGCGACGCGGCGCGGGAGTCGAAGCCGCAGCAGCAACACGCCGAGAAAGACGAGCTGTCCAGCCGCGACGCCCAGTCCATCGAGCCCGCGCAGCGCATCGAGCGAGCTGCGCTCTTGCGCCATGCTCCACGCGCACTGCGCGGCGAGCGCGACGCCGGCCAAAATGCAGCTTCCTAGCGCCAGGGCCGCAATGTCCAGGCAGACGCGTTGCCCGACGGCTGCCCGAGCCCGCAACCAGTGCTGGCGTTCGACCGCGGCGCAGGCCAGCGATGCCCCCACCGCCGCTGACAGCAAAGCAACTTCGTAAGATTGCCCCGCGTTGGGCGCAACGACGGCTCCGATCGCTCCGGTGCCGGCCACGAGCACCATGCCCGGCACGAGCGCGACTCCGAGCGCGACGAGCAGCGATCGGGATCTGCGCAGCTCCTGCCCCGCGATCCGCGCGCCCGTGCGCGTGCCAGACCAGGCCGCTCGAGCCGCTTCCCGAAGTCTCTTCATGTCCGGGTCGGGCGAGCTCGCGGCGGCTCGAATGCCGCGCGCGCGCTTGACTTGGCCGGCGACTCCCCTAGCCTGCGCGGGGGTTGTCCGAGCGACGCTGCGAACACGAGGACGGACGGATGGAACGACGGCTGGGGCGAGGATTGGGTTCGTTGTTGGGCGATGCGCCGGCGGCGGAGTCGCGCGGTCCGGTGACCGAGCTCGCGCTCGACGCGATCAAGCCCAACGCGCACCAGCCGCGGCGCGTGTTCGAGCCCGAAGCGCTCGACGAGCTCGTGTCCAGCATTCGGCAGCACGGCGTGCTGCAGCCGGTCGTCGTCCGGCCCAGCGCGAACGGATTCGATCTGATCGCCGGCGAGCGCCGCTGGCGCGCGTCGCGTCAAGCCGGGCTCACGACGATTCCGGCCGTCGTTCGCGCCGGCGTGACCGACGCGGAGATGCTCGAGCTCGCGCTCGTCGAGAACGTGCAGCGGCAGGATTTGAATCCAATCGAGCGTGCGCGCGGCTATCAACAGATGATGGAGCGGCTGTCGGCGACTCAGGCGCAGGTCGCCGACAAGGTCGGGCTCAAGCGCGCGACCGTGGCGAACCACCTGCGCTTGCTCGAGCTCCCGCAGGTGGCTCAGGAAGCGGTCTCGAGCGGGCTGATCTCGATGGGGCACGCGAAAGCGCTCATCGGCTTGGGAGACGACGCCAAAGTTGGCGAGGTGGTCGCTCGCATCGTTCGCGAGGAGCTCTCGGTCCGAGACGTCGAGAAGCTCGCGCAAGACGCGCGGGGAAAGCCATCCGTCGAGCCCGCGGCCAAGGTGTTGACTCCGCGTGCCGCTTGGGTGGCGGAGCTCGAGGCGCGCATGCGGACGCACCTGGGCTCGAAGGTCGAGATTCGCGCGGGCGAGAACTACACCGGCCGCATCACCATTGATTACTTCGGCCGCGACGACCTCGACCGGCTGTGCGCGATCCTCGCGCCGAGAGAGCTGCTCTAAGCAGCGTGTTCCACGTGGAACATCCACGAGGCGCTAAAGCACCTCGGCCGACTGAATCGTGACCGGCTCCTCGGGACGATCGGTCCCCGGCACCACCGCGCCGTGCTCGATCTGCGTCACGACGTCCATGCCTTCGAGCACCTTGCCGAACACGACGTGCTTGCCGTCGAGGTGGTTTGCGTCGCCGGTGGTGATGAAGAACTGACTGCCGGCGCTTTGCTCCTCGCCTTCCTGTTTGGCGGCGGACAATACACCGGCGAAGTGACGGAGTGAGTTCGCCTCGAAGTCGATCTTGTAGTCGGGTCCGCCCTGACCCCAGGTCGCGACGTCCCCCTTGATCGTGTTCGGATCGCCGCCCTGGATCATGAAGCCAACGATCACACGGTGGAACTTCGTCCCCGTGTAATAGCCCTCTCGCACTAACTTAAGGTAATTCTCGACGTGCTTTGGAGCCAAGTTGGCGTACAGGCCTAGCACGATCGCGCCGCGGTCGGTGTTGAGGCGGACACGCGGCGCATCGGCGGGGAGCTCGGGATTCTGGAACAAGGCGGCGTGCTGCGCGGACCAAGCGCGCTGCGCCGCAACCTTCGCCCGGAGGTACTCGACCGTCGTCTGCTTCGTGGCGCTGCCGTCGAAGCTGAACTGCTTGGTGACGAGGACATGGTCGGGGTACTCGTTCTTCAGCCGATCGAGCGCCGCGTCCGCGGCATCGAACTCACGCTTGGTCAGCGCGCTCGTGGCCGCGATGTAAGCGGCCCAGGGACCAGCGGGCGTCCCGCGCACTTGCGCGTCGATCGCCAAGAGGTCCTTCGCGGAGCCTGACAAGGTCCCGGTCGCCGGATCCTCGCTCGCCACGTTGAGCAAGCGCTCCCAGCTCGAGTCGTGCTCCGCACGTTCCGTCTCGCGCGAGCACTGGCGGAAGATGACGGCACCGGCGATGAGCAAGAGCGCGAGCGTCGCGAGCTTCCAGTTGCGTTCGATCCACAGCGCAAAGCCGGAGGCCTCCTTGGTCGGAGCCAGCGTGACAGCCGTGGGAGCTTTGTGTTGAGCCATGTTTTCGTGGTGCTGCGCGCGTCGGCGCGGGCGTGGGGGGCTACGCGATCTTGAACTCGGCGCCGTGCGAGTGCGCCGCAATTGCGCGACAACCGCCACTCATCGTATGCGCTCGCGCGGATCGCGAAGTTCGGTTTGCATTCGTAGCGGACGACGATCGCGCGGCGGCGTTCGACGCGCGCCCGCGCTTGCTCTCGATGCGCGCCAAAGTCGATTTGTCGATCTGCAGCCGCTCGACGGTGCGCATCCGCATCCGGCGACGTGGCCGGGTCGCACGCGGTCGGGCATTATGTCAGCCCCTCGTTCGGCCCACAAGCGACGAGTGTCCACATGCGGCGCACCCGCGCGCCCGGTCCCAATCGGAGGATCCGGCGCTCGCGGCCGAGCCTCCGCTTCCGCGCAACCCCTCGAGCGTCCGGCCCTCGACCGGTCCAGTCTCATGCTCTCGATCCTGATCCTTTGTTCTGCGTCCACCGTGAGCGTCGCGCAGCCGTCGTGGCGCAACGCGCTGGAGCCGATCGTGCGCGTCGCGCAGCTCGACGCCGACTACGAGCGGCGTCGCAAGGAAGCGGGTGACGATCTCAAGAAGCTCTGGGATCTGCACTCCTGGTGCGTCGAGCAGAAGAAGGACAAGGAAGCGCGCGCGACGCTGCGTCAGATCATCAAGGTCGAGCCGAACAATCAGCACGCGAACGAGCTGCTCGGGTACGTGCAAGTCGACGGCAAGTGGTTCCCGTCACAGAAGAAGGCCGACGAGTACAAGCGCGCTCAAGAGGACAAGCAAGCGCAGGCGCAAGGTCTCGTCGACTACAAGGGCAAGAAGGTGCCCGCCGCCGACGTGCCGTTCCTCGAGAAGGGCCTCGTCAAGGACGACAGCGGCAAGTGGGTCAACGCAGACCTGCAGAAGAAGCTCAAGGAAGGCTGGGTCCAGCAGGATCTCGAGTGGGTCTCGCCGCAAGAGAAGCCCGAGATGGAGAAGGGGCTTTGGAAGTGCGGCGACAAATGGCTCTCGCTCGACGACGCGGACAAGTACCACGCGGACCTCGAGCAATGGTGGCGGATCCCGACGCCGCACTTCACGCTCTACACGACGTGCGATCGCGCGGTCGCGCTCGACTCGGCGAAGAAGCACATGGAGCTCGCGTACGCCGATGCGACGCGTGCGTACGGCGCCGAGCCGAAGTCACCGGTGATCGTCGTCGTACTGCGCGATGCGAAGCAATACAGCAACTTCGCGGCGGGTGACAAGGACGCGCAACGTCCGCCGAGCGAATCGCGCGGCTTGTCGTCGATTCACTACGCGTACTTCGCGGACCTCGGCTTCGATCCCGCTGACGGGGAGTTCATGGGCGCTGGCGTCGCGTACTGGGACGCATCGACGGATGCGGGGAATCGTTTCGGCGTGCACGCCGTGCGTCGCGCGCTCGCCGAATCGTTCGCGGAAGCGCTCGATCCGAGCCCACAAGCGACGGCGAAGTTGAAGAAGGCGCTGAAGACAGCCGACGTCGAAGCGTTCTTCGAGGAGAAGCGCTTGCCGCAGTGGTATCGCCACGGCGTGTCGACGTACGTCGAGCGCTACTACATCGACAAGAACGTCGCCGCCGGCGAGAACCCGAATTGGGCGCGCAATTGGTCCGTCGGCAGCATCGCGTCGCGCGGCGGTCTGCGTCCGCTCAAGCAAGTGTTCGACACGGAGGTCACCGTCGAAGGCGCCGACGATTCGGCGAAGCTGTTGAACGAGCTCGGCCTCGTGATCGCGTTCGCGCTCGATGGCGGATGCGCGCCGGTGAGCGAGAAGAACGCCGCGGTGCAGAAAGCGCTCGCGACGAGCAAGGACGCAAAGCCCGTCGAGGAAGCCGTCGCCGCGCTGCAAGCCGCGGTCATCGAGCACGAAGGGGAGTTGCGCAAGTTCGCCGGCTTGTAGCGAGCACGCACGCAGCGCGAGCTTCGACGCGTTGCTGCGCGCGTCACCTGACGCTCGTGCGTCGCGGCGTACGCGTCGAGTGCGTGCGTGCACGTCTGGGAGCGCGCACGACGCAAGCGCATCGATTCACGCTCGCGCAACGATGAGCAGAGACAACACAGTCCGTCGCCGCTTCCGACACGCGCGTCGCTCGGTGGGGAAGAAGCTCGTCGATTGGATCGGCCCGCTCGTGCTGCGCAGCTTGGCGCGCACGTGGAAGACGACGTTGATCGACGAGCACAACTTCATCGGCGGACGCGGTGAAGGCGGCGGCTCGATCGTCGCGTTGTGGCACGGACGCATGTTGCTCGGCTTGCCGCAGCACGCGCTGCACGACTGGCACGTGCTCGTCTCTCCGAGCCGCGACGGAGACATCTCGGAATCGCTGCTCCAGCGCTTCCGCTACAAGGTGATCCGCGGCTCGTCGAGTCGCGGCGGTGCGCGCGCGTTGCGCGAGATGGTCGGCGTCTTGCGCACCGGCGCGTTGCTGATCATCACGCCCGATGGGCCACGCGGACCGAGGCACGCGATGAACCCAGGGTTGGCGTGGCTCGCGCGCGCGACGGGTTATCCCGTCGTGCCGGTCGGCTTCGGCGTCGATCGCGCGTGGCGCATGAAGAGTTGGGATCGGTTCACGATCCCGCGGCCGTGGGCGCACATCACGATCACGTTCGGCGAGCCGGTGCACATCGCGCGCGCGGCGGACGAAGCGACGCTCGAGAACGCGACCGTGCAGATCAAGGAGCGCATGCTCGCGTCGGAACGCAAAGCGTTCGCGCATCTCGCGCTGGAGCCCGACTGGTGATTCGCGTCGGACCCGCGGGTTGGTCGTATCCCGACTGGGACGGCAAGGTGTATCCGCTGGCGAAGCCCGCCGGCTTCCATCCGCTCGCGCACCTCGCGCGCTCGTTCGCGTGCATCGAGATCAACAGCACGTTCTACGCGATGCCGCGCGCGGAGCACGCGCAGCGTTGGGTGCACGAGGTCGCCGAGCGCGGCGAGTTCCGCTTCGTCGTCAAGCTGCATCGACTGTTCACGCATCAGCCCGAACCCGGCGCGAGCGACGGCGGTGAGCACGCGTGGACGAGCGCCGCGCGCGAGTTCGCGCTCGGCATCGAGCCGTTGCGACGCTCGGGCAAGCTCTCCGCGCTGCTCGTGCAGTTCCCGGTGAGCTTCTTGTTCGGCAAGGACGAGGTGCGACGCCTCGGCCGCGTCAAAGCGTTGTTCGACGACGTGCCGCTCGTCGTCGAGATGCGTCACGCGTCGTGGTTCGCGCCGCCCGCGCTCTCGACGTTGCGGGGCTTGTCGTGCTCGGCGGCGTACATCGATTTGCCCCCGGCGTGGAATCATCCGCCGCAATGGCACGCGCCCACGGGCTCGATCGGGTACTTGCGTCTGCACGGCCGCAACGAAGCGGCGTGGTTCCAACGCGAGAGCGAGCGCGACGAGAAGTACGACTACTTGTACTCGAGCGAGGAGCTGCGCGCGCTCGTCGCGAAGGCGGAGCGCATCGCCGAGCAGCATGCCGATTCGTACGTGGTCACGAACAATCACTTCGCCGGAAAGGCCGTCGCGAACGCGCTCGAGATCATGGCGCTCTTTGCGAAAGCGCCCGTGCCTGCGCCGGCCGAGATCGTCGAAGCGTTCCCGCACCTGCGCGCGTTCACGCGCATCGAAGGCCAACAGCGCTTGTTCTGAGGCGCAGCACGATGGCGTCACGGCAACGAGCGCTCACGTTTCGTCTCGTCGATCCCGACGATCCGTCGCGCGTGATCCGCGGACGCATCGACGTGCCGTCGGACTCCGCGCAACGGGCTGCGTTGCCGTGCGTGATCCTCGTGCACGGCTTCAAGGGCTTCATGGACTGGGGCTTCTTCCCGCTGCTCGCGCGCCGCATCGCGGAGCGCGGGATGATCGCCGTGCGCTTCAACATGTCAGGCAGCGGCATCGGCGACGACGATCAGACGTTCACCGAGCACGAGGCCTTCGCACGCAACACGATCACGCGCGAGCTCGAGGATCTCGAGCGTGTGCGCGCGTGGCTCGACACGCAATGCGTCGCGCGCGTCGACACCAAACGCGTCGCACTGCTCGGCCACAGCCGTGGCGGCGGCGTCGCGCTTTTGCACGGCGCGCAGCGCGGTGATTACCGCTCGATCGTCACGTGGTCCTCGATCGCGTCGGTCGACCGCTACGACGAGCTCACGAAGCGCGCCTGGCGCGAGCAAGGCTTCATCGTCGTGCACAACGCGCGCACCGGCGACGATCACCGCATCGACCTCACCGCGCTCGACGACGTCGAGCGCAACGCAGAGCGCCTCGACTTGCTCGCAGCATGTCGTCGTCTCGCGACGCCGACGCTGCTCGTGCACGGCAGCGACGACACGACGGTGCCGGTCGAATCCGTCGACGAGCTCGCCGCGGCATTCGCTCACGGCAATGCGCGCACCCTGATCATCCCGGGCACGGGCCACACGTTCGGGGTCGGCCACCCGCTCGATGCGCACGCGCCGGCGTCGGAGCATCCGGCGTTGGAGGCGGCGGTCAGCGCCTCGGTGAGCATGCTCGAGCGCCACTGGTGACGGGCGGCGAGCGCGGTCGCGCCTCCAAGCGACCTCGAGCACGTCGTTCGAGCCCCGCGCGACGCGCGCTCATGCCGCGCACTGGCCGAGCGACCGGCTCGATCGCTATCATGCTCCGCTCAATCGCCCGCCGCGCCCGCCCGCATGCGGTCCTGCGCAGCCGACTCGCCCAAGCCCTTCCTCCCATCATTCCCCGACAGTCGCGCCCGTGCGCCGCGCATCGCTCGGATGAGAGCTCGCGCGGCACGTCGACTGCCACGAAGGCCCGCGCGCAGCACGAGACTTGAAGCTCGAGACATTCATCAACCCGCTGTACATCGCCACGATGTGCTTGTTGGGCGTGTACGGCTTGCACCGCGTCTCGCTCTTGTTTCGTTTCCGCTGGTCGCGTGCGACTTGGCCGAAGCAGGAAGGCGCACGGTCGCTGGCGTTGACGGTCCAGCTCCCGATCTACAACGAGCGCACCGTCGCCGCGCGCTTGATCCGCGCCGCGGGAGGGCTCGAGTACCCGCGCGAGCGCTTCGAGATCCAAGTGCTCGACGACTCGACCGACGAGACGCGCGCGATCGTCGACGAGGAGGTCGCTCTGTTGCGCGCGCGCGGCATCGACGCGAAGGTCGTGCGGCGCGCGACGCGCACGGGCTTCAAGGCCGGCGCGCTCGAGCACGGGCTTTCGACCGCGAAAGGTGAGCTCATCTGCATCTTCGACGCGGACTTCACGCCCGAGCCCGACTTCCTGTTGCAGCTCGTCGGACCGTTCGACGATCCGACGATCGGCATGGTGCAAGCGCGGTGGGGTCACAAGAACCGCGACGAGAGCATGCTCACGCGCGCCGAGTCCACGTTGCTCGACGGTCACTTCGTGATCGAGCACAAGGTGCGCTTCGACAGCCGCGTGTTCTTCAACTTCAACGGCACCGCCGGCATCTGGCGTCGCGCCGCGATTCAAGCTGCCGGTGGTTGGCAGCACGACACGCTGACCGAAGACCTCGATCTTTCCTACCGCGCTCAGCTCGTCGGTTGGAAGTTCGTCTACGCGCCGCTCGTGGTCGCGCCCGCGGAAGTTCCGCCCGACATCGCCGCGTTCAAGTCGCAGCAGCATCGTTGGGCGAAGGGCAGCGTGCAGGTCTTCCGCAAGCTCGGTTGGCGCATCCTGTTCTCGGATCAACCGCTGTCGGTGAAGCTCGAAGCGCTCGCGCACTTGTCGGGCAACATCGGCTATCCGTGCGTGCTCTTGCTCGCAGTGCTGTTGCCGCTGTCGACGAGCGTCCGCCAGATCTTCCCCGCGTGGGTGCAGCTCGCGCTGTTCACGACGTGCAGCTTGTCGGTGATCGTGTTCTACGAGCGCAGCCAGAAAGTGCTGGGCCGCTCGATGGCGCGCCGCTTGAGCGACATCTTCGCCGCGTTGACGCTCGGCATCGGCATGTGCGTGAGCCAGACGCGCGCGGTGATCGAGGGTTGCTTGCCCGGCACCGGCGTGTTCGTGCGCACGCCGAAGAAGGGTGATGCGGTCAAAGCCGACGGCGCGCGCACGAAGCGTTATCGCGCGGTGCTCGTCGGTTGGCCCGGCGTCGAGCTGTTCTTCGCCGCGTGGTTCGCGTGGGGGATGTACACGGCGGTCGAGCGCGGTCTGTGGGGCTCGCTGCCGTTCCTGATCTTGTTCTTCGCGAGCTTCGCGTGGGTCGGTTCGTTGTCGCTGCGCGATTGGGCGCGCGGCCTCGCAACGCGTGGCTCCTAAGCTCGATCCGCGCGAGATCTACACGCTCACGTTCGACTGCTACGGCATGCTGATCGATTGGCGTACGGGCGTCGCGCGCGCTGCGGCCGCGATCGAAGCGTTGCGCGGCTGCGATCTCGACCGGCTCGTGCGCGATCGCGAGCACAGCGAGCGCGAGCTGCAACGCGGTCCGTATCGACCCTACGGCGAGATCGTCGCGCAGAGCGTGACGCTCGCCGCGCGCGAGCAAGGACGCGAGCTCGACGCCGCGAGCGCACACGCGTTCGCGCAGAGCGTCGCGACTTGGCCGCCGTTCGAGGAGAGCACACGCGTCTTGCGCCGTCTCGCGGCACGCTATCAGCTCGCGATCCTCTCGAACATCGAGACGCACGTGCTCGAAGCGAGCGTGCGCTTGCTCGACGCACCCTTCGAGGCGTTGATCACGGCGGAGGAGCTCCGTTCGTACAAGCCAGCGCCGGCGCACTTCGAGGCCGCGCCGGCGCGCTTGGGCGTCGAGCGCGAGCGCATCCTGCACGTCGCGTGCAGCATGTATCACGACGTTCGGCCCGCGACCGCGCTCGGTTTCCATGTCGCGTGGATCAACCGCGAGCACGAAGAGCCCGCGCTCGACGTGCGACCTTGGCGCACGTTCGACGACTTGACCGCGCTCGCTGCGGCGCTCGGTTGCTGAAGCACGCGCGCGCGAGCGACGTGTTCGTCGCGCGTGTGCGCTCTCGACGTGCGCTCAGCGCGACGGACGCGACGTCAGGATGTCGACCAGGTCCATCTTCGTGATGAGACCGCGCAGCTTGCCCGCGTCGTCGACCACGATGCCCGCGAAGCCCTTGCTGAACACGTCGAGCAGGTTGGACGCGTCCGCGTTGACGTTGACGGTCGTGACCTTGCGGAACATGACCTCCGCGACGGCGCTCGCGAGCGTCGCGCGTCCGTCGACGAGCTTCGCGAGCAGATCGGACTCGGTGACGATGCCGACCAAGCGCTCGTCGTCGACCACGGGCAGCTGGCTGACGCCGTGCTCCTTCATCGACAGCACCGAGTCGGCGACCGTGTCCGCGCTCGTCGCGGTGACGGTCTTGCGGCGCGGCAACGCGCGCAGAATGTCGCCGATGCTGCCCGTCTCCCATTGGCTCTCGGTGAAGCCGTTCTCCTTCATCCACTGCACGTCCATGAACTTCGTCATGTAGTTGCGCACCGAGTCGGGCAGGATGATCACGATGCGCTTGCCGGGACCTTCGCGTTGCGCGACTTGCTTCGCGGCCCACACGGCGCTGCCGGAGCTGCCGCCGCACAGGAGACCTTCCTGACGGATCAGTCGGCGCGCCATCAGGAACGACTCGCGGTCCTCGGTCTTGACCCATTCGTCGACGAGCTCGCGGTCGAGCACATCGGGGATGAAGTCGTAGCCGATGCCTTCGACCTTGTACGAGTTGATCGGTCCCGGTCCGGCGAGGATCGAGCCGACCGGATCGACGCCGACGATGCGCACGTTCTTGACGCGCTCCTTGAGCTTGCGCGCGACGCCCGTGATCGTTCCGCCGGTGCCCGCGGTCATCACGCACATGTCGAGCTTGCCCTCGGTCTGATCGAGGATCTCCTCCGCCGTGCCGTGGTAGTGCGCGAGCGGGTTGTCGGGGTTCGAGTACTGATCGAGGATGTGCGCGTTGGGCAGGATGTCGCGCAGTTGCTTCGCGACGCTGATGTGGCTCTCCGGCGCGTCGTAAGCGGCTTCGGTCGGCGTGCGGATGATCTCGGCGCCGAGCGCTTCGAGCACGACCTGCTTCTCGCGGCTCATCTTCTCCGGCATCGTGATGATCATCCGATAGCCGTAGACCGCGGCGGCGAGCGCCATGCCGATGCCGGTGTTGCCGCTCGTCGGCTCGATCAGCGTGTCGCCGGGATGGATGCGGCCTTTCTTCTGCGCTTCCTCGACCATGCGCTTGCCGATGCGGTCCTTGACGGAGCCGCCGGCGTTCAAGAACTCGCACTTGGCGAGGAACTCGCAGCCCGTGTCGCGCCCGATGTTGCGCAGACGAACCATCGGAGTGTCGCGAATCGAGTCGAGGATCGAGTTGAGGATCTTGGCCAAGGGAATCTCCGTCGGGTTCGAGTGCGCCGGTCGCGGCGCGCACATTCTAGAAGCGGCGCAATGCGCGCGAAACCACGGCTTGCGGGCTTTCGCGCGCGCTCAGATGCGCTCGACGTCGTCGAGGTGCGAGCTCGGACGCCGGCCCGGATCGCAGAGCACGATCGTGCCGCGCTCGCTCATGCGCACCTCGAGCACGAGCAGCGTGTCGCGCTCGAACGAGAAGAGCTCCGCGAAATCGAGCCTGCGTCCCGTGCGCAACGAGAAGCGCCAGCCGTGCCACGGACACGTCACGCACTCGCCGCTCACGCTGCCTTGGAACAGCGGTCCTTCGAGATGCGGACAGAAGCTCTGCACCGCGAACGTCTCCGCGCCGACCGCGAACAGCGCGAACGAGCCCCACGGCGTCTCGAGCGGCAACGGATGCTCGGGATCGAGATCGACGCGGCGCACGCCTGTGTCGAACGTCTTCGGTGACTCGCTCATCGTCGCGTCGCGCATGCGCACGCGCGCGTGATCTTGCGCGATCGCCGCGCGCAGAGCCACACGCACGGCGTCGCTCGCGGTTGCGAGCCTTTCACCGCGCCGGAACGCGTGCGAGAATCGCCGCGTGGCGCAGAGCACCCTCGTTCTTCAGATCGACACGCAGCGCGCGCGTGAGCTGCGCGCGCGGCTCGACGACGGGCGCTTCGAGTTCCGGCCGGTGCCGTATGCGCAGTGGAGCGTGAAGGGCGACGGCGTCGTCGCGACGCTCTACACCTCGGGCAAGCTCGTGATCCAAGGCGGCAGCCCCGAGCTCTTCGCCGAGCGTTACGTCGGTTCCGACTACGAAGCGCGCGGACCCGCGCGCGAAAAGCGCGCGCGCGCTCCGAGCGCCGCCGCGATCGATCACGGCGCGACGGTCGGCAGCGACGAATGCGGCAAGGGCGATTACTTCGGCCCGCTGATCGTGGCCGGCGTGCGTTTGGAGGAAGGTCAGGCGGAGCAACTGCGCCGCTCGGGGGTGCGCGACAGCAAGACGCTCAGCGACGAAGCGTGCCTCAAGCTCGGCGGCGCGTTGCGCGGCGTGTATCCGCATGCGATCGCGCGCCTCGATCCGCCCGAGTACAACGCGCTGCACCGGCGCGCCGGCCAGTTGAACGACATGCTCGCGGATCTGCACGCGCGCGTGATCGAGGAGCTCCATCGGCCCGGCATGCGCGTCGTCATCGATCAATTCGCCGACGCGCGCGTGATGCAGAAGAAGCTCGCGCGGCTCGACATCGCGCTCGAGCAACGCCCGCGCGCCGAGTCCGAGCCGGCGGTCGCCGCCGCGAGCGTGATCGCGCGCGAGGAATTCCTGCTTGCGATGCGCGCGCTCTCGGACGAATACGTCGTCGAGCTGCACAAGGGCGCCGGAGCGCCGGTCGATCGCGTCGCGCGCCAGTTCGTCGCTCTTCACGGCAAGGAAGCGCTCGGTCGCGTCGCCAAGCTGCACTTCAAGAACACCGCGAGGATCGCGTGACGACGAGGACGTACGAGGATCACGCGACGACGAGGACGTCGGGAGCCGAGCGAGCATGCAATACAGCGTGATGTCGGGCGCGGGCAACCGCTTCGCGGTCGTCGACGGCTTCACCACGCCGCTGCCGGACGATCCGCGCGCGATGGCGCGCGCGGTGTGCGCGTCGCTTGGCGATGGGGGACACGCGCCGCGCTTGGACGGATTGCTCTTGTTGCGCGACGCGGCGGGCGGCGCCGATTGCGCGATGGAGGTCTACAACGCCGACGGCAGCCGGCCGGAGACGTGCGGCAACGGCTTGCGCTGCGTCGCGAAGCTCTTCGCCGACCGTCATCACGTCGACGGCGATCGATTCGTGATCGCGACCGATGCGGGTCCGTGCGACACGCGCGTCGAGCGCAGCAACGGCCTCGTGCACCGCGCGCGCATCTACATGGGAAAGCCGAGGATCACCGCGCGCGACGAAACGATCGACGTCGCGGGCACGCTTCACACGGCGACGCTCGTCGACATCGGCAACCCGCACTGCATCCTCGTCGTCGACGACGAGCGCACCGCCCCGGTGACGACGCTCGGACCGGCGATCGAGCGTCACGCGCGTTTCCCGCACGGCACGAACGTCGAGTTCCTCGCGTTGCGCGACGGCGCCGCGCACCTGCGCGTGTGGGAGCGCGGCGTCGGCGAGACGCAAGCGTGCGGCAGCGGTGCGTGCGCGACGGCGGCGGCCGCGAACGCGAGCGGGCTGCTCGCGTGGCCGATTCGTCTGCACTTGCCCGGCGGATTGCTCGAGGTCGACAGCGACGGCAAAGGCGGCGTGTATCTCACCGGCCCGGTCGAGCTGAACGGCACGGCCGAGTGGCCGGCCTCGAGCGCGGCACGCGACGATGCGTCGTCGCGTCGTGACCCGCACGCGCGCGAAGCGTCGACGGAGAGTTCGAAGCCGCGCCGCGCGCGCTGAAAGAGCGCACGCGGGCGACGCGCACCTCGAGCTTCCGCGCGCATGGGATACCTGCTCCAGATCCTGCTCGCGATCGGCGCGCAGAGCCTCGTCGAAGCGGGGATCGGCACCGGTGAGCGACATCCGTGGCTCGTGCTCGCGTTGTGCGTCGTGCCGCACGCGTGCGCGCTGCTCGTGCAGCGTTGCACGACGCGCGGGAGCTTTCGCATCGGCGCGCTCGGGCTGCGGCTGCTGCTCGTCGCCGGTCCGTTGCTGTACCTCTCAGCGCTCGCGTTCGGCGGCTGGCAAGCGAGCCTCGAGGCGTGGACGGGCGCGAGGATCTCGTCGCTCGCGTGGCCGCGGCCCGTGCTGCTGCTCGTGTACGCGCCGTTCGTCGTGTACGAGCTGCTCGCGATCGACGCGCGTGCGCGGCTGTTGAACCCCGCGGGTCCGTCGCGCAACGCGTGGCGCGGCTTCCAAGCGCGCATGTTCGCGTCGAGCACGTTGCCGGTGCTCGTCTACATCGTCGTGAGCTGCTTGGTCGGCATGAGCGCGCCGCTGCGCACGAACGTCGAGCACGTCGCGTTGTACGGCGGCGCATACGCGACGCTGCTCTTGCTCGTGCTCGCGTTGTGCTTGCCGTTCATGCTGCGCAACACGTGGGAGACGAGCGTGCTCACGAACGGCGTGCAGCGCGATCTCTTGCTCGCGGTCGCACGGCGCGCGCAGTTCCGAGCGCGCGCGCTGCTCGTGTGGAACACGGGCCATCAGATGGCGAACGCGGCGATCATCGGCATCGGTGCGCGCAGTCGCGTCGTGCTGTTCTCGGATCTCTTGATGTCGCAGCTCGAGCTGCGCGAGCTCGCGGCCGTGTTCGCCCACGAGATCGGCCACGCGGTGCGGCATCACGTGCCGATCTTCGTCGTGTGGGCGGTCGTGTTCGTGCTCGGCGCGGACTTGCTCGTGCACTGGATCGCGCCGGACAACGCGTGGCTCGCCGGCGCGTTGATCCTCGTGCTGCTCGGCGCGTGGTACGTGAGCTTCGGCTTCCTGTCGCGCCGCTTCGAGCTCGACGCCGATCTCTTCAGCCTCGAGCTGCTCGGCGATCCGCGCGCGTTGATCAACGCGCTCGAGCGCGTCGGCGGCGGCTTCCGCGACATCGCGAGCTGGCGTCACTTCAGCACGGCGCGCCGTGTGCGCTTCCTCGAGCACGCGAGCATCGATGCATCGCACGGCGCGCGCTTGCGGCGCAATTTGCGCGGCGCGGTGTGGATCGGCTGCGCGCTGTTCGCGCTAGTCATCGCGCTCGAGCTGCGCGCGCTCGGACGGACGTTCGATGCCGATCGCGTCGGCGTCGACTTGCGCTTGGGACGTTATGCGTCGGCGAGTGAGCGCGTGCAGCACGGAGCGAACGTCGACGCGACGATCGCTGCGCTCGTCGCACGCGCGGGCACGCTCGACACCGATCGCATCGACGAGCTCGAGGCGCGCGCGCGCGCGGCGTTGCGCAGCGGCGATGCGCAAGCGGCCGTCGAATGGCTCGATCTCGGAGCCTTGCGCGAGCGCGAGGACATGGACACGGCCGCGACCGCATTGCGCGAGCTGCTCGATCCGACGGCCGACGACGCGGGCGACGTCCGTTCTCGGAGCGCGACCGAATCCGGTGCGCAGGAGGTCGAAATCCCGGATGCTTGGCGCGCGGACCTCGACGCGTGCTTGCGCGCGCGCTGAGCTCAGTACCCCAAGCCGTTCTTGCGCAGATGCGTGTGCGGCTCGCCCTCGCGCAACAACGCGCCGTCGGTGACCTCCGCGAACACGACGACGTGGTCGCCGGTCGCGAACTCGCCGGTGATGCGGCAGTCGAGCCATGCGAGCGCGTCCGCGAGCACCGTCGAGCCGGCCCGCGTCGTCGAGAGCGTCAAGCGCTCGAACGGCGATTGACCCTCGGGCAGCTTCTTGAAGAACGTCGTCATCAAGCCGCGGCTCTGCGCGTCGAGGATCGACAGCGCGAAGCGTCCGCTCGCGCGCATCTGCGCCAGATGCGGACGCGTCTTGCCGACCGCGACGCACACGGTCGGCGGCTCGAAGCCCATCTGCATCACGAACGAGCCGACGAAGCCCGAGGGAACGCCGCCCTGCGTCGTGGTGACGATGTACAAGCCCGACGGAATGCGGCCGAGCGCGCGCGCGAGCGGGGACGTTTCGGTGTCGGGCATCGGTTCCTCTTCGCGGTCGGCGAGCGACGTGCGCGGCGCGCCGACACGCAATTACATTAAATGGTAGGCGCGCTGGAATCGAGTCTTGGAGCCCGCGATAATCCGCGCGCAGCACGTGCAACACGCAATCTCACGCTGCGTTCGCGCGCGGCGTGATCGAGAGGCTCCAAGATGCCATCGAGCGGCTCTTCATCCCCGTGGTCGTCGCGCGCGCCGTCCGAAACGGGCGAGCAAGAGCGCGCGCAACCTCGAGTGCGCGACCCGCAACCGATCGAAGCTGCACAACCGAGGGCCGCGCTCCCACGCTTTCCGGCCGACTGGTACGAGAGCATCGATCTGCGCGTCACGGCCGAGCGCATGAGCGCGCCGCTCGCGCAGCGCTTGCTCGAGCTCGCGCACGATCGCGCGTCGAGCGGCGGCGCGCTCGTGCTCGACACGTCGCAGACGATCCACGATTGGTTGCTCGAGCAGCCCGACGAGCTCGGTTGGAACGCGCTCGGAGTCGAGCTCGAGCAAGCGCTGCGCGAATGGATCGGCGAGCAAGCATGGCGCGGCACCTGCGCGCTGTGGCTCGACTCGCTGCGCCGCGCGTGGCATTGGGGTCGGGCCGCGCAGCTCGAGTCGCCGCCGCGCAACGTGCTCGCCGAGGAGCTCGGGTTGTGGCTCTGGGCGCGCGACGAAGATCTCGCCGGACATCCCGAGCTCGACGCCGTGTGGGACGGAGTGCCGCTGTCGGCGGGACGCAGGCTCCCGCGCCGGCGCGTGCTCGCGGGACACGCTGCGCGCACGCTGGAGCAGGGCGAGACGGTGCTCGCGACCGCGTTCTCGGAGAGCGTGATGCTCGCGCTCGAAGCGGCGCAGAGGTCGGGCCGCAAGCCGACGCTGCTGATGGCCGAGGCGCTGCCGAACCTCGATGCGCGACGCATGGCGCGACGGCTCGCGCAGGCCGGAATCCCCGTGCATCTATGCTATGATTCCGGGCTCTTGTCGGCCGTTCCGCGCGCGGATCGCATCTGGCTCTCGACCGAAGGCATCGGTGTCGAAGCCTTCCTCGCGCGGATCGGAACGCGGACTCTGCTCGAGGAAGCCGACCGGCGAGAGATCCCCGTCGCGGTGCTGGCGACGAGCGACAAGCTCGTCCCGGGCGGCGAGCTCGCCCTACCCGCTTGGGCGTCCCGCGACACCTGGCTGCTTTGGGACGATGCCCCCGAGGGAGTCCAACTCGAGTCCCAGTGTTTCGAGGCCGTGCCGCTCGATCTCGCACCGCACTTCATCACCGAGGTCGGCGCCGAGAGCGCGGCCGCGCTGCATCTGCGCGGTCTGCGGCTCGACGTCGCAGCGCCTTGCGACGCGCCCGCGCGCTGAGCCCAGAACCCGATCGCGAACTGACGAATGGATGGAACGGAACAGCTGACGTCGCCGCAATCCGACGGCCGCATCACGCCGCGGATGATCGAGCGCGAGATGAAGGAGTCGTACCTCACGTACGCGCTCTCGGTCATTCACTCGCGGGCATTGCCGGACGTGCGCGACGGATTGAAGCCCTCGCAGCGGCGCATCTTGGTCGCGATGAACGACCTCAACCTGACGCCGCGCGCGAAGTACAGGAAGTGCGCGAAGATCGCGGGCGACACGTCGGGCAACTACCACCCGCACGGCGAGGCGGTGATCTATCCGACGCTCGTGCGCATGGCGCAGGACTTCTCGCTGCGCTATCCGCTGATCGACGGTCAGGGCAACTTCGGCTCGATCGACGGCGATCCGCCCGCGGCGATGCGCTACACGGAAGCGCGCATGGCCGGCACGTCGGTCGAGATGATGGCCGATCTCGACAAGGACACGGTCGATCTCGAGCCCAACTACGACGAGAGCCGCACGCAGCCGACGGTGCTGCCCGGCCGCTTCCCGAACTTGTTGTGCAACGGCTCCGACGGCATCGCGGTCGGCATGGCCACGAGCCTTCCGCCGCACAACCTGCGCGAGATCTGCGCGGCGTTGCGCGCGGTGCTCAGCGATCCCGAAGTGTCGGGACAAGCGCTGTGCGACATCGTCAAAGGCCCGGACTTCCCCACCGGCGGCATCATCATGGGCCGCAACGGGATCCTGCAGGCCTACGCGACCGGTCGCGGCCTCGTGCGCGTGCGCGCGCGCCACACGGTCGAGGATCTGCGCACGAAGCAGCAGATCGTCGTCACCGAGATCCCCTACCAAGTCCGCAAGACCGCGATCATCGAGAAGATCGTCGAGGTCGTCAAAGACGGACGCATCACCGGCATCAGCGACGTGCGCGACGAATCCGATCGCGACGGACTGCGCTTGGTGATCGAGCTGAAGAAGGGCGAGGACTCGCAGGTCATCGCGAACCAGCTCTTCCAGTACACGCCGCTGCAGACGACGGTCAGCATCATCAACCTCGCGATCGACGAGCGCCAGCCGCGCACGCTGACGCTGCGCGGGCTGCTCGACAGCTACATCAAGCACCGCAAGGTCGTCATCCGCCGGCGCACGCTGTTCCTGCTGCGCAAGGCGCAAGAGCGCCAGCACATCGTCGAGGGCTTGCGCATCGCCGTCGACAACATCGACGAGGTCGTGCGCATCATCCGCGCGAGCGCGAACCGCGACGACGCGAAGGAGAAGCTCGCGACCGCGTTCGGATTGTCGCCGCGTCAGTCGCAGGCGATCGTCGACATGCGACTCGGCAGCTTGACCGGCCTCGAGCGCACGAAGCTCGAGGACGAGTACAAGGCGTTGGTCGCGGAGATCGCGGACTTGAACGACATCCTCGCGCGCGAATCGCGCGTGCTCGACATCATCCGCGCGGACCTCGACGACATCGAGCAGCGCTACGGCGACGAGCGCCGCACCGAGATCTCGGAAGAGGAGATCGAGGGCAGCTTCGACATCGAAGCGCTGATCAGCGAGGAGATGATGGTCGTGACCGTCTCGCAGGACGGCTACATCAAGCGCGTCTCGCTCGACGTGTACCGCGCGCAAGGTCGCGGCGGCCGCGGCATCCGCGGATCCGAAGCGAAGGAAGGCGACGTGCTCAAATCGCTCTTCGCCGCCGTCACGCACGATCACCTGCTGTGCTTCTCGAACCGCGGCAAGGTGTATTGGCTCAAGGTCTACAATCTGCCCGAGGCCTCGCGGAACTCGAAGGGCCGCGCGATCCGCAACCTGCTCCCGCTCGAGGAAGGCGAGGACATCACGAACGTCCTGCGCGTGCCCGAGTTCGACACCGAGAGCTCGGTGTTCTTCGCGACGCGCGGCGGCACGGTGAAGAAGACGCGGCTCGAGGCCTACTCGCGTCCGAAGAAGGGCGGCATCCGCGCGATCCTGCTCGACGATGGCGACGAGGTCGTCGGCGTGCGGCTCACGCGGCCGGGCGACACGATCGTGCTCTGCAGCCAAGCCGGACAAGCGATTCGCTTCGACGAAGCCGCTGCGCGCCAGATGGGCCGCACCTCGCGCGGCGTACGCGGCATCCGCTTGCTCGGCGACGACAAGGTCGTCGGCATCGTCGTCGCCGATCCGAACGCGACGTTGATCACGGCGTGCGAAGCGGGGTACGGCAAGCGCACGCCGCTCGAGGACTATCCGATCAAAGGCCGCGGCGGTCAGGGCGTGATCAACATCCGCACGGAAGGCCGCAACGGCAACGTCGTCGCGGTCGCGCTCGCGCGCGAAGGCGACGACGTCTTGTTCATCACGCAGACCGGCATGCTCGTGCGCACGCTCGTCGCCGACATCAGCAGCATGGGCCGCAACACGCAAGGCGTGCGACTCGTCAACTTGAAGGACGGCGACCGCCTCGTCGCGCTCGAGGTCGTGTCCGAGCAGGATCTCGAGCGCTACGCGAGCGAGCAATCCACGCGCCCGCCGCGTGCTGAACGTCCCGCGACCGCCGTCAACGGCACCGCGCATGCGGATACGGACGCGGAGCTCGGTGACGACGAGGAAGACGAGCTCGACGACGAGCTCGACGCGGACGATGCCGACGAAGCGTCGGACGAGGAGTGAGCGTGGCGCTGCAAGCGAAGATCGAAGCCGACATGAAGCAGGCGATGCGCGACAAGAACGAAGTCGCGCGCGACACGCTGCGCCTCGTGCTCTCCGAGCTGAAGAAGAAGGCCAACGAGCTCCTGCGCGACGAGCTCACCGCCGACGAGGAGCAGGCCGTGCTCCTGCGCGCCGTGAAGACGCGCCACGAGAGCATCGAGCAATACGAGAAGGCCGGCCGCGCCGATCTCGCCGCCCGCGAGCGCGCGGAACTCGCCGTCGTCCAAGGCTATTTGCCGAAGATGATGACGGAGGACGAGACGCGCGCCGCGGTGAAGGCGCAGATCGCGGAGCTCGGCGTCACGTCGAAGAAGGACGTCGGCTTGGTGATGAAGCCGTTGATGGCGAAGCACAAGGGGCGCATCGAAGGCAAGCTCGTGCAGAAGCTGCTCGGCGAGCTGCTCGCCTGACGCGCTGATGTCGCGGCCGAGCATCGCGACGTTGCTCCGAATTGAAGCGATTCACCGCGCGACCCCCGCGCGCCGCGTGATGAGAGAGACTTCACGAGCGTCGTGAGTTCGCCTCCGTGACCCACATCGCTCCCGACACCGAGCGCGCCGCGTCACCCGCGGAGAGCGAGCAGCACGCTCGCGTCGACGTCGTCGCGCGGCACAAGCGGCTCGTGTTCCGCACGGTGCTCGTCTCGGCGCTCACGCTCGCGAGCCGCATCATCGGTTTCTTTCGCGAGAGCTTGTCCGCGTCGATCTTCGGCGACAGCTCCGCCGTGAACGACGCGTTCGTCACCGCGTGGCGCATTCCGAATTTGTTCCGCGCGTTGCTCGGCGAAGGTGCGATCTCGACGGCGATGCAGACGGCGATCACGCGCGCGGACGCGGATCACGGGCTCGCCGCGGGCCGGCGCTTGTTCCAAGCGATCTTCCGCGTCGTCGGATGGCTCGCGCTCGCGACGTGCGCGATCGGGATGCTCGTCGTGTACGTGCTGCCCGACACGATGCCGTTCACCGGTTGGCATTGGCTCGGCGACACGCCGGGGCCCGTGCGCGAGCTCACGTTCCGCATGTTGCCGTTCGTCGTGCTCGTGTGCCTCTCCGCGGTGTGCGGCGGCGCGTTGCAGGTGCGTGGACATTTCTTCGCGCCGAGCCTCGCGCCGGCGGTGATGAACTGCGGTTGGATCGCGGCGCTCTACTTGGTCGCGGACCGCTACGGGCGCGAGCCGATCCTCGGCGACGCTGCGGCGGAGTACGCGCGGCAGCTCGACATGGCGCGCATGCTCGCGTGGTTCGTGCTCGTCGCGGGGCTGATTCTCTTGTGCGTGCAAGTGCCCGCGCTCGTGCGCGAGCGCTTGTTCCTGCGCGCGCATGCTCCGGCCGACGAGCGCGCGCTCGCAGCGAGTTCGCGGCGCGAGGTGTGGACGATCTTGCGCGCGAGCGCGCCGCTCGCGGTCGGCGCGGCGGTGTATCAGATCAACGTCATGGTCGACGGTTGGATGGCGATCGGCTTGCTCGCCGACGGCGGACCGTCGTTGCTCTACTACGCGACGCGCATCCAGCAGTTCCCGATGTCGCTCGTGTCGATCGCCGCGACGAATGCGGTGTTTCCCGCGCTCACGGCGTTGGGACACAAGCGCGAGCTCGCGCGCGTGCGCACGCTGCACGACGACACGCACCTCGCGATCGCGTTCGTGGCCGTGCCGGCGACGATCGGTTTGTTCGCGTTCGCCGAGCCGATCGTCGCGGTGTGCTTCGAGCACGGTGCGTTCGGCAACGCGGGCGTGTTGCGCGCGTCGGCGGGCTTGCGCTGCTTGACGCTCGCGATCTTGCCGGCGGGCGCGGCGGGGCTCGTCGCGCGCACCTACTACGCGCTCGGCGACTTCAAGACGCCCGTGAAGATCTCCCTCGCGTTGATGTTCGTGAACGTCGCGCTCAACATCGCGTTCGTCGCGGGCTTCGGCATGGACCTCGACGGGCTGGCGCTCGCGACCGCGGTCGTGTCGTGGCTCAACCTCGCACTGCTCTTGCCGGGCTTGAGCCGCCGCCTCGGGTTGCCTGCGCATTCGCACGGTTTGTGGGCGCGCGTCGCGCGGATCGTGGTCGCGGCGACCGTCAGCGTCGTCGCCGCGCGCGCCCTCTACGCGTTGCTCGGTCCGGAGCGCGCTGCCGCGCGACCGCTCGCGCTCTCGATCGCGAGCTCCGTCGCGCTCTATTGCGCGCTGGCGCATGTACTTCGGATTCCCGAGTGGCGACACCTGCTCGCGCGCGGGAGGCGCGACAGCCCAACATTGCCTTGATCTGACACGGAGCCGCAATTGCTTGGAGGCTCTAACTGTCGGTCGCACAAGCTATAGTGGCGACGGGCGGCAATTTTTTTGGACTGCACCCACCCACGCTCGCAAGCTCGCGACGCGTTGCCGTCGCGAGCTTGCGAGCGTCTGAGTGCGTCGATGATCGACCGCAAACTACGCCTGTGTCGCGACTTACACCTTCAGCGCAAGACTCTCCGCCTCCGCTCGACCCGCCTCGGAGCTTTCGCCGCCCCCTCGTCCCAAACGGAAACCCCGTCCCGTGAATCCCATCGCAACCACGCCTCACAAGACCACCAGCCCTATCGAGAATCGAACTGCCGTGGACGCCCTCGCTGAGTTGCATGCGATCGCTCCGCCTCGGGACCTGCCCGACCCTGAGCTGACCGAGAACGCGGTGACGGTGCTCGAGCGACGCTATCTCAAGAAGGATCCGACGAGCGGCAAGGTGTGCGAGACACCGCGCGAGCTCTTCTGGCGCGTCGCGTCGCACATCGCGAAAGCGGACCTCTCGTTCCCGGGCGGCGGGCCGGAGCGCGCGCTCGCGGTCGCGCGCGAGTTCTACGACTTGATGGCGAAGAGCAAGTTCATGCCGAACAGCCCGACGCTGATGAACGCCGGGCGCGAGATGGGGATGCTCTCGGCGTGCTTCGTCTTGCCGGTCGAGGACTCGATCGAAGGCATCTTCGACTCGATCAAGGCGACCGCGATGATCCAGAAGGCGGGCGGCGGCACCGGCTTCAGCTTCTCGCGCTTGCGTCCGCAAGGCGACCTCGTGCGCTCTTCGGGCGGCACGACGGAAGGCCCGTTGTCGTTCATCCAAGTCTTCTCGAAGGCGACCGATGCGATTCAACAGGGCGCGTTCCGCCGCGGCGCGAACATGGGCATCCTGCGCATCGACCACCCGGACGTGATCGAGTTCATCACGTTCAAGGACAACCTCGGGATGTTGACCAATTACAACATTTCGGTGACGGTCACGAACCGCTTCTTGAGCGAGCTGCGCTCGAAGCCGGACACGATCCACCAAGTGCAGAACCCGCGCACGAAGCAGTGGTCGAAGCTCAAGAAGAAGGACGCCGAGGGCAAGGACACCGGCAACTTCTGGACGGTCGGCGAGATCTGGAACCTGATCATCGCGCACGCGCATCGCACCGGTGAGCCGGGCGTCGTGTTCATCGACCGCATCAACGAGCGCAACCCGATCAAGAACGTCGGCTTGATCGAGGCGACCAATCCGTGCGGCGAGCAACCGCTGCACCCGTTCGATTCGTGCAACCTCGGCTCGATCAACCTCGGTGTGCTCGTCAAGGAGACGGGTGACGGTCCGCAGTTCGACTGGGACGAGTTCAAGTCGATCGTCCACACGACGACGCGCTTCCTCGACAACGTGATCGAGGTCAACAAGTACCCGCTGCCGCAGATCGACAACATGTCGAAGACGACGCGGCGCATCGGCTTGGGCGTGATGGGTTTCGCCGACGCGCTCTACAAGCTCGGCATCCCGTACAACTCGATGGAGGGCTGCGCGTGGGGTGAGCGCGTCATGAACGTGCTCAACGACGAGTCGCACCTGGCGTCGGAGATGCTCGCGGAAGAGCGCGGCGTGTTCCCGGCGTGGGAGGGCTCGGACTGGGAGAAGGAAGGCCGTCGCCTGCGCAACTCGTACACGACGACCGTCGCTCCGACGGGCACGATCTCGATCATCGCGAACTGCTCGGGCGGTATCGAGCCGATGTTCAGCTTGGCCTTCATTCGCCAAGTGATGAAGGACAACCGCGGACGTCCGACGATCATGCGCGAGGTCAACTACGTCTTCGAGAAGGCCGCGCGCGGAAGCGGCATCTACAGCGATCAATTGATCGACGACATCGTCGAAGCCGGGACGCTGCAGCATCGCAACGACGTGCCGGACGAAATGAAGCGCGTGTTCGTGACCGCGCACGACATCTCGCCGTACTGGCACATGAAGATGCAGTCAGCGTTCCAGCGCCACTGCGACTCGTCGATCTCCAAGACGATCAACTTCCCGCGCGAAGCGAGCGTGGAGGACGTGCGCGAGATCTACGAGCTCGCGATCGACGAGGACGTCAAGGGCGTCACGGTCTACCGCGACGGATGTCGCGAGATGCAGCCGATGGCGCTGAAGAGCTCGTCGCACGCGAGCGGTGCGGCGGAACCCGCCAAGCCCCAAGCGGACGCGGAGCCGCAAGCCGCGCCGAGCCTGCGCGTGCGCAAGACCGAGAGCGGCGACGAGGAGCTCAACCCGATCAAGCTGCCCGAGATCATGAGCTGCTTGCGCATTCGGCAGATGACGCCGTTCGGCAACATGCACGTGAAGGTCTCCGTCGATCCGGTCGCCGGTCGCGAGCGCGAAGTGTTCGCCCAGCTCGGCAAGGGCGGCGACGTCGCGAACTCCGACCTCGAGGCGATCTGTCGCGTGCTGTCGCTGTGGTTGCGCTCGAACGGCAGCCTGAAGATGGCGATCAAGCAGCTCGAAGGCATCGGCTCGAGCCTCACCGTCCCGACGAAGGACGGACGCATCATGTCGCTCGCCGACGGTCTCGCGACCGCGCTCAAGCGCTACCTCGATGCGAAGGAGGAAGTCGGGCTGCACGCGTTGCTGCTCGGTGGTGCGGAGCCCGATCTCGCGAAGACCAACCACGTGAAGCGTCCGGCGAGCGTCGGCGCCCCATCGCAACCGCGAAACGTGTCGCAATACAAGCTCAAGTGCCCTGCCTGCTCCGCCGCGCTCTCGTTCGAGGAAGGCTGCGTGAAGTGCTACGCGTGCGGCTTCAGTCAGTGCTGAGCACGAGCAAGCTCGAGTGACGGAGCGAAGGGCGACGACGAGTCGCCCTTCGTCGTTTCGAGCGCTTCGTTGACGATCGATCGAAGCGCGACTCCGCGTGATTCACGTGCGGGCGCGAGCGCGTGCGGCGCGCGGGCTGAATGCGCGGTCGCCGTCGGCGGTGAGATCCGCGCGTCCGTCGACGCTCTCGCGGCGGACGCGCGCTCAACGCGGCGGATCGTCGGGACCGGGCTTCGCTTTTTCCTTTGGATTGCCGGCCTTCATGTCCTCGAGATGGCGCAAGCGATCGTCGGGCAAGCGCACGAAGCCGAACTGCTGACCGTCGTTGCGGCGCAGCGTCATGCTGTCGGGCTTCACCTCGATCTGGAAACGGCGCACGGTGTTCGGCTCCTCGAACTGCAAGAGCTGCGCGGAGTTCATGAAGGAGCCGATCATCGTCGACATCTCGACCATGCCGCCTTCGATCACCTCGAAGCGGTAGGTGCCGGACTGAAAGTCCTTCGCATCGATGCGCGAGCGATCGCTGATCCAACCGATGTGCAGCTCGAGCGACATGTAGTTGCCCGTCACGAGACAGATGCCCACCTCGCGTCGACGCTCTTGCGATTGCGACGGCGTGCGCAGCTCCTCGAGTCGCCACGCGCCTTGCATCTGCGTGCGGATCTTGTCGAGCGCGCTCTTCAAGCGCTCTTGCGCGCTCGGCTCGCGTTGCGGCTGCGCGGGCTTGTCCTGCGAGCCGATGGGCAAGCACAGCGCGAGCGTGGCGAAGAAGGTGACTGCGGAGATCGATTGCATGCTGGCCTCTGCGGCTTGTTCGGCGCGTTCGGACGGATCGCTGAAGGCCTAGCATAGGCGCGCGACGACCCACACGCTCTCGCGCTCGTTCGTCGTCGGCGAACGCGTTGCGCGCGCGCCGCACGACGCGCGACCGAACATTTTCGCGCGCTGCTCGTCGCGTGGCCGCGTCCGCGCCGTAGGACGGGCCACAATGAAAGGTGCTAGGATCGCAGGCTCCGCGACCGGGCACGCGCATCCGATCGAGTGCTCCCGACCCGCATGAAAACGATTCCGTTCAAGGTCCTGTGCTGCGTGTTGATCGCGCTCGCGAGCGGTGTCGCCGCCGCGAGCTCGCGTGCTGCGGCGCGCACGGCTGCCTCCGCGGTGATCGCGGACCAATCCGAAGGTCCGTTCGCGCACGCGAAGCTCTTCGCCCGCGCCGACGGCGCCGACGTGCGCGTCGCGCTCGAGATCACGATCGATCCGGGTTGGCACCTCTACCACGGACCGACTCGAGAGGACGTCGGACCGCCCGACGCCGTCGGCAAGGAGACGACGGTGACGTTCGCGGGTCTCGACGTCGAGTGGGACGCGCTGCAGTTTCCTGCAGCCGAGCGCGAGGATCAGGACTTCGGCGACGAGAAGACCTTCACGTTCATCCATCGCGGAACGCTCGTCATTCACGCGCGCGGCAAGGCGAAAGCGCCCGTGACCTCATTGGCGTCGCTGTCGGCTTCGGTCGACGGCTTGACGTGCCAGGACGCGCAAGTGGGCAGCGTGTGCGTTCCGTACTCGGAGAAGATCACGTTCGCGGGCGCGGGCATCGACGCGTTGTTCGCGGCGTCCTCCGCGCAAGCGCCGTCGGGGACGAGCATGCCGACAACGACGAGCACGCCGACCGCGGCGAGCACGCCGAAGTCGACGAGCGGCGCTCCGCCCGGCAGCGCGGTCGCGCGCGGAACGAACGTCGCCAAGGCGCCCGACATCGCGAACGCCGCGGTCGAGAGCGCGGACACGTTGGGCTTCCTGTTGCTCGCGGTGTTCTGGGGACTGTTCACGCTGTTGATGCCGTGCACGTACCCGATGATCCCGATCACGATCTCGTTCTTCACGAAGCAAGCGGAGAAGCGTGACGGCAACGTGCTCTCGCTGTCGCTCGCGTACGGCGCGGGCATCGTGTTGATCTTCGTGTTGATCGGGGTGCTCGTCGGCCCGTTGATCATTCCGTTCGCGACGCACCCGGTGACGAACCTCGCGTTCGCCGCGATCTTCGTCGTGTTCGCGCTCGCGCTGTTCGGCGCGCTCGACTTGCAACCGCCCGCGTTCTTGCTCGACGCGGCCGGCAAAGCATCAGGGCGCGGCGGCTTGTTCGGCGTGTTCTTGATGGGCGCGACGCTCGTGATCACGTCGTTCACGTGCACGGCGCCGTTCGTCGGCAACCTGCTCGCGGTCGGTGCGCAAGGGGGCGGCGTCGGACGCATCGCGCTCGGCATGGGCGTCTTCGGCGCGACCATCGCGATCCCGTTCACGCTGTTGTCGCTCGTGCCCGGCAAGGTGCGATCGATGCCGCGCAGCGGCGAGTGGATGCACGTCGTCAAGGTCACGCTCGGCTTCATCGAGCTCGCCGCCGCGTTGAAGTTCGTCTCGAACGCGGACTTGGTGTGGGAGTGGCGTTGGCTCTCGCGCGAGCTGTTCCTGACGCTGTGGGTCGGGATCTTCGCGGTGACCGGCCTCTACTTGCTCGGGCTCGTGCGCTTGAAGGACGAGAACACGAGCGCGATCTCGCCCGGACGCATGGTGATGGGGGTGTGCTTCACGCTGTTCTCGCTGTACTGCGGCTATGGCGTGCTCGGGAACGATCTCGATCCGATCATGACGGCGATCTCGCCGAACTACTCGGGCAAGGAAGCGAGCGCGAGCTCCGGCGCGACGGCCGCGAGCGCCTCGCACGTCATCGTCAAGGACGACTACGACACTGCCGCGACGCGCGCGAAGAGCGACGGCAAGCTCCTGCTCGTCAACTTCACCGGGCACACGTGCGTGAACTGTCGCTTGATGGAGGAGAAGACGTTTCGCGTGCCGAGCGTCGCGAGCGCGCTCGCTTCCGTCGTCGAAGCACGGCTCCACACGGATGGGCAACGCAACATCGAGGCGATCAAGGCGCTGCAGCAGAAGCTGACGGGCTCCGTGGCGAACCCGTACTACGTCGTCGTCGAGCCGAGCTCGGGTGAGCGCTTGCGCATGCTCGCGGGCGCGACGACGCCGGAGCGCTTCGTCGAGTTCTTGAAGGGCTCGAGCGCCGAGCGCTGACGCGCGCGGACGCGATCCGCGGCGGCGACGAAGCGAACCGCGTGCATCACGATCGCTCGACGCTCATCACGCTCGCGCGTGTGAGCGCACGCGCGCCGCGTTTGGCGGCGTGAGCGCACGCGCGTCGCGCTCGACGGCGTGATCGCGCGCGCGTCACGAGAATCCGAGCCAATGACCGCCGTGATAGACGGCGAAGCTCGCGATCCACGCGAGGCAGGTCATGTACGCGAACATGAAGAGCGGCCAGCGCCAATTGCGCGTCTCGCGTTGAACCGCGGCGAGCGTGCTCATGCACTGACACGCGAGCGCGAAGAACACCATCAACGACAAGCCGACGAGCGGCGTGTAGACCGGCCGCCCGTCCTGGCGCGTCTCGTCGCGGATCTTCTCGCGCAACGTCGGCGCATCCTCGTCGGCCTTGTCGCCGACGCCGTAGACGACGCCCATCGTGCTCACGAACACCTCGCGCGCGGCGAACGCGCCGATCAGACCGATGCCGATCTTCCAATCGAAGCCCAACGGTTGGATGAGCGGCTCGATCGCGTGCCCGAGCCGCCCGCCGTAGCTCGAGCGAAGCTGTGCGCCGGCTTCCTCGTCGTCGATCGCCGCGAGCCGTGCGTCTCGAGCGGATGCGTCCTGCGTGGCCGCCGCTTGCGCGCGCAGCTCGTCGAAGCGTGCGTGCTGCGCCGTGTTCTTCGGGAACGACAGCAGGAGCCACAGCGCGATCGTGCACACGAGGATCACGGTTCCCGCTTCGCGCAGGAACGAGCGGCTGCGCTGCCACATCATCCGCAGCACCGAGCGCATGTGCGGCATGCGGTACGGCGGGAGCTCGAGGATCAACGGCACGCGCGGGCCCCTGAACATCGTGCGCGACAGCACCGCAGCGGCGATCAACGCCGTCAAGGTGCTGAAGAGATACATGCCGATCATCAACAGGCCTTTGACCGGCATGAACCCGAACACCGTGGTCGGCGGGAACAGCGCGCCGATCACGAGCGTGTACACGGGCAAGCGCGCCGAGCACGTCATCAGCGGGATGACCATCATCGTCAACGTGCGATCGCGCTGACGCTCCATCGTGCGCGTCGCGAGGATCGCCGGCACCGCGCACGCATACCCGGAGAGCATCGGCACGAATGCGCGTCCGTGCAGACCGATCGACTTCATGATGCGGTCCATCAAGAACGCGACGCGCGCCATGTAGCCCGAGTCCTCCATCAACCCGATGAAAAGGAACAAGAGCAGGATCTGCGGCAGGAACACGACGACGCTGCCCACACCGGCGATGAGTCCGTTCACGATGAACTCGCGCACGATGCCCGCGGGCAGGAGCGCGGTCGCGCCATCCGCGAGCCATGCGAAGAGCTGCTCGACGAGTCGGATCGCGGGTTCCGCCCAGCTGAAGAGCGACTGGAAAACGATGCCCATCACGAGCAGGAAGATCGCGAAGCCCGCGACCGGGTTGAGCAACACGCCGTCGACGCGCTCGCTGCGCGGAATCGCGTTGCGCTCGACGCGTCGCACGATGCGCGGCATGCGCTCGTCGATCCAACCGTAGCGGCCGCGAATCACCTCGACGTCGATGTGACGTCCGGCATCCGCCGCGCGTTGGCGTCGCTCGAGCACGCGTTCGCGCAGCTGGGGCGAGACGCTCACGAGCTCGTCGCGCTCGTCGAGCGACAACAGCGCCCACAATGCGAGCGCGCGGCTGCGCTCGACGTTGTCGCGATGCCATGCCGGCGGCAGGCGCTCGACGACGCTCTCGATGTCCGCGAGCAGCTCACGTTGCTCGGGTTTCCAACGCCAGCCTGGTGTCGCGCTCGCGGGCGATGCGAGCACGCGCTTGATCGCCGCGCGCAGCTCGCCGAATCCGCGCCCGTGCAGCGCGGAGATCTCGACCACCGGCACGCCGAGCTCCGACGCGAGCGCGCGCGCATCGACGCTCTCGCCGCGCGCGGCGAGCATGTCGATCATGTTGAGCGCGACGACGACCGGAATCTCGAGCTCGATGAGCTGCAACGTGAGATACAGGTTGCGTGAGAGCTGCGTCGCATCGACGACGACCACGACGAGATCCGGCATCTCGTGCGGATCGAAGCCCGTCACGGCGTGGATCGCGAGCTCCTCCTCGCGGCTGCGCGCGGAGAGGCTGTACGCACCGGGCACGTCGATCAACTCGACCGACGCACCGTCCTCGAAAGCGAGCGAGCCGGTGTGTCGTTCGACCGTGACGCCGGGATAGTTGCCGACCTTGTAGTCGGAGCCGGTCAGTCGATTGAAGAGCGTCGTCTTGCCGGTGTTCGGGTTACCCGCGATGGCGACGAGCGGCTTGGTCGATCTGCCGCTGCGTGCGAGAGGCGTTTCGATCATCGATCGTGCTCGACGAGCAGCTGATTCGCCTCCGAGCGCCGCAGACTGATGTGCGAACCGCGTACTTCGAGCTCGACGAGATCACCGATTCGCACGAGTCGAACCAGGCGGATCGGCGTGCCGGGCAGGAACCCGAGCTCCATCAAGCGGCGCTTGAAGCAGCGCTCGCCGCCGATCTCCGAGAGACGCACGCGCGCGCCGGGCGTGAGTTCGCACAAAGCTTTCATCGTCGTGATCTACTTGAGATTCGATCTCACTGTAGCTCATCGGCGCTCCGGCGGCCAGAGCAGCAGCGTTCCGCGGCCGCCACGCCCGGGTCTTGCCGCATTTGCACGCTTTGCATGCGGCTGCACGAGCGAAAGTTCTTCACCAGGGGGGCGCGGACGACGTCGCCGTCCGGCGAATCTTCTTGGCCAACTCGCGCGGCGATTCTCACGATGCCCGCCATGGTGAACGTGAAGGAGCTCGCGGGTCGCAAGGCGGCCGATCTGGTCGAGAGCGGTATGACCGTCGGGCTCGGCACGGGCTCGACCGTCTACTTCTCGCTCGTGCGGTTGGCGGAGCGAATCGCGCGTGAAGGTCTGCGCATGCGCGGCGTGCCGACGTCGCTCGACACCGAATCGAAGGCACGCGAGCTCGGGATCGCGCTCGTGACGCTGGACGACGTCGAAGCGATCGACTTGACCATCGACGGCGCGGACGAGATCGATCAGGGCTTCGACATGATCAAGGGCGGCGGCGGCGCGTTGCTGCGCGAGAAGGTCGTCGCCTCGATCAGTCGGCGCGAAGCCATCGTCGTCGGTGCGAACAAGCTCGTGACGACGCTCGGAACGACGTTCCCGTTGCCCGTCGAGTTCGTTCCGTTCGCTCACGGACCGGTGAAGCGCGCGCTCGTCGAGCTCGGTTGCACCCCTGTGCTGCGCGCGAAAGACGGCCGCGCCGTCGTCACCGACAACGGCAACCACGTCTTCGATTGCCGCTTCGAGAACGGCATCCACGACGCGGCAGCGCTCGAGACCGTGCTCGCGTGCATACCCGGCATCGTCGAGAGCGGCCTCTTCATCGGTCTCGCTCACATCCTCGTCGTCGGTCACGAGGACGGTCGCTGCGAGATCAAGCACCGACGCTGAGAAAGAGAAAGGCTCCCCGGCGTGCGCCGAGGAGCCTTGTTCACGTCGAGCGTCGCGCTCGACCGTTCATCGAGCTCCGACTACAGCGATTGGATGTAGGCGAGGATCGCTTCGATGTCGGCGTCGACGTTCGTGCTTTGCAGCGTGAGCTGGACCTTCGACGCGCCCTGAGCGAATTGCTCGTGGCCGCGAACGTCGTGCACGTCGTTGAACACCTTGTTCAGGCCGGGATACGGCGTCTGCAGCGGGAAGGCCGGGCTTCCGTAGATCGGGCTCAGAACCTGAGAGTCCGGATCGACCAACGCGCGCAGCGAGAAGATCACGTGATCGTGGAAGTACGGGCCGGTCGACCAGACACCGAGCTTCGTCGGAATCGAGAAGTGCGTCGAGAGACGCGTGAACAGGCGGAAGGGGTTCTGCGGATCGCAGCTTCCGTCCGTCTGCGGATCGCACGGGCACGGGTAGCTGTTGGGGTCATCGCGGCGGAAGTCGTCTTCCTTGTCCGTGTTCATCGGGACGTACGTCTCGAGGTCCGAGTAGCCGTCGACGTTGCGGTCGACGTCCGGGAAGGTGTCGTTGTCCACGTCCACGTCGACGCCGCTGTTCACGTTGCGAACGTTCGGCGCGACGATGTTCTCGCGCAGCGAGAAGCAGTCGGGATCGAGCGTCTCCAACATCTCGCCCGAGGTGAGCGCCGGGTCGAGGAAGTCGGCCGTGTAGAAGCGCGGACCGGGGAAGCTGCCCGGGTTCGTCTCGACGTCGGGGTGACAGACCGCGCAACCCGCAGCGCGCAGCGTCGGGTTCAAGCCGGTCGTGTTGAGGCCGAAGAAGAGGTCCTTGCCGAGCGCAGCGGTCGTGCTGTACGCGCCGGTCACCGGGTCGAGGTTCGGGTTGAGCGGAACCGCGAGACGGTTGTGGAAGTCGACGAGGCCTTGTTGCTCCGCGTCGGTGAAGATGCCGGTGCCGCCGTTCTCACCACCGAACATCGGGCCGGTCTCGCCGTTGTTGATGCGCACGCCCTTCCAGAGGATCAGGCCCGTGCCGAGCGTGCCGCCGTACATCGGCATCGTGCTGCGCGGACCAGCGCCGCGTTGCCACACGTTGCCGTCGTCGCCACCTTCGAAGTGGCACGAGCTGCACGAGTTGTTGAAGTTGCCCGACGTCTGCGGGCGCGAGGCGTCTTCGAAGAGCTCGTGACCGATGCGCTCGGAGAGCGTGACCGCGTCCGCACCTTGGTGCGTCGGGATCATGTCGCGCATCTTCTGGATCGTGCCCGTCAGGAAGTCGATGCGCAGCACCGACAGCGTGCGCGTGAGCTCGTTGATGACGTAGAGGTTCGCGTCGTCGTTGTTGGGCGTGCTCGTCATCGGCGACATCGCCATGCCGAGCGGCAGGTCACCCATCGGTGAGTTCGTCTGCAGCGCGGTGCGCGCTTGGAAGTTGTGACGCGGCGGGAAGACGCTCATCAGCTCCATCGTGCTGCCGGCGACCTTGTACACGAACAGGTCTTCCGAGCCGCGGTTGAGCAGGACGGCGCGCGTGCCGCTCGGGCTGTAGAGCACGCGGCTCGGGTGACCCGCGCGATAGCCGAGCTTGTTCGAGCCGAAGCCTTGCGTGCCGGTGACGACGCGGATCGCGGTGCTGAGCGTTTGCTCGCCGCTGATCGGGTTGCTCACCAACGCTTGCGCGATGAGCACCGTGCCGGGCACGGTCGACGGCGGCACCGCGAAGCTCGCGGTGTTGCCGGTCATCGGGATCGAGAAGCGCGGCGAGACGAGCAGCACGCCCGCGGAGCCGAACGGCAGGTTGATCTCCGTCGCGCCGTAGAGCAGCGTCGCGGTTTCACCCGGTTGCATGCCGTCGACGATGAAGCTCGCGGTGCCGCCGACGATCGGCGAGCCGACGCCGCCGAGCGTGACCATGTTGCCGACCGAGTTGAACTTGCCGCGTCCGAACGGAACGTACTCCGCCGGGTGCAACGGGTCCGAGAGCTCGTTGTGCAGACGGTTGGAGTTGTCGCCGAGCTGCTTGTAGCTGTTGTTGACCGTGTCGATCATCGTCAACGCCGGGTAGACGCGGTTCGCGAACGCACCCGCGAGGCCCGGGCCGAAGTTGAAGTTCACGTCGTGGTTGACGTTGTGCAGCAACTGCGGGATGAGCGCGCGCGTTCCGTCAGGCGACAGCGCGATGTCTTCAGAGAAGCGCGGCTTGCCTTGGCTCTGCAGCGTCTGAACCGGGACCGGGTTGAAGATCGGGTCGAACGGATACTCGTCCGTGTTGATCTTCGAGCCGAGCGCGACCGCCGTCGGAAGGCCGCTGCCGTCGAGCGTCACGTTGAGCACCGAGATGTACGGCGAACGATCGTGCGTGACGTAGATGCGCTGGCTGTCCGAGCGAATCGTGAAGCCGCGCGGCTCGCCGCAGTCCGCGATACCGTCACGGTTCGCGTCGACGTCCGCCATGGTGAACGGCGGCGGGATCTCGTTGAGGTTGCGCAGATAGCTGAACGAGCCGACCTGCGCGAGCGTCGCCGTGTTGTAGAGCTTGACCGTCGCGGAACGGAAGCCCGTCACCGCGAAGTACTTTCCGTTGGGCGCGACCGCGACGCCGTACGGCTCGACGCCGACGTTCGACATCGTCGTGCTGACCGACAGCGTTCCGGTGTTGATCACGCTGAGCGATCCGCGCAGCTCCGTGCCGGTGAACGGTGTGACGAAGTTCGTCGTGACCGGCACGTTGCCGCGCTGATTCGCGACGAACACGCGCGATCCGTCCGCGCTGAACGCCAGCGAGCGCGGGTGCACGCCGACCGGGATCTCAGCGACGATGCTGCTCGTCGGAACGTTGATCACCGACACGGTTCCGTTGTCCTTGTTGCACACCCAAACGTGATTGGGGTTGAGCGGATCGACGGCGACGGAGGAGACTTGCGCGTGTTGCGCAAGCGCGTGCGGTGACAGCATTGCCGCGCAAGCGACGAGCGGCAGGAATTTGAAAGCGTTCATTGTTGTGAGTTGCGCGGGTAGACCGCGGCCGTACGGAGGCGCCTAGGAAGGGCTCACCGAACCAGGGTGAACCGACGGATCGACAGGTGGCTGAAGCAGCTGCGTCGCGAGGAGACAGCGCTACTACCATACCCCAGGATACCCGCGAGCACCGTTTTCTGCTTGGGAGTATGCAGGGAATGCAGCATGAATTTTGTACGACGAACGGCTCGCTCCAGTGGTTCCATCGCGGGCGTCGCAGGGCCGACGTTGCACCTTGGAACGGAGTTCCCGACGAGCTCGACAATCTCGACGCGTTCTGGAAATGCGTTCGCGCGCGGCGTCGCGTGCCGCCTCGAGCGCTTGCGCTGAACTCACGCGCGAGTCGAGACTTAGAACGGTGACCCGAGCTTGGCCGCGGCGTTGCGTTGAGCCGCGGCAATGGAGAACCATCTCAGTCTCCGTTCCTTGGAAGCAGTCGGACGGCCGTCCGGTACGGGGCGGCCGTCCCATCCCGAGCCTCGTCCGCGCGACGACTCGGCGGACCGCTCCGGCGGGTCCCAACGCATGCATGAGCGCCGCTCCGCCGCCGCGCCGCGCGAGCGCCGGAGCGAGCATCCCGAACGCTCGGGAACGAGCGTCGATGATGCGTCGCAAGCCGCGTCCGCGAATCGGTCTGCGTCGGCCGAGCAACGCTCGAAATCGTCCTCGGCCGAGCAGTCGCAAACGCGTTTCTCCGCTGCGCTCGAACGCGAAAACAGCGCTCGCTCGAGCGCCCAGAACAGCGCGACGCCGCGTTCCGACTCGATCGAGAGCCGCGGCGCGGGCGATCCGACGCCGCTCGACGGGCGTGCGGCGGGGCTCGAGCTCACCGCTGCGGCCGACGGGCCGATCGACGCCCAGCGCGTGCAGTCCGAGCTCGCCGCCGCGCTCCAAGGCGAAGCACGCGCGACACAGCCCGGATCGGCGCTGCTCGCGCGCGCGGCGCTCGTTCCTTCCTTAACGATGCTCACAAGCAGCGCGACGAGCGCCGGCCCGGTGGCCGCGCTCACGCCGCAAGCGCTCGGGAAAG
>JADMIO011251662.1_pt1 | contig 45698 bp, 42 predicted proteins | sample 8958161 | NCBI WGS metagenome assembly JADMIO01 (sample SAMN16585339, study PRJNA669376) | soil metagenome | isolation source: Crop rotation soil | place: USA: Cullars Rotation, Alabama | collected 2011
ACAACTTGTCCACGTGGAATTCTAAGCTTAGGATCCCAATGTGCTGGAAAGATGCCATGTGGCGGCTGCTGGCCTGGCCCCTGGGCACGCTGACGGTGGCGGCAGGCATGGGCATTCTGCCGGCGCCCTCCAGCCTTCCCGCCGGTGCGGGTGGTTGGGTCGGGATCGCAGCGGCAAGCATGGCATCGCATGCGGCGCAGAGTTTTGGCGCACCTTCGCTGTCCTGGGTGCTGCCGTTGGTGCTGCTGCTGGTGGGCCTGCCGCTGGCGTTTCTGGCCACCGGTCTTCGCATTGTTCCGATTGCCCGTGGGTTATGGAATCTGCCGGCCGGAATGCTGTGGCTGGGCAGCATGCTCAACATTTCCAACTTCCGCAAAGCCATGCCGAAGGTGACGCCCCGGACCTCAAGAGTGGCGAAAGAGCCGACCTTTGACGAAGATGACGATCATTACGATTACCAGGAAGAGAGCGACGACGAGGGTTATCACCTGGACGAAGCGCCTTTGTCCGTCGCCGAAGCGCGTCTGGCGGAACGGCGCGAAACCCGCGTCAAGCGCGAGGAAGCGCGCAAGGTTGCCCCGGCCCTGAAGCGGAGCCACGCCACCCTCAATCTGGCGGCGGGTGAATATCAATTGCCGGCGCTGGAATTGTTGGCCGAACCGATCACCATCAAAGACACTCAGCGCCTGACCGATGACGCCCTGGAAGAAAATGCCCGCATGCTGGAAGCGGTGCTGGCTGATTTCGGGGTCAAGGGCCGCATCACCGCGGTGCGCCCCGGCCCGGTGGTGACCCTGTATGAGTTCGAGCCTGCGGCGGGGGTGAAATCCAGCCGGGTGATCTCACTCTCCGATGACGTTGCCCGTTCCATGTCGGCGGTGGCGGCGCGTATCGCCACCATTTCCGGACGCAATGTCATCGGCATTGAGCTGCCCAATCAGGTGCGTGAGACTGTGTTCCTGCGCGAAATGATCGCCAGCGCCGATTATGAAAAAGCCCGCGCGCCCCTGACCCTGGTGCTGGGCAAGACCATCGGCGGCGAGCCGGTGATGGCGGACCTGGCCAAGATGCCCCACTTGCTGGTGGCAGGCACCACCGGTTCGGGCAAGTCGGTTGGCCTCAATACCATGATCCTGTCCTTGCTCTATCGGATGGCGCCGGAACAATGCCGGTTGATCATGATCGATCCCAAAATGCTGGAATTGTCGGTCTATGATGGCATTCCCCATTTGCTGGCCCCCGTGGTGACCGATCCGCGCAAAGCGGTGGTGGCCCTGAAATGGGCGGTGCGGGAAATGGAAGAGCGTTACCGCAAAATGTCCAAGATGGGCGTGCGCGGCGTGGAAGCGTTCAATGACCGCGTCCGCAAGGCCAAGGACAAGGGCGAAACCCTCAAGCGCACGGTGCAGACCGGCTTTGACCGCGAAACCGGCAAGCCGATCTATGAGGATGAAAATCTCGAATTCGAGCCCATGCCCTATATCGTGGTGGTGGTGGACGAAGTCGCCGATCTGATGATGATCTCGGGCAAGGAAATCGAAGGCGCCGTGCAGCGCCTGGCCCAGATGGCACGCGCCGCCGGCATCCATTTGATCGCCGCCACCCAGCGTCCTTCGGTGGACGTGATCACCGGCACCATCAAAGCCAACTTCCCCACCCGCATTTCCTTCCAGGTCACCAGCAAGATCGACAGCCGCACCATTCTGGGCGAACAGGGCGCCGAGCAACTGCTAGGCCAGGGCGACATGCTGTATATGGCGGCGGGCGGGCGCATTCGCCGGGTGCATGGTCCCTTTGTCTCCGACCATGAGGTCGAGGATGTGGTCCGATTCCTCAAGACCCAGGGCGTGCCGGAATATCTGGACGCGGTCACCGAAGAAACCGATGAGGAAAGCGAAGACCCTTACGCCGCCATGATGGCCGGCAATGGCGAGTCCGGTGATGATCTCTACGACAAAGCGCTGGCGGTGGTGGCGCGCGACCGCAAAGCTTCCACCTCCTATATTCAGCGCCGCCTGGGCATCGGCTATAACCGGGCCGCCACCCTGATCGAGCGGATGGAACAGGAAGGCGTGATTTCGGGGCCCAATCACAAAGGTTTCAGGGAAGTCCTGTTGCCGGATCACGACAGGTAGTTCCTGCGGCCAGAATGCGCTAAAACTCCCGTGCTGCCCGCGCGGGAGTTTTTTTATGTCCTATATCCAGGAATCACTCGGCGATGGCGAGACCGTTATCGCCGAAGCGCATTTTCCCTGGACCTATAGCGCCCTGGCCTGGGCGGCGCTGATCTTGCTGGGCATTTTCCTGATCGGGATCATCATTTTCATTGTGATGATGCTGCGGAAATGGAGCACCGAGATCGGGATCACCAGCCACCGCTTTGTGGAAAAAAGAGGGTTGATCGCCCGCCACACCAACGAAATTTCCTTGCCCAATATCGAAGGGGTGAAAGTCAATCAGGGTGTGATGGGGCGCATCTTCGACTATGGCACGGTGAGGATCGAAGGCACCGGCGTGGACGCGGTCACCACGCCCAACATCGCCGATCCGGTTGGATTTGTGCGTGCCATTCAGACAGCAAAGGAACATGCCGCGCGGCTTTAGGCTTTAGCCTGCGGCGGCGAACTCCAGGGCATCGGCACTGGCGCGGGGGAACGTCACGAACACCCGTGTGCCCTGATCGCGGGCGCTTTCAAACCGCATCAACCCGCCATGCAATTCGACAAAGGCGCGGGTTAGCGGCAGGCCGAGCCCGGTGCCTTCATATTTACGCTCCAATCGATTATCGACTTGGCCAAAGGGCTGCATCGCCACGTCCAGATCTTGCGGGCTCATGCCGATGCCATTGTCGCCCACGGTGACGGTAACGCCGTCCGCCGTCAGCTTGGCATCCAGCCAGACCTTGCCGCCGCTGGGGGTGAATTTCATGGCGTTGGACAGGAGATTCAGGAATATCTGACGCAGCTTGGCGGGATCGCCCTTCAGGGGCAGCGTCTGGTCGAGGCCAGAGACCTCAAATTCAAGACCCGCGCCGGCGATCTGCTCCTTCACCATGGTGACGCAGTCCTTCAGCACCTCACCTATGTCGGAGGGGCGGATATCCAGCATCATCCTGCCGCTTTCGCTTTTGGCGAGATCGAGCACGGAATTGATCACATCCAGCAGATGCCGGCCGCTGCGCAGGATGTCGCCGGAATAATCCAGATAGCGGTCATTGCCGATGGCGCCGAACAACTGGCCATGGATGATCTCGGAAAAACCGATAATGGCGTTCAGCGGCGTGCGCAGCTCATGGCTCATATTGGCCAGGAAGCGGGTCTTGGCGGCGTTGGCGGCCTCGGCGGCGCGGGTGGCGCGGCGCAAGCTCTCTTCGCGTTCCTTCACCAGGGTAAAGTCGGACAGCAGCATGATCGAACCGCCGTCGCTGGTGGCGCTGGCGGTGATGCGCACCCAGCGGCCATTGGCCAGTTCCAACTCGGCATGGCCGGTAAGATCGGCCCCGCCCGGTTGATTGGGCGTCACCGCAAGCTGGGTCTGGATCAGGCGCAGCGCATCCGCAAAGGGAGCGCCGCTGACCAGAGAACCCGCGATGGCCGGGAAGAAATCACGCAGCGAGGAGTTGGCCAGCACAATTCGGCCATCGGGCGAAACCAGGATAACGCCTTCACGCGACGTCTCCAGCGCGTCAGCCAGGCGGTTTTCAGCCGACAGGCGCAACTGGGTCTCCCGCGACATCATCTCGCGGATGGAGTCCTGCATCACCGTCATGGATTTCAGCAACGCGCCGGTTTCGTCATTGCCCCCGGGCGGAATCTCGGTTTGCAACTGGCCCTTGGCGATGCGGTCCGCGACCTGGGCGGCATCGGCCAGGGGACGGATAATGCGGCGGCGCAGGAACAGGGTGATGGCGGCCGCCAGCAGCAACGCCAGGATCGTGGCGCCGATGGTGGCATAGCGGTAGCTGGTGACATTGGTCACGGTTTCGCGGCGGCTGACAAAGCTATGGTCGGTGTTCAGCTCCACCAGCAGGTCGAATTTGTCGTCGATCTGGGTGTCCAGCTTGGCCAGGGCGGCAAGATCGCCGCGGGCGCGGGTATCGCGCCATTGCGTGACCAAAGCCCGGATCTGACGGATCAAAAGTTTTTCGTCGGCATTGAAGGACCGCTGCTCGGCGATGGTGAGATCGTCATTGAACGTGACGACGGTTTCATCGATTTCGGCGGTGATTTTTTTCTGTTCGTCCGGCGTGGCATGTTCGAACAGAAGTTCGTCCATCTGCAGATCGGTGAAATCGGTCTGGGCGGCGCGGGCGAAATTGATCGCCATCAAGGGGCCGTCGAAGGTGGTAACAGCCATGTTGCCGGCGGCGGAGAGAATGAAATAGCCCGCCGCGCCCAGGATCGCGATGATCGCGCTCATGGCGATAAAGGCGCCGAAGATTCGCGCGCCGATGGAATAGCCTTTTGCCGACATCCGGTCCGATGCGCCTAACGCATTGAACAATATGAACGGATTAGGTTGAAGAGCGCTTAAAAGGCGCTGCTCGCGGCCTGCTACCGAAACCTTAACGGACGTGCACAACCAGCCGCATCTTGGGGTGAATATGGCAATGGACTTCGAAGGTGCCTGACTGCGTAAAGTTTTCGGTAAGATTTTCGCCGGGGTTTTTCTCCTCGGAGTCAAACAGGCCGATGACAAAGATCTGATGGATGAACTCGTCATTGTTAGTGAAAGTCAGCTGTTCGCCCCGGTTGATGGTGACTTCCGTGGGACGGAAGGCCCGGTCCTTCTGGACAATGGTGTGGGCGGCATCGGCAGCCCAGCCGGCAGATGTCAGGGCGCCCGCAACAATCAAGGCGGATGCGGTCAGGAATTTTTTCATCGCGTTACCACCTCATGTTGATACGGCGCCAGCCGCGCCAGGAACCGATTTTGGACCGCAAACGGAATGGAACAAGAATTCATTGCGGCTTGAAGGTCTTCGACCAATGCGTTGAAATTGGCGTTGGTCAGATGCAGCCCCTTATGCGCGGCCACCATATTGTGGCCGGTATAGGTGCAGGGGCCACCCGCCACCACGCAGAACTGGTCTTTCAGTTCGGCACGGACACGCTCCATATTCGACTCGTCGAAAATCGTTTTGATGCGGTCGTCGGCCAGGTAATTGTCCACGGAGATTTCCACCAACCGGTCGATACCCGGCTTGCCGCCCAAATCGGTGAACAGCGCTTCGTCAGCGGCCAAGGCCGGCGCGGCGGTTGCCATCAGCGCTGCCATGGCGAATGCGATCAGGATTATGCGCATCATAGGCCTGCCTGCAGCGAAAGATAGACGCCGCTTTGGTGATTGTGGAGCACGATATTGCCCAGATCGACATAGGCCGCCGTCACGGACAAATTCTTGTTGGGGAACCAAGCCGCGAAGACGTCGAAGGCCTGATCTTCCTTGGCGACATTGAGATTGTTGGGCTTGGTGCGGAACTCGCCGCCAAGCGCGAATTTGCGGCTGAGAAGATAGGCAGCGGACCCTTCGAATTGCGCCGAATAATCGCCGTTGTGATCGCCGCCGAAGCCCAGAATGCCGAACTGGTTGGCCTTGGTTTCACGCCAGGTCGCGTTCACCAGCAGACTTTCTGCCAGAAACAGTTTGGTGGCGGCGAGATAGAAATCCGTGCCTACGGAGTTTTTTCCGCCGACCGCCGCGATCACCGCGCCGCGGTCATTTTCCTTGTGCTGCAGTCCCACAGCAATTTGCGGCAGCCAGCTATCCTGGTCATAGACGGCATCGCCGATCAGCTTCAGCTTGGCGCCGAAAATATTCTGATGAAATTTGAAGCCTTGGCCCAGCCCCAGCGCGGCACCGGTGCTTTCGCTGTCGAATTCCTGCCAGGCGTAAGACAGTTCCAGCCGGTCGAGCAGGCCGATGGCGATGCCCGGCGAGATCAGCTGGTAATCGGAAAGGCCGATATACGTGGTGTGCGCATTGATGCCGACGCCATCACGCGTGCCATAGCCGCTGATCAGGGCCCAGGCCGCCAGCCCGCCGCCGCCTTCACCTTCCACGGCGCTGACGCCGCCGGTCGCCAAGAGCTTGCCTTGGTCGAAATTGGCCAGCTTGGGCAGCATGTCGTCGGCCCGGCTTGCGGTTGAAGCAAAAGCCAAAAGGGCGAGCCCAAAAACCGGCCCTAAAGCACATCGCATTCTTTGGCCCTTTCCGGCGCCAGACAGGACTCAAGCTAGGCCAAGCCGCTTAAGACCCGGTAACCAACCGGTGAATTGAAACTTCAAGAGAAATCAAAGGGATGCTTCGGGGTGGACAGGCTGGAGCCAACAGCCTATATCCGCGGTCCTTTTGTGACGCGGGGTGGAGCAGTCCGGTAGCTCGTCAGGCTCATAACCTGAAGGTCGCAAGTTCAAATCTTGCCCCCGCAACCAATAAAAAAGGACCGGTCGCCAAGACCGGTCCTTTTTTATTGCCCTAGCGACAGCGTAGGGCCTTAGCGAGGCTGGAAAACACCCTCCCAACAGACCGGCCCCATTTTTATTACCCTAATTGCTCTGCCCGGAACGGTACGGTCGAGGCCGGCGTGGCAAAAAACCTTCATATCCCCGGCTTTTTTTGACTGCCAAGAGCAATGGACGCCCCCTGCCCGCCTCGCTATAAACCCCGCCTTCGCGGCGGGCATTTCCGCCGATTCGCGCGTAGGGAGTGTGCATGGGAATTCAGCTCCCGGCCGACTACCGGCCGTTGGAATCCGAGCCTTTCATGAATGAACGCCAGCGGGAGTATTTCCGGCGCAAGCTCAACAACTGGAAAGAAGAGATTCTCAAGGAAAGCCGCGAAACCATCCAGAATCTGCAGGCCGAAACCGTGCCCCATGCCGATTTGGCCGACCGCGCGTCCACCGAGGCCGAGCGCCAACTGGAACTGCGCACCCGCGACCGCCAACGCAAGCTGATCGCCAAGATCGATGCCGCCCTGCGCCGGATTGAAGACGGCTCTTACGGTTTCTGTGAAGAGACCGGCGAGCCCATTTCTCTGAAGCGGTTGGACGCAAGGCCGATTGCCACCTTGTCGATCGAAGCGCAAGAGCGGCATGAGCGGCGCGAAAAAGTCTATCGCGACGATTAAGGACAGCTTTAGGCGCGCCGCTCCTTATTTGTTTGCCGCGCGACGCGCGGCGGGGCGGCCCGAGAAAGTCTATCGCGACGACTAGCCGTTACTTCGGCTTCCAGGTGCCCTTGCCGCCATCAATCTTGGCCCAGGCCTGCTGGCGCGTTTTGGCCGGCCGCCGTTTGGGCTGACCCGGCGCCAGTTGCGGCGGTTTCAGACTGGGAACTTCGTTCTTGGAACTGTTCGACTGATCGTCGCCGGACATCTCGCGCACCTTTGAATGAAAGGTGGCGGAATGCGCCTGACTGCCGCCCCAACGGGGCATTCATCCCAGGTTCAGAATTGCGGCGGGGCGCGTCTTACCAGGGCATGATGATGTCGAACAGCTGCGAACCATAACGCGGCTGCTGGACATCGCTCATGGTGCCGGCACCGCCATAGGAGACACGGGCTTCGGCGATCTGGGCCAGGTCCACGGTATTGGCGGCGGTAATGTCTTCAACGCGCACGATGCCGGAGATGGCGAGATCGCGCATCTCATTGTTCACCCGCACCTGCTGATGACCGGAGATCACCATATTGCCGTTGGGCAGGACCTGGGCAATCAACGCCGCCATGGTCATGTTGATGTCTTCCTTCCGGTCGATCGAACCGGCGCCGACATTGGAATTATCGGAGCCCATCTTCACCAACCCGCCGGAATTGGGCAGCGCGCTTTCCAAGCCAAAGAAGTTGCTGAGATTGGCGTCATCGGAATTGGTGCGGCTGCGCGAAGTGGTGTTCGACAATTTGGCGGCATCGGCGACCGTGATATTCACCGTGATCACATCGCCGACATGGGTGGCGCGCGGATCGTGGAAAAAGCTTTTGGCGCCGGGCTGCCACAGGGAATTGCCGGCATGGGTGATCGGCGGCGGGGTCGGGATAGCGGCCACGATCTGGGTTTCGGCGGGATTGCCCACCGGCGCCAGTTTCGGCGCCTGGCCGATATTCTCGATGCGGTCCAGGGCGGAGCAGCCGGCCAAGGTGCTCCCCAACAGGGCGGCGGCGGCGATCTTGAGCAAAGACTGAGACATGAAAAATCCTATCGGCGGGCAGTGGTCTGATTGAGGGGGCCGGCAGGGCCGGTAGCGCGCACGGTACCGGTGCCAGTGATGACGGCATTGACCATGCGGTAGGAGGCCGGGTTCTGGACGACCACGGTGTCGCCCACCCCGCCTTCAGTCATGGCGCGGCCCATGGCGGTCAACGACACACCGGGGGCGTCGAAGGTCATGGTGACGGTCTGGCCTTTGGTCACCACCACAGGGCGGCGCACATCGGACATGGAAATGATTTCACCGGCGCGGAGCGGACGGCGGGCTTCCATGCCGCGGACCGCATTCAGGCTGGTAATCACGGTGCCGGTCAGGGCAGGCGTGGCGGCGGTGCCGATGGTGAGATCGGCATCGCCGATCACTTCGCCGCGGGCGATGTCGCGGGTGGGAGTCACCACTTTCAGACCGTCTGCCAAAACCGGGGTGACGACAAGGGCGAAAAGGAGCGGGAGGAGCTTGCGGATCATGGCTTAGCCCTGCGCCATCTGTGAGGTTTGCTGCATCATCTGGTCGGCGGCGTTGATCACCTTGGAGTTCATCTCATAGGCGCGCTGAGCCGTGATCAGACTGGTGATCTCATTGACCGAGTTGACGTTGGACGTTTCCAGATAGCCTTGCTGGATGGTGCCATAGCCGGGCGAGCCGGGAACACCGGCCTGGGGGGCGCCGGAGGCATTGGTCTGCAGCAGCAGATTGTCGCCGACGGCATTCAAACCCGCTTCATTCGGGAAAACATTCAGTTCAAGCTGGCCCACCGTCTGAGGCGTGGAATTGCCCGCCACAAGTGCGCTGACCTCGCCCAGGGCATCGATGCTGACATTGATGGTATTGGCCGGAATGGCGATGCCGGGCTGAACGATCAGGCCATCCTGATTGACCAGCTGGCCCTGGGGCGAAAGACCGAAATTGCCAGCGCGGGTGAAGGCGTCGGTGCCGTCGGCCATCTGGATGCGGAAATAACCAGAACCCTTGATCGCCACATCGTAAGGATTGCCGGTATTGGACAGATCGCCCTGTGTGGTGACGCGGTAGGTGGCGGCGGTCTTGACGCCGGCGCCCAACTGAATCCCGCTTGGCGCATAAGTGCCCTGGTCGGAGGTCTGTGAACCGGGGGTCTGGATATTCTGGTAGAGCAGGTCGGAAAACTCCGCCCGCTGTTCCTTGAAGCCGGTGGTGTTCATGTTCGCCAGATTGTTGGCGATCACTTCGACATTGGTCTGCTGGGCCAGCATGCCGGTGGCGGCGATGGACATAGCGCGCATGGATCAGGTCTCCTAACTGGGCATCTGGCCAAGCTGATTGATCGCCTTGCGCGACAAATCTTCCTGGCTCTGGGTCAAGGTGGCGGTTGCCTGATAGGCGCGCATCACTTCCAGCATATGGCTGATTTCCAGCACCGGCTGGACATTGGAGGATTCCAGCGCGCCCTGGCGGATGGCGGTCTCGGTCGTCACCGTGGGCGCCTGGGTGGTGGTGTAAAGGTTGGCGCCCTCTTTGGTCAGATTATAATCGTCGGCGAAATCCACGATCTGCAATTTGCCGATGGGGTTGGATGTGCCATTGACCGTGCTGGAGAGGGTGCCGTCCTTGCTGATCTGCACATTGCTGTCATTGGGCGTGATGGTGAGAGACCCGCCATCGCCCTGCAGGGCATAGCCCTGCTCGGTGACGATCTGGCCGTCGGCATTCAGGGTGAAATGTCCGTCCCTTGTGTAGCGGATGCCCTGCGGCGTCTGCACCGTAAAGAAGCCTTTGCCGTTCAAGGCGAGGTCGTAGGTGGCGCCGGTATCCTGGATAGTGCCCTGGGATAGATCGCGGTCGGTGCCGGCATCGCGCACAAAGCTGATGGTCTGTATACCGGTCTGACCCTCGGAGGGGATGACCCGCTGCACATATTCTTCGAATTTCGCGGTGTCGCGCTTGTAACCGGCGGTGGAGACGTTCGCCAGATTGTTGGCGATCACATCCATCGAACGATAGGCAGCAAGCTGCTGCGAAAGACTAACAAGAAGTGAATTATCCATGGCCTTAGCGAATCCTTTCTGGTCCGCACGGCAGAGAACTGCATCGCTTGTGCCAGCGAGCAAGGCCCGTTTTACAAGGGTTTTTCGCGTCGCTCCTGTACAGCGAGGAAAATCTTGCCGGGCCAAAGCCGCGCTCACCGGCAATTTCAACCGCTCCTTAACCACGTTTGCTTAGCGTGGCGTTCGAAGATTTCGGAAAGCCCGTCATGGCGACCAAAGAAAAAGCTCCTGAGGCCGAAGAAGGCGAAGCCCCCGCCGAAGGCGCGGAAGCCGCGCCGAAGAAAGGCCTCTTAGGCAAGCTGCTGAATAAGAAAGTGTTGATGATCGCCGTGCCGGCGCTGGTTGTGCTGCTGGCGGGCGGCGGCGCGGGTACTTATTTCTTTGTGATCAAGCCGCACGCCGAGGCCAAGGCCAAGCTGGCCAATGCGAAAGAGCCGGAAGTGCCGCTGACCCCGCCGGAAGTGGCGTTCAGCGATGTGCCGGACATTCTGGTCAATATCCAAAGCAATGATGGCACGCCCGCCTATCTGAAACTGTCCCTGTCGCTGGAAATGGACAATGAACTGGCCAAGACCGGCATGACGGCCCTGATGCCGCGCATGGTGGATCAGTTTCAGGCCTATTTGCGCGGCTTGCGCCTGGACGATCTGAAAGGATCGGAAGGCGTGGTGCGTCTGAAAGAAGAATTGCTGCGCCGGGCCGATGTCGCCGCCGCGCCTTATAAAGTGCGCGACGTGCTGCTCAAGCAGATGATCATTCAGTAAAGGCAAAGAGATGGCTGACGAAACACCCCCCACCGAAGCCGTCGCCGCCGAGGCCGCGCCCGCGGCCGGCGATGCCGCACCGGGTTCTGAACGCATTTTGAATCAGGACGAAATCGATTCCCTGTTGGGATTCGATGTCGGCGCCGACCAGGCCCAGGACAAATCGGGCGTCCGCGCCATCATCAATTCAGCGCTGGTGTCTTATGAACGCCTGCCAATGCTGGAAATTGTGTTCGACCGGCTGGTGCGCCTGATGACCACATCCTTGCGCAATTTCACCAGCGACAATGTCGAAGTCAGCCTGGATTCCATCACCTCAATCCGGTTCGGGGATTATCTCAACTCCATTCCCCTGCCTGCCATTCTGGCGGTGTTCCGCGCCGAAGAGCTCGACAATTACGGGCTTTTCACCGTCGATTCCAACCTGATCTATTCCATTGTCGATGTGCTGTTGGGCGGGCGCCGGGGCTCTTCCGCCATGCGCATCGAGGGCCGTCCTTACACCACCATCGAGCGCACCCTGGTACAGCGCATGGTGGAAGTGATCCTGCAGGATATGTGCTCGGCGTTTGAGCCCTTGGCGCCGGTGACCTTCGGCCTGGACCGCCTGGAAACCAATCCGCGTTTTGCCGCCATCGCCCGGCCCGCCAATGCCGCCATCCTGGTCAAGCTGCGTATCGACATGGAAGACCGCGGCGGGCGCACCGAATTGCTGCTGCCCTATGCCACCCTGGAGCCGATCCGCAAGCTGCTGCTGCAGCAATTCATGGGCGAAAAATTCGGCCGCGACTCCATCTGGGAAAGCCATCTGGCGACGGAGCTGTGGTCCACCAAGGTGGATATCGAAGCCATTCTCGACGAACAGACCATGCCGCTGAACCAGATCATGAATCTGCAAGTCGGCCAGACGGTGATGCTGAATGCCACACCGGATTCGCGCATCGAAATGCGCTGCCGTGGGGTGCCGCTTTTGACGGGACGAATGGGCCGGGTCGGCTCCTCCGTCGCCGTACGGGTGGATGCGGCGGTTGAACGCACCGATGCTTCCAAAGCGCTTTAACAGAGAGTTTTGATCATGAGCCTGACTTTGTTTGTAGAGATCGCGCTGGAAGTCCTGCTGGCGGCCACGCTGTGCTATTGCATTGTGCTGGAGCGCCGGTTGGCGGCCGTGCGCAAAGGCCAGGAAGGCCTGACGCGCCATATCGGCGAACTCAATATGGCGATTGCCGGAGCCGGGGCCTCGCTGCGGGCGTTGAAATCCGCCGCCGGTGAAGCGGCCCAGACCTTGGACGAACGCTTGAAACGCGCCCGCTTGCATATCGATGAGCTCTCCGTGCTCACCACCTCCGGCGAGCGCATCGCCGCGCGGATGGAAGGCGCCACCACCAATTCACGCCGTGAATCCAATTCCGAATTGCCGTCGTCCAGCATCATGGGCCGGCTTGACGCTGTGCGGGCGATGCCATGACCGGCTTCAAAAGCAAATCGCGTTATCTGCGCCTGCTGCCCGGTGTGATGCTGGTGTGCGGCGGCCTGATGGTGCTGAAAGCCTCAGGCATTGTGCATGATGCGCTGGCGGAAGAAGGCCAGCCGGCCGCCGCCGATGCCATGGCGCCGGCGCCCAAGCCGGTGCATCAGGATTTCGCCGGGGGCGACACCCAAGCCAGCAGCGCCGCCGCCGTGGATGTGCTGACCAGCCTGTCCAAGCGCCGCGCCGCCTTGGATGCCCGCGAAGCCGAAGTGCAGACGGAATCCAATGTGCTGGCCGCCACCGAAAGCCGGGTGGACGCCAAAATCGCGCAACTGAAGACCTTGCAGTCCCAGATCGCCGCCCTGCTGGTGCAGCGCGATGCCGAACAGCAAAAACAGATCGCCGTGCTGGTGAAGACCTATGGTCCCGACGGCATGAAGGCAGCCAATGCCGCCGCCATCTTCAGCACCCTGCCCGATGATGTGCTGATCCCGGTGGCGCAAGGCATGAAGCCGGCCGATCTGGGCGCCATCCTGTCCAAGATGAGCCCGGAAGCGGCCCAGAAATTGACCCTGAAACTGGCCAGCAAGCTGGCTCTGCCCGATACCGCGGCTTCCTTGGCCTCGGTCCCGGTGGCCCCAGCCGCTATGGCTGCAGCGGCCACCCCGCCAGCGGCGGCTCCGGCCCCGGCAACGGCGGCAAAACCGGCCGCTCCCGCCCCTGCGGCAGCCCAAACCCAGGCGGCGGCCCCGCCGGCCGCCAAGCCCAAGAGCTAGGCCGATTATCTCGGTTTACCAAGGGTTAACGCCGGCCTCGCCATAATCAAAGTCTCCAAGGGGGATTTCGTTGGCGATCTCGCGGCATACCATTGGCTTGATCGGGGCAGCGTCGCTGTTCGCCTCTATTGCCGTGTGGCCTGCCCATGCCGCCGACCAGGTCAGCGCCTCCAGCCAGAATGGCTATAGCCGCCTGAATTTCACCTTCAGTCCCGCAGGCCATGTCACCGCCACCAGTGATGGCAGTGTTCTGATTTTAAGCTTCGACCGCAAACCCACCCTGGAGCCGCAAGCTGTGGCCAAGCTGATGGGCGCCGCGGTCACCAGTGCCCGCGCCGATGCCGATGGCAAGACTTTCCGCTTTGCGCTCAACGCGCCCTTCAAACTGCATCAGAGCGCGCAAGACAATCGCGCCGTGGTGGATCTGGCGCCGGCCGATTTCACCGGCACCATGCCCGACCTGCCGCCCATCGTGGTGGCTGCCCCCAAACCGATCGATGTGAATGCCCTGCCGGTGCTGGCATTGCGCTCGGGCGCTTATGCCAACTTCACCCGCCTGGTGTTCGATTGGAACAAGGATGTCGCTTATCAAGTCTTTCCCGGTGCGGGAAAGATGACCATCCGCTTCCAGGCACCGACTCGCGTTGATTTGTCTGCGCTGGCGCGCTTCCAGCCGCCCTGGGTCAAGAATGCCACCTGGCGTCTGGATGGCAGCAACACGGTGGTGGAATTCGAGACCGATTCCGACTCCGGCTATCACGATTTCAAGGATGGCACCCATATCGTGATGGACATTCTGGCGCCAAAGACCGACGCCGCCGCCTATGTTCCGCCGGGCACCGCCAAACCGGTGGTGAGCAAATTCGATCCGGTAGCGGCGAAAGCCGGCGTGACCGGGGCGCAAGCAGCCGCGATTGCCGACACCGCCAAGCAGCTACAAGCCGCCAAAGCCCCAGATACAAAGCCTGCCGACACCAAACCGGCGGATGCCAAAACTGCCGAAACCAAAACGGACAGCAAAGCTGCCACCGCTCCGCCCCAGCAACTGGTCAAGCCGGTGGCCAAAACCGCGGACGTAAAGACTGCGGAAGTCAAGCCGGCGGCGGCGGCACCAGTGGTCGCGCCGGCGCCGGAGACTCAGGTGGCCGAGAGCCAGGTCAAGGGCGATTCCGCGGTTTTGAATTTTAAAGGCGCCAACAATCATCCTGCCGCCGTTTTTGTGCGCGGCCTGACGGCCTGGATTGTGCTGGAAGATGCCGCCAATCTGGACGTGGCGACCCTGAAAGCCAGCTTGGGCGCTTTCACCACCGGCATCGAAGCGTCGTCAAGCCCCGGCGTTTCAATCCTGCGCATCACCCTGAAACAGCCCGCACCCATCAGCGCCTTTGATAACGGTCCCGATCTGAAAGTGGTGATCGGCGGCAAAAGCGCGGCGCCACCCACCGCGATTGGCTTTGCCCGCGACCAGAACGATCCGGGGCATGCCGCGCTGACCACGTTCCTGCCCCGTGCCGACAAAAGCTTTGCCCTCACCGACCCGGTTACCGGAGACATTCTCACCGTTGTTCCGGGTGGCGCCGGCTATGGCGTGAATGGTACGCGCACCTATGCCGAATTCGCAGCTTTGGCCAGCGCCTGCGGGCTGGTGATCACGCCCTATACCGACGATCTGGTGGTTTCAGTGGCGGGCACACGGGTGCGGATAGGCCGCCCCGGCGGGCTATCCCTGACCACCGCCAGCGCCACCATCAGCGACACGCCCCAGGCCATGGCGCAAGCCGCCAGCGAGCCGAGCTTTTTGGATTTCGCCAATTGGGGCCGGCTGAGCGGCGGCTCCTTCCTCGCCACTGAGCGGCGGCTTGAGCAGGATGCGGCGCGGCTTTCCGGCGCCAATGCCAATCATGCCCGGCTGGTGCTGGCGCGGTTCTATCTTGCCAATCACTACGCTTCGGAAGCGGCTGGTTTGATCCGGGTGATGCAGACTCAGGATCCGGCGCTGCAAGGCGATGTCCAATTGTCGGTGATGAAGGCTGCCGCCGACTACATGATGGGCCGTTATCGCGATGCGCGGAACGACCTGGCCGGAGGCAATTTCGATTTCAATCCCCATGCCGCTTTGTGGCGCGGCCTGACCGAAGCCGCTGAAGACAATTGGGCCAAGGCGCACGACGATATGGTGCTGGCCACGCCGGTCCTGAAGCGTTATCCCGCTGCATGGCAGGCGCGCGCCAATTTGTCGGATGCACAAGCGGCCTTGGGCCTGGGCCGGCTGGAGCTTGCGGACGCGGCACTCACCCGTCTTCCCAAGGAGCTTTCCCATACCGATGCGCTGGAAGAACAACTGGCGCGGGCCCGCATCGCGGCGGTCTCCGGCAGTTATGGAAAATCCGTGCCCCTGTTTGCCGTCGTCCAGAATGGCGGTGACGAAAAGCTGGCGGCGCAGGCGATCTATTACCAGGTGGATGCCGGATTAAAGGCGCGTACCGTCAAACCCGACCAGGCGATCGATGTGCTGGAACGTTTGCGCTTCCGCTGGCGCGGCGATGGTCTGGAAATGCGGACCTTGCGGCGGCTGGCCGGGCTTTATTTCGACAAGGGCCAATATGCCCAAGGCCTGAAAACCTTGCGGGTCGCCACCGACAATTTCAATGACGATGCCGCCCGGTCCGCCCAGGACGATATGCGCGCCGCCTTCGCCAAGCTGTTCCTGAAAGGCGGCGCCGACAAAATGCCGCCGGTGGAACAGTTGGCGCTGTTTTATGACAATGTCGATCTCACCCCTATTGGCGCCGATGGCGACGAAATGATCCGCCGCATGGCCGACCGGCTGGTGAATGTGGATCTGCTGGGCCCGGCGGCATCGCTGCTGGCCTATCAGGTGGACAAGCGCCTGGATGGCGTGGCCAAGGCCCAGGTCTCAACCCGGCTGGCGCAAGTCTATCTGATGGACCACAAGCCGCAGGACGCCATCAATGTCCTGCACACGTCCCAGATTACCGGCCTGCCGGACGATACCCTTCATCAGCGCCTGATTTTGGAGGCGCGCGGCTTTGCCGCTGAAAAACAATGGGACAACGCACTCGATTTGATCGCGGTGGATCAGGCCGACGATACCCGCCGCCTGCGCGCTGATATCTATTGGGAAAGCGGCAATTGGGATGTGGCGGGCCAGAAAAGCGAAGAGCTGCTGGGCAACCGCTATGAAGACACCACGCCCCTGAATGCCACCGAACGCGCCCAGGTGCTGCGCATGGCGGTGGCCTATTCCCTGGCCAATGACGAAGCCAGCCTGGAGCGTCTGCGCAAGAATTTCACCCCCAAGATGGCGGTCACGCCGGACGCCAGCGCCTTTACCGTCCTGACCCAGAATATCGACATGCATGGCCTGGAATTCCGTCAGGCGGCGGCGCAGATCGCTTCAGTGGATACGCTGACCAGCTTCATGAAAGACTTCAGCAAGCGGCACGATACGGTCGTAACGAACTAACTAGAGTTCGCCCAACCATTTCAGGGCGCGGTCCGCCACTTTCTCCCAGCCCGGTTCGCCCACCAGCCAGTGGCTCATGCCCGGCACTTTCTCATAGGTCGCCTGATCGCGGTAAAGCGCCGCCACCCGCTCCACCGTTCCGGGCGGGTTGATGCGGTCTTCGCTGCCCACCAGCACCAGCAGCGGACAGTTCAGCTTCCGGGTATCCACTTCCCCTGCCCGGCGCATGTCCAGGCCCCAATGCATGATCTCAAAAATGGCGCGCCCGGATTCCGGAACAAAGCGCGCCATCAACGCTTCGCGTTCCGGCAAACGGTCCAGGGCATGGCGGGCGGCGATATGTTCATCCGGTTTCAGCACGGTATTCCAGAAGCCGACATTCAGCAGCATGGCCTGGGCGCTGGCGATTTCGAACAGGGTGGAAGGCGGCACGCCCCAAGGCGCGGATGGCGCCAATAGAATCGCGGCGGCAACCTCGCGCCGGGCAGCCAGCATCTGGGCCAGCAAACCACCCATGGAATGACCGACCAGGATGGGCGGCATCTCCAGCTTGGCGACAAATTCTTCCAGATCGTCGGCATAATCACGAAGACTGACCTGCCCCAATTCTTCAAGCGGCTCATTTTCTTCGTGGTGCCGCAGGATAGGGGCATGCACCTGGTAACCGGCAGCGCGAAATTTCTCGGTAAAACCACCCCACACCCAGGGGCCGGTGAAAGCGCCATGGATCATCACCACAGGCGGTTTGCGCCCGCTCATGGTTTCAGTCCGCGAAAGGCTTTAATCACCGCAGCGTAAGTATCGCGCTTGAATGGCACGATTAGGCCGGGCAGCGCTTCCATATCCACCCATTTCCATTCCGCGAATTCTGGTTCATGGGCATGAAGGTCGATATCCCCGTCATCGCCCAGAAAACGCAGGGCGAACCATTTCTGGCGCTGGCCGCGATACTTGCCGTGAAAGGCGATGCCGATCAGATGGGGCGGCAGATCATACGTAATCCAGTCTTCCATTTCGGCGATGATTTCCGCCTTGCCGGTGCCGGTCTCTTCACGCAATTCGCGCAAGGCCGCGGTGCGCGGCTCTTCCCCGGCATCGATGCCGCCCTGCGGCATCTGCCAGCCTTCCACCGTCTGGTCGATGCGCTTGCCGACAAAGACCTGGCCGTGGCCGTTGAGCAGCATCAAGCCCACGCAGGGGCGATAAGGGAGATTGGAAGACATCAGGCGCGCTTATTTTATTTAGGCGCGCTTACTATGGCGGAAACCGGAACGAGGACAAAGCCCCGGCCTTGTAATCCTTTCGCCCAGGCGGCGATGCGGTCCACCGTGACCGGATAGAGAAAACCGGAACCGATAGCGCTGCCATGGGCGCGGGCTTGGTCTTCCAGCGCCGACAGATGGCGATCGATTTCCTGTGCGGTCTGAATGGCGTCAAGGGTCTCGTTCGCCTGGGCGAACGGTGTGGCGGTGGGCCCGGCCACTTGCGGCGCGGCGGATTGGGGCACTGCGCCATTGTCGTAAAAATACAAACCACGGCGGGCAAGATAGGTCATGGCGGGCGACAACGCATTGGCGTCGGACATAAAGCGCTCACCCAGAAGATTGGTGACACCGGCGTAACCTGCAAAGCGCGACAGATTCCACATCAGGCGTTGCAGATTGGCGTTCTCATCCGCACCGGTGCGCAAGGTATGCGGACCGGGGTCGCTGTCCGGAAAATCATTCGGCTCCATCGGCACTTCCAGCAGCACTTCATGGCCGGACTGACGCGCCTCCGTCACCCAATGCTGGACATCGCCGGCATAGGGGACAAAACCCAGTGTGACTCCCGCGGGAAGACCGGAAAGCGCGGCAGCGGTGGCTTTGGCGCTGATGCCCAGACCCGAAACCATGATGGCAATGCGGAATTTTCCGTCTGTGGCCGGCGCGGCATAGACCGCCATCGGTTTGCGCCCGTCATCGGCGACACGCGGCAAAGGGCCGACCGGCGAATTTTCGATCAACGCCGGATCGGCGATCACAATGTTACCGGCCAAAATTGGCTTATCGATAATCAGAGGTGGCACGGCGTCGGAGCCAGTGCGAAGGCCCGGCGGCTTGGATTGTTTGACGTCAGAAAGATCAAGACTGACGCCCGGGTGCGCGGCATTGCCAAGCAGGGTGATGGCCAGGGCCGAGGCGGCCAGAACACAGAAGACGGCAGCGCTGGCAAAAGCCAGCGCGCGGGCGGCAACAGGCGCCCGATGGTCCCCGGTAAAGGCGGTATCAGCCATGGCCAAAAGTTAACGGCGCACGGTTACTGAGGAGTTAACCCCCTCTGGCTTCGCTAGCCCAAGGGCTAGCTACGCCATCTCCCCCTTCCAAGCGCTCCGCGCTGAAGGGGGAGTAGGGTCTGTGTGCGCTGCGCAAAAAGAACAAGGCGCCGGTTACCCGGCGCCTTTTCCCATTCACGACTGGACGTCTACTGCTTCGCCGTGGCGGCCGGGGCATCCGGCTTGGCGGTGGCGGAAGCGACCGTCATTTTGCCGTTGAGCAGGTCCAGCGCATAGGAGAGCTGGAAGTCGTCATACTTTTTGCCCGGGGCGGGGCTGATCACCGGTCCCGGCTTGCGGGTGATGGGTTCGCCCACCAGATGGCCCGGCAGGTCAGCTTCCGAGGGACGGGCGATTTTGGGCACATTGGCTTCATCGCCCTGCGACACCAGAATGTCGGGCAAGATGCCCTGAGCCTGGATGGTATGGCCGGACGGGGTGAAGTAGCGCGCCGTGGTCAAACGCAGGGCGCCGCCGCCATCACCCAGCGGGATGATGGTCTGCACCGAGCCTTTGCCGAAGCTGGTCATGCCGATCACGGTGGCGCGTTTGTGATCTTGCAGCGCGCCGGAGACGATTTCCGACGCCGAGGCGGTGCCGGCATTGATCAGGATCACCACCGGCTTGCCGCCCGTGATGTCGCCGCTCTTGGCGTCATAGCGTTGGGTATCGTCGGGACGGCGGCCGCGGGTGGAAACGATCTGGCCGCTGGTCAGGAAATCATCCGAAACCTGGATGGCCTGATCCAACAAGCCGCCCGGATTGTTGCGCAGGTCGATGACATAACCCTTGATGCCGGGACCGATCTGCTTCTGCAGTTCGCGCACGCCCTTTTCCAGGCCGGAAGCGGTCTGCTCATTGAAGCCGGGCAAACGCAGATAGCCGACATCGCCTTCACGCCGCCAGGTGGTGGCATCCACCTGCACATTGGCGCGCTCCAGGGTCACATCGAAAGGCTTCTTTTCGCCTTCCCGCAGAATGGTGATGGTGATCTTGGCGCCGACCGGGCCGCGCATCTTGTCGATGGCGTCATTCAGCGGCAAACCCTGAATAGAAGTGCCGTCGATGGCGGCGATACGGTCACCCGACTTGATGCCAGCCCGGGCGGCGGGCGTGCCGTCGATCGGGGAGATCACTTTGATCAGGCCATCTTCCTGGGTGACTTCGATGCCGACGCCGCCAAACTGGCCATGGGTGGTGATCTGCATATCGCCATAGGCCTTGGTGTCCATATAGCTGGAATGCGGATCCAGGCTGGAGACCATGCCCTGAATGGCATCGTCGATCAGGTCGGCGTCTTGCACCGGCCGGACATAATTTGCGCGCACGCGCTCGAACGCGTCAGAGAAGAGGCTGAGCTGGCGATAGGTGTTGGTGTCATTGGCGCCATGGGCCGCCGACATCACACCCAGTGCGATACCGAAACCGGCGACCATGCCGCTGCCAATCAGAGCAATTTTTTTCATGTCTTCTTCGCTTTCCGCGGGTCGCGCGTTAACCAAGGTTCCGGATCGAGGCCTTTGCCGTTCTGGCGCAGCTCGAAATAAAGCCGTGTCTCGGAGTTGTCCGCCGGCATGATGCCAACCGGTTCCCCGGCAAGAATTTCATCGCCAAGCCGCACCGTTACGCTCCCGAGCCCGGCCAGCACAATATCGTAGCCAGTGGTTATCTCCAGGATCAAGACCTGACCCTGCTTATGGTAAGGACCGGCATAAAGAACTTTACCGTCGGACGGTGCTATGACCTGGGCGCCCGCCAGGGTTTGATAGGTCCGGCCAGGGTTTTTTTCATCCCCTCCCCCTGCCAGCACCAGAGTTCCGGCCACCGGCTCCAGCAGTGAACCTTTTGCAACGCTGGCGGCGGAACCGGAATTCAGCGCGGTAACCGTAACAATGCTGCTTTCCGGGCTGTCCGGCGCCTTGCGCAGGGCATCCACCCGGGCCACCAGAGTGGCGAAATCCGCCGCTTGTTTTGCCACCTGATCCAGACGGGCAGCCATACCGCTGTAAAGACTGGCGGCGCCTTCCGCCTCGCGGTCTTTCTGTTCAGACAAAGCGGCGAGTTCATCATGCGCCCTGGCCAAAGCGGCGGCGTTTTTGGCGGCCTCCAACTGGCGGGTGATGAGGGCAGCTCGGGTCGAACGCAGCTTTTCAATCCGCCGCGCCAGTGCCGCGGCCTGGGCATAGATCGGCGGCAGCGAAGCGCCCACCAGCATGGAGCCCCGCGCCGCGGCCAGCGCATCGTCGGGACGCACCGCCAAAGCGGGCGGCATGTCATGCTGCAACCGTTCCAGGATGGCGAGCAGCTTGGTCACCGCCACCCGGTCGTTGGCGAAGCCGGCCGCCAAGGCATCATCTTGGGTCTGCAGCTCGGAGATGTTGGACTGCAGCGAGGTTTGTTCGCGCTCCAAGGTCTGAATGCGCGCCGCCGTGTCGATCAATTTTTTTCTTAAGTTCGCCGCTTCGGAAGCCAGTGCGTCGCTTTTTGCTTTGGCGCTGGCCACGGCTGGACGGCTTTTTGCCAACTCGTTTTTCAAGGCGCCCAATTGTTCCTGGCTGGAAGGCAGATTCTTGAGACTGTTTTCCGGCAGCGCGTGACTGAGATCCATCGGCGGCTCGGGCGCGGCCGGCGATGCGTCGGAGTCAAGCGCCGGACGCGGACTGGGAGTCACCGGCACGGTCACGCGCTGGGCGAATGCAGGGGCGGCCAGCAACAAGCCCAAACCCAGACAAAAATATTTTCCCGCGTCCGTCAGGCGTTTTCCTTTTGGGCGGCGACACCCGCCAGCAGTGAATGACCGGTCATCGCCGCAGGCTTTTGCATGCCCATCAGGGCCAGCAGGGTGGGAGCGATATCGGCCAGACGGCCATTCTCAATCTTTGTCCCTTTGGGCGCGCCATAGATAACAATCGGCACATCGAAAGTGGTGTGCGCGGTGTAAGGTTCGCCGGTTTCGGGATCCTTCATCAATTCAATATTGCCGTGATCGGCGGTCAGCAGCATGAAGCCGCCGGCTTTATTTAAAGCCGCGATCAGACGGCCCAGACATTCATCGATGGTATCCACCGCCTTGACCGCAGCGCTCATAATACCGGTGTGACCGACCATGTCGGGATTGGCATAGTTGCAGACGATCAGATCATATTTTTCCGAAGCAATGGCCTCTTCCAGCTTCTCGGTGACCTGATAGGCGCTCATCTCCGGCTTATGGTCATAGGTCGCCACCTTGGGGCTGGGCACCAGAATACGGTCTTCGCCGGGGAACGGCTCTTCCCGGCCGGCATTCAGGAAGAAGGTGACATGGGCGTATTTTTCGGTTTCGGCGATACGAAGCTGTTTCAGGTGATGCTCGGCCATCACTTCGCCCAGGCTCTCGCGCACATCCACCGGCTCGAACAGCGAAGCCATCATGGCTTTCAACTCTTCGGAATATTCCGTCATGCCGGCGGCATCGCAGAATTTCACTTTCCTGTCCCGCTCAAAGCCGGAGAACGCTTTATCCAGCAGGGAGAGGGAAATCTCCCGAGCCCGGTCGGCGCGAAAATTGGCGAACAGCATGGCATCCCCATCAGCCATGCCGGCATAGTCGCCCAGCACTGCCGGGATCACGAACTCATCGGTGACGTCCGCTGCGTAAGACGCATCCAGCGCCGCGAAGACGTCATCAAAGCGCTGGCCGGAGCCATCCACCATGGCGGCATAGCTCTTCGCGACCCTGTCCCAGCGCTTGTCGCGGTCCATGGCGTAATAGCGGCCCGAAACCGTCGCCAGGCGCACGCCGGCCGCGCCCTCAATATCCTTGAGAAATTTTTCCAGAAAGCCCCGCGCGCTTTTGGGCGGCGTGTCGCGGCCATCCAGAAAAGCATGCACAAACACCGGCACACCGGCGGCGGACAAGATTTTCACCAGCGCCGCCATATGATCCTGGTGCGAGTGTACCCCGCCGGGCGACAAGAGGCCCATCAGATGCACGCCACCTTTGGCGGCTTTGGTTTTGGCGATCAGATCGAGCAGCGCGGGCCGCGTGGCCAGAGTGCCGTCTTCAATCGCGGAATCGATGCGCGGTAAATCTTGCGCCACCACCCGGCCGGCGCCGATATTCATATGCCCCACTTCGGAATTGCCCATCTGCCCGGTGGGCAGGCCGACGGCGCGGCCTGACGTCTGCAGCAAAGCATGCGGGCATTCGGCCAAAAGACGGGTGTAATTGGGGGTGCGCGCAGCCGCGATGGCGTTATCGGTCGGGTCGGCGCGCCAGCCCCAGCCGTCTAGAATACAAAGCAAGGCCGGGCGGGAGCGGGACATCAGACATCCTGTAAAATCAAAGCCAGAACATAGAAATGGCAGGGCGCGCTGTCCATGACTTGGGGCCACGGCATGACAGGACCGCAGGGCCAACATGCATTGGAAAAGCATGCATTTTACGGCCCGTGGGTTAGTCTTTGGTTATGTCGCGCGGGTTCCTGAAATTCCATCATGCCTATGTGGTGGTGGCGGTGGTGTTCTTCGCCCTGCTGGCGGCGGCCGGTGTGCGCTCCACCCCGGCTGTGCTGATGGTGCCTTGGGGCCAGCATTTCGGCTGGTCGCGGGCGGTGATCAGCTTCGCCGCCGCCACCGGCATTTTCCTGTTCGGCATGACCGGGCCGTTTGCCGCCGCGGCGATGCAGCGGTTCGGTGTGCGCAACACCGTGATGTGCGCGCTGGGATTGATGAGTGGTTCAGCCCTGGTCAGTCTGGTGATGCGCGAGCCTTGGCAATTGATTCTGACCTGGGGCGTCGTCTCCGGCATCGGCAGCGGCTGTGTCGCGGGCGTACTGTCCGCCACCATCGTCAATCGCTGGTTTGTCACCAATCGGGGCTTGGTGATGGGCTTTCTGGCGGCTTCCACATCCACTGGCACGCTGATCTTTTTTCCGGCCTTGTCTGCGATCCAGGAATGGGGCGGCTGGAAACCGGTGGTGATGATTGTCGCCGCTTGCCTGGCGGTGCTGATTCCATTGGTTTTCCTGTTCCTGCCGGAATGGCCGGCCGAGGTCGGCGCCGTGCCATTCGGCGCTGACAGAGATCATCCACCGCCGCCACGCAGCAGCAAAAATCCTTTGGCGCTGGCGTTTCGCGGCCTGGCCGATGGCACCAAGACCAGAGATTTCTGGCTCCTGGCGGGGACTTTCTTTGTCTGCGGCTTCACCACCAATGGGCTGGTGGGCACGCATATGATCGCGCTGTGCGGCGATCACGGCATGGATGCGGTGGCGGCGGGCGGTTTGCTGGCGATGATGGGATTCTTCGATCTGGTGGGCACCACGGCCTCCGGCTGGCTTACCGACCGCTACGACCCGCGCAAATTGCTGTTCGCTTATTATGGATTGCGCGGCCTCTCGCTGATCTATCTGCCCTTTGCCGATTTCAGTTTCCGGGGCTTGTCGCTGTTCGCGGTGTTTTACGGCCTGGACTGGATCGCCACCGTGCCGCCGACCCTGGCCCTGACCAACAAGGCATTCGGCAAAGAGCGGGCGCCGGTGATTTTCGGCTGGATATTTGCCAGCCATCAGATCGGAGCCGCCACGGCGGCCTTCCTGGCCGGCTGGTCGCGGGGCGTCAGCGGCTCTTATCTGGAGGCTTTCATCATCGCCGGCTTTACCGGGGTGGCCGCCGCCATGATGGCCCTGGCGATCGGCAGGGACCGCCTTCCGGCCGCCCCCGTGCCCGCGCCAGCGGGCTGACGGGGGAGGTGCCCGTAGCAGCGCTTGCGATGCGAAGGGTGGAGGGGGCAACTAAACGCTGTTCAGGCAGCTTAGACCCGGCAAGCCTTGCCCAGAGCGGGCCTTTAACCTGTCATTAATCATATAATCATTTGAAAGCATTGATGAAATTCTGTGCGCGATCCGGCACGGAAATGGCAAGGCATTGAGCCGGAAACAGGCAGAAGCCGGAACTCCATGCGCGCACCGCTTTATATACGTCTCGCCGCCATCGCCATTGGGGCCGCCCTCGCGGCTGCCCCTATGCCTGTCCTTGCCTTTTCCCGGGTCAAGGACTTGGTGGAAATCGAAGGTATCCGTGACAACCAGTTGGTCGGCTACGGCCTGGTGGTCGGTCTGAACGGTACGGGCGACTCCCTCAAGAACGCCCCGTTCACCCAGCAATCCATCCAGACCATGCTGGAGCGGCTGGGGGTGAACACCCGCGGCAATACCATGCAGACCAAGAATGTCGCTGCTGTGATGGTGACCGCCAACCTGCCCGCTTTTGCCGGCGAAGGCAGCAAGATCGACATCACGGTCTCGGCCATGGGCGACGCCAAGAATCTGCAAGGCGGCACCTTGCTGGTAACGCCGTTGTTCGGCGCCGATGGCCAGATCTATGCCGTTGGCCAAGGCCCTCTTTCGGTCGGCGGCTTTTCGGCGCAGGGCGAATCGGCCAGCGTCACCCGCGGCGTGCCCACGGCGGGCCGCATCGCCAATGGCGCCATTGTGGAAAAGACCACCGGCTTCACCATGGCTTCGTTGCATTCGCTGAAGCTGTCGCTGCACAACCCCGACCTCACCACCGCCACCCGCATCGCATCCGCGATCAACAGTTTTCTGGGCGGCGGCATCGCGCATGCCACCGATCCTTCCAATGTCGAACTGGCCATCCCCGCCAACTATACCGGCGGCGCCATGGGCCTTCTTACCGATGTGGAGCAGGTCAAGGTCGATCCCGACCAGCCCGCCAAGGTCATCATTGACGAGAATTCCGGCGTGATCGTGATGGGCTCGGATGTCCGCATTTCCACCGTCGCCATCGCCCAGGGCAATCTGACCATCAAGGTGCAGGAGACGCCGCAAGTCAGCCAGCCGGCGCCTTTCTCCAACACCGGCACCACGGTCGAAGTGCCTCGCACCTCGGTGGAGATCGACGACAGCAAGGGCAACAAGATGACCGTGCTGAATTCGGGCGTCAGCCTGCAGAATGTGGTGGACGGCTTGAATGCGCTGGGCGTGGGCCCGCGCGACATCATTTCCATCCTGCAGGCGATCAAGGCTTCGGGCGCATTGCAGGCCGATATTCAGGTGATCGGCTGATGGATACGCCTGCTCTCGATATCCAGAGCGCCGCCATGATGGCCCGCGCCTCCCAGGTAAAAACGCCCGGCAGCGGCGGCAACACCCAGGCTATCGCCAAGACGTCCAAGGAATTCGAAGGCGTCCTGATCTCGCAATTGCTGGGCTCCATGTTTGCCGGCATTTCCACCGACGGTCCCACCGGCGGCGGCCAGGGCGAGGAGATGTTCCGCTCCCTGATGATTGACGAATATGGCAAGTCCATGGAGCAGCGTGGCGGCATCGGCCTGGCCGCTTCCGTGCAGCGCCAGCTCCTGAAGCATCAGGAACTGAACCCACCGGCGGAAAGTCATTGAGGCGGTTATGAACGCTCCGAACGACGATCCCAAAATCGAACGGCTGATCGCCATGGCGGAGCGCCTGACTCAGGCGCTGGAAAAAGACATTGCCGCGCTTAAAGCCGGCCGGCCCAGCAGCATGGTGAGCACCGATCCGGAAATCCAGACCCTCACCGCCCAGTATGGCCGCGAAGCCCGCAATTTCGATATCCGCCTGGCCAAGTCGGCGCCGATGGCGCTGCGCGCCAAATTCGTCGCCATCACCACCAAATTCCGCGAAGTCTTGCAGCTGCATGCCCGCATGCTGACCCGGGTGAAGAATGCTTCGGAAGGCATGGTCCAGGCCATTGCCCGGGAAGTCGAACGCATCAATGCGCCGACCAAGACCTATGGTCCGCGCCTCACAGCCCAAGCCCAGCCCTCAGGGGCGATGCTGTTTAATCGCGTCGTTTAAGATTTTTCGCGCGCTGTTGCCGCTCCGCTGGAAGCGGCGCGCCTCTAGAACAGTCCTAACAGACCGCCGCTTGTGCTGGTGCTGGCACTGGCGCTGTTGGGATCATAGCCCGCGACGATCATCTGAATATTGCTCATAGCCGAGCTGCTGCTGGTGCCGAGTAATGACAGTGCGGTACCGTAACTGGCCAGTTGGGAGGTGGTCGCCGACGATGCCGCGCTGGTGGTGTCGCCCGGCATGTTGGGGCCTGGAGGCGGGGCATTGCTCTTTTGATAGATGCTTTGGATATTGGACAGCACCGTCAGAAGCTGTGAGCGGGCCAAATCGGCGCCGGTCTTGGTTGCGACATTCAGCGATCCGCCGGTGATGCTGGCGAGACCGCCGGTCAGGCCCAAACCGTAAGTGGGATTGGTGCCGCTACTCGCGGCGCTGCTGGAGCTGTTGCTGTTGGCCGCCGGCGCGCTGAGAACACCGGGCGCAATACCCAGACGCCCCAAGGCATCGGTGTCCTTGGGCCCGGCAATCAGATCGATGGTCTTGCCGTCGCTGGCGGTGATTTTCAGATTCTGGGAGCCGCCGGTGTAATTGACCGTGGCTTTGCCGGCCGAGCCCAACTGGCCATTGAGCTTGGTGACCAGGGAGTCGAAAGTCTCGCCCTTATCGATGGTGATGGTGAAGGTGCGGGGCGCGACGCCCTCGATTTTCATCTGCAAGGTATCGCCGGCACGCAAGGTGGTCTGGCTGCCCAGAGTCACCGACTGATTGACATTGACGGTGCCGCTGGGCAGGCCCAGCGCATCCAGCACACTGGCGCCATTGGGATCGACGGCTACCGCCGCCCCGGTGGATTGACCGGAAGCGCCGCCATATTGCTGGGTCCAGGCGACACTGCCATTGGAATTGAGCGCGGCGACAAAGGCATTGTTGACGTTTTGAACACTGCGATTCTGGCCCGCGAAGGTGCCGCTGGTGGTGCCGGCAAGATAAACTGTGCCGTCCGATGCGACCGTCACCGCGCCGCCTTGATCGGTAGCGGCGGTGCCGACATAGGACACCTGGTTGGAGGAAACGCTGGCGCCGTTGTCGGTAAGCTTGAAGACAAAGGCTTCCTTGCCGCCGTTCGAAGCGGCCGCGATGCTGGCACCGCCGCCGGTGAGATTGGCGTTGTTGGTGGTACCGGACAGATAAAGCTGATTGCCGGACACCGCGAGGCCGCCGATGGAGCCGCCCGGCTGCAGAGCGCCGATATCCTGGCTCCAGACCGGCGCGGCGGTGATATCGCTACTGGCATATTTGGAGATGATGGCTTCGCCATTCTGCACACTGGCGACGTAAAGACTGCCGTCGCTGCCAATGGCGGTGGCGCTGACCTGATCAACGCCGGTGGTGCCGAACTGATTTTCGGCGAGAATTTTGCCCTTGGAGCTCAGTTGCACCAGATAGGCATCGCTGCCCGTGGTGCCTTGGCGGATTTGGCCCGCACCAATCACCCCGCCGGAAACGCTGCCGCCGATGATGATATTGCCGCTGGCATCGACGCTGACGGAATTGGCCTGATTGGTGGCCAAGGTCGGAATCTGGGTAACCCAGGTCTGGTTGCCCTTGGCGTCATAGCTGGCGACAAAGGAATCGTTGTTGCCATCGCCGATGGAGGTGGCGGTCATGTCGGCGGTTGACGTGCCGGCGATGACCACGCCACCGGCCGGATCCAGCGCCAGGCCATAACCGGAGGCGCTGCCGGCGCTGCCCACCAGATTCTGCCACACCACGTTGCCGGCGGAATCATATTTGGTGATGTAGACGTCCTGCGTGCCCTGATTGAGTTGGCTGCCGAAATCGCCTGTAGCATTGCCCAGAACATAGACATTGCCGCTGCCATCCACCACCGTGGCCTGGGCCGTGGTGACGCCGCTGCTGGCGTCCTGAGTCTCGCTGTTGATGGTGGTCGGCGCGCCGTTCAGGCCGATCTTGGTGATGCGGCCGGCCTGGTTGGCGGGCGTCGCTTGAATCGTGGCGCTGTTACCCGAACCGACTTTGGTATCCACTTCCGTGGCGCTGCCCGAATTGCCCACCAGATAAAGCGCGGGCTTGGAGGTGGCGGAAAGCGAAACATTTTCCACACCGCCGGGCGTGATCTGCAATCCGTAGGTCGCGCCCTTGGTCGAGGTCGATGTGCCGCCTTTCTGATTGACCTGGAATCGCGTGGCAAAGCCGGCCGCCGACAGGGTGGTGTTGATGTAAGTGACGATGTTCTTGAGCGTCAGCCCGCCTTGCACCTGTGACAAGTCAATGTTGACCGGCGTGGTGGTGGCGCCTTTTTTGATGTTGATGGTGAAGCTGTCGGAGGCAGAAAGCCCGGGCAGAGGATTGCTGAGATTGGCGTCGGCCACGAATTGCTGGGTTTTGTAAGTCAGGTCGGCAATGGCGACTTTCGCGGTCGAGGTAACGCTGGCGGACGGCGTCGCCGCCTGCAGGGTGAAATTGTTGAAATTGGTGGAATTGATGTAGTCCTCGATCTGCGACAACCCGGTCTGGAATCGGGTATTGAGGCCGGCGAGCTGACCGGATGTGGCGGTGGAGCTTTGCGCCATCTGCGCCAGCTGGCTCAAGGAATTGACCGCGGTGTAGAGCGAGAAAAGTTTCTGATTGTCCTGCTCGGTCTTGGTATCGCTGCCGGAGCCGGCGCTGAGCGGCACATTGGACGTATCAAGAAAATTGGTGGTCGAAAGCAGCTTGGCTTGCAGCGCCGTTTTGGTCGGCTGCGCCTGGGTCCAAGGCGGAATATCGTCGGCCGTGGCGCTGTTGGGATTGTTCTGCTGACTGGCGGCGGTGTTGACCGCATTGGCGGCCGCCAGTGATGACGGCATCGACGCCAGTTGGGACTGGTAATAGCCCAACAAAATCGATTCCAAACCTGACGAGCCGATACTGGACATGATTTTCCGCGATATTCAGCGGAAAATTTCGCATTCAGGCCGTTAAGAGGCGGCTAATGACGGGCGGGACAGAATGGCCATCACCCACAAAAACGTGCTTAACGCGGCCTTAATCGGCAGCCCGCCACAGTGACGGCATGGGATCCCTGCCAGCCTATGACCAAGGCCTGCGTCTATCGTCCGCCGGACGGCATTTCGAGGCCATTGAATGTTTCGAACGGGCATTGGCGGACTCGCCTTCCGACACCAGGGTGCTGTTCGCGCTTGGCAATACGGCATCGCAATTGGGCCAGCCCCAGGTGGCGCGGCAATTCTTTGCCCAGGTGCTGGCGCTGGATCCGCACCGGCTGGAAGCGGTGGTCAATCTGGCCAATCTGCTGCGCGCCGAAGGTCAGTTTGAGGCGGCTGCATTGCTGCTCCGCCCCGCATTGTCCCGCAATCCGGACAGTCACGAACTTTTGCTGACCCTGGGTTCGGTGGCGCGGGAAAGCGGTGACAACGCCACCGCCATGGACCATTACCGCGCCGCCTTGGCGGTCAATCCCCATTACGCCCCCGCCTTGGCCAATCTGGCCGATATGCTGGCCGATGAAGGCGATTATGACGGTGCCCGAACACTGTACGGCCAAGCCATCAAGGCTGATCCCGGCAATTCCCAGGCGCGATTGAACCGCGCCGTGCTGCATCTTTTGACCGGCGAGCTTGAGGCGGGTTGGCGTGATTATGAGGCCCGGCTTGATCTTCCCGGCAAAGTGCCCGCTACCGAACAGCGTTTGGCCGCCTGGAGCGGCGGCTCCCTGAAAAAGACCCGGCTTCTGGTCCGGGCCGAGCAAGGCGTTGGCGATCAGATCATGTTCGCCAGCCTGTTCGGCGAGCTGGCGGCCCGGGCTTTGGGCGAGGATGGCTCCGTTGTCATCGAATGCGAGCCCCGGCTGGTGCCGCTTTTCGCCCGCTCCTTTCCGGCGGCCACGGTAAGACCGTCGGAGATCAAGGCCATCGCCGGCAGACCTACCGCCGACTATGGCTGGCTGAAAGCCATCGGCGGCGCCAATGCCGCCATTGCGATGGGCAGCCTGCCGCGCTTTCTGCGCAAGAAAATCGACTCCTTCCCCAGCGGACACAGCTATCTGGTGCCGGACAAAGCGGAGCAGACACGCTGGCAACGCTGGCGCGCGGGACTGGGCGCTTCCACCGCCATCGGTATCTGCTGGCGCAGCGGCAAGGCTGGCGGACACCGCGCTGTTCAGTATGCGCCACTTGCCGCCTGGGCTGCGTTCATTCGCGATCTGCCGGGCGCTATCGTCTCCGCCCAATATGACGCGACGCCGGGCGAAATCGCCGCCCTGGAAGCGCAAAGCGGACGCAAGATTTTCCTGCCGCCGGGACTGGATCAGAAAAACGAATTGGACCGCAGCTGCGCCATGCTGTCGGCGCTGGATGTGCTGGTGAGTGCGCCCACCGCGGTATCCTGGCTGAGTGCGGCCGCGGGAATAAAAACGGTCAAACTGCTCTATGACACGAGTTGGACCGCCTTCGCCCAAGACTATGAGCCCTTCGCGCCGGCCTGTGTCTTGGCGATGCCGCATCGGCGGGGCGACTGGATCGATACTTTCACAAAAGCCAGGAAGATTATCTCGTCGCCCTGACGGCATTGGAACGGGGCTTTCTTTCTTCCCGCAGCGCCTGGGCCAGATCGGCGGCAATGCGCGCCGCCCCGCCGCCATCCAAAGTGCCAAGACCGGCGTTGCGCATATCGCGGCGGCGGCTGGAATCATGCATCAAGGCGCGCACCGTATCGAAAATCTGCCCATCGCCGACTTGATCCATCGTGCCCAAAGAAAGGCCCATACCGGCCGCGACAAAGGCCGATGCTGAGCGGGCGTGATCACCGGTCAGGTTGAGATAGATCGCCGGCACACCGAAGGCCGCCAGTTCATAGGCGGTAACCCCGAACGCGCAAAGCGCCAGATCGGCGGCGGCATATTCGGTGGAAAGATCATCGGCGCCTTCCACGGTCTCATAATTGCTTTTCATGGCCACGATTTTGGCGGCCAGCTTCTGGCCCTCCGCAACGCCGGCACCGATGACAAAGCGCACGCGGTAACTGGGATCCAGCGGCATCAAGGCGCGGGCCGCGCGTTCGGTAAGGCCGAAGGGATCGCTGCCGCCCATCGCCACCAGCAAAGTGGGGCGCGCCGCCATGGCGGGGACCGGTGTGAGATGCGGGTTAAGGCCCAATACCGCCCATTCCCAGCCGATGCGCGGCACGGTGCGCGCGCCGGTCCAATCCAGTGCTTCGGCCTGGGGCACCGGCGGGTAATAGGCAAAATCGCAAGCCAGCCTGAGATCGGAGCCATCATCAATCGCTGCCATCAAGATACAACTGGGGCGCAAAGCTTCGGCTTCAGCCCGGCCGGGGCCTTCGCGGCCATCCAGGATCACCAATTCCGGTTTGTGCGCCTTCACCAGCGCAGCGAATTCATCAGGAGAAGAGATCATGCGGGCTTCGAAACCGGCGCGGCGGATAGGCGTAGCTGCGTCTTCGCTACCATGGACTGCGAAACTGACGCCGATGCTTTCGCAATCGCGCAGCGCGCGGCCCAAGGCCACCATGCGCTTGATATGGCCATAGCCGAACTTGCCGCCGCCATCGCAGCGGACCAGCGCCGATCCGCCGGACGGCAGAAGCGGTTTCTGTTTGACATGGCGGTTGATGGCGCGCAGATGCGGTTCACGCTCCAGCAGAAACAGCAGATCTTCCAGGGACGCTTCGCCGGCTTTGGCGTCCATGCGGGCATGCACGGCTTCGACAAAGGCGAGATCGTCCGGGGTGTCGATGGTGAGACGGCCGCCTTCTCGCGCCAGGGAGGGATATGGTTTGGCGCGGGCGATTTTCACAAAATCCGGGTGGAGCTTGAAATAGCCGGTGACATGCTCGCGCGCCACCGGGTCGCCGCCAGCATCCATCATCAACTTGTCGAGAGCGCGGCGGGTGAGCGGATCCACACCTTCATGGGCGCATAACGCGCCGTCTTCCATCAGGACATAATCGCCACGCTGCTCGATCATGCTGCCGGTCAGATGATCGATAAAGCCGGCATCCAGAAACGGCGCATCGGAGGAAACCCGCACGATGATATCCGCATCCAGCGCCTCTGCGGCGCAGGCGAAGCGGGCCAAAACATCCTCTTCCGGTCCGCGCACCACGGCGATGCCTTCACCCGCGCCCCATTCCACAATCGCATCGTCCAGAGGATTTGTGGTGGTGGCGATGGCGATTTCCTGGATCAGCCGGGAAGCTTTCAGGCGATGCACGACATGCCAGAGCAGCGGTTTTCCGGCCACCGGTTTCAAAACCTTGCCCGGCAGACGGGTGGACCCCATCCGCGCCTGGATGACGGCGACAATGCGTGTCATGCCGCTTCGCCTTTATACGACAAGCGCACATGTTTCAGCGGCCGCATGCCGTCGGCGGGATCAGCCCGCCATTCGCGGTCGGACAATTCCGAGGGCTGCGGGCCTTTGAAGCCGAGGCCATCGGCCAGAAACGATTGACGGATACGCGCGATGACCGGCGCGATTTCTTCCGGCAGCCAGCAATGGCCGGCGGCATATTCCGCGCCTTTGCCGTCAAGATCGAGATGAAATTCCACCGCGCTGGCGCCCCAATGATGCACGGCGCGTTCAATCACCGCCGGGGTTCGGGTGTGATCCGACCAGCCGGTCTTGAGGCCGGTGGCCTTGCGGATGGCCGCGATGGCGGAGAGATTGGCTTCCGCCACGGGCGTGGGATAGGCCGAAACACAATGCAGCAGGGTGACATCGGACGCGCCTGCTTTTTTTAATGTTTCGCTGGCGGCGAGGATCTCATCCATGGTCGCCATGCCGGTGGACAGGATCACCGGCTTGCCGGTTTCGGCGCAGGCTTTCAGCAAGTCGCTGACCAAGAGCTCATAGGATGCGACTTTGTAGAAATCGACAAAGGGCGCCAGCTCCACCACCGCTTCCAGATAGAAGGGCGTGCAGGAAAACTGGATGCCGCGGGCCCGGCAGCGTTCCGCCAAGGGTTTCAGATGCTTCAGCGGCAATTCCCATTCCACGCGTGCCCGGTGTTTGGCGCTTTGGCGTAAAATCTCCGGCGCAAACATCCGCGCGATCTTGAAGAGCTGGAATTTGACCGCATCGCAGCCGGCATCGGCCGCGGCATCGACAAAGGCAAGGCCCCGCGCCAGCTCGCGGCCATGATTGCTGGAGGCTTCAGCGATGAAGATGGGCTGGTCCATTTAACCTTTTTTAAAGAGCGTATGGCTAAGAAGCGGTTAACGGAGGGACCCATGAGTCAGGCCCCAGCAGCGGATATACTGCGAGACGGCGCCCATCATGGTGCGCGCGTCGCCGCCGCCAATGGCTATGACATCATCGCCTGCGCCGCCTGCGGCTTTCGCCACGCGCTGCCTCTTCCCAGCCCGGATGCGCTGGAGCGGGAATACCGCGAAAATTATTACGCCACGGAAAAACCGACCTTCCTGGCGCATGCCGCCGAAGACCAGCCTTGGTTCGCACTGGCGCAAACCGACCGGCTGGAAAGTCTGGAGCGTCTTTTGCCCCCCGACCGCCGCCGCCTGCTGGATATTGGCTGCGGTCCCGGATTTTTCCTGGCGAATGCGATGCAACGGGGCTGGCAAGTCCAAGGCATCGAGCCCTCGCGCCAAGCCGCCGCGCATGCGCGGGGGTTGGGTGTGGCCGTCACGGAAGGATTCTTTGGCAAGGACATGGCTTCGACGCTGGGCCGCTTCGATGTCATCGCCCTCACCAATGTGCTGGAGCATGTTCCCCATCCCATCGCCATTTTGGAACAGGCGCGCGATCTGTTGGACCAAGGCGGGCTTGTTTGTGTGGGCGTGCCCAACGATTTCTCGTCCTTTCAGGCGGCGGGCCGGGCCGCGGCCGGCGGACCGCAATGGTGGGTGGCGCCGCCCCATCACCTGAATTACTTCGATTTTGAAAGCCTTTCTTCGCTGTTGTCGCGGTTGGGCTTCACCCCGGTGGAGCGCGCCACCAGCTTTCCCATGGAAGCTTTTCTGATGATGAGCGAAAATTATTTGGGTGACCCTGCACTTGGCCGCAGCTGCCATAACAAGCGCAAGAAATTCGATTTCGCGCTGGAGGCGGCGGGCCTGCGCGACCTTCGCCGCGCTTTTTATGGCGCGCTTGCCGGACTGGGCATCGGCCGTGAGGCCGTGATCATCGCCGCCAAAGCCTGATGACCGCGCAGCCTTTCTTCATTGTCTCCAGCGGCCGCTCCGGCACCGCCATGTTGCACAAGGCCTTGTCGGCGGTACCCGACGTGGAGATGCATCATGAGTATATGGTGCAGATCACCCAGCCTTTGGCGGTCAAACGCTATTTGGGGCTTGTTGGCGAAGGAGAATGCCGGCGCACCATCGCGGAAACCTATGGCGCCGCCGTCCATTACAGCAAGGCCGGTCATTGGGGCGATTCCTCCAACAAACTGTCCTGGCTGATTCCCGATCTGGCGGCGCTGTTTCCCACAGCCCGCTTTGTCCATCTGGTGCGGGACGGGCGCAAAGTCTGCAGTTCCTATTTTCACAAGCTGGGCGATGAGTGTTACGACGACCGTTCCACCGCGATTTTCCAGGCCCATCTCGACGATCCGCGCCTGCCCGCGCCGCCGCCGGAAAAGAAATATTGGTGGCCGGTGCCGCGCAAAAACAGCCCTGATGCCGGCCGTTTCCGTGTCTTTTCCCAGTTCGAGCGCATCTGCTGGCACTGGGCCGAGCTCAACCGGGTGGTTCTGGAAGAGCTGGGCCGCCTGCCCCCGGAACGCAGCATGTTTTTGCGGCTGGAAGATCTGCGCCAAAGCCCCGCGACTGTGTCAGGCCTTTATCACTTTCTTAACCTTCCTTACCGGGATGCGGACTTTACGGTGTTCGGACGGCCTCACAATGTGAACCGGCCCGAGGACAAGCTTCTGACCGTTGAGCAGCGGAATAATTTCGAAGCGATCGCCGGCGCCATGCAAGCCCAGTTGGGCTATGCCGAACGTCCCGAATATGTAGTGAATTATTAACGCCGGATGGCAAATCATGGTTACCGGTTTCTTGCCCGGATAAGCCATGAGTTCTTGCGATCAGTGCGGCCATAACAGCCTCACCCCTATCTATTCGCCCGAGCGCTCATCGCGCGGGTTGAAAGTCTATCTCTGCCCTCATTGCGGCTTGGTGCAGAGCCTGCCGCGCATCGACCGCACGGAAGCACGCCATGACATGGCGGTATCCAGCGGCGCCAACTGGGGCAATGTCCGCTATGGCAAAGGATTTCGCACCCAACAGGCCCTGGATGCCATCACCCCTTTCATCTCATTCGAGGCGCCGCTGAAGGTGCTGGATGTCGGCTCCAATCGTGGCCGCTTCGCCAAAGCATTTCTGGACAAGGCGCCCAATGCCAAGCTGGTCGCGGTGGAACCGGATGAACGTTATGCCGATTCCAGCGCTGAACTGCCGCGCACCATGCTGATGCAGGCGCGCATCGAAGACACAAATCTTTATGGAAGCGCTTTTGACATTGTTCATTCCTGCCACACCATCGAGCATCTTGCCCATCCTTTTGCCGTGCTGAAGGATCACGCCCGTGTCCTGAAGGACGGCGGACTGCTGGTGATCGATGCCCCCAACATCGCGCTGCTCGGCGGCGACGACATTGTCGAGGAATGGTTCATCGATAAGCATCTCTATCATTTCAGCCATGCCAGCCTGTCGCGCATGATCGAGGCCGCCGGCTTCACCATTCTCAGCCATCCCAATCCGGATGATGCCAGCAACCTGCTCTATGTCGCGCGCAAAACCGGCGCGGCGAAAGACAATGGCGGCGCCGATGCGGATGAAGTGTCGGAGGCGCACCGGCTTATCGAACGCTATAGCCGCACCCGTGCCGCCAATCTGACAGCGCTGAAAGCCGCCGCGGCGGAAATCAATGCCCTGGCACCCAAGCGCGTGGCGCTATGGGGTGCGGGCCGCCTGTTCGATTCCCTGGTGCTGGCGGGCGGCTTCGATGCCAACAGCCTCGCCCTTCTGATCGACACCCACTTGGCCGCCTTGGTGCCGGAGCGCCATGGCGTGAAGCCTGACCTGCCATCCGCGCTGATCGAAACGCCGGTGGATGTGATCGTGATCATGTCGCGCGATTTCGCCGCCGAAATCACGGCGCAAGCCAAAAAGCTGGCGCCCCATGCTGAGATTATTCTCTACGCCGATCTTCTCGCCCGCGCCCGCCTGGCCAAGGCTGCCTGAAGGACTCCCATGCAAACCCTCCGCAAAGCCATCACCGCCACCGGCGCCGATCTTCAGGCGCAACTGGCAGAAGCCGCTTGCTACATACGCCGCCACGCCGTGGCCAGCATCTATCATGCCGGGTCCGGTCATCCCGGCGGAGCATTATCAAGCGCCGATTTGTTTGCCTGCCTTTATGGCGCGGAAATGAATGTCTGGCCGGCCTCGGTGCAAGACCCGCTGCGCGATCGTTTTGTCCTGTCCAAGGGTCATGCCGCGCCGGCGCTGTATGCCGCAGGCAGCTATTACGGCTTTTGTGACCCAAAGGCAGCGCTGTCCCTGCGCAAATTGAACAGCCCATTCCAGGGTCATCCGCATGTGCTGGATCTGCCGTTCGTCGAAACCTCGACCGGCTCGCTGGGTCAGGGCATGTCCGTCGCCATCGGCATGGCATTGGGCCTGAAGCTGCAAAAGAACGCGGCCCGCGTCTACACGATGCTGGGCGACGGCGAATTGCAGGAAGGCGAAGTGTGGGAAGCCGCCATGTCGGGCGCGCACCACAAGCTGGACAATCTCTGCGCCGTGATCGATTACAACAAGCTGCAAAGTGACAATTCGAACGACGTCATCATGCGGCTGGAGCCGCTGGCCGACAAATGGCGCGCCTTTGGCTGGGCCGTGACCGAGATTGACGGCCATGACATTGCCGCGATTTTAGAGGCTTTCCGCCGCGCCGGCGCCACCACCGGCAAGCCCGCTGTCATCATCGCCCATACCATCAAGGGCAAAGGCGTGCCGTATATGGAAAACATCCCGCTCTGGCATGGCAGTGTGAAATTCACCCGTGCCCAGGCCGAAGAAGCAATCCGCGCCTTGGGCGCCAATGATGCTGACGTGAAAGACCTGCTTGATGTCTAGTCCAGCCTTAGTCGCCAACAGTGATTCCCTGCGCGAAGCCTTCGGCAAGGCCCTGAGCAATCTGGGTAACGAATTTCCCAAGCTGGTGGTGCTGGATGCCGATCTGGCCGGCGGAACCGGGGTGCATCATTTCCGCAAATCCCATCCCGAGCGCCTGATCCAGTTCGGCATCGCCGAACAGAATATGATGGCGGCGGCAGGCGGTCTTGCCGCGGTCGGCTTGCTGCCGGTCGTCACCACCTTTGCCGTCTTTTGTTTGCGCGCCATCGAACAGGCGCGGCTGTCGCTGTGCTACAGCCGCCGCAATGCCAAGATCGTGGCCAGCCATCCCGGCCTGGATGTGGGACCGGATGGCGGTTCGGCCCAGGCGCTGGAAGACCTGGCGGCGTTCCGCGCCATTCCCGGCATGACGGTGATTTCGCCGGCCGATCCGGTGGAAATGGCGCTTGCCACCCGCGCCATCCTGGAATTTGACGGCCCCGTCTATATGCGCACCGGCCGCAGCCCGTGCCCACGCATTTTTGGCGACGATCACCGATTCGAGATCGGTAAGGGTCAGATCTTGCGCGATGGCACCGATGTCACCCTGATTGCTTGCGGCACAGAAGTGGCCCGATCCCTGGCCGCCGCTGATCTTCTGAAAGAAGACGGCATCTCGGCCCGGGTGGTGAACATGGCCACCATCAAGCCCATCGACACCAATCTGATCGCGCGCTGCGCCCGGGAAACCGGCGCTATTGTCACGGCGGAAGACCATAATATCCATGGCGGCCTGGGCGGCGCGGTGGCCGAAGCCTTGGCGGCCACGGTCCCCTGCCCTGTGGAATTTGTCGGCGTGAAAGATGTGTTCGGCGCTTCCGGCGAGCCGGAAGAATTGGCCTACGCCTATGAAATCAGCGCGCCTTTTATCGCCGCCGCGGCCCGCCGCGTTTTGAAGCGCAAAATATGACAAATCGATTTTCGCTTGCGGGCAGACACGTTGTTGTCACCGGCGGCAGCCGCGGCCTGGGCGCGGCCATCGCGCTGGGGCTGGGCGAAGCGGGCGCCGATGTGCTGCTCACTTATCGCGAGCGCCATGACGAAGCTTTGGCTATTGCCCATAAGATCAAAGCCATGGGCCGCCGCGCCTTGGCGGTGCAGATGGATGTCACCAGCCGCGCCAGTGTCGAAGAAACCTCGCGCCAAGCGCGCGCCTTTGGGCCCGTCTCCATCCTGGTCAACAATGCCGGGATCAACAAGCCGACCGATTTCGACCATATCCAGGACGCCGACTGGGATGCGGTGCTGGACGCCAATCTCAAAGGGCCCTTCCTGGTGGCGCAGATTTTCTTAGCCCTGCTGAAGGAAGCGGGCGGCGGCTCCATCATCCAGATCGGCTCGGTCAGCGGTCAATATGGCGGCCCGCGCACGGCGCATTATGCCGCGTCCAAGGCAGGGCTGATTTCGCTGGGCCAAGTGATTGCCCGCTTTGCCGCGCCGCATAACATCCGTTCCAATACCGTGGCCGCCGGATTGATCCAGTCCGACATGGCCGCGGCTGGGATGGCTGCCGCTTCGGTGCAGAAAGCGGCGGAGAACATCATCCTCAAGCGCATGGGCACGTCCCGCGAGGTCGCCGATGCCGTGGTGTTCCTGGCATCCGACGCTTCTTCCTACATCACGGCCCAAACCCTGAACGTAAACGGGGGGCTCTACTTCTGATGTCTTCGCCCAAGACCCTGCTGATCATTTCCGGCGGCATCGAAGCAGCAGACGCCGCCAAGCGCGCCAAGGAAATGGGCTATAATGTCGTGGTTTCCGACATCGACCCCAATGCGCCGGGATTTGCTTTTGCCGATTCCTGCCTGATCGCGGATGTCTATGGCCCGACGGAAACCGCCGCCGCTGCCGAGCGCTATAACCGCAAAATCAAAAAGATCGACGGCGTGCTGTGTGTCGCCGCCGACGCGCCCATCACCGCCGCCACCGTGGCGCAACGCCTGCGCATTCCCGGCTTGCCGGTGCATGTGGCCGAACTCGCTTGCGACAAATTGCAGATGAAGCGCTGTTTCCAGTCGGCGGGCGTGGCCGCGCCCTGGTTCGCGGAAGTGCGCACCCCGCATGAACTGCAGCAGATTGCCATTACCCAGGGCCGTGATCTGGTGATCAAGCCGGTCGATTCTCGCGGCAGCCGCGGCGTGCAACGGGTGGCGCAGGTCGAAGACCTCAGCAAGGCTTTCATGCTGGCCCGGTCCCACTCCCCCAGCGAACGGGTGATGGTGGAGAAATATCTCGCTGGCCCGCAAGTCTCGACCGAATCCATTGTCATCAACGGGCGTTGCTTCACCCCCGGTTTTTCCGACCGCAATTACGAGTATCTGGAGCGCTATGCGCCTTTCTTTATTGAAAATGGCGGCGATCTGCCCAGCCAGTTGCCGCAAGATATCCAAGCCAAAGTGCGCGATCTGGTGGCGCGCGCGGCCAGCGCGATGGGTATCACGGACGGCACCGTCAAAGGCGATATTGTGGTGCATAACGGCGAACCCTATGTGATCGAGCTGGCGGCGCGGTTGTCGGGCGGGTTTTTCTGCACCCGGGAAATTCCGCTCAATACCGGCGTGGATTTCATCGGTGCGGCGATCAAGCAGGCGTTGGGCGAGCCGGTGGATGAATCCGGTCTGACGCCCAAGCATTTTCTGCCGGTGGTGCAGCGTTACGCTTTCCCCAAGCCCGGCACCGTTACCAAGGTGACGGGTGCTGAAGACGCCGGCAAAATTCCCGGCATCGCCGACGTCATCGTGACCGCCCGTCCGGGCGATATCATTCCGCCCGCCGGAGACAAGCGGCCCTCCGGCGCCATGGTGCTGGCCAGCGGCAACAGCCGGGATGCGGCGCTGAAGTCGGCCAATGACGCACTGGCCTTGATCCAGATCGAAACCGCGTGATTCATGAATAAGCCGCTGTCACACAGCGACGTAGCGACGGGCGCGGCCCTGACGGTGTTCGCGTTTTTTCATCTCAATCTGGCTTTTTCTTCCATCGAGGAGGAACGTCGCGGCGAGGTGATCGCGCGTTGCTATTGGCCGTTGCTGAAGCTGGCCGAACGCTGCGGCCCGATCGGACTGGAAGCCTCCGGCTATACGCTTGAAGAAATCGCCGCCCGCGATCCGGCTTGGATAGAAGCGGCCAAGAAACTGATCGCGGCGGGCCGCATTGAGCTGATTGGCTCCGGTTATAGCCAGATGATCGCGCCTTTGGTGCCCCAGCGGGTGACACAAGAGAATCTTCGTTTGGGACTTGAAGTCTATCAGACGTTGCTTAACGCCCGCCCGCGTGTGGCGCTGATCAATGAGCAAGCTTATGCCGCCGGGCTGGTGCCGGTTTATCGCGACGCCGGGTTTGAAGCCCTGATCATGGACTATGACAATCCCGCCGCCGCTCATCCCGAATGGCCGGCCGCCACGGCTTTCCTGCCGCAATATGCCTTGGGTCCGCAAAGCGAACGCGTCGCCCTGATCTGGAGCAACACCACCCTGTTCCAGCAATTGCAGCGATTGGCCCATGGCGATACCGGCCTTTCCGCTTATACGGCTTTTGTGCGGGGCCGCCCCGGCCAGGGGCCGCGTGCTGTGTGTCTCTATGCCAGTGATGCGGAGATTTTCGATTTCCGTCCCGGCCGCTTCCGCACCGAAGAAAAATTATCGGGGGAAAGCGAGTGGAGCCGGCTGGAACAAGCTTTCGCGGCGGTGGTGGCGGAAGGCGCCGTCATGGCGGCGCCTTCGGATGTTCTCAAACTGCTCACCGTGCCTGGCGCGGGCCAGGCCCTGTTGCTTGAAAGTCCCGCCTGTCCGGTACCGGTGAAGAAACAGCGCAAATACAATCTGGCGCGTTGGGCGGTGACCGGCCGTGACAACACCGCCATCAATGCCGCTTGCGAGCGTATCTATCGCGGCATGCTGGCGGAGCCTGGCAAAGCGGACTGGAAAGAACTTTGCTATCTCTGGTCCAGCGATTTTCGCACCCATCTGACAGAAAAGCGCTGGACCGGCTATTGCGGCCGTCTGAAAGCCGCCGAAGCGCGCTGGAGCGCACCGGTCAAAGCGGCTGTTTTTCCGCCGAATGGCACTTCCGTGCAGGAGCGTTATTTCACGCTTCACACGCCGTCTCTGCGCGCGAACCTGGACCGGCGCCGGGGCCTGGCGCTGGAGAGCCTGTTCTTTAAAACACAGCAACAGCCGGCGATCGGCGGCTTGCCGCACGGATTTTTCGATGACATCGCCCTCGCGGCTGATTGGTATACCGGCGACAGCGTGTTCGAAGCGCCGGGCGAACATAAGCTTACAGACCTGGAATGGTGCGAAGCACGCACGTTCCAGGAGGAAAATGGCGATGTCCTGGTCTCGGCCCGCATCGAAACCCCCAAAGGCGCCATCGAAAAGAATCTGCGCTTTTGCGCGCACCAACCGCGAGTGGAGTTCGACCTCACGTTTCACTGGGCGGATTGGGGCAAAGGCGTGCTGCGCCTGGGCCATTTCACCCTGTTGCCGGAAGCCTTCGATCCCGCGGCGCTTTATCTGAAGACTTGCAATGGCGGCGGCGCGGAGCGATTTGCCCTGGCCGGCCAGACCATCGAGTATGGCGCCCCGGTTTCCTTCCTGGTGTCATCCAGTCATGGGCTGGGTCTGACCGAAGGCTGGGCCGAGATCGGCGACGCGCATACCAAACTGAAGATCGAGGTGGACCGGTCCACGGCGCCGCTGCTGGGTCTCTTGACCCATCGCATGTCCGGCAAGAAATTGTTCTGCCAGTTTATGCTGTCGGCGCTGGAGCTGGACGATACCCGCAAACCCGGTGCTTATGCCGAAGGCCCGCGCCGCTTCCGCTTCTCCATTTCAGCGGCTTGAATGCACGAAAAGCAGGCGCCCCCCGGCTACCTGCTTTTCGCGTCGTCGTCCCACCAGAAAATAAACCCGTCGCCTCGGGGCGGGCGCCGTATGCATACGGTCACCCACTTCGAGCGATTCCGGGCGGCGCCCCCGCGCCGCCCGGAACCAGGCTTTAGCCGTTTTGGAACAGAGACAAGATGGCCTGCGGCGCCTGATTGGCGATCGACAGCGCCTGGATGCCCAGCTGCTGCTTGACTTGCAGCGACTGGAGCTGAGCGCTTTCGTCCGCCATGTTGGCGTCCACCAGATTGCCGATACCCTGGGTCAGAGTGTCGGACAGCTTCTGGGCAAAAGTCCCCTGGATCGAGAACTTCGCGGCGCCAGCCGACAACTTGGCGAGAGCCGAGTTGACGTTGGCCAGCGAGGCCTGAAGCGTGGAAACCAGAGCAGAGGCTTTGGTCTGGGTCGAAATGGTGTTGGTATTCTTCAAGGTCACGATCGAACCGGACACGCTCAAATTCTGAGCGAGGGTGGTCACGTGACGCGAGCCATCGGACGAAGCCAGGGCCATGATCTTGGTGGTCGAACCGTCCACCAGATTGGTGCCGCTGAACACGGCGTTCTTCACGATGGTGGTGATCTGACCCATCAACGCCTGGAAGTTGGCGTTCAAGGCCTGGCGGCTGGCCGTATCGACCGACGTATCGGCGGCCGACAGAGCCTGCTGCTTCATCTGAATCAACAGGTCCGAGATCGACTGGCCCGCGGAAAGGGCGACGTCGACCGAGGAGGTACCGCGGTTGATCGAATCGATCACCGACGTAAAGCCGGCAACCGCAGCGCGCTGGTTCTGAGCAATGGCGAACACGGCGCCATCGTCACGAGCGCTGGCAACCTTCAAGCCGCTGTTAATGGCAGCCTGAGTCTTGGCCAACGCACCCTGGGTCTGGTTGAGGTACTGCAGCGCAGTCATCGCGCTGTTATTGGTGTTGACGCTAAAGGTCATTTTGGTCTCTCCGTTCTGGTGTAGAGGCGTGCTCTTTTTGGCAGAGCCGTCCTCTTTGGGCATTTTGCCCGGAGTCCTTATTGGCAAGGCTCGTGCCGAACGGGATTCACGTTTGCTTAAACATCGATTTTCCGGCCGCTAGGAAAATCTTCCCTGGCCGCACCGCGGCGGTGACGGAAACGACCCGGCAAAAATTGCCGGGCGCGGCAGAATTTGCCCACCCAAACCGGCAAATAATTCCACTTAGAGGAAAAGGTTCCGAAAAGGCCGCTAATTTTTTCCAGCCCGGCGGCAAAAAAAGAGGCGGCACAAAATGCCGCCTCTTTCACGCTTCGAAGAGTGAAAGGCTTTAGCCGTTCTGGAACAGCGACAGGATGGCCTGCGGCGCCTGATTGGCGATGGCAAGGGCCTGCACGCCCAGCTGCTGCTTGACCTGCAGCGACTGCAGCTGCGCGCTTTCTTCCGCCATGTTGGCATCCACCAGGTTGCCGATACCCACATTAAGGGTGTCGGTCAGTTTCTGGGTGAAGGCCGCCTGGATCGAGAACTTCGCGGCGCCGGCCGACAACTTGGCGAGGGCCGAGTTGACGTTGACGAGCGAGGCCTGGATCGTGGTGATCAGGGCGGAAGCCTTGGCCTGGGTCGAGATCGTGTTGGTGTTCTTCAAGGTGACGATCGAACCAGAGACGCTCAGATTCTGCGCCAAGGTCGTGACGTGACGGACGCCGTCGGACGAAGCCAAGGCCATGATCTTCTGAGTCGAACCATTGACGAGGTTGGACCCGTTGAACAGGGCATTGTTCACGATGGTGGTGATCTGACCCATCAGCGCCTGGAAATTGGCGTTCAGGGCCTGGCGGCTCACCGTATCGATCGAGGTGTCAGCGGCGGAAAGAGCCTGTGCCTTCATCTGAATCAGCAGATCCGAGATCGACTGGCCCGCAGAAAGCGCGACTTCGACCGAGGAGGAGCCATTGTTCAGACTGTTGATAACAGACTGGTACCCGGCCACAGAGGCGCGCTGGTTCTGGGCGATGGCATAGACAGCGCCATTATCCTTAGCCGACGCGACTTTGAGACCGCTATTGATAGCGTTCTGGGTCTGATTGAGCTGACCCTGAGTCTGATTGAGGTATTGCAGCGCAGTCATGGCGCCGGCATTGGTGTTGACGCTGAAGGACATAGTCTTCTCCGTTACTTCTGGTGGGGGCGCGCCTTCTGCAAACCCAAGGATCGCGATAACCCGCAGGAACTTTTGCAACCGGCGTGCCAGCCTCTTAACGGTATAAGATATTGATTATATTGAAGTATTTAATGGGCGGCGGCCCCTGGGATTAGGCATGATCTGCCGTACCGGCAAGCTTTGCCGCTCCCAATCCGCACCAGAACCAAATGAAAAACCCGGCACGCTTGCGCGCGCCGGGTTCTCGAGTGCCCCCTCGGGTAAGACGTTAGCCCGTCTTGGCCTGAAGTCCTTGCATGATGGTGCGGTTGATTTCGATCAAGGGATCGATCGGTGCCTTTTCGCGGGTCACGCGGCGGGAATATTTCGACACCCATAGCGACAGCGAAACGATTTTGGCCCGTACGTCTTCGGTGAGGGTGTTGCGGTCATCCATGCAGTCAGCCGCCAGGGTACGCCACAGGCGCTTGTTCCAATCGATCGCGCTGATCAACTTGGGTCCCTGAGCGTTGCCCGCCTTGGCGTCGATCAGCGCGCCGGTCACCTGGCCGAACAGCCGGTATTCCTTTCCAGCACAGTGGGATCCGAAGCTTGGAATTCACGTGACTTGAAGTCGC
>JADMIO011701114.1_pt1 | contig 45693 bp, 38 predicted proteins | sample 8958161 | NCBI WGS metagenome assembly JADMIO01 (sample SAMN16585339, study PRJNA669376) | soil metagenome | isolation source: Crop rotation soil | place: USA: Cullars Rotation, Alabama | collected 2011
CGCGACAACTTGTCCACGTGGAATTCTAAGCTTAGGATCCCAATGTGCTGGAAAGGTCGATCTGCGTTTCCTTGCCGGTCTTCGGGTCATACATGATCAAGCCGCGCTGCGTCTGCGTGACCGGCAGCAGCTTGGCCGACGGATGATCCGAGCCCGCCTGGCACCACGCCGGCGTCTGCGGAGCGCGGATGCGTCCCGCCGCCCACACGCGACCCTGCTTGTCCATCGCGAAGCTGTGCACCGTCGTCTGGCTGTTCCAGATCGTCTCGTCGCCCCAGTACGGCGACGCGGCGGCCGGCGGTGTGTCGGCGGAGCTCGGCGTGTTCGGATCGCGCGGGCCGATCTTGACCATGCTCGCCGCGTTCGTCTTCGGATTCACGACCGGGAAGTAGTCGCCGCTCTCTTCGAGCGCGCCGAAGATCGGTCCGTTCGCGTTGACCGTCGGATTGCGCTTGTCGGTCGAGATCTCGTCGTGCAGGTAGACCTTCGGGTCGGCCCAGTCCCACATCGTGACGACGACGTTGCGCTCCTTGCCCTGCGGACGCTGCGGCGTCGCCTCGGGCAGCGCGCCCTTCGCGATGCGCTCGGTCCAATCGGCGTACATCGCGAGCGCGCGCTGGCGGCCAACCTGCGTGAAGCGCGCGCTCATGCCGCCGCCTGCCTGGCCGGACTGGATGCGGCGATCCCACGCGGCCTTCATGTCTTCCGACTGGCCGAGGATGCTCGCCGGGATCGTGCGCGTTGCCGCGCCGCCAAGCTGGTGACAGCCGGTGCAGCCGTCGGTGTTGACGACGTTGCGGATCCACTCACCCTGGCTGTGGATGTTCGGCGAGATGCCGTTGCCCTTGTCGCCGGTACCCGGGAAGTCGCTCTTCGGCGGCAGCTGCAGCAGCGCGAACCAGTACTGCGCCGGGTAGTACTGCGCGGCTGCCTTCTTGTCAGGCGCCGCGACGGCCTTCAGGTTGACGATCTTGCCAGGCGCCGACTGCGTTTTCGGCGAGTCCACGAGGCCATAGCCGCGGACCCACACGTCGTACGTGCCGGCCGGCAGGTCGGGGACGACGTAGCGGCCGCGATCGTCGGTCACGACGATCCTGATCATGCGCGTCGGTGTGCTGCGCGTCTCGGCGATCACCCACACGCCGGCCTCGGGGCCGTTCGCGCCGGTGACGACGCCGCCGATGTCGTCGTTGTCGATGGCCGGTGCTCCGCCGTTCTGGCCGATGATCCGGCCGCCCGATACGGCGAGAAACACCGCGACGCTGCACGCGAGGAGCACCGCCACTGACCGCTTCTTCGTCCTCATGTCGCCTTCCCTTCCTAAGGAGAGAACTTGGGGCCTATAAGGCCGAGGATTTTATACACCCGGAGGGCGCAATGGGAGAAGAGGCGAGTATGATTCGGGCCGCAGGAGGCAGCCATGCGCACGACCGCCCTGATTCTCGCCTTCACCCTGGTCCTTTCGGGACTTGCGGCGGCTCAGGAGTATGCCGAGTACGTCAACGTCCAGGACGGCTTCAAGATCGACTTTCCCGGCAAACCGGCCGTGCGTGAAATCACATGGACGACGCAGCAGGATTACAAGCTGCCGGCGCGCGTCTACAGCGTCGACAAGGGCGCCGAGCACTACTCCGTGACGGTTGCCGACTACAGCGGGATCGAAAAGATGGGAATCGCGCGCTCGCAGACCTGCATCTCGGGCGACCGTCCGCTGTGCAAGGGGACCGACGTCGCGGGGCCTGGCGTGTGGAAGCACGACACGCGCGAGGCGGTGCTCTTCGCGACGCTCCAGTTCCTGAAGCGGCCCGACATGAAGATCACCGATCTCACGTGGGCGCAGCACGACCTCGTCGAAGGCAACGAGCTGCAGATGACCAATACGGTCACCGGTGCGCGGACTTACGCGTACATCGCCCTGCACGAGATGAAGCTGTTCGTCGTCGAGGCGACCGTGCCGAAGAACGCGGCGCCGGCGACGCTCTTTCAAACGTCGATGGGCTGGGTGGACAAGACCGGCAAGGGCATCCGGTACCAGAACATGTACATCGGCGCCTCGCACAGCATGCACGAGTTTCCGACGCCGAAGCCGACAGGCGGCGCCGCCCCGGCGGCGCAGTAATGCCGAGCTAGGTTCGTGACGTCATTCTGTTCACAATGAGGTAGCAATCAGTTCACGGTGCTGGCGCGAGTATCACCAGCACAAGCAACCGCGCGGCACTCGTGTTTCGAATGCCGTGCGGTACGCCGTCAGGCGCGACCACCATCTCCCCTGTTCTGATCGGCAATTCCCGTCCGTCGAGCAGAAGGGTTCCCTCGCCTTCGACCACCTGGTAGACCTTGTCCATGCCCGCGTGGGCGTGCAGCGCGTGAAATTGACCGGGCTCGAACGCGTTCAGGCCCACGAGCAGCCGCGGCGACTGAAAAAGTGTGCTCTTCCCCATCCGCTCCGCGCGCCATTCGGCATGCTCGGCTGGACGGATGACGGCGGGATGTTCCATAGCTCGGCCGCTCCTCGGACGTCAGCATACTGCTCGGCACATCGTTTGAAGCAATGTGGCGCACTACCGCCCCGGCGGTGACCATGAGAGTCCGCAAGAGCCTCGATTTCGGGGCCGGCCACACGCCGAAAACACGTTCCGAGCTGCACCAGTGGGTCCGCGATCGGCTGCACCTCCCTGCCGGCCAGGAACAGGCGCTTCTCGACGCGATCGATGAAGTGTTCATGACGCACGAGCGCCTCTGGCAGCAGTCCAAGCAGGAGGCGATTCAGGCGGTGTCAGCCGGCTTCACCGATCGCATCCATCGCCTGCGCGACGAACTGTCGGCACGCGACGCCACTGTGAGCAGCATCGCGCGCTACTTTGAGGATCTCGTTGCCGATCTGACCGACCGCGTCCATCGCGACCCGAAGACGCGGTTGATGAACTTCAAGCGGTTCATCGAGCAGGTCGAGGCGTTCCTCGCGCTCGAGCAGCGCGGGAAGTGGTGCGCCATCGGGCTGGTCGATATCAACTCGTTCAAGTGGTACAACGACACGCTCGGCCACGCGGTGGGCGACAAGATCATCGACCGCGTCGCGCGGCTGCTGCGCGAGCAGGTCCGATCGGACGACCTCATCGCGCAGGAAGCGGTCGACGTGCGCGCGAACCAGGATCTGCACGCGCGCTTCGGCGGCGACGAGTTCTGCTTCCTGATTCCCGATCTCGACGAGTGCCGCGCCGCCTGGGTGATCGCCGAGCGCTTCCGTGAAGCGGTGCAGCGGTACGACTGGACGCAGGACGATCCGCGCCTTGCGCAGAAACCGGTCCGCGTCGACGTCGGCATCGTCTGCATGATGCTCACCGACGTCGCCGAGCGCCGGCCGATCGCCCACGACCTCGCCGCGCAGCTGCTCGAGCGCGCCGACAAGTTGATGTACGAGGCGAAGAGCGAGCAGGCCAACCACATCTATCCGCTCAGCGTCCGCATCGAGAACGGGCAGCTCGTCGAGCTCGAAGAACATCCCGCATAAATGGATCGGCGGCGCGTGAAGCGCCGCCCTACACCGTCGTCGGTGTTAGTCCGACTTCCGCCCGCCGTTCTTCATCGAGAGGACGACATGAGCGGAGCGCGCGGCACACCGGCGGCACTGGCAGCGATGCTGATCGCGGCGGGCGGTCTCGCACTGCAGGCGGCGCCGGAGCCGCGCCCCGAGCGCCGGCTGCCGGTGAGGCTGTGCGACGAGGTGCACGCACCGTCAGCGGTGACGGCCGCTTCCATCGCGATCAGCACGAGCGTCTACGCGCGGGCCGGCATCACGCTCGACTGGATGTCGTCGTGCGCGCCCGGCGGACTGGTGGTGACGCTCATCGCCGAGAGCGATGTGCCCCGCAGGTTCACATCCGACACGGTTGGCTTCGCGGAGCCTGGAACGACGGAGGCTTCGGTGATCTACGAGCGGGTCGATCGGCTCGCGCACAAGGTCGGTGCGCGGCGTGCGCTGCTGCTCGGCTACGTCATCGCGCACGAGCTCGGACATCTGCTGCTGCCGCCGCATTCGCATTCCGAGTCGGGCGTGATGACGGCGACGTTCAATCCCCAGCTGCTCGATCAGGGACCGCTGAAATTCGAACCGGAGCAGGCCGCACTCCTGCGCGCTGCGATCGCGGATTATGCTCCCCGGCTTGCCGGTGGAACGATGCCGTTCAACCTCAGGTAGACGGCCATCTGTCCGTAGATGTCCATCGTGTGAGCGAGCAGCGTCCACACGATGCGCGCGCGTGAGGAAGGACCGAGGAACGAGGGCGGATTCGCCACCGGCTGCAGCACCGTCGCCTCGGTTTGTTCGTCGAGCAGCGCGGTTCCAAAGTCGTACGAGTCCGCGAGCGCCTTCAACATGTCCGCCTTCGTCTTGACGCTCTCCGCCGTGAACGTCGGAGGCGCCGCCTTGCCGCCCAGCGTCTTCAGCAAATCGACGTTGGCGAGCGCGACGTGCATGATCTGTTCGCCGTAATTGCGCTGCGGCGGGGTCGACTTGTAGCCGAACTTCGCCTCCGGCATCGCATCCGCGATCTTCATCATCGTGTCTTTCTGCGCCTGCCAGTCCGCACGCAATTGCGCCAGCACCTGCGAGGCCGGCGCGGGTGCTGCGGCGGGCGTGGTCGCCGCAGCGGGCGGCGGTTGCGTGGCATTGCATGCGGTCGTCGCGATGAACGCGCCTGCCAGGGCAGTTCCGATTACGAATCGTCTCGCCGTCATTCGGTCTCCTCCGATGTCAGTGCGCATTCTAGGCGAGGTCGGTGTTAGTCCGACGCCGCCGTGCCGTTCTTCATCGAGAGGACGGGATGATCGGCTGACACACATCGAACCGCGGCGATTCTAAGGGCGTCGTTCGCCTTCTCCGCTGATTCCCGCCTCCACCAGCGAGGAGGGAACGGCAATGGCGAGAGCCACGGGATCGTCAACGCTCCCGCCAGCATCCACACTGCCGCCCGTCACCGGCGTGACGATGGCGGATTCACACCGGATGTTGTGGGTCACCGTCGATACGCGGAAGCATGATGCCGCGTGGGTCACGATGGGATCGATCGGCCACGAGCTGCGTCACGCGATCGAAGTCATCGAAGAGCCTTCGGTCAGGAGCAACGCGGAACGGATCTTCTTCTATGAGCGGATCGGGTTCCACACGAACGCGGGCGCACTGGAGACGCAGGCCGCGCTCGACACGGGCGCGAATGTCCGCAGCGAAGTGGAGCGGTTCATCAAGGCGCGCGGGCGGTAGGTCAGACGGACGCGGCTTTTCCGAAGAACTGTTTCGACGCGATGCGCGCGCCTTCGGCCATCGCCGCCAGCTTGCCCCAGACGACGTCGGGATCGACGGCGGCCTGGCCGACCCAGGTTCCGTAGCCGCAGTCGCTGCCGAGCAGCACGTTCTCGGCGCCCACGAGCTTCGCGTAGCGGCCGACGCGCTGCGCGATCAGCTCGGGGTGCTCGATGAAGTTCGACTTCGACTCGAGCACGCCGGGGATGAGCACTTTCCCCTCGGGGAGCTTCACCGTTTCGAACACCGCCCACTCGTGCGCGTGCCGCGGGTTCGCGGCTTCGAACGACACGGCGCTCGGCCGCGCGGCGAAGACGACGTCGATGATGTCGGCGAGCGGCATGTCCATCTGGTGCGGCGCCTCGTAGTTGCCCCAGCACAGGTGCATGCGCATCTGCTCGGGCGCGATGTTGCGCACCGCGTGATTGAGCGCCTCGACGTGGAGCCGCGCCTTCTTCCGGAACTCGTCGAGCGACAGCTCGACGAACTGGACGTGGCGCCCCATGCCGAGGTCGGGACAATCGAGCTGCAGGATCAGCCCGGCGCTGGCGATCGCCTCGTACTCGTACTGCATCGCATCGGCGATCGCGTAGAGGTATTCCTCGTGCGTCTTGTAGTAGTCGTTGTGAAAGAACAGCGACACGACGCCGGGCGACGCGGCGCTCATGAACAGCGCGCCTTCATCCACTGCACCCGCTGAACCTCTTGCACCCGCGGCACCGGCCTTCAGATTCTCGATATCGACCTTCACTGCCTCGCGATCGCGCAGCGAGATCGGCGCGTTGCAACCCGGCATCTTCCGGCGCGCGCGGCCGCGATCGCCGTACACCTTCTGATGCAGGCCCGGATAGGCAACCAAGTCAGGATAGGGGGGCGGCTGGCTCTCCCCACCGAAGCCGTTCAGCCGATCCTTGATGTAGGTCGCATAGCTCGGCTTCGACATCTCGCCGTCGTTGATCACGTCGACGCCCGCGTCGCGCTGGCGCCTGACGATCTCGGCGACGGCCGACGTGATGCGCGCACCGAGGGCGTGCGGCTCGACGGGGACGCCTTCCTCCTTCGCAAACATCATCCGAATCAGATCTTCAGGGCGCGGCAGACTGCCGGTGTGCGTCGTCAGGAATCGCGTGCGTGATCGCTGCATCTAGTGGTATGTCCTTCCGAAAGTACAACTGGCCGCTCCGTTGTCGCGGCCAGCAGAATCGCGGTCGAAGGACTGTCGCTGGTGGCAGTACATCAGTTGAAACAGTCCACTAGTGTTTGCAGATTGTGGTCCCTCCGATCCAGAGTGTGCAAGTGACTGTCGCCCTCGACGTCTCGCGGCGGATCGACATCGCCGGCCTGCAGTTGCTGGTCGTCGACAACGCCTTCGGGCCGGATCAGATCGCGGACATGTACCGGTTCGTGCGCGATCTGCCGTACCGGTTGACCGACGTCGATTCGGACGAGACGGCGTACGCACGTCACCTGAAGGCGGAGCTGCCCGTATCGCTCGCCGAGACGGCACCGGTCTTCAGGGAGTGCGTGCGGATTGCGCAAACGCTGCTCGCGCGCGATCCGCTCGTGCTCAACCGGGTGCACGCGAACATGATGCTGCACGGCGACCTTCAGCATCCGCATCCCGATCTCGCCGATGGCGTGACGGCGATCTATTACGCCAACCCTGAATGGCGGGAGGTGTGGCAGGGGGAAACGATCTTTTACGATGCGTCCGGCGAGCCGGCGTACGCCGTCGCGCCGCGGCCGGGCCGCCTCGCGGTCTTCCACGCGAACCTGCAGCATCGCGCCGGCGTCCCCTCGCGCGCCTGCTTCGAGCCGCGCCTGTCGGTCGCCTTCAAGTTCGCGCCGCCGTAGCCTTTATAATGGTGGTTCGCTTCTTATGGCGGGTGTAGCTCAGGGGTAGAGCGCCGGATTGTGGATCCGGAAGTCGCGGGTTCGAAACCCGTCACCCGCCCCACCCTTCAAGAAAATCCCAAATCGCAAGTCCCAAATCCCAATCGGACCGGATAACGAACCGCCGATTTGGAGCCGATAACCCCCCCGACTTCATGTCGACCCCCACGACCACGAACCTGTCGACGCCTGGTGCTGAAGCGCTCGAGCACGCGCTGTTCGGCCCTCCACCGACCGACGGTTCCGCCGGCAAGTTCGCGCCGGCGCTCATCATGAAAATGCTCGATGCCGGCGCCGGCGTCAGCGACCTGATTTTTTCGCCCGGCCGTCCACCGCAGGTCGAACAGCACGGCCACCTCGTCGCCGTCGACGTGCCGCAGATCCCGCTGCTGCAGCCGGAACATACGGCGCGCGTCGCGCGCGATCTGATCAACGGCAGCGCGCAGGCGCTGCGCACCCTCAACGAGGACGGCGCGTGCGACCTGTCGTACTCGATCCCGAACTGCGCGCGCTTCCGCGTCAACATCTTCCGCCAGCGCGGGACGTTCGCCATCGTCCTGCGCGTGATCGCGCCGAAGATCCCGTCGATCGCGAGCCTCGGTCTTCCCAACGTCCTCGGTGAAATTGCCTCGCTGAAGAACGGCATCGTCCTCGTGACGGGGCCGACCGGATCCGGCAAGTCGTCGACGCTCGCGGCGATCATCGACATGATCAACGAGACGCGCGCCGATCACATCATCACGATCGAGGACCCGATCGAGTTCCTGCACGTGCACAAGAAGGCGACCGTGCACCAGCGCGAGCTGCACAGCGACACGCCGACGTTCGCCGCGGCGCTCCGCGCCGCGCTTCGCCAGGCGCCGAAGGTGATCCTCGTCGGCGAGATGCGCGATCGCGAGACGATCGAGATCACGCTGACCGCGGCCGAGACGGGCCACCTGGTGTTCTCGACGCTGCACACGATCGATGCGGCGAAGACGGTCGAGCGCATCATCGGCACCTTCGACGCCACCGAGGAAGCCGCGATCCGATCGCGCCTCGCGGCGTCGTTCCGCTTCTTCATCTCGCAGCGCCTCGTGCCGAAGAAAGAGGGCGGGCGCGTGCCGGTCCTCGAGATCCTGAAGTCGACGATGCGGACACGCGATTACATCGCGATGGGCGAACAGGAGGGCAAGACGCTCCTCGACGCAATGCGCGACGGCGCGCTCGACGGCATGCAGTACTTCGACGGCGAGCTCGAAAAGCTGATTCGCGCGGGCGTCGTTTCGATGGCGACGGGCCTGCTCTACGCCTCGAACGCCGGCAACCTCCAGGTGGAAATGGCCGACTACGTCGAGCCCACAGCTGCCCCGGCCCCAGCCCCCGCGGTTGCCGCGGCGGACGACATCTCGTCGATGATCGAGCGTTAGCGCCGCTCGATTTCGAACTTCCCTACATCTTCAAAATAGCGTTCGGCCAGTCCGCGGCTTGCGGGATTCGTGTAGATCTCCGCGACAGGGTTGTCGAGCAGGTCGGCGACGACCGCCGCCACCTGCTCCGCCGTCTGCGGCTGCATGGGTGACGCAATCGCGCCCGCCACGGCCCGAGGCGCGCCCGGGGCCGCGTCGGCGCCGCGCGCGTGCTTCGCGAAGTCGGTGGTCACCAGCCCCGGCATCACCAGCGAGACGTGAATGTCTGGATGCGTCCGCTGCAGATCGACGCGAAAATTCGCGGTCAACGTATTGAGCGCCGCCTTCGCCGCGTTGTAGGCAGAGCGCGGCGTCGCCACGGGCACGCGCCCGAGAAACGACGAGATGTTGACGATGTGGCCGCGGCCGCGCTGCTGGAAGTGCGGCGTAATCGCCTGCATCCCGTAGAGCGCCGACTTCACGTTGACCGTCATCATTTCGTCGACGTCCTCGTCGGTCAGTTCCAGGGCTGATCGAAGGATGCCCTTCCCGACGTTATTGATCCAGACGTCGACATGATCGAACGCGGCCAGCGCCTCGTCGCGAATCCTCGCGACGTCGGCGCGCCGCGTGACGTCGGCGATGACGGTGCGCGGCGACGGTGCCGTGGAGCCGGCAGGCGATGCAATGCCGGCGGCTACGCGATTCAGCGCATCCGCGGAGCGCGCGGCCAGGACCAGCGCATCGCCGCGGCGGCCAAGCTCGGCAGCCATGGCGGCGCCGATGCCGGCGCTCGCGCCGGTGATGACGATGACTCGATTCACGCGACGATTGTACGTGGCGCGGCGTAAAGCCGCGCCCTACACAGCGGTGTAGGGCGGCGCTTTATGCGCCGCCATTCGAGTCGGCCGTCTTGCCGAGGAGATTGGCCGCAGCAATCGCGGCGCTGCGCACTTCGAGGAGGTCATCGCGATGAGGATCGTTCGCCGGCATGTCGACCAGCATCAGCTCGACGAAACCGAGAATCACCGCGAGCTGGTTGCTCAGGAGATGAACCGCGGCGGCATCAAGCATCACCGAGCCCGGCGGAAGGCGGTCTGCACACAATTTGTTGACCGTCGTCATTATCTGGTGCGTCTTCGTGCAGCGCTGTCGGTGTCGGACCTTGTGAATGTCGGACAAAGACTGACATCCACGACGACTTGATACACTCCACTCATCCCGTGAAAGCCCAGCTTCCCCCGGCTGTTGATCTCGATGCGGCGTTAGCCGAGCGTCTCGAGCAGATGCGCGAGGAAGAACGAACGCGCATCGCGCGCGAGCTCCACGACGAGCTCGGCCAGCTGCTCACCTGCATCAAGCTCGATTTCGTCGCCACGGTGCGCAGGCTGCGCGAGCTGAAGACGCCGGGCGATGTCGTCGACCGCCTCCAATCGGCGGTCGGGCAGATCGATCTCGGCATTCAGATGGTGCGGCGCATCGCGACCGGCCTTCGTCCGCCGGGCCTCGATCACCGCGACCTTGGCGGCGCAATCGAGTACGAGGCGCGCCGCATGTCGGCGATCGCCGGCATCGCGATGCCGGTCGACGCGCGCGTGATCGAAAGCGTCGACAGCGAAACCGCGACCGTCGCGTTTCGCGTCTTCGAGGAAGCGCTCACCAACGCCGTGCGGCACTCGCACGCCACGTCGATCGCGACGACCGTCGGGACGACGAGGCGCGGGAAACTGATGCTGTACGTGAGCGACAACGGCGTCGGCATTCCGAGCGCACGTCTCAACCGCCGCCTCTCGCTGGGATTACTGGGGATGAGCGAACGAGCCCGGAAGGTTGGCGGCACGCTGCGCATCACGAGCCGCGCCGGCCAGGGCACGCGCGTGCTGCTGATCCTGCCGCTTGGAGCGCAGAAGCCATGAACGCCACGCTGAAAGACCCGCCGGTACGCGACGACGCGGCCGCCCCGCGCCCGACGTCATTACGCGTGATGCTCGTCGACGATCACCCGATCGTCCGCCGCGGACTGCGCGACATCCTGGTCGACGCGTTCCCGGGCGCGATGATTCACGAGGTCGGATCCGGCCGCGAAGCGATGACGTCGCTGCTGCTGCAGCCGTGGACGGTGATGGTCCTCGACCTGTCGCTGCCTGATGGCAGCGGCCTCGACGTGCTGAAGCGCGTGCGCGAGACGCGCCCGCGACTTCCGGTGTTGATCCTCAGCATGCACACGGCGGATCAGTTCGCGCGCCGCGCGATCGCCGCCGGCGCGTCGGGTTACCTCACCAAGGATGCGGCGGACGCCGAGCTCGTCACGGCGGTGTCGCGGCTTGCGCGCGGCGGCAAGTATTTCGGTCCCGAGGTGCTGGAACGCGTTGCGCTCGGCCTCCATCCCGACCGCGAGGACCGGCCCCACGAGCGGCTGTCAGACCGCGAGTACCAGGTCCTGCGGATGATCGGCGGCGGGAAAACGGTGTCGGAAATCGCGACGGAATTGACGTTGAGCGTCAAGACCGTCAGCACCTATCGCGCGCGCGTCCTCGAGAAGATGAAGATGCGGACGAACGCCGAGCTCACTCACTACGCCGTTCGTCACGGCCTGGCGGAATAGCACCGCCGATCGACTGCTCGCGCGTCTGCGGATCCGGATCGGGTGCGTCCAGATCCGGCTCCAGCTCTGCGGCGTCGTTCACGATCCCTTCCCCGAGGGTCTCCGTCTCGGGAGAGTCGCCCCCACCTACCGACGTAAGAAAATCCGACGCTCCCGGGCCGCTGATCTTGGATTTCTGTTTCATGATTTGCCGCCTCCACCTTCCAGCTCATGCTCACGCCGCGTGGTGTCGTCTTCCCAGTCGGGCGCGGCCGCTGGAATGTCCGCGCCGTTCGGCCGTCCACCGATGGCTCCCGGCTCGCGGTGCATCAGGGTCGTGCGGTCGTACTGACCCGGAATGATGTCGGCTGAGGTATGGCCGTCGGGATGAACAATGGGGCGGACGGTAAGGATGTCCTTCATGGCAACTTTCTTGATGCATCAGGAACGCCATGCGCGTCTGGCCAGGTCAACCGTACCCGCTTGGTGCGACCTGGACCGGCCTCGGCGTCAACTTCGCCATCTTCTCGGCATACGCGACGCGCGTCGAGCTCTGCCTGTTCGACTCGCCTGATTCAACCGAGCCAAGCGAGTGCCTCGCGCTGCCGGAGCATACCGACATGGTCTGGCACGGCTACCTGCCGGATGCGCGTCCCGGCCAGTTGTACGGCTACCGCGTGCACGGTCCGTACGACCCGTGGTCCGGGCAGCGTTTCAATCCGAACAAGGTCGTGCTCGATCCGTACGCGAAATCGATCGGGCGCTCCGTCCGGTGGGACGACTCGCTCTTCGGCTACACGATCGGCGATCCGCGCGGCGATCTCTCGTTCGACACGCGCGACAGCGCGGCCTTCGCGTCGCTCGGCGCCGTAATCGACCAGGCGTTCACGTGGGGCGACGACCGCCCGCCGCGAACGCCCTGGCACAAGACGGTCATCTACGAGATGCACGTCAAGGGCTTCTCGAAGCTCCACCCGAACATCCCCCCGCCGATCCGCGGCACGTACGAAGCGCTGACGACGGAGGCGGCGATCAACCACCTGCAGCAGCTCGGCGTCACCGCCGTGGAGCTGATGCCGGTGCATCACCACGCCTACGACCGTCACCTCGTCGACCGCGGGCTCGCGAACTACTGGGGCTACAACACGCTCGGCTTCTTCGCACCCGATATCCGCTACTCCTCCTCGCCGAACCCGGAGGAGTCGGTTCGCGAGTTCAAGCGGATGGTGAAGGCGCTCCACAGCGCCGGCCTCGAAGTGATCCTCGATGTCGTCTACAACCACACCGCCGAGGGCAACCACTGGGGCCCGACGCTCTCGCTGCGCGGCATCGACAACGTCTCGTACTACCGGCTGACGCCGGAGGATCGGCGCTACTACCTCGATTTCACCGGCTGCGGGAACACGTTGAACATGCGGAGCCCGCAGGTGCTGCAGCTGATCATGGACAGCCTGCGGTACTGGGTCCTCGACATGCACGTCGACGGCTTCCGCTTCGACCTCGCGAGCACGCTCGCGCGCGAGCTGTACGAGGTCGATCGCCTCGGCGCCTTCTTCGACATCGTCCACCAGGATCCGGTGCTGTCGCAGGTGAAGCTGATCGCGGAGCCGTGGGACCTCGGCGCCGGCGGCTACCAGGTCGGCAACTTCCCCGTGCTGTGGACGGAGTGGAACGGGAAGTACCGCGATGCGATGCGCGCGTTCTGGAAGGGCGAGGATCGCGGCGTCGCCGAGGTCGCGACGCGGATCGCCGGCAGCAACGACCTGTACGAGCACAGCGGACGCCGGCCCTACGCGAGCATCAACTTCATCACCGCGCACGACGGCTTCACGCTGCAGGATCTCGTCAGCTACAACCAGAAACACAACGAGGCAAACGGCGACGGGAACCAGGACGGCGAGAACCACAACCTGAGCTGGAACTGTGGCGTCGAAGGGCCGACCACCGATCCGCGCGTCATCAAGCTCCGCGAACAGCAGAAGCGCAACCTGCTCGCGTCGATGCTGCTCTCGGTCGGCGTGCCGATGATCAGCGGCGGCGACGAGATGGGGCGTACGCAGCGCGGCAACAACAACGCGTACTGCCACGACGACGAATTGAGCTGGACGTCGTGGAGCCTGACGCCGGAGCAGCAGGAGTTCCTCCGCTTCACGCGTCGACTGATCCAGTTCCGGCGGCGGCAGCCCACGCTGATGCGGCGGAAGTACTTCCAGGGGCGTCCGCTCCGCGGCGCGGACGTGAAGGACATCTACTGGCTCGCGCCGAGCGGCCGCGAGATGACCGACGTCGCGTGGAACGCGCCGTTTGTCCGGTCGCTCGGCGTGCTGATCGTCGGCAACGTCCTCGACGACATCGACGAACGCGGCCGCCCGCTGTCGGGCGACACGCTGCTCATTCTCCTGAACGCGCACTTCGAGGAGGTGCCGTTCGTGCTGCCCGCGACCGAGACGGGCCACGAGTGGCTGCGGGTGCTCGACACGATCCAGTCGCGCGTGCCCGAGCAGCGCTACGAGGGCGGCACGAAGTATCCGCTCCAGGGGCGGACGCTCGCGCTGTTCACGCTCGAAGGCGATCGGCGTCACCGCCGCGCGACGGACCACGAGACCGACACGCTGGCGCACGAGCATCTCGCGCTGCAGGTGGTGCGGTGATGGATGCTCTCGATACCGGGATGCGGGATTCGCGGCTCGCGGTTCGGGAAGAGGGCGACCCGGTATCAACGGGACGGGTCATCGTCGAACGCGTATGGCCTGAAATCGATGGAGGCCGCTTTCCTGTCAAACGCACCGTCGGCGAGCGCGTCACGGTCAGCGCGGACATCTTTGCCGATGGCCACGATCTGCTGGCGGGGGTCGTGAAATACCGACATCGCGGACCCGAAGGGTCCGCGCCGCAAGCGAATGCGGGGCGGACCTTTTCAGGTCCGCCAACTGAATGGCACGAGGTCGCGCTGACGGCGCGCGACAACGATCGCTGGGAAGGCAGGTTCACCGTCACCGAGCTCGGTGAATACGAGTACACCGTCGAGGCGTGGATCGATCGATTTGCCTCGTGGCTGAAGGGACTCGTCGCGAAGGCGGATGCCGCGCAGGACGTCGCGAGCGAACTGCTCGAGGGAGCCGAGCTGATCCAGCAGGCTGCGGGCCGAATAAAGGCGGCCCCCACGCGCATCGACGCAGGCCCCGCGGAAACGTACGTGGAGGCCGGCTTGAGCCGGCCTGACGACGATCTGCGTCTCCTCGAAATCGCCGACACGCTGCGCAACGCCAAGCTGCCGCAGATGGCGCGCGTCTTCGCCGCGCGCGATCAGTCGCTGCGCGCGCTGATGGACGCACGGCCCGATCGATCGGCGTCGACGGTGTACGACCGATCCCTGCGTGTCGTCGTCGATTCCGTGCGCGCGCGGTTCGGCGCGTGGTACGAGATGTTCCCGCGCTCGGTCACGTCCGACGCCTCGCGCAGCGGCACGTTCCGGGAAGCCGAAGCACGGCTCCCCGACATCGCCGCCATGGGCTTCGACGTGCTCTACCTGCCGCCCGTGCATCCGATCGGCGAGACGCACCGCAAGGGACGCAACAACTCGCTCGTCGCGGAGCCGGAGGATCCCGGCAGCCCGTGGGCGATCGGCTCAGCCGCCGGCGGACACACGGCGCTCGAGCCGGGGCTCGGCACGTTCGACGACTTCGATCGCTTCGTGGCGCTCGCCAATCGCCTCGGCCTCGCGGTCGCGCTCGACATCGCCTTCCAGGCCTCGCCCGATCACCCGTGGGTGCGCGAGCATCCGCAGTGGTTCAAGCACCGGCCTGATGGATCGATCAAGTACGCGGAGAACCCGCCCAAGAAATACCAGGACATCTATCCGATCGATTTCGAGACGGCGGATCAGGCGGGGCTCTGGGCGGCGCTGCGCGACGTGTTCCTCTTCTGGATTGGCCACGGGGTCCGCATCTTCCGCGTCGACAACCCGCACACGAAGTCGTTCCGCTTCTGGGAGTGGGCGATCGGCGACATCCGCCGCGACCATCCCGACGCGATCTTCCTGGCCGAGGCGTTCACGCGGCCGAAGGTGATGCGTTACCTCGCGAAGGCGGGCTTCACCCAGTCGTACACCTACTTCACGTGGCGCAACTCGCCGCAGGAACTGCGCGACTACCTCACCGAGCTGACGAGGAGCGAGCTGCAGGAGTACATGCGGCCCAATTTCTTCGCCAACACGCCCGATATCCTGCACGAGTACCTGCAGACAGGCGGACGCGCGGCGTTCGAGGCGCGCCTGATCCTTGCCGCGACGCTCGCGGCCAGCTACGGCATCTACAGCGGCTTCGAGCTGTGCGAGAACCAGTCCGTTCGCCCCGGCTCGGAGGAGTACCTCGATTCGGAGAAGTACCAGATCAAGCCGCGCGACTGGCACCAGGCCGACAGCCTCCGCGAGTTGATCGCGAAGGTCAATCAGATCCGCCGCGACCATCCGGCGCTGCAGTACAACGACGGCCTCGCCTTCTACAGCGTCGACAACCCGCAGCTCCTCTGGTTCGGCAAATTGCACGGCCGGTCGCGCGTGCTCGTCTGCGTGAACACCGATCCGCACTGGACGCAGACCGGCTACGTGCAGGTGCCGATCTGGGAGATGGGCATCAACCCGCGCGATCGCTACGACGTGCTCGACCTGCTCGATGGCGGGCGCTATTCATGGCGCGGCGAGTGGAACTTCGTGAAGCTCGATCCGAGTGAACGGGTCGCACACATTTTCGTGGTACGCCAATGACCGATCCCCTCTGGTACAAAGACGCGATCATCTACGAAGTCCACGTCCGCGCCTTCTACGACAGCAACGGCGACGGCGTCGGCGACTTCGCGGGGCTCACCGAGAAGCTTCCCTACCTGCAGGACCTCGGCGTCACGTGCCTGTGGCTGCTGCCGTTCTATCCCTCGCCGCTGCGCGACGACGGATACGACATCTCGGACTACACGTCGATCAATCCGATCTACGGCTCGCTCGAGGACTTCAAGCGCCTCGTGGACGAAGCGCATCGCCGCAACATCCGCGTACTCACCGAGCTCGTGGTCAACCACACGTCGGATCAGCATCCCTGGTTCCAGCGCGCGCGCCGCGCGCCGAAGGGATCGCCCGAACGCAACTACTACGTCTGGAGCGACACCGACGAGAAGTACGACGGCACCAGAATCATCTTTATCGATACAGAGAAATCGAACTGGACGTTCGATGCGGTGGCCGGCCAGTACTACTGGCATCGCTTCTTCTCGCATCAGCCCGACCTGAACCTGGACAACCCGGAGGTGCTCGAGGCGGTCGTCGACGTGATGCGCTTCTGGCTCGACCTCGGCGTCGACGCGCTGCGCCTCGATGCCATTCCCTACCTGATCGAGCGCGAAGGGACGATCAACGAGAACCTCCCGGAGACGCACGCCGTCCTGAAACAGATCCGGCGCGAGCTCGATGCGCAGTACGAAGGGCGCGTGCTGCTGGCGGAGGCGAACCAGTGGCCGTCGGATGTGCGCGCGTACTTCGGCACGGGCGACGAGTGCCACATGGCATTCCACTTCCCGCTGATGCCGCGCATGTTCATGGGGCTGCGGCAGGAGGAGCGCCACCCGATCGTCGAAATCATGAACCAGACGCCGGAAATTCCGGCGACGTGCCAGTGGGCCATCTTCCTGCGCAACCACGACGAGCTGACGCTCGAGATGGTGACCGACGAAGAGCGCGACTACATGTACGCGCAGTACGCCGCCGACCCGCAGATGCGGCTGAACCTCGGCATCCGACGCCGCCTCGCGCCGCTGATGGAGAACAGCCGCCGCCGCATGGAGCTGATGAACAGCCTGCTCTTCTCCATGCCGGGTACGCCGGTCATCTACTACGGCGACGAGATCGGCATGGGCGACAACGTCTACCTCGGCGACCGCAACGGCGTCCGCACGCCGATGCAATGGAGCAGCGACCGCAACGGCGGCTTCTCGCGGTGCGATCCGGCGCGGCTGTTCCTGCCGGCCATCATGGATTCGGTCTACGGGTACGACGCGATCAACGTCGAAGCGCAGGAGCGCGCGCCCTTCTCGCTGCTCCACTGGATGAAGCGGATGATCGCGCTGCGCAAGCAGCATCGCGTCTTCGGCCGCGGCTCGATCCACTTCATCGCCACCGCGAACCGCAAGGTCCTCACCTACGTCCGCCGGTACGAGGACGAGATCATCCTGTGCATCGCGAACCTGGCGCGCACGGTGCAGCCGGTCGAGATCCCGCTCGACGAGTTCGCCGGCCTCACGCCGGTCGAGATGATCGGCCAGACGCAGTTCCCGCGCATCGGCGCGCAGCCGTACTTCCTGACGCTGGCGCCCTACGGCTTCTACTGGTTCCAGCTCCAGGAAGTGGTCGTCCCGATGACGTCGCGCACGATCAGCGCGCCCGAAGAACCGGTGGCCGTTCCGTCGCTCTTCGCCGGCGTCGTCTGGGATTCGCTGCTCGACGGCAGCATGCGCGAGATCGTCGAGAAGCACGCGCTCGTGCCGTTCCTCGAGCGGCAGCGCTGGTTCCGCGGCAAGGCGCGCGGCCTCACCCGCGCGTCGTTCGCCGACTGGACGACGCTGCGGCGCGGCGCGCATCCGGCGTTCCTGGCGACGGTCGAAGTGGAGTATCGCGATGGCGGGCGCGAGCGTTACGTGCTCCCGCTGGCGATGTCGAGCGAGCACGAGGCGCGCGCGATCGAGGAGCAGTACCCGGGCGCGCTGCTCGCGCGCATCACCGGCGCGCGCAAGGGCGCGCTCTACGACGGTCTCTATGACGATGGGACGTGCGCGACGCTGCTGGCGTCGATGCAGGAAGAGCGGTCGATCGCGATGCACGCCGGCACGGTGCAGGCCGACAACATCTCGCTGACGTCCAGAAGCGCATCGGCCGACACGCTCTCGCCGATCGCGCGGACCGCGCCCGACCAGAGCAACACGTCAATCATCTTCGGCCGCCGGCTGATCATGAAGCTGTTCCGCCGCGTCGAGCCGGGGCCGAATCCCGACGTCGAGATCAACGAGTACCTCGCCGACCGCGGCTTCGCGCGCGTACCGCCCGTGCTGGCCACGATCACGTACACGCCGGGTCCAACAGGATCCGGCCTCCAGACTGCTGGAGGGCGGGTCCTTTCGGACCCGCCGGAAATGCCCGCGTCGCTCGCGATGCTGCAGGAATTCATTCCGAACCAGGGCAACGGCTGGAGCGTCGCGATCGACGAGCTGAGCCGCTACTTCGAGCGCGTCGCCGGCGAGCCGGTGCCCGCCGACGCGACAGCCGACGCAGCACACGCGTGGGCGTACGGACACGTGGCCGATCCGCCGCGCCAGATCTCGGAGGCGATCAGCGCGTACCTCGCGACCGCCCAGGTACTTGGCCGCCGGACCGGCGAGCTCCACATGACGCTCGCGGCGGGCACGACGCCGGCGTTTGCCCCCGAGATCCCCGACGCGCAGCAGATGCGACACGCGATCGACGCGATGCGCCAGCGCGCCGACGCCAACCTGAACCTGCTCGAGGGTTTCCTGCCGCGCCTGGACGCCGCATATCGCGAGGATGCGCGACGCCTGCTCGAGGAACGCGACACGCTGCTCGAGCAGTTCGCCGACCTGCGGCACGCGGCGGGGCGGCCGTCGCTGATTCGCGTGCACGGCGACTATCACCTCGGACAGGTACTGGTCACCGAAGGCGACGTCGTCATCCTCGACTTCGAAGGCGAGCCGGCCCGGCCGCTCGCGGAACGGCGCGCGAAGTCGTCTCCGCTGAAGGATGTCGCCGGCATGCTGCGATCGTTCAGCTACGCGACGCTGACCGCGCAGGGCGCGTCGACGCAGCTGCGTCCCGAAGACGCGCCGCGGCTCACGCCGTGGGCGACATTATGGGAGTCGTGGGTCAGCGCGGCGTTCCTTCGCGCCTACCTGGCCGCGACACGCGGTGCGAGTTTTCTGCCGTCGAGCGAGCATGGACTCGAAGCGGTGCTCCGGGCGTACACGCTCGAAAAGGCGCTGTACGAGCTCGCGTACGAACTGAACAATCGGCCCGCCTGGGTACACATCCCGTTGACAGGATTGTTGCAGTTGCGGGCGCGTCTCCATGCATAAATTGCCGTCACCGAAGCCAGCTCGGCAACACGCCGCGACATAAACTGATCGTGGCGCTGTCTGCCGGAACGCCCCAACGGCGTTCCTTGGATTTAGAATGTGAACCTGCTTAGGAGCTTCTGCTGTGCCCAGAACCAGTTCTTCCAGCGATAACACGCCAGCCAAACCGCGAGCCCGAGCCGCGCGATCGACGCGCCAGGCTGCCACGAGTGGAGTCGAAGGGGCGAAGGATCAGGCCAAGCGCGCCAACGGTGCGACCGCGACGGCCGGCGGCAACGGCTCGGTCGCGGCGGCCGACCCGAGCTACGACGAGATTGCCGAGGAAGCGTACCAGCGCTACCTGCGGCGCGGCGGCCAGCACGGCCAGGACTTCGACGACTGGGTCGAAGCCGAACGAGCGCTCAAAGAACGGCGGCAGGAGTAAGGTTTCGGATTTGCACGCGCCATGGTCTATGGCGCGTGCACTCTGGAAAGGCTCCATCGCATTCGGGCTCGTCAATATCCCTGTCGAGCTCCATACCGCTGTCCGCGATTCCCGCCCGCGGTTCCGCATGCTCCACGCCAAGGACAAGTCGCCCGTGCATTTCCAGCGCGTCTGCGAGCGTGAAGGCAAGCCGGTCGCATGGGACGAGCTCGTCAAAGGCTACGAGTACGAGCGCGGCCACTTCGTCGTCCTCAGCAAAGAGGATTTCAAGAGCGCGGCGCTCGAGAAGAGCCGCGCCGTCGACATCCGCAGCTTCGTCAAGCCAGCCGAGATCGACGATCGCTTCTTCGAGAGCGCGTATTTCCTGACGCCATCCAAGGGCGGCGAGCGCGCGTACGCACTCCTGCGCGAGGCGATTCGCCAGACCGGACTCGTCGGCATCGCGACGATCGTCCTGCGGGACGCGCAGCACCTGGCGGCGCTCGAAGTCGTCGGCGATGCCATGGTGCTGACGCTGATGCGCTACGCCGAGGAACTGGTCGACATCGGCGAGTACCACTTCCCCACCGCGAAGGACGTCCGCAAGCCTGAGCTCGAGATGGCGCGGACGCTCGTCGAGAACCTCGCGGACACGTGGGACCCGTCGCAATACACCGACGAGTACCGCGAGAACCTGATGAAGATCATCAAGGCGAAGATGAAGGGCAAGGAAGCCCATCTCGTCGAGCACGCCGAGCCGCGCAACGCCGAAGTCGTCGATCTGATGGAACGTCTGCGCCAGTCGCTGCAGGGCGCCCAGGCGCCGAAGAAGAAAACGGCGCGCGCGCACAAGACGAAGACCGCACATCGCAAGCGCGCACACGCCGCCTAGCGCATGACTCACACGTGCGTCGTCGTCGGCTGGACCGAGCCTCGCGGCACGCGTCCGTTCTTCGGATCGCTGCTGCTGGCGGATGTCGACGAGCAGGGCGAGCTTCGCTACGTCGGGCGCGTGGCGTCAGGCATCGGCGACGTCGACATCGGGCGCATCTGGACGCGGATGCACGCGATCGAGACGAAGCGCTCGCCGCTCGCCGTCGAGCCGTTCGTCGCCGGGCGCGTGCACTGGGTGAAGCCGAAGGTGACGGTGGCGGTGAAGTCGTCGGGCTGGACGAAAGAGGGGCGCTTGCGGCGCCCCTCTTTCCTGCATCTCGAACCGGCTAGAAATCCACGCGGGCCTCTCCGACGACCTGCCGCTTGATGATGTCGCCGAAGATGTGTTCCTGCACCTGCTGGTTGCCCAGGTTGATGACCTTGAGGCTGGTCACGAGCCTGTTCTTCGCCCAGCGCACGCCAATCGCCCCGTTGACCGTCGTGTAAGGTTTGGTCGTTCCCGCGAAGCGCACGTCGAGCACGTCCTGCCAGTACGCCGAGTCGGTGTGGTTCACCGCCAGGTTGCCGAGCAGCCGCGCGTGGCTGAAGTCGAAGCCCGCGTTGAAGCGGTTCTTCGGCGGCCAGTTGATGTCCTCGATGCCGGTCCCCTGCGGGAACTCGGCGATCGTCGGCATCCACTGATACGAGTAGTTCACGAACAGGTGCACGTCGCGACTGGCATCGCCGTCGACGCCAAGCTCGATCCCCTTGTCGTGAATCTTGCCGTAGTTCAGGTAGGTGAAGCTTTGCGGCAGGATCACCGGCGGGTTGTTCAGCGCGAGCAGCGCGAGCACGGCCGGCGGCAGCGGCCAGCCGGGCGGCGGATTGGTCGGACCGAAGAACCTGATCGGCGTGAAGTAGATCCCGTTCTCCGTGTTGTTCCAGTAGACGGCGGCGGTGACGTTCGCGCGCCGGCGAATCGTTCCCGTGTAGCCGACCTCGTACGCCGTCAGCGTTTCCTGCTTCAGATCCCGGTTGCCGAACGCGCTGATCGGGAAGATGAACGGCGAGAGCTGCGGGAGCGGCGCGAGCGCGCTCAGGTTCACGCTGTTGAGGATGCTCGTGCTGATGTTGTTGTTGATGAACGACGGCGCGCGGAACGCGCGGTTGAACGACAGGCGGAACGTGTTCGCCGCATTCGGCTTGACCATCAGCGTCGTCCGCGGCGAGAACACCGCGTTCTTGATCGACGAGAACTTGTCGACGCGGCCGCCCACCACCCACCGGAAGTGATTGTTGATGAAGACTTCGTCCTGCGCGTAGGCGCCGCCTTCATTGCGCGGACTGCCAGGCGCGAGCGAGATGTCGAAGGTGTTGTGCCGGAAGTTGCCGCCGTAGCTCACGACGTTCTTCGTGCCGAACGCGTGGACGTCGTTCGCCTCACCATCGAAAGTTTTTGTGTTGAACGCGAGCGGCAGCGGCGCGCCGGTCACGGTGCGCGCCAGCAGGTTGTTCGCGTTGCCGTTGAGGAGGTTCGTGAAGAACGCGACGCGGCGTCCGCCCTTCTGGTACTTCGTCGACAGAAAGCCGAGCCGCGAACCCTTGTCGATGTTGAAGGGACCGATGCCGGTGTGGATGATGCCGCCGGTCCCGGCGATGCCGCCTTCCACCGTCACCGTTCCGCCGCCGGTGATGTCGTAGTCCACACGCGTGTCGAACTTCGGCTCCGACGTGCCGGCGTTCGCGAACGGCTGGTACGGCGTCTTGAACACGTTCGGAATGACGCCGATCGGCCGCGACAGCGGATCCTGCGTGAGGTAGCCGGCCGTCACCTTGTATGACCAGTGCTGATCGACGGCCTGCGCGTGCGCGCCGTTCACGTAGAACAGTGAACCGGAGTCCTGGTCGCTCGTCACGCCCGTCCCCGCCGCGTTCACGCCGGTGGCGTTGCGGTTGAACATGCCGACGCCGACCGTGAACTGATTCGCGGCCGTCGCCGCGATCTCGCGCGGCGACCGGGTGATCACGTTGACGACCCCCGACATCGCGTTCGCGCCCCAGACCGCCGACGCCGGGCCGCGGATCACTTCGATCTGCTTGATGTCGTTCGGATTGGTCGGCACGAGATCCCACATGACCATCCCGAAGAAGTCGAGGTACACGCTGCGGCCGTCGACGAGGGCGAGCTGCGACGTCGAGAGCGTCGACGTGGCGCCGCGCGACGTGATGTTGACGTCGCGCGCGGAGGTCTGCGACACGTTCACGCCGGGCACAGCACGCAGCAGATCGCCGACGTTGGTCACCGGCGAGTTCTGGATCGTCTCGTTGGTGACGACGCTGACCGCCGCCGGCGCGTTGACGAGCTGCTCTTCTGTCTTCGACGCGGTGACGACGACCTGCTCCTGGTACGTCACGTTCTGATCCGCGTTCTGCTCGTTCTGCCCCGACGGCTGCTGCTGGCCGTTTGTGTTCTGCGCGAGTGCGGGCGTGGCCAGCGCGAGAGCGAGGCCGACGGCCGCGAGACGGACGATCATGAGTCTCCTCCTAAATCAGCGGTCAGCGCTCAGCCGCCAGCAGACACGCTGAGAGCCGGCAGCTGATCGCTGAAAGCTGTGGGTATGAGCACGCGTATTGTGAGGCAATAACTCGCGGGGCTCAATGGCTCGCGGGTGCGACGCGGGTGATATCATGCACGTTCGTGCGCCCGTAGCTCAGTTGGATAGAGCGCCGGACTTCGAATCCGTAGGTCGCAGGTTCGAGTCCTGCCGGGCGCGCCAACACGCAAGCGCCCTTAGCTCAGCTGGATAGAGCGTCGGCCTCCGGAGCCGAAGGCCACAGGTTCGAATCCTGTAGGGCGCGCCATCACTTCCCTTCACGTCAACGCCGCATCGACTGGACCGCCGTGGGCTTCCCGGTTTCGTGGACGGAGATTCGCAGCATCACCAGCAGCGCATGCCGCTGCAGCAGGTCGGCGAACTTGACGCGCGCGTCCGGCACGTTCGCTCCCAACTCTTGATTTGGATCATCTGCGTAGAGCACGGCCGTCGTCGAACCGCGGAAGACGATCGGTACGGCGATGGCGCGTCCCGCCACCTCGATGCGGCGCGAGTGCGCCGCCCGCGAGAGCAGCGACAGGCCGTCGGCGGGGACGGCATCGAGGCCGTCCAGCGTAAGACCGCACTGCACGAGGACCACTCGTCTGAATTCGCGCTGCAATCCACGCGTGAGGTTCGTCAGCACCTCGGTGTGCGTCGTCGATTGCTCGAGCGCCGCAAATGCGTTCTGCAGATCGTCGAGCGGCGGGGCCGGGGCGGCGTGCGACGCTGGCGCACCGAAGCCGACGGGAATCGCGATGCAGTGCCTGAAGTCGTCGAGATCGTTCATCACGGCTGTCTCCAGATGGCGCACCAGCATGGGCAAATGTCGCGCCGCGCGACACGTACTCGTAACTTCACGCGGCCGCATGCGGTGAGCATTGGGACTCGCAAACGCAATAGACAGATTCGTTTGCGCGCAGCAAGAAAGCGTTTTTCGGGCGCAGCCGTGCTGAAATCGAACGCGGCGATGACGAACGTTGAAGTGCCTTGAAGTCCGTTCGCCGGGGCGCAAGCCCTCGAACTGCCAATCTCCTTGACAGCTTCTCGGGCCAACGTGCTACAACCAACGGACTTCATATAGGTCGAACTTTCGCCGGCGGGCGCCCTGCTCTCCTCGATTTCACTCTTCTGTCTTTCTCAACCGCAGGAGGAGTGGGCGCATGCGACATGTGCGAGTGGTGCTCATCGTGTCCGCGATACTTGTCGCGGGGACGATAGCAGCCGCACAACAGGAACCGGCGGGCGCCGACAATCCGCTCGTGGATTTGAAGGCGGATCTCACCCGTGTGCTGGCCGACGCCAATCTGCCTTTCGAGGCGGAGCAGGACCGCTCCATCACGCTGATGATGGAGGACCGCCTCCAGGCGTCGGAAACGCTGTTTGGCGGCCTGATGGATTTCCGCAGCGGTCCGACCAGCGGTCAGGATGCCGAGCGTCTGCAGTCGGCCATTGGATGGCTGCGCAACGAATTTCTGACGCGGGTCAACGAGTACCTCACGCCCGATCAGCTCGCCGCGTGGAACAGCTATCGCAGCACGACGACGGCGACAGCGACGGCTGGCGCCGGGCCGGAGACGGCCGCGCCGAAGCCGCAGCAGACGCAGTACGTCCGCATCAATAACAACCGCTTCACCGCCGAGGACCAGGGGTTTCAGGGGGGCGCGGGAACGTTCCAGGGCAATTTCAACCTCAATTTCAATCCGAACTTCAACAACTTCAACAACGGCCGCAACAGCCAGCCGACCGAAGTCATCGAGCGCGGCGGCGCCGGCGCGTGGCACGGCACGGCGCAGAGCGTCTTCAAGGACGATGCGCTGAACGCGCGGAACGTATTTGCCGCAAACAAGCCGCCCTACCAGGAGCGCCAGATCAACGTCGACCTCGGAGGGCCGATGATTCCCGGCCGGCTGTCGACCAACCTGATCGCGCGCTACAGCCTCGCGCAGAACGTCGATACCATCAATGCCATCCTGCCGGAAGGGCCGTTCGCGCTCGGCATCACGCGTCCGACGACCAACCGTTCGTTCGAGTCACGCAACACGCTGCAGATCGCCAATGCGCATTCGCTCGGCATCAACGCGCGCCACTTCGGCGACGACCACAGGGACGAGGGGATTGGCGGTTTCACGCTGCGTGAGCGCGCCTCGCACCGCAACGGCACGAACTGGAACACCGAGATCCGGCAGTTCTCCGCCCTCGGGTCGAAGAGCCTCTACGAGACGCGTTTCCAGATCAGCGGCAACAGGACCAGGATCGTGCCGTTCAGCGACGACGCCCGTGTCGACGTCGCCGACACGTTCAACAGCGGCGGCGCGCAGAATCGCTACCAGGACCGGAACCGCACCTACGATTTCGGCAACCTCTACACGCATCTCGGGCAGAAGCTGACGCTCAAGACCGGCACCGAAGGCGAGTACCGCCGCATCGAATCGTTCTCGCTGCAGAACTTCGGCGGCACGTTCACGTTCCCCAACCTCGATGCCTTCGTCACTGGCGTCGCGGACACGTATCGCATCGCCAAGGGCGACCCGTCGCAGAGCACGTCGCAGCTCGAGCTGTCGGCGTTCATGCAGCAGGATTACGCGATCACCCGCCAGCTCACGCTGATGTACGGCGTCCGCTACGACACGCAGACCAACGTCCTCCATCGCCACAATCTCCTGCCGCGGGCGTCGCTGGCGTATGGCGCCGGGCGCGGCCTGGTGTTCCGCGGCGGCTGGGGTGTGTACTCCGAGCGCATGGGCCTCCCCCGCGTCGCCGAACAGCGGCGCTACGACGGCATCCAGCAGTACGAGATCGTCATCGACAAACCGTTCTACCCGGATCCGTTCTCGGGGGCGCTGCGCAACGCGTTTCCCTCGATCCGCGTGACCGATCCGGGGCTGCACAACCCGAAGTCGTACCGGACGATGCTGTCGGTCGAGAAGACCTTCCGGCGGACGATGCTCGTCACGGCGATGTACGACTACGAGACGATCACGGGCCGATTCGTCTACCGCGATCTGAATCAGCCGCTCGACGTCACGTTGCGAGTTCCCACCGCGTGCGTGCTCACGACGCCCGTCGAGAGCTGTCTCCGTCCCGACGCGACACGCGGCAGCGTGTTGAACCTGACGAACTCGAGCTTCGAGAAGACGCACACCCTCAGGCTGAGCGCGCGCGATCGGTTCGGCATCTTCAACGTGCAGGGCAACTACATCTACCAGAACCGTTTCGAGGACAACTGCGACTACTGCCTGCCGACCAACACGCTGGACCCGCGAGCCGACTGGAGCACCGGCAACCAGCCGCACCACGGTTTCAACACGAGCGTCAATGCCGCGCTGCCGTTCGGCATCTTCCTGACACAGTCGATCGCCGGCAATTCGGGCCGGTACTACAGCATCACCACCGGCAAGGACGACAACCAGGACGGGACGAAGAACGATCGGCCTGCCGGCGTCGGCCGGAACAGCGTGATGGGCCCCGGTTACCTGAACTTCGACCTGAACGTCACCAAGGCGTTCTTCATCGGCGGCGCGGGGAGCGCCGGCACGCGGAAGAACGTCAACGTGTTCGCGAACATCACGAACCAGTTCAACCAGGTGCACCTCAATAACCCCGGGTCGGCGATGAGCTCCGACAACTTCGGCAAGTACACCAGCGCGTCGAACCCGCGCGAAGTCGAAGTCGGCTTCCGATTCCAGTTCTGAGCGGCCGCGCGCTACACTCAGCGCGCCATGATCCGCATAATCAATCGCCTTGCGGCGACGCTCGTCATCATCCTCACCTGCTCCACCGCCTTCGCGCAGGGCGCGTTCGGCCGGCTTGCCGGCTCGGTCTTCGATACGTCCGGCGGCGTGCTGCCGGGCGCGACCGTCACGCTCACGGGCGAGCTGACCGGGCAGTCGCAGAACGTCACGACCACTGATGCCGGCGCGTTCCTGTTTCCCCAGGTGCAGCCCGGTCTCTACACCGTCGCCATCATGCTCTCGGGCTTCAAGAGCGCCGAGTTCCAGCATGTCGAGATCAACGTCGGCGTCGAGCGATCGATCACGGCGCGTCTCGACGTCGCGTCGGTCGCCGAGAGCGTGGAAGTCGTCGCCGGCACGCCGAACGTGCAGACGACGACGCCCGAAGTGACGACGACCGTCGTCGAGCGGCAGATCAAGGACCTGCCGCTCGACGGGCGCGATCCGCTTGCGCTCATCCGGCTGCAGGCGGGCGTTCCCGGGATCCTCAACCGCGTCGACACCGGCATCAACGGAGGGCGTCCGACGTGGACGCAGGTGACGCAGGACGGGATCAACATCCAGGACAACTTCATTCGCTCCAACGCGCTCGATTTCTCGCCGAACCGCCCGACGAGCGACACCGTCGGCGAGTTCACGATCACCACCGCCGTCGAAGGCGCGGACGCGGCGGGCGGCGCGACGTCGGTCGCGATGATCACGCCGGCGGGCACCAACCAGCTGCACGGGAGCGGCTACGAGTTCAACCGAGACAGCTCGCGCGCGGCGAACTCGTTCTTCAACAAGCGCGACGACCTGCCGAAGCCGCTGCTCGAGCGCAACCAGTTCGGGACGACGCTCGGCGGACCCGTCGTCAAGAACCGGCTGTTCTTTTACGGCTACTACGAGGGGCAGCGGCAGCGGACGCAGGTCGACCAGGACAACGCGATTCCTGCGAACGACGATGTGCTGCAGGGCGTGTTCCGCTACGTGTCGGCCGGGCAGATCCGCTCCGGGAACGTGCTGCAGCTCTCGGGGCTGCCGATCAACCCCATCGTGCAGCGCGACATCCTCGCGCACATCCCGTCCGCGTCGAACGTGAACAACTTCGACGTCGGCAACTCGAGCGCCTCGCGCTCGCTCAACACCGCCGGCTACCGGTTCCTGCAGAACGAGCTGAATCACCGGAACCAGTTCGGCACGCGCGTCGACGTCGAGGCGGCACACAACCAGCACTTCGAGGCGAACTACGCGTGGTTCAAGGAAGTCGACGACCGCGACGACTACGACTCGGTGCACCTGCGGCCGCTCGTGTACACGACGTCGACGGTGCAGCGCTACGTGGGGGCGTGGCGCTGGAATTCGCAGAACCTGACGAATGAAGTGCGCGGCGGCGGCAATCTCGCGCCGGTCGCCTTCGTGACGAGCGAGAACCTCGGCAGCACGCTCTACTCCGTGCCGCTCTTTACCAACCCCACGACCGGCTTCGAGCCGCAGTCGCGCATCGCCCGGACGTTCCAGTACAACGACAACGGTTCCTGGGTGCACGGGCATCACGAGCTGGAGTTCGGCGGCAGCCTGCAGCAGATGCACGTCGATTCGATCGACTATGCGGGCACGCACCCGCTGGTCGGATTCGGCTTCAGCGCGGCGGCGCCCGCCTCGGTGCAGCTCACCGCTGCGCAGCTGCCGGGCATCAGCGCCGCGGATCTCAACTCCGCGAACGCGCTGCTCGCCCTGCTTTCGGGAACGGTGTCGTCGGTCGGCCAGTCGTTCGAAGTCACCAGTCCTTCATCCGGCTTCGTTCCCGGCGCGCCCGACGAGCGCAACTACCGATTGAACGACACGTCGGTCTTCCTGCAGGACAACTGGCGGTGGAAGCCGAACGTCACCATTCGCGCGGGACTGAAATGGGAGTACTGGAGCCCGCTGCGCGAGAAGAACAACCTCGCGCTGCTGCCGCTCGTCACGAGCGGCTCGGTCCGCGATGCACTGCTCAACCCGAACGGCCAGGTCGGCTTCGTCAACGGCGGCTTCTACAAACCCGATCGCAACAACTTCGGCCCGAACGTCGGCTTCGCATGGGACCCGTCGAAGGACGGCCGTACGTCGATTCGCGCCGGATATTCGCTGGCGTTCGTCAACGAAGAGACGATGTCCGTGTCCGACAACGCGGCGTTCGGCAACCAGGGACTCGAGGCGGGAACATCGCTGACGAACCTGTACACGAGCGTCGGCGCGGTGCCGACGGTGCCCCTGCCCGCGTTCAAGAGCGTGCGCAGCTACTCGGATCAACTTGCGCTGGCCCTCAACTCGGTCGCGTTCGGGATCGATCCGAACATCAAGCAGCCGCACGTCCACGAGGTGAGCGCCGGCATCTCGCGCGAGCTGCCGTGGCACTTCGCGGGCGAAGCGCGCTACGTCGGCACGTTCGGCCGCGGATTGTGGCGCGGGATCGACCTCAACCAGCTCGATGTGGCGAACGGCGGATTCCTGCAGGACTTCCTGCGCGCGCGCAGCAACGGCTTCCTCGCGCTGCAGGCGCGCGGCGTGTTCGATCCGACCTTCAACGCCGCCATCGCCGGGAGCCAGCCGCTGACGGTGCTTCCCAATTTCAATGGCGGCTCGCTCACGAACGGCACCGTGCGCAACGCGATCCAGACCGGCCAGGCCGCGTCGCTCGCCGACTTCTACATGCGGAGCGCCGGCGCGGCGACGGCCGCGATCGCGCGGCAGGCGTTCCTGCCGAACCCGGGCATCTACGCCGCCGACATGATCGGCAACGGCGGCTTCAGCAACTACAACGCGATGCAGCTCGAGCTGCGCCGGGAATTACAGGCGGGCATCATCGGCTCGATCAACTACACCCTCGCGCACACGAGCTCGAATTCATCGGGCACGCAGGAGTCGCGCTTCGAGCCGTTCCTCGACAACGCCCGTCCCGAACTCAACACCGGTCGTTCTGAATACCAGGTCACGCACGTGATCAACGCCAACGCGATCGTCGAGCTTCCGTTCGGCGAAGGCAAGCGGTGGCTGAATCATGGAGGGGTCGGCAATGCGCTCGCGGGCGGATGGCAGGCCAGCGCCATCGTGCACTGGCAGAGCGGATCACCGATCACGATCGGCGCGGTGCGCGGCACGTTCAACCGCATCGGCCGCTCGGGCAGCGAGACGCCGATCTCGTCGATGAGCGTGAAGGAGCTGCAGAAGCACATCGGCATCTACAAGGGAGACGATGGAGCGGTTTACTGGATCGATCCGAAGCTGATCGATCCCGACACCGGCCGCGCGGTCGGCGTCGACACGCTCGGCAACACGCCGAACTTCGCGGGGCAGGTGTTCCTGAACCCGATGGCGGGACAGGTCGGCAACCTGCCGATTCTCGCCTTCGACGGCCCGTCTCAGTTTGTAACGGATGTGTCGATCTCGAAGAAGGTGCACGCGTCGAAGACGTCGGCGCTCGAGGTGCGCGCCGACATCTTCAACCTGTTCAACACCGTGAACTTCTACGTCGCGGATGATGACGTCAACAGCACCACGTTCGGCCAGATCGTGGATACGAACACTGAACCGCGCGTCGTGCAGCTGGCGCTGAAGTTCTCGTTCTGACTACTTCGTTCCCGACGACAGTGCCGTTGGCGCGACGCACGTGAAGTTCGCCGCGTCATCGGTGCTGCCGCTGCCGCTGTACTTCGCAACCTTCGGGTAGACGCAGAGCGGCCTCGTCTTGTCGACCTTGCCGTCGGTGAGGTGCGACGCGACGACCTTGTCGGGCGCCTTCCCGGTCGTCACCCACTGATCGAGCACGGCGGTCTTGTCCCACGTGTCGGTGCCGGGACCGCCCTGGCAGTGCAGCATGCCGGGCACCATGAAGAGCTCGATCGACTTGCCCTCGGCGCCCTTCACCTTGTCGATCACCGCCTGGTGATAGCGGATCGCGTTCCACGACGTGACCTGCGGATCCTGGAAGCCCTGATACATGAAGAGCTTTCCGCCGCGATCGAAGAACGCCTTGAGGTTCGGGTTGTCCGACTTGAGGATCCCTTCCGGATCGGCCTTCTGCGCCTTCTCGATGTCGACCGCGGGATCGAAGTTCAGGACATTCCAATTCGGATCCTTCTCGACGATGTTCTGCAGGGCGGTCGTGGCGTTGCCGTAGCCGTTGGGGCTGTAGAGAGTTCCCCACTGCAGCTCGGTGCCCTTCATCAATCCGCCGGTGAGCACCTTGCCCGTCTTCGGATCCTTCCGGTCGGAATAGATCATGTTCGCGGTGGCGACCTGCGGGGCGGTCAGACAGGAGACGTTGTCCTCACCCGGCTTGCACTGCAGGACCTTCGGATCGAAGTGGCAGGCAAGCGGGTTTTCGAGCACGCCGTCCTTCACGCCGTCGTTCGCGTCGCACGCGGCGAGCACGGCATCATGCACCGCCGGGTACTTCTCCGGCGGGATGTAGCCGCCCGGCGTCTTCTGCATCTGCACGCTGTTCATCACGACGCCGACGTAGCGATCCAGCCCGCCCCACGCGACCGCGCCGGCGATGATGCCGTCGAAGTCGGCGGGATAACGCTGCGCCTCGGTGATCCCCTGGCGGCCGCCCAGCGAGCAGCCGTTGAAGTACGCCTTCTGCAGCGGCGACGTGTAGAACCCGCCGATGACCGCCTTCGACTGGACCGCCGTCTCGTGAATCGCGCGATACGCGATGTCGATCACCTTCTCCCAGTGACCGAGCGCGAACTGGGCGCCGTTCCCCACGTGGCCGGTGTCGGTGCTGGCCGTCGCGTAGCCGTCCTTCAGCGCCTGCGCCATCGCGGCGTACGTGATCGTGCCGGCCCACCCGCCGTTGCCGACTTCCTCGAACTTGCCGTTCCAGGTCGTCATCTCGGGCAGCCAGACTTCGGCCTTGATGTCGGAATCAGCTGACGGCGTGAGCGTCAGCGCGACGCGGCAGAATGCGGGAAGCGATGCGTACGGGTTCGGCGCCGGCCCCCGGCCGCCGCGTCCCGCAGGCGCACCCGCACGACCCGGGTTCGCTGCACCGCGCCCTTCGGCGGCAGGCGCGGCACCGCGCGCGGGCGCGCCGCCGGCTCTCGGCGCCGCGGGCACTGCGAACGCGCCGGGCGCCACCATCTGCGCCGATGTGACGTGACCGTTCTGGAGCGTCAGCGAGGCCAGGCTTTCGCACGTGGCGGCTGCCGCCGACTGGATGTTGACCAACCCCGCGACAACGAGCGCGAACAGGAACGGACGAGTCATGTCGCCTCCAAGAGCAAAATGGAATTCGGGCAGAGTATAGGCTAGCTGTGCGCTGCTGGCAGCTATTTTGAACTTCCATCAACAGGGCGATGCGTGGAGAAGAGCCGGACAGCGGCAGACTGGCAATTGAAGAGGAGTTGACGCTCCACCTCGAGCGCGCCGCGGAGCTTTCCGAGCGCGCCCAGCGCGCCAATGACGCGGCGCAGCACGAGATCGACCGTGCCCTGCAAATCTGCGACGAGCTGCGCGGCGTGTCGTCGGAATCCTCCTCCCGCGCGGGTGCGTTGCGGTCCGAGCGACTTGATCGGTAAAATGGCGGTTCCCCTGTTCCACGCGAGCGGTCACCTCTCGCGGGTCGCAACGGAGTGGGCCGCTAGCTCAATTGGCAGAGCAGCAGACTCTTAATCTGCGGGTTCTCGGTTCGATTCCGAGGCGGCTCACCACTAATACTGCCAACAACTTACGTCGGTCGGGATCTCGGCGCGGTTTACGAATCTGCGGCTCAAGGTAAGCCGTATCGCTCGCGAGATCAAGGCCACAGCATTGCAGGCCACCGCCCGAGAAGACATTCGATGTCCCACATCTCGCGCTGCCTGTCGCTCGGCCTCGCGGCATCGTTTCTCGTAGCCACCACAGCTAACGGGGCGGAGCTGTCGATCGCCTTGCACGCAGTGCCACAACCTCGCCCGATCCGCGACAGCCTCGCGAAGGCGGTGACGCAAGCCCCACCCAATCCACCGCAGCATGGTCCGTCTCGCCGTTCGCATGGCGTTCGTTCGACGCGCCCAATCAAAATCGGGGCAGCAATCGGATGCGGCCTCGGGGCGTTCGTCGGAGCTTCCACCTTCCCATCAGACCCCGGTGGTAGTGGCGGTCAACAACTCGGCGGCGCGGCGCTCGTCTGCTTGGAGTTTGGATTAGTTGGCGCAGGCATCGGTTATCTGATTGCGTTGAAATGAGGAACACAATGCGCGTCCAATTGTTGTCTGTCGTAATTGCCGCAGTGATGGCGTTCGGATCGGGAAAGGCATTCGCGCAGGGCTCAGAACCCATACTGGCCGCGACGACAAACACCGCAGTCGAGACGATCCCGACGCTCCGAATGCCGCCGGCCTTCAGCGCAGCTGCACAACGAACCTTTCCGGCGCGCAACCCTCATCACGCCTCGCGTCAGAAGCGCGTCATCATCGGAGCGGTCGTAGGCGCGGGCGCCGGACTGTTGCTCGCCCTTGCCTACGGCGGAGCGTGTGACGTTCCGGGTTGCGGAGGCAAAGAGATTGCCCTCATTGGCGCCTTCAGCGGGCTTGGTGCCGCTATCGGCGCATTCGCCGAACACAACCAGATCCCAGCTATGCCGTCACGCGATCACCACGTTCGGATCAGCGGCACGATCACTCAGAGGCGGCAACAGGCATCGGCAACGTTCGCATTCTGAGGGTCGGCCCCGCTGCGCCCGTCGCAGCAGGCGCACTGTTCCACCCCACCACCCGGAAAGGGAAATTCCGGGCCATGAATCCGACATTCAGAGATCCCCATCGGATCGCTTTGCGCTTGCGATCGTATTTACGTGTGGATACACTCAGCGCGTGAGCAAGCAGAAGCCGCCAAGGCGACGACCGACAAACTTCCGCATCGACGAGCACCTGATGGATGCGCTCGAAGCTGTCCGTGACCGCGACGGCATTCCGGTCAGCGAGCAAGTGCGGCGCGGGATCGAGTTGTGGCTGAAATCGAAGGGCATCGTCGCGAAGGCAAAGACCACGGGGAGACGAGCATGAGGGCAGCGATCTATGCGCGTGTGAGCACCGCCGACCAGACTTGCGAGAACCAGTTACTCGACCTGCGCCGCTACTGTGAGGCACGCGGATGGACCGCTACGGAATACGTGGACACGGGCGTCAGCGGCGCGAAGGACCGCCGACCCGCGCTCGATGCGTTAATGGCCGATGCTCGCCGCCGCAAGGTCGATACGGTCGTCGTATGGCGCCTGGATCGGTTCGGTCGCAACCTGCGCCACCTGATCACCGCCATCGAGGAACTGAACGCGGCGGGGGTGTCGTTCGTCAGCACGGGCGAGAACATCGACACCGCCAGTCCCACAGGGCGGCTGCTGCTTGGCATCATGGGCAGCTTCGCGGAGTTTGAGCGCGAGAGAATCCGCGAGCGCATCCACGCGGGGCTCGCCCGTGCGCGACGGCAGGGTCAGAAGCTCGGACGGAAGCGGCAGCGGATAGCCGCCCGTGACCTTCAGGCGGTCGCAGGGATGTCCGTTCGTGAGGCGGCAAGGGTGCTGGGGGTGCCGCCGTCCCGCGTCCACAGCGAGCGGCTACGGGTGTTTGGAAATGGTGTCGAGCAGAGCCACCAGATCGCCGAGGAAAACGCCACCGTCAGCGCGCCTGCGTAGCTGTTTGAGAATCAGCAGTCTGACGAACAGGCCCAACCAGTCCCTGAGTCTTGCGTCGATCGTGGTTCTCGCCGCAATCACTCGTGGGTGGTGTCTAACAACGTGGGGGCAAACGCGGTGGTGAGTGCGTTGAAGCTGATGACGTTAGCCATTCTTACGGCGATTGCGTGGACTGTGTGGTTTTCGACGCCGTTTTGGCATTTATCGATGCCACTGCGCGTGTGGTTCGCGGCCGGTTTCGTCGGGACAATCATTATCGGTGTCATCGGTGCGACCTTCACCCGAATGTGGTTCTGGGTCCCCGTCGTTGTCGCCGCGGGCCTTCTGGCTGGCGCCACTTGGTCTGAATGGCGCACCCCGCACGACATCGATTACAGCCTTCTCGATAACTTTGAAGCCGCGATCTCAATCTACGGCTCGTGGCTGCTTGCACCGGGCCTGTTGGGTGCGGTCGTGGGCGTCGGTATCGTTCGATTCAGCCTGTTGTGGCGTGCTCGAAGGCAGCGTAACGACTCACGCGATCTGCCACGCGGCTAAGTTCCACGATCGGCCCAACGCTGTGGCGCGCCCGACATTCCTGCCGTCTTGCCGGTGATCAGCCTGAGACAAGCCTAAAAGGTGTCGATCGCGCCCGCCCCTTCATAGGTCGAGGCGTTCCATAGGTCGGCGACAAGTCGCGGGAAACAGCCCAAAAGCCCTGCTGAGATGTCCCCCAGAGAGGGCATCCCATCAGTATCAGTGCGCGGTCATTCTCTGCATTTGCTCAGGAAATCGCCGCTGGTTGAGTTGGCACAGCGGTCGCACTTCTATCTGTTGAGGGACGCTCGTAGTCTCTTGGCGCAGCCTACGCGCCCGTTCTTCCGCAGGCAACCTCACAACAATGTGCTCGACTCGTCGGCAGCATGGCGCTGTCCTCTGTGTCGGGCTTTTGCGCTCGCAAAGGACGGGCGCTCTATGGACAACAGGTAAATGCAACAGCAAGTCGCCGTGCGCGAGGGTGCGCGGCAGGACGCGGTCAAGCACACGCCGCAGGTGTTCGACCCGGCCATCGATCATGCGGTCGCGATTGACGAAGCATGGGCGTTCGTGGACGTGGCGCTCACTGACCATTTCCACAACCCCGATGTCGAGGCCGCACGCGCCTTCTACGCGGCGGTAGCGGCTCACGATCTTCCCGGTCAGCCCGTGTGGCCCATGCTGGTGGCGCCACCCGGCAACATGAAGACCGAGATGATCAAGGCGTGCGGCGGTTTGCCGAACTTCCACGCGATTGACTCCCTGACCCCGAACACGTTCCTGTCGGGGCGCGTGCCGGAGAACGGCCAGCCGCGTGGCAAGGACGGCCTGCTTCAGCGGATCGGCACGAACGCGATCGTGGCGTTCGCCGACTTCTCGACGGTGCTCGACAACCGCGCACATCGCGATCAGCTCTTCTCGCAGCTTCGCCGCCTGTATGACGGTGAACTGCGGCGTGAAGTAGGCGTCGAATTGGATGCGGACGCGACACGGTGGAAGGGGCGGCTCACGTTCATCGCTGGTGTAACCCCAGAAGTGGACCGCTATAACGAAGCGATCGGCGCGCTCGGTGAGCGGTTCGTGATGATCCGTTGGGGACGTGCGAGCGGTGGCCAAGCGGCACGGCGGGCGATGGACCAGGACATCGCGGCGAAGGATGCCGCAATGAGGCTGGCGGTGCATCGGTTGTTCGAGTTGGTAGCCGATGCGCCCGAACCCGAAATGCCTCGCGATGTCCGCGATCTCATCGCCGACACTGCGGAGATCGTCGCGACGGGCCGCACGCCTGTGAGGCGCGAGCGCGATGGATCGCTCGACTACATCCCACAGTCGGAAGGCGCGACTCGCATCGCGCAGCAGCTTTGCCAGTTGGCGAAGGGTTCTGCGCGTCTCGACGGCCGTGAATACGTCGACGGCGCCGACGTGGCGATCGTTCATCGCGTGGCGTTCGACACGATCCAGCCTGCGCGTGCGGCAGTGTTGCGGGCGCTTGCGGCCGGTAAGTCGGCGAACGATGCCGAGCTGCATGGCAAGCCAGTTCCTCGCACGACTCGCAGCCGCGCAGTCGACGATCTGGTGCTTGTCGGTCTGGTCGACGAACGCACGAAGGCGCTGACGGCCGAAGCCAGCGACACGTTCGCACGGGCAGGGTTGCTGACCATGTGATCAATCCAAGGGCGCGGGATTAGGTGTCCGCATGTGTGGACCCTACCCCGTGTCCGCGTCCGTTCCCCCACCCCTATCCCGCTGTCCGCAGGTGTATATCCCCCGATCTCGATACCAGGGGGAACACTTGCGGACAGCTATTTCTCGGCTCGCTGCGATAAGCTCGGCGCGGAATGGACGAGCGAAAACACGAACGGATCATCGTTCGGCTGATGGACCCACGCGGTTACTATCCGCGCTCTCCGTTCCTGAGCGATGACGCGGTATTCGATGTGTCGGAGCATCTGGCCTATTCCGCCGTTCGATCGCTCGATCGACATTACGATGACAGCGAACTGCAATGGGCCAGCATCGAAGAGATCCGCTTGTGGGCAGCGATGGCCCTGTCTTGCCCTGAAGGCAAAGGGTTCCACAGAATCTACCCATCTCACCGACTCGTTAGCCTCGATCCGCTCGATCTGCCCTCATGGAACTTGGCGGATGAGGACTGCCGAAGCGCGCTCACCCACGCGCTACAACTCGGTGGACCGTATTTCGATCTGAGCCTCGCGAAGCACTACACACTCCATCATTACCAGACCAACTCCCATGAACAAATGCGTCTCCTGCGCAGCATTCAAGACAGCGAAATGACCGAACCGGGATTAGTCCGTGGACTTGTGTGCCTTGTGAAGAGCCAGATGCTCTTCGATCATTGGCAGTTTGGCGAGGAAGCCGCGTTGGTAGTCTTTACCGCGATGGAAGGTGCGCTTTCTGCGCTGCGCGCTCGTTTGTCATCTGACAACCGATCGCCAGTGACGTTTGCCGATGTGTATCAAGTGATCGAAACGCACGTTCGGCACGGCAAAGGAATGAGTGCCTACTTCAAGCAATGTTGGGACAAGCGGATCGCGCTCGCGCACACTGACAGTAGGGTTGGGGCCGACCCGATCCCGTTCCTACTTGCAGACGACGTTTACGACACGTATACCGCGTTGGTGTCGTTGTATCGACTGCTGCTGATCGGCGAGAACCGACCCGAGTTGGCGTAGTCGCCGAGGGCGTCTGGACGCCAGAGGCATACCCCTACCCGCAGGCCGACTGTCTGGCGAGCGTGCGCGTGATCGTTTGCCGCTCCGCTGGACGCTACGCGACTCGATAGCATCGCGCATCATGCGAGCCTCGCGAGTGGCGAATACTTCGAGTGGCCTTCCTGAAGATGTTCGAGCCCCATCGATCGCAGGTAAAGCTGCGTCGTCGCGATGGACGTGTGGCCGAGGATGCGCGACAGCCGGTAGATGTCGCCGCCGTTACGGATGTAGCTCACCGCGAAACAGTGGCGGAAGGCGTGGGGGTTCACGCGGGTCGCTGTGATACCAATCGAGCGACAGAGCCGAGTCACATCACGGTGTGCATTGCGATTCGACCATTGCCGCCCGCGAACCGTGCCAAACACTAACCGGCCTTCGGATCGTGACATCCACCGAAACAGCGCCTTGCGTCCCTCGATTGAGATCGGAACGAGCCTGATCCTCTGCCCTTTCCCGAGCACCCGAATGACCAACGCATCGAGATCAACCTGATCCCGTTCGAGGGATAGTGCTTCCGTGATCCGAATGCCGGTGTCGAGCAGCAGGACGGCGAGCGACCACGCACGCATCGGCGACCATCCTTTCGGCGCGTGACTCGCGAGGCGGCGAATGTCCGCGTCGGTGAACGTGCTGTAAGGCTTCGGCGGGTTCGGCAGGAGCTTGATCCGCAGCCGCTCGGGTGCGTGTCCTTCGGCGTGCAACCACGTCAGGTAGCTGTTGATCGTGCGCGCATACACATTGATGCCGCCCGGAGTCAGGCCGCGTTCGCGCATCGTGATGACGAATTGCTGAAGCGCCGTGCGCGACGGCTGCTCGTCGGGTTCGAGCACGGCCGCGAATGCAGCCAGGGCTTGCCGATACGTGCGGACAGTGGAAACGGTCCAGTTGCGAAGGTCCCGTGCTTGATGAAGTCATCTGAGAAAGGCGCGGTCAACATCTGCGGCTCCAATCGAAGTCGCTAAGACCGACCGTCCTGCTAAGTTGTTGGTGTATATAGGCCGGTGGTGAGCCGCCTCGGTTAAGGGACTCTTAATCTGCGGGTTCTCGGTTCGATTCCGAGGCGGCTCACCATCTCTTCCTCAGCACTCTCGATCACGCACGCGTATTCGCGCCCGAGGGCGCCTGCTCAACGTACGAGAGCGTGGGCTGTTCCGAACAGCACACGGCTGTCCAATTCAGAACAGACGCGCTGGTCTGAATCCTCCAAGATGAAGCCCATGGAGAAACCTCCTTCCAGCGGCCTCATGATTCCCGGCGAGCGTGAACGCAACACGCTCACGTACCGACAGCCCGGATCGATCGGCGGTCCGGAGTTCGGCTCCGAGATCGCCGGCCCGGCGAACCCGCTCATGGATGCCGTGACGATCGCTGAACATCAACGCGAAGGCGGGGGCGCGCCCAGTACGCGCAAGACGCGATGATGCACCGCGAGATCTATACCGCGAGGCCGATCGTCGGCGACTACATCCTCAGCTTCACCGGTCTCAGCTGGAACATCCTGCGCCGTGTCGGCGACGACAGCGCTCTGAGCATCTCGACCGGAGATCGCGATCGCAAGAGCGCGCTCGCGCGGATCCGCACGCTCTCCGAAAGCGACGGTGCCGACGCCTGGCAGGCGGATGGGGACAACCTCTTCCGGCAGATCGTCCGGTTTCGCAGATAGCCGCGGGTCGGTTGCAAGTCCGCCAGCGCTGTTCAAAACGGAACAGCGCCGGCGTGCGCCGCGGGGGAACATGGCAGGCAATGAAAAACCTGCATGTGCTCGGCACAATTGTGATCGGGGTCGTCTTCTCCGTGCCCGCGGCGTATGGGCAGTCCCCGGCGGGCTACCGCAACTTCGCGCTCGGCGCGACGGTGCCATCGGTCTCAGCCGCGGCGAAGGCCGACGCGGCCAACGTCAAGACGATTCACGCGCGGCCGGCGCTGATCCAGGATCTCGAATGGCGCGCGCCGTATTCACCCGGCCCATCGGGCGATCGCAGCGATGCGGTCGAGCAGATCGTTTTCAGTTTCTATAACGATCAACTGTACCGGCTCGTGATCACCTACGACCACACGCGCACCGCCGGCATGAACGACGGCGACATGATCGACGGCGTCTCCGCCATGTATGGCGCCTCGATCAAGCCGTCGGCGAGGAAATCGGACGCCGTGGCCGGCGCGGACGAGGCCGGGAGCGGCACGGCCATCGCCAGGTGGGAAGGCGCCGATCAACTCGTCGTGCTCTATCGCTCGTCGAGTTTCTTCGCGACCGCCACGGGTCGCTACTGGCTCGTCGTCACGGCGCCGCGTCTCGATGCGCTCGCGCGGACTGCGTCGGCCCAGGCCATCCGACTGGACGATCGCGAGGCGCCGCAGCGCGAGGCGGCGCAGCAGAAGAAGGACGCTGCGGATGCCCGTGCCGCGGAAGCGAAGGCGCGCGCGACGAACAAGGCCGCGTTTCAACCGTAACTCGATCAGAAACCGAAGGACTTCAATGACTACACCCGCCGTGATGCACGGAACCGATGGGCGTTCGTGACGGGCGTTGACGCGGCCGCGATCACGCGCGGCGATGGCGGGCAGGCGGAGTCGCACCGGCGATGGGATCGCTGGGAGGAACGCTATGCGCGAAGCAGCCGGCGCACCGGCATCCAGGCGCGCGTCGTTGCGGCGATCCTCCTCGGAGGGATCGCGGTGTTGCTGCTCCTGCAGCTGCTCGCCGCCTCGCGGGTCGCCTAGCGATTGACATCGGAACAAGCCCCGTTTCGCGACGAGCTCCTGGGCATTGAACGTCTCGAAGAGCGGGCGCTGGCGCTTGCCGCGCTGCTGAACGTCGATACCCACCCGCGGCGCCGCGCCAAATCGATTTTCCCGAGGTTCGACGACAACGCGCGCGCCCTGCGCGCGGCATACAGCGCGCTTGCGGCAGACGTCCACGGCGGGCGGTTCGTCACGGTGGCCGCCGAGTGGCTGCTCGACAACTTCCATCTCGTCACCGCCGACATCGCCGCGGTCCGCCGGGATCTTCCGCGCACCTATTACCGCGAGCTGCCGCCATTGGCGGCGCGGCAGCACGCTGGCGAAGCGCGCATCTATGCGATTGCCGTCGAACTGATTCGGCACAGCGACAGCCGTCTCGACCTGCCGCAGCTCACCGCCTTTCTCAATGGCTTCCAGCGCGTCGCGCCGCTGACGCTCGGCGAGCTCTGGGCGTGGCCCAGCATGCTCAGGCTTGCGCTCATCGAGAACCTGCGGCGGCTCGCCGACGAAATGATGACCGCGCGCGAGGCCGTCGATGCCGCTGACGCCGTGCTCGCGCGCGCCGACAGTCATCCCGGCGCGCGAATCGCGCCGCTCGGGCCCGACATCCACGGCGCCTTCGTGGTGCAGCTGCTGCACCTCGCGCGCGAATACGGCCTGAACCGTTCACCGGTCGTTGCCGCCATCGACGACTACCTGGCCGCGCGGAGCGTCACCGCGGAAGACGTCGTGCGCGAAGAGCACCAGCGGCAGGCGGCGAGCCAGGCGTCGGTCGCGAACGCGATCACGAGTCTCAGGCTCTGCGGCACCATCGACTGGCCCACGTATGTCGAAGACGTCAGCATCGTCGATCACGTGCTGCGGCGCGACCCGGCCGGCGTGTACCCGCGGATGGATTTCCTCAGCCGCGACCGCCAGCGCCAGGCCGTCGAAAGCCTGGCGGAACGAACCGGCGACGCGCAGGTGCGCGTGGCGCTCAAGGCGATTGAATGTGCGAGGCAGGCGGCGGCGGTGTCAGCCGTCGACCGCTCGGCCCACGTCGGTTATCACCTCGTGGGTCCCGGCCGGCGAAGCATCGAAGCCGACCTCGCGCATCGGCTGCCGCTCCGTGAAGCGGTGCGGCGGGTCATCACGGATCACGCGGCCGCGTGCTACCTCGGAGCGATTTCGATCATCACGGCGGCGCTGCTCGCGGCGGGGATGACGTACGTTCGCGCCTCGCACGGGTCGGCCATGCTCGCGGCCGTGGCCCTGCTGCTGCTCTTCATTCCGTTCAGCGACGTCGGCGTCGCCGTCGTCCAGCGTGTGATCACCGCCCTCATACCGCCGCAGCGCCTGCCGCGGCTCGACCTGTCGACGGTCGGCGTCCCGGACGACGCGCGCACGATGGTCATCATCCCGACGATGCTGACGAGCGTGGCCGGCGTGCACGCGCTGCTCGATCACCTGGAGGTGGTGGCGCTCGGCAACACCGACCGCCGCATCCACTTCGCCGTGCTCAGCGACTTTGCCGACGCGGCCGCCGAACAGGTCGCCGGCGATGACGCGCTGCTGGCGGCGGCGCGCGCGGGCATCGACGATCTCAACCAGCGGTTTGACAGCGAGCGTCTCGAGCGGTTTTTTCTATTCCATCGGCAGCGGCAGTGGAACGTGAACGAGCGGGCGTGGATCGGCTGGGAGCGCAAGCGCGGCAAGATTGAGGAGTTCAACCGGCTGCTGCGCGGCGCCGCCGATACGAGCTACACGACGCAGGTAGGCCGCCTCGAGCTGCTGCCGTCGGTGCGCTACTGCATCACGCTCGATTCCGACACGCGCCTCCCGCGGAACGCGGCGCGCACGCTCGTCGGCATCATCGCGCATCCGCTCAATCGTCCACGGATCGATCCGGCCGTCGGACGCGTGATCGAGGGCTACGGAATCCTGCAGCCGCGCGTCAGCGTCACGATGTCGAGCGCCGCCGGCTCGCTGTTCGCGCGCACCTACGCGGGCCACACGGGCGTCGACCCGTACACGACGGCGGTATCGGACGTGTACCAGGACCTGTTTGGCGAAGGCATCTTCACCGGCAAGGGACTCTACGACGTCGACGCGTTCACGGCGGCCCTCGCCGGGCGCGTACCCGAGAACGCGCTGCTGTCACACGACCTCTTCGAAGGGCTGTATGCGCGGACGGCGCTCGTCACCGACGTCGAGGTCGTCGACGACTATCCGTCGAGCGTCCTCGCGCATGCGCGGCGGGAGCATCGCTGGGTGCGCGGCGACTGGCAGATTCTCGGGTGGCTCTTTCCGTACGTCCCCACGCGCGCCGGGCTGGTGCGGAATCATCTTCCGCTGATCTCGCGCTGGAAGATCCTGGACAACCTCCGCCGCAGCCTCCTGGCGCCGGCGTTCGTCGCGCTGTTCGTGTTCGGCTGGACGATCGCGCCGGGACGCCCGGCCATCTGGACGGCGGCGGCGGTCGCCGCGCTCGCGATGCCGATCGCGCTGCGCCTGCTCGCGGCGCTGCGCGGTCCGCGCGCGGGACAGACGGGGACGGCCTTCGCCGTGACGACCGTTGAGGAGCTGCGTGCCGACGCCGTCCGCATCGGCCTGCAGCTGACGTTCCTCGCGAACCAGGCGGTCGACATGCTGCACGCGATCGTCGTCACGCTCGTGCGCCTGGGACGGTCGCGCGGCCGGCTGCTCGAATGGGAGACGGCGGCCGCGAGCGCGCAGCGCGCGCGCGACTTGAGCGTGCGCGCGTTCGTGATGAGCATGCTCCCCAGCCTGCTGGTCGCCGCGGGCGCGGCGAGCACGATTGCCGCGGTGCACGCGCCGGCGCTCGCGGTCGCGACGCCGATTCTCCTCCTGTGGGTGTGCGCGCCGCTCGTGGCGCTCGCCCTCAGCCGGCCGATGCCGTCGCGCAAGACGGCGCTCGCGGACACGGATCGGCAGGAGCTCACGCGGATCGCCGAGGCGACATGGCGGTACTTCGACGCGTTTGTCGACGCCGGGCACCATGGCCTCCCGCCCGACAACGTGCAGTCCACCGACGGCGTGCGCATCGCCGGCCGGACCTCGCCGACCAACATCGGGATGGGCCTGCTCGCCACACTTGCCGCCCACGATTTCGCGTTCATCGATACCGCCGGCCTGATCGAGCGGGTCGATGCCACCCTGACGACGATCGAAGGGCTCGAGCGCTTCGAGGGGCATCTCCTCAATTGGTACGACCTCTCGACGCTTGCGCCGCTGCCGCCGGCGTACGTCTCCACGGTCGACAGCGGAAACCTTGCCGGCGCGCTCATGGCACTGTCGTCGGGCCTGCGCATGCTCGCCGGCGCCGCGAGCGCCGACGCGTCATCGGCGCATCAGGCTGAACGACTCGGGCAGCTGGCCATCCGCGCAACGGCGATGGTCGACGCGATGAACTTCGCGTGCCTCTACGATCGGCAGCGGCATCTGTTCTCGATCGGGTACCGCCTGGCGGACGGCGACGGGCCAGGCCGGTTCGACCCGTCGTATTACGACCTGCTCGCGTCGGAGGCGCGCCTCGCGAGCTTCATCGCGATCGCGAAAGGCGACGTGCCGGAGCTGCACTGGTTCCATCTGGGCCGGCTCCTCACGACGCTGCACGGCACGCCGGTGCTCCTGTCGTGGAGCGCGACGATGTTCGAGTACCTGATGCCGCTGCTCGTGATGCGCAGTTATCCGGAGACGCTGCTCGACGAGTCGTGCCGCATGAGCGTACGGCGGCAGGTCGAGTACGCCGCGTCGCACGGCATCCCGTGGGGCATCTCGGAATCCGCCTACACCGCCGTCGATCGGCACGGCACCTATCAGTACAAGGCGTTCGGCATCCCGGGCCTCGGCCTGAAGCGCGGCCTCGGCGACGAGCTCGTCGTGGCGCCGTATGCGACGGCGCTCGCCGCGGCCGTCGATCCCGCCGGCGCCGCGCGCAACCTGCGCCGGCTGGCGGAACGAGGCGCGCTGGGCGAGCACGGCTTCTTCGAGGCGATCGACTTCACGGATCGGGAAACCGGCACGGCCGCGCGCACCGAGGGCGTCGTCGTCCGCGCGTGCTTCGCGCATCACCAGGGCATGACGCTGGTGGCACTCGCCAACGCGCTGTTCGGCGATCGGATGGTCGAACGGTTCCACGCCGACACGCGCGTGCAGGCGACCGAACTGCTGCTGCAGGAGCGCGTGCCGCGTCAGAGCGCCACGACGGAGGCGCGGCCACCCGACGAGATGCGCGTCACGGCGGCCGCGCCCGTCGTGCCGACGCGTCACTACCGCACGCCGCATACGGCGGTCGCGCATACACAGTTCCTCTCGAACGGCAGATACGTCACGGCCGTGACCAACGCAGGGGGCGGGGCGAGCTCGTACCTCGGGCTCGCAGTGACCCGCGCGCGCCACGATTCGACGCGCGACCGCGGCAGCCACTTCCTCTATCTCCGCGATGCGCGCAGTTCGTCGGTGTGGTCGCCGACGTATCACCCGACGCGGCGCGACGCCGAATCCGACGCCATCACCTTTCTCCCCGAGAAGGCGACGTTCACCCGGCGCCACGACGACATCGTCAGCCAGCTCGACGTCGCGGTCTCGATGGAGCACGACGTCGAAGTCCGCCGCCTGAAACTGACCAACCGAGGCCTGCGCATCCGCGAGATCGACGTCACCAGCTACGTGGAGATCGTGCTCGGGCCGCCCATCGAGGACTTCGCGCATCCGGCGTTCGGCAAGCTGTTCGTCGAGACCGAGTACCTGCCGCAGACGGCAGCGGTGCTCGGCCACCGCCGATCGCGCGACGCCGGCCAGCCCGGCCCGTGGGTCATGCACGTCGTCAGCCTCGAGGGACGGACGCAGGGCGCTGTCGAATGGGAGACCGATCGCGCGCGCTTCATCGGGCGCGGTCGCAGCGTCGACGATCCGATCGCGCTCGACGGCCGGGCGCTCTCCGGCACCACGGGCATCGTCCTCGACCCGATCCTCCTTTCCAGCACAGTGGGATCCGAAGCTTGGAATTCACGTGACTTGAAGTCGCGGCCGCACTGACCCTATAGTGAGTCGTATTAATTTAAATCATACCAACATGGTCAAATAAAACGAAAGGCTCAGTCGAAAGACTGGGCCTTTCGTTTTAATCTGATCGGCACGTAAGAGGTTCCAACTTTCACCATA
>JADMIO011011113.1_pt1 | contig 45684 bp, 37 predicted proteins | sample 8958161 | NCBI WGS metagenome assembly JADMIO01 (sample SAMN16585339, study PRJNA669376) | soil metagenome | isolation source: Crop rotation soil | place: USA: Cullars Rotation, Alabama | collected 2011
TGACGTCTTTCACGGTTGCCACATAGCATTCGCTTAGGTGAACGACCGTCTCTCGTGGCGACATCGATTGCTCGGTCAACTTGAAGTCTAGGGAGTCATCGATGCCATCGAAGACCTTCTCAAGTTGATAAGCCGCATCATCGAATTGATGTTGCAAAAGTTCTTTTGAAGTCATAACGAAGCAATTATCTCATAAACGTACATGTGTGTCTACTATTCATGAGAACAGTCGGCGACGGTCAAAGCATCACAGTTGGATTCGCTTCCCTTGACCCAACACGCATTCTCCCCTCGTGTGCGGGCAACGGTGAGGAGCTAAGCTGCCCGGGGCAACACGAGTCCCTCGCTGTTAGCGAGGGCTCGAAACTGGTGAAACTCTTCGTTCATTGCCTTCAACCATCGGGCAGCCTCTTTGAGGCTGGCCAGTCGTTCCTGACAAAGACAGATCGCGGCAACTCTTTGGGCGCCAACAACCTGACTGCCGTCGCGAGCTTGGCGAGCCAAGTAACGGAACTCGTCAAGTTTGCCGGCAATCGCGGCGGTAACCATCTCTTGCATGGTTTCCGGTAGAGAGGAGAGATACGCCTGCAGGAGCTCAGCCGCGAACTCTCCATCTCCACCAGTAGCAACCAAAAGCTGGTCCCGATCCAATACGGGCAATAGAGCCCACCCAGTCGATCTGTTGCTAATTTCCATGTTTTCCCCGTCTATGGAGAGAGATCCCCGCAACTTATCGTTGGGTCGAAAAACAGGCTCAATATGGTTGGTGCCAGACCTGCGCCAACAACCGCAAAGATCGGCACCAGTACGAATGCGGTACGATTTTCATGGGGAGTTATGAAGAAGATTGCGTTGATCCTAGCGGTGGCCGCCGTTGCGATTGGGTGCAGGGGCCAAGATGATCGGCCGCAGGCGTCCAGGCGACGAGACCCAATATCGCCATTCGTCGGTAAATGGGCCGACAAACCCAAAGACGCAAAAGTGGCATTAGAAGTAAAACCTGACCGGAATTTCGTCGCCACGTTTGTAATCGGCTCCAAACTCACGGTGGTAAAAGGAAGCGCTGCCGCCAGCGAAATAGGGCTTAGCCTAACTCCGAATACTGTCAACGGCAGAGTGCCCAAGGGGCCGGGTGAAAGCTCGGCCGAATCGATGATTCTCAGCGCAGACGGGCTTTCTTTGTCCACCAAGAGCGGACCAACATTATTCAAGCGAACAGAAGAGGTAGCGAAAAACGACTGATGCGAAGGCTCGTCCCGGTATTGATCCTCATCTTAGGCTCATTCTTCGTTGGAGGATGCCTGCACGGACCCAAGGAAGAGCCCGTTTATCGAAACGAGATCGAGAAGTACGCGGGAACTTGGGACGGCTCGGACTCCAAATCGACCTATAAGCTAACAATCAAGAGCGAGGGCGGATTCGACCTTCAGATGGGCTCATCGGGTCAGATGATCATGGTCAATGGCAGAGCCGAGTTGAACGGGGACACGATTACCCTCACTCCACGTTTTATCAATGGCGAAGAACCTAAGGATGCTTCGGATTCTCAGCCCGAGATCGTAAAAGTTGAGGACGGCGGCAAAAAGCTCAAGCCGGAAAACGGCCCCTATTGCATTAAGCAGTACTAGGGCGATCGATCTGAACCGCTCGCCGATACTTGGTCGACCAATCCGAGACCGGATTTAACCCACATGCCGGATAAGCGCCCCATGGCTCTAACGGATCCTCGAGGCTAGGATCCCCTAGAAGGACAATTCTGGAAACGCCGCCCAGAGTGGTTAGCGCCTGCCATTCGCTAACATCGCTGCTAAGGACTCCGGCACAAAGCGGATACTTGTTGAGTCGCCAGGCATTTGCAAACTCCCGATAGTCCCCCGTCCGCACCCACACCACGGGCGCGAACACTCCTTCCCTCACGAGGTCGCTTTCAAGGGACGGGTCTTCTACAAGCGTTGGTGGGAAGAGGTTTTCAATCACATTCCCCGCCCTACCGATCACTCCCCCGCTGGCTTTTGCTACCGACTCGGTCGAATCGGCTTGTTGATGCGAAAAGAGCGGCCCCACTCCTTTTCCATCTGCTCCGAACGGTGTCTCTGCAATGAGCTTTCGAAGCTCGATCCGAAAAGGAGCATCGATCATCGGGTGCACGAAGACACCATTGATCGAAGTACAGGTTTGGCCGTTATAGCGGACGGCGCCGACTGCCACCAATTGAGCTGTCTCTTCGGGGTCTTGATCCGCATCCACATAGATCCAGGCGTTGCCCGTCCCATCAACCAAGCAGGCGCAACCCGCAGCAAACGTTTTTGCCAACAGTTCGGAGCCGCGATCGCTGCTTCCCATGAAGTGGAGGAGCCGATTTCTGGGGCTCGCAATGAATCCGTCGACAAAGTCACGGGCATCGCACAGAACGATGCTGAACAGGTCGCCAGGAAACCCGGCCTTCAGCAGAAGCCGACCGAGGATTGCAGCGAGCCGTCCAGAGGTGGCGGGCGCCCTCACAATGACGCGGTTTCCTTCAGCAATAGCGTGGATCAAAACCGTCAGGGCAAGCGTCGCAAAGGCGTTTTGAGGCAGGATCGCGCCAACGGTGCCCCAGGGCGCGGTCCTAACTCCAATGTTTCGCCCCGAATGATCGAATCCCGTATTTTGACTCTGCGCAGGCCTGAAACGGGATAGCAGATCGAGGCATCCTTCGTAGACCTCGGCCGTATCGGCTTCGGAGAAGCCCGTTGATAACCGGATGCACTCTCTAAGCGAGGCCGATTCTCCGCGGACGAGCTCCGAGAGAGCATCAACCAATGGGCCAATTTCAAGTGAAGCGACAGATGGCCTTTCTGCAAACAGGAGGCCCATTTCGTCAGAGCTTAAGACTCGAACCGTTTGTATCTCGATACCCAATGGCGATTCAATAGTCTTGGTGTCACCTTCTCCTGAAGGTCGACCCCACACCAGGCTGGGCCGATCCCAATACGCACCAACAGGAAGAAAACTCATCTGGGCAGACTCACAAGCAATACTCCGACCAAAACTACCGAGACGCCGATCCATTGGAGGCGGTTCAATCTCTCCTTCAAGAAAATCCACGCCATCACGATGGTGACGACGCTGAAGAGCGAAGCCACAGCGGTGACTACCGCGCCATTTTCGTGTTTGTAACCAAACAAGGTCGCAACCCAAGCGGCGGAATCCAACAAAGCCGCGATGACGGCAAGCTGCCAAACCCTTACTTTTGGTTGTTCGGGAGGCGGGCTCAATTTCTCTTTCGAGAAGGCAGTAGCGATCGCCGCGTAGGACGTCACCATCACCTTCAGAAGGATCAGCGGATAGACGTCGCCAAGTGGCTCTTTGACGTAAACATCGATCAACCAAAACATGATTCCGAACCCGATTGCACTTATGATTGCCTCGGGGACTCCCCTCAACGTAATCGGCCCCTCGCTTGGAGTGGAGCGAGTTACCACCACCACCCCTCCAATCAGAAGCAGCGTGCCCACCAGTGCCAGCGGCGCCGGAGACTTGCCAACGGCCACATATAGGAGAGCCGTGACTATCGCAAAGCTAGAAGCAATCGGCGAAACGAACGAAAGCGTTCCAACCTCAAAAGCACGATAAGTGGTTACCAACCCCAGTACGTGAAAGACGCCAGCCAAGATGGCGATGCCCCAAATCGCGGTGGAGGCGCTGACGTTGTGCGGGAAGATCCAAATCAGAGCCAGCCAGGACAAAAGGCTGAAGATTTGTATCAACAGCAAGCTTTTTGACGAACCGATTTGCCGTGTCAATGCGGTGATGGCATAGTCGCCTAAGCCCCAACATATCGCAGCTATCAGTCCGTAAAGGACGCCCATGCGTATTCCGAGTCCGAGAATAGCAGAAGGTCCCTGGTAGTACCCATAGGGTTTTTGGGGCAAATCCAGCAAATTTGTGTGAATCCATATGCGAAACGTGGAATCAGCCCCTTGGCGGAACTCGGATGTTCCGCTCTGGGGTCAACATGGGACGAGGGGTTACACGGTTTAGCGCTTTCTGGCGAAAGTGCAGTGGACTGCAAAAGACAACGCTCTTACTTGCGTTCGTCTACGCAGTCGTGTTCGTAGTGATGCTGATAAAGCGTCCTGGAAGCAAGGAGTTCTATCACGGCTTCCAGAACATTTATCAGATCATCGCGCCACTTTGGGCGGGCGTCTGTTGCTTTGTGTATTCGTTTGGACGAAAGCATGAAGTCAAATCACAACGCGTTGCCTGGTGTTTGATTGCCATTGGTTGTCTGTCGTTCACCGCCGGGCAAGTCATGTGGACAATCTATGAGACCTTTCTCGGAAAGGAAGTTCCGTTCCCGGGCCCACCCGATATCGGATACCTGGGCTCTTATCCATTCTTGCTTGTAGGCGTGTGCATGCTGCTCTATAGCCAGCACATCGCAAGCCGCGCCCGCCTGTTTCTCGATAGCGCTATCACCGTTGCCAGTATCACCGTGTTGGCCTGGTACTTCCTCATCGAGAAGATGTGGGTCGGTTCTGAGGATGGGATCACAGACAAGCTGATCAGCGCTGGATACCCACTGGGTGACCTTGCCGCCATCTTTATGGCAACAGTTGTCCTTAAGGGTTGTAGCAAGACGAGCTCCCAAAGAAGGTCGATTTGGTACGTTGCGGCTGGCCTCGGCATGATCTCTCTTGCCGACGGAAACTTCCAATACATGAACCTGATCGAGACCTACGAGACTGGTTCGTGGGCAGACTGGGGTTGGTCGTTCGGATTTGTGGCGATCGGCTTCGCGGCAATGACCGCCTACTGGTGGCCCAAGCAATCGGCGGCAACAGACGAGCGACAGAAGAAGAACAGACTCCGAAATGCCGCCAGCGCGTTCCGCGTCGTTGCCCCTTACATCAGCGTCGTCGCTGCCTTGGGAGTAGTCATTGTCGACGACTTCCTCAAGGATCGCCAGATCTCCACTTCGGTGTATGCCGAAGCCTTGATCATCTTCACGTTGATCATGCTGAGACAGGTTTTCATGCTCGCCGAGAACGTCACCTTGACGCGGCAGATGTCGACGATGAACGAGACGCTCGAGACGTTGGTCGAGCAGCGAACAGGACAGCTCAGCGCTCTCCAGCAGCTCACTCGTGCGGTCAACAATACACTTAACTTTAACGAAGTACTCAGTGAATCTGTCCGACACTCCAAGATCGCCCTAAACGCAACTGGCGTCGCGGTCTGGCTACTTCGAGACAACGGCCCCGGGCTGCTTCCCTCCCCCTACCTTCGAACTCTTGACGGTATCGAGGCAGATCCCGAGTTCACCGCGATGCTCGACGAGATGGCGATGAAGCAGGGCGTGGAGTCGGTTCTTCTGCGAGCTGAATCGGGGCAGGTCTGGAACTGTTTGCGAGCTCCTCTAAGCTGGCATGGACGTCAGATTGGCATGATGGGTGTTCTGCGACAAAACGGAACCTTCAATCACAGCGATGAAGAACTCCTTGAGAGTATCGGAATGGAAATCGGCACCGCACTCGAGCATGCTAAGCAGCACGCCGATGCGCTCGAAGCCGCCGACCGCGACTCCGTGACAGAGCTTCTTAATCACAGGGCTGTCCACCAACGACTTGAAAAGCTCTTCCTCGATGCCAAGGAAAGCGAGGATCAGTTAGCCATCATGATGGTGGACCTGAACAACTTCAAGCTCTTTAACGACACTTACGGGCACGTTACCGGCGACCAAGTCCTCAAACAGGTTGCAAAGGTTCTCACCGAAGAGTGCGCAGAAGGCTGTTTGCCAGCGCGCTATGGAGGAGACGAATTCATTGTCATCATCCCAGGCGCAACGGCCGAAGGCGCCCATATGCTGGCGACCAAGATCAAGGGTCGACTGCACAACGAAGGCTTCTGCCGACCGTCCGACGAGCGAACGGTTCCGATCTCTCTGAGCTTTGGAATCGCCTGCTTCCCGGCAGATGGCGAGAGCCGACACGAGTTGCTGACACTTGCCGACTCGAACCTCTACGCCGCGAAGAATTCGGATGAAGGCATCGTCTTCATGAGCGATTCTCAGAGAGAGAACCGAGAGCTGCGAGCAGAATCATCCTTTGAAGTTCTCGACGCCTTGATCACCGCGGTCGACAACAAGGATCGATACACGAGGAAGCACTCTGAAGACGTAACTGAATACGCCCTTTGGACTGCGCAAGAGCTCGGACTTTCCGAAGAGACCATGCGCACCATCCGAATCGGCGGACTTCTTCACGACGTTGGCAAGATCGGCGTTCCGGACGAAATCCTGCGAAAGCCGGGCCGGCTGACGCCGGAAGAGTTCGAGGTTATGAAGCGCCACCCGCGCCTCGGCGAGCTAATCGTGGGCGGTATCCCGGGAATGGAATCGATCCTCGACGCCGTTAGGTCTCACCACGAGCGATGGGATGGCCACGGCTATCCGGATCAGCTCTCAGGTGAGACGATCCCGTTCATGGGGCGGTTGCTTGCCGTAGCCGATGCGTTCAGCGCAATGACAACGGACAGGCCCTACCGAATGGGCATGGATTTCAGCGTCGCGCTCGAAGAAATTCGTTCGAACGTCGGTACCCAATTCGACCCGCAAATGGCTCAGGCATTCCTGACCGCTTGTGAAAAGCGAGGATTTGTACCAGCTGTTGCGGACACACCATTGCGAAAGGCAGCCTAGTAAAATTGTGACTTCTGGCGCAAAACGCGTAAGAGTGACAGTGTAAGGGCTTCCAAAATGTTGCTTCATGTACGATACTGCTTACCTAGGGTGAGCAGTACCGTCTTAAGCAGCGAGATATTGGAACGGCTCAGTAGTCAGCATACGATTACCGTGTCAACCGGAGCGACGTGCGCCTATTTAGGCGACGAGCGCAATCTACGCGAGTACCTCGTGGCAGATGAAGCCGTTCGGCAGCTGCGAGCCGCCGGACACATCGTCCACTTCCTGCTATTCAACGATGACCTCGATGCGTTAACATTTCGTCAACTTCGAGTAGCTGTCCGCAAGGACCCCGTCATGGTGGACGAATTTGAACCGTTCTGCGGCAAACCCATCAGCGATATTAGGGCTCCGTACAATGCGGAAGGAACCTGGTCCCAGTACTTCCAGGCCCGGCTCGCAGAGCGCCTCCGAGAACTCGATTGCCACCCAACCATCCTCAGCATCTCCCAGATGTACGCGCGAGGAATGTATGGCCCCTACATAAAACAGGTGCTTCTACACCAGGACCGAATCTTTGAGTACCTACACGAAAAATTCGATGGGTACCGGCCCGAAAAGCTGTTTTGGCCGATTTGTCCCACTTGCGGCTACATCGACGGCGCATCTATCGATGAAGTCGATCATAGCTCGGTGGTTGTCAACTGTAAGCGATGCCTAAGGGTAACTCGACTGGCATTTGACGAGCTTCGCGGAAAACTCACGTGGAAGCTCGACTGCGCGGCGCGCTGGGCCATGTTCCGTGTTCACATGGAGCCGTTCTCGAAAGGATATCTGGACCCGCACGCTGGAAGTTTCCATGTGGCAAACGGGCTTGCAACCACGTTCTTCGGCGCAGCAGATGTCTATCCGGTCCATTACGGTTTGGTGTCGATGGAAAAGGAGTTGGGATACAAGGTCATCGAATCGATGCCGGCGTCGGTCCTTCGATCGATGTTTGTCCGTAACTACCGAACCGACTTGGAAATCACGGAAGAGCGGATCCTTACCGAAGCCAACAAATCGGAAGTGCTGCCGGGATTCACCTATGCAGCGGTGGTCAAGCAGCTGCTTCCCACGTGGGTTTGCGATTCTAGGGAGCTGAACGCGGAGCAACGGGACATCCTGAACCGAGGATTGGCCTTTAGTCGCAACTTCTTGAAGTCGGAAGTCAAGCCGTTTATGCCCAATCGGAAGCACCTCGAGGGCATCCCGTTCGAGATCCTTCGCCAGATTCAGAGCCTGCTTCAACAAGTTTTGCTGATGCGAAAGGCCTTCGGTATCGATTACACCGCGTTCATGGGGCCAACCAAGTCGGCGATCGAGAAGTTGGGAGATCAACGGCGACCGGTAATTCAGGCTCTGAGGCGGCTCGTGCACCAGGAAGACGGACTCCCGAATTCCAGGTTCCTGTTCCTTCTTCCTGTCGCCTACATTCAGAACCTGGAGAGTCTGGTGGACCTTTATCTTCAGGCAAATCCTCTCGCGAAGACCGTGCACGCTGTTGTGCAAGACCCGAAAGGCGATGTCGCAGTGCCGCCTCTTAAGATGGTTTCGGGTGATCGGTTAGCATTTGACCACTAGTCTGCGTACAGAATAGATAGATGCAACGGCGTTGCGGAGGGTTCACGCTCATAGAGCTGTTGGTAGTGATCGCGATCATTGCCATCCTTGCTGCCGTCCTGTTTCCCGTTTTCAGCAGAGCCAAAGAAGCCGCAAAGCGAACGGCGTGCCTTAGCAACCTTCGCCAAATCGGAACGGCGTTCGTAATGTACCAATCGGATTACGACGATCGACTTCCGGACCGCCGCGACCTAAAGAGTTCACTTCCTGGTGGCTACAAGCCATGGTCCACTTGGCCACCAAGCGATCCTCGGGCGGGCTGGGCAGCCGTTGTCTTGCAGATGTACACGAAGAACGACGACATTTGGACCTGCCCCAGCGCCCTCGGCGTCTTCGCCACTACGATCCAGGTACGACAGCCGATCAGCCCCACTCCAAACGCGCTCCAGACAACCTACTGGCTGTGGCGGTTTGACCAGTTTAGCGATCCGGTCGCACTGGATAACCTTTGGGGAAAGACGGGAGAGCAAGCAGTAGAGGATCTCATTTCAGCTAACAACCCTCAAGCGGGCAAGCCAGAAGGTATTGCCGATGTTGAGGTTGCGGTAGATCCCTATTTCCCGGGAACCATTGCCACGACTCCCCCCGAGGTTCGCGGTAAAGCAGTTCACGCAGGCGGAAGAAATAGGCTTTTTCTGGATGGCCACGCAAAGTGGCTTAGAGACATTAGGACGAACTAGATCCTGGATCGCGATTCACGATTCACGGATCAGCGCCGTTTCCACCCCGAACCAATCTCCCTCTCAAACAACTCTAGAATTCGACGATACTCATCCGTCCAACTTGCCGCCTTGGTAAAGGCGTGATCCTCGATGGGATAGGGAGCGACTTGCCAGTTGGTCTTCCCCAACTCGATCAGCCGCTCGATCAAACGAACGCTGTCTTGGAAGTGAACGTTGGTGTCCACCATGCCGTGGCAGATCAGCAGCGCTCCCTTTAAACCTTCTGCAAAGTAGATTGGAGAGCTTTGACGGTAGGCAACCGGATCGTCTTGTGGAAGATTCAGGATGTCCGAGGTGTACCCGTGGTTGTAATTGGCCCAGTCGCTGACGGGTCGAAGAGCAGCTCCTGCGGCGAACACGTCGGGAGTGGTGAACATTGCCATGAGGGTGATGAAGCCGCCGTAGCTACCGCCGTAAAGGCCCACTCTCTTCGGATTGACGCCCTGCTCCTTCACCAGCCAATTCACGCCATCGACCTCGTCGGTGAGGTCCTTCCCACCCATATGTCGATAGATCCCGGTCCGCCAGGCTTTTCCGTATCCAGCCGAGCCCCGATAGTCCATGTCTAGTACGGCATAGCCACGATCCATCAGCACGTGGTGGAACATGTACTCCCGGAAGTAGTGACTCCAGCCGTCATAGACGTTTTGGAGGTAGCCCGCTCCGTGCACGAACAGAACGGCGGGGCCTCCCGCTTTCCACTTCTTGGGCTTGAAAAAACGCGCGGGGACCTTCTCGCCGTCTCGAGCTGGGATCATTACGACGGGAGGATCGATCCAAGGGCCGGATAGCCATTCCTCGGTTGGAGTTGTCGTCACCTGGACGCCGTTCACAAACAACTCGGCGGGTCGATTGGAAACGGAACGAACCACCGCGATGTCCTTCCCGTTTGGCGCGATAGCGAAGCTAGCATCTTCGTCCGCTGAATAGTCAGCAAGCTTCGTTTTATTGCTACCATCCAGGCCGATTGAATCGATGTGCCTCTTGAACGGACTTCCCTCGCTGGAGACGAAGATGAAACGGTTGTACGGCTGGTCCAACCTAAGGTCGAACACCTCAAACGGACCCGAGGTAAGGGCTCTTACTTCCGAACTGTTGGGCGAAGCCAACATCAGATGGGAGTATCCGGTCTTCTCGGATTGAAAGTAGATTTGCGAGCTATCCGGAAGCCAACCTAGGACGCCACGCCCGGGACCGCCGATCCACGCTTCGTCGTGCTCGTTCCATATGGTTGTAAGCGTATCGGTGGCAGGATCGAATCCCATCAGCCAGGCATCTTTGTTGTCGTTCGACGTAACCCACGCAACCGCTCGCTTCTGATCCGGGGACCATCGCAAGCCGCCTGCCCGGCTCGGCTTCGATTGGGCGAAGTCGAGTTTCTTGCCGTTCGCCAAGTCGACGATCACGATGTTGGATTCGGGTTGCTCTTCACCCACTTTGGCATAGGTGGAGATCATGTCCGAGTAGCCGCTTCGGGTGATGTAATTGGGAACCTCGGAAACCCGTCCGGCGGGAGCATCTTTAGTCAGTTGCACGATGGCGTGCGTGCCGCCTGGCGAAATCGCATAGGATCGGTAGTGATAGCCGACATAGGAAGGCCCCAATGATCCAGGCGAAGAAGGCGGCCTGCGAATGGTGCCGCTGCTTGGAAAAGTGGAAAACAGCTCCGATTGATTCTTGGCAAGCGCTGCCTGGCTCTTGCTATCCGGAGGATTTGATCCTGCGGGCAAAGTCTCGTTCTTGAATTCGGTCAGTTGAGTTTTGCTCTTATCCGCCAACTCGATTCGGAAGAGATTTCCGTTGAGGACGTAGACAACGACCTTGCCATCCCTCGCTAACCGCGGTGCCTCTTCCCTTTCGGGAGTCTCGGTAATGCGGGTTGTGGCTCCGTCCTTTGTCTTGTAGTAGATATCTCCATCTAATTCGTAGACCTGGCCGTCCTGAACCGAAACCGATTCCTCCTCTGGCCGGTCCTCGTTGGACCTGTTCCCAACTGGAGCAAGCCCAGTCCCGTCTCGCTTAACCGCGTATTCCTTATATGAAGGATCGACCGAGCCGTCCGCCTTAGCCCACGAGAACCTCAGCTCCGACCCATCGGGGGACCACCTAAGGCTCCGGGGTGCGTGGCCCACCAGCGCTGGTCCTCGCATGATAGATTCGATAGTAAGTTCGAACTTGGGAGGAGCTATCGAAAGCACGACGATCGAGAGAATCATTGCCTCACGTTACACGGGTTGGCCAGGGCCGTGCAAGTGTGTTTGGCCACCCCGGGGTCTATGAACTCCGAGCAATGGCAAGAAACTGCTTCGCGCGCTCCACGAGCACGTTCCGCCGCCCAGCCGTTAAGTGTTGAATGTCCACGAGATTGCCGCCGACGCCTACCGCGTGGGCGCCTGCGTTTAGAAATGATCTCAGGTTTTCAAGAGTCACTCCTCCCGTTGGAAGGAGAGGGATGTCTGGCAGAGGAGCCTTAAGCGACTTCACATAAGACGCTCCGCCCATGGAGTCACATGGGAAGACTTTGACTATGTCTGCCCCCGCTCGCCAAGCGGTTAGCACTTCCGTTGGAGTCAAAGCCCCGGGGACTACGGTCACGTTTTGGGAGCCGCACCATGCAACCGTCTCGATATCTGTTCCAGGACTCACGATGAATTGCGCACCGGCAGCGACGCACTTTTTGGCAGTCTCCGGGTCCAAGACCGTCCCGGCTCCGATGAGGGCGGAGCTTCCAAACCTTTTGCTTACTTCGTGAATCGCTTCAACCGCGTTGGGGACTGTCATCGTCATTTCGATCACGTCGATTCCACCCTCTAGAAGCGCTTCAACGGCCTCAATTGCCAAGTCCGACGATGGCGCCCTTACTACCGGAACGATCCGCGTCTTGCGAATCCACGCCATCACTTGCGGTTTGGTCATCGATCGACCCGGGCGGCTCCCATGCTCATCGCCTGCTCAACCTCGGCGAGCGCTGCCATCGATGTGTCGCCCGGAGTTGTCATCGCCAGTGCTCCATGCGCGGCGCCACACTCTACTGCCCACTGCGGACCCCTCGCTTCGAGCAACCCGTAGATGAGGCCGGAAGCAAAGGAATCGCCACCGCCAACACGATCGAAGATCTCGAGGTCCTTTCGCTCTGGCGCCTGATAGAAGCTGCCCTCCGCGAAGCAAATGGCCGTCCAGTCATTTCTGCTGGCAGAAGTTGCCCGTCTCAAGGTGGTCGCCACCACTTTGAGGTTTGGAAACGTCGCGATCGCTAAGTCGATCATGCGGCGATACGAGTCCAGGTTCAGATTTTGGTGCTGCCCATCCGCACCCTCAACTTCGAATCCCAACGATGCGGTGAAGTCCTCCTCGTTGCCGATCAGCACATCCACGAACGGCATGATCGTGCGATTCACTTCCTGAGCCTTCGCCTTGCCGCCGATCGATTTCCACAACGAAGGTCGGTAGTTAAGGTCGTATGAGATGATCGTTCCACACTTCCTAGCCACTTCCGTGGCTTCAAGAATGACTTCAGGGGTGGAATCGGACAGGGCCGCGAAGATACCGCCTGTATGGAACCACCGTGCACCCTCTGTCTCAAAGACTCTCTTCCAGTCGACCTCTCCAGCTTTCATCTGAGAGGCAGCCGAGTTTCCCCGGTCAGAGCAGCCCACAGCTCCACGAATGCCAAATCCCCGCTCAGTGAAGTTCAGCCCGTTACGGACATCTCGCCCAATGCCATCGTAAGGCATCCATCGCACATAGTCCTGACTGACGCCGCCTTGATAGATGAGGTCTTGGATCAGCCTCCCAACCGGATTGTCAGCGAATGCGGTTACGATTGCCGTATCGAGTCCGAAGCAGCGCTTGAGACCTCGGGCAACGTTGTATTCGCCCCCACCTTCCCAGGCCTGGAAAGATCGAGCCGTTGAAACGCGACCGTCGCCCGGGTCGAGCCTAAGCATCACTTCGCCGAGAGCCACCAGGTCCCACTTGCTGCCCCGTTTCGGCCGCATCTCAGTCATTGATTGACACCCGAAGCCAGGAATCCACCATCAACGGGGATGCATGTACCCGTGATGAAACTCACCGCGTTCGAGGATAAGAAGATCGCGGTCCCCACCAACTCACGCGCCTCGCCAAATCGTCCAAGAGGCGTTCTTGCCAGGAGTTCCTGTCCCCGCCCCGTTCCTTCCAGCAGCGCACGATTTAGGTCAGTGACAAACACACCGGGCACAATTGCGTTGGTTCTGATCCCATCCTTCGCCCATTCGCAACCTAGGCTCTGAGTAAGCGACATGACGCCAGCTTTCGAGGCGCTGTAGGCGGCGACTTCGTGAAAGGCAACGAACGAGGACAGGGAGGCGATGTTAACGATTCGGCCGCGCCCGCTAGCCTTTAGAGGTTCATAAAACACCTGGCAACATCGAAGCATTCCCGTGAGGTTTGTCTCGAAGAGGTCGTTCCATGCCTCATCCGACACTGTTGCGGTTGGGGTCCGAAAGGTCTTTCCGGCGCAATTGATGAGTATGTCGACGCCTCCCAACTCCGTGAGAACCCTGTCCCGAAGCGCTTCGAGGGAATCGCGTTTGGCAACATCGCATGCCATTGACAAAGTCCTGACACCCTTTGCTCTGATGTCTGAAGCGACCGCTTCCGCCAAATCCGCTTGCAGTCCGCTGGGCACCACTTGAGCTCCGGCGTCGGCAAGGCCGAGGGCGATCGCTTTGCCCAAACCCGAGGTGCCGCCGATCACGACCGCGACTCGACCGGTTACATCGATAACACTGCTCACCTCGGCACCTCCGGGATTCGCGACTCCGCTGGATCTGCCCAACGCGCGTTAGGGACCGTTGCGCACCATCCGAGTCTGAGCGGATCTTGATCGTAAGGGTACGACCCAAGCCGTTTGAACTCACCCGCATAATGCTCCAACTTATCCCGATCGATCTTGACACCCAGGCCGGGGGCAGTTGGAACTTGAATCTTTCCGTCCTTGTACTTCATCGGTCCGCCGACAATGATGTCGTCCTTGAGGTGATGGTAGTGCGCATCGGCGGCAAACGAGAGATTGGGAATCGCGGCTCCCAAATGAAGCATCGTCGCCAGCTGGATTCCAAGCTCTCCCGACGAATGCACGGCGACTCCGAAACCGAAGGTCTCACAAATCCCCGCCGCCTTCAAACAGGGGCGGATCCCGCCCCAGAAGGTGGTGTCGAGGAGAATGACATCGACGGCCGTATCCAAGACGTTAGCAGCAAGCTGCTCGAAGTTGACCACGACCGTGTTGGTAGCCAGCGGCATCCGAACCTTTTCGCGCGTTCTTCGCATAGCGTGAAGTCCGAATACCGGGTCCTCCAGGTAGTCGTTATTGAGGTCTTCGATCGCCTGCCCGAACCGTATTCCCTGCTCGGTCGACCACACTGCGTTGGGATCGAAGCGGATTCGATCGTGAGGCACTGAACTTGCCAAAGCTCGATAGCACTCGAGTTCGTAATCTGGGTGGAATACGCCGCCTTTGAGCTTGTGCGAGGTGAATCCGTGCTCCTTTTTCGCAGCACAAGCAAACTCGGCCACCTGTTCCGGAGTTCGGACTTCTCCACTTCCATCCGCGTTCGCATACCGGAAGAATACATACGAGGCAAAGGGCACTTCGTCTTGAAGCCTGCCTCCAAGCAAATCGCAAACGGGGACCCCCCACGCCTGCCCGATGAGGTCCAGACATGCAAACTCCAGCGCGGCAAGGATTTGGGTCCGGTTGTTGTACAGCGAAGCCGTCGGGTTCGCGATCTTGAATCGCATCTCCTCGAGTTGGGCGGGATCGTGGCGCAACAGATAACCCTTCATGGCTCTGATCACGGCTTCCGCGGATTCACCGCCGCCACCCATCTCACCCAAGCCGATCAGGCCGTTGTCTGCCTCGACCTCGACAATCGTGCGTACGAATCGTCCCCAGTGACAGCCATTTGCATGTCGAAGGGGAGCCTCGAGCGGGACCGTCACTGTGGTGGCACGGATATCGACGATCTTCATGCTGTCTCTCCGTAAGGTACGAGGTCGATGTAGTCCAGTCCTGCTGGATCTGCCCCGTCTCGAAAGCCACGGAGCGTGATGCGGTCGCCTACGCTAAGCTCGACCCTCCGTGTGGTCCGAAGCGTACGGCTGTGCGAATCCAGGGTGTCGGTCGGGAATTCCCGATTCGCCTGCCATGAATCGACCGTCCGATTCTCAAGGCAAAGCTCGAACGTGGACTGGCCACCGCGAGGGTCAAAGTACGACGTTACGATGTCGTATGTCCCGGTAGTTTGGACAACAAACGAAGCTGCGCCTATCCCACAGCCCTCGGGAAGGCGTATCGATTTTCCTCCCGATGCTGCCTCCCACGGTTCGATATCAACGATCTCATAACCGTCCAACTCCATCGATTCGGCTTCGACTCTCCTTGGGGCGTTGAAAACCCGTGCGAGATCGTCCTCAATCCCCGATAGTTTGCAGAACCAATTGCAGATCGCATCGCGCCACACCCGGGCATGACCTGCTTGGTATTCGAGTTGAGCTAGGACTTGGCCGTATCGATGCGTATCGACCTTCCCCTGCAAACCCTTCCAACGGGCAACAAAGTCATTGACCTCGGCTGCGCCCTCGTAGTGGCAATCGTAGATGTGTTGGATCACCGTTTTGCCGGACCGCAGACGGTGGGTGTACGGAACGTGGTGAAAGAAAAGCAGAAGCTCCTCCGGGCAGCTCTCCAACGATTCAAACCTCTCGGCTGCCGCTTCCGGATATTGGGCAACAAATCCAGTTCCGGTCGCAGCCGTTCGATTCATGCCAGTGCCCGTTTCAGTAGATCGGTGCCACTGCCCCCAACCGTTGTGTTCCGATGACAAAGGCGCTGGGCCGTAGTGAATGTGGATGATGTCGGTTAGGCCGCCGATACCGAGGTTGCCTGTGTAGTTCTCGTAGACCGGCCAGGATCTCATCAGAATGTGGCCAATCTCTCGTCGCACTTCCGGTTTTCGTGAGAATGTCTGGGCGATCCATTCGTCGGCGATTGCTTCAGTGCTGAGGTGAGGATTCCATGCGAGGCGGCCGTAGGCGTAAAGGTTCGCCTGGGCAAGATGATTCCCCAACCAATTCCGGTCTCGACCGACTCCACAGACGGCAACAAATCCGTGCCTTGCCGGTTTGAACGTCTCGCCAGTCACGATATCGGCAACGGTGGATGGACGATTGGGCAGCTGAAAGTCGAAGTCGAGAGTATCTTTCCACCACGGTGCTTCATAGACTGTGTGATGCTGTTGCCCCAGATATTCTTGGGTGATCATCAGTTCGAGCACGGTGCTGGTGTTCTCCAGTGCCGCGAAGCAGGGCGAAACGGGTTCCCGCACCTGGAAGTCAATTGGACCGTTCTTGATCTGAACGATGGCGTTTGCCTCGAACTGTCCGTCAAGAGCCTTGAAGTTATCGTAAGCCGCGCGGGCACGGTCGTTGCTGAGGTCCCTCCAATTCATATGATGGTCGTAGACAAAACCTCGGTAGAAAACGTCACCGTGGAAGGGAGCCAATGCTCGGGCGATCATGTTTGCTGCATCGGCGTGGGTTCGACCATATGCGGATGGTCCTTTCCTTCCTTCAGAATCGGCTTTCACAATGAGACCGGCAAGGTCAGGAATGTACCGATAGATCTCATTGACTTTTTCATTCCACCACTGAGTGACATGCTCGTCGAGAGGGTCGAACGATTCCAGCTCACCTAGCCGCATCGGACTATCAAGGCTGATCGAAAGAAGCGTTTGGACGCCATACGGCCGCATTGCGTCCGCCAGCAAAGCCATATACGGCAGTCCTTCGGCTGAATAGACGCGATCTTCCGAATTGACGTTGTTCAGAGAGCAGCCATTGATCCCAATGGATGCGACCAACCGCGCATAGTCAGAGACACGTGCCAGGTCTCTGGTGACCAGGCCATCACCGTCGGGATTGTCTGAAAAGAACAGCGACCTGCCTGCGTATCCGCGCTCAATCGTTCCCCCAGGGTTGTCCCAATGATTTAAGTATCGGATAGGCGCTGAAGGGTTTTCTTGGCAGCTTGGATGAAGCCCAAGTTGCAACCGCCGAAGGTATTCAAAGCAGCCGTAAAGCACACCGCGATAATCCAGCCCCGTAACGAATGTTTGCTCCGCCTCGTGAATCCGGAATCCTTCAGGCTCCAAGCCCTCAGGATCGGACGCAATTCCCGCAGATGCCAAGTCCGCCACGGTCCCAATCACAAGATCGCCGACCTGAACCGTTCTGGCAAGAGTAGGTGTAGATCCGCTTAGCCTCTGTATTGCATACCTGAGTTCGCGCACCGCGGAGTCAAGCAGGGCCGAGGTTCCAAATGCAACGACACGGGTTGGAACGTGACTTGTTTCGGGCAATCGCTCGTACCGAAGCCAAGCCGCATATCCGTCGTCCGCGTAGATATCAGGTCCAGAGGAAAGGATTCGCTGCGGTCGCTCAGCCACGCAGTTCGACCCCGGGCTTACCAAGCGTGAGAACGTCGGCCATGCTTCGGATTTGGCCCTCGCCCGGCTTCGAGATCCACAGGGCACTGGTGACACCGCGAGGGTAATACCTGCTACCGACTGCCTTGCCTTCAAGCATCTGATCGCTCCATGCGTAGTAGGCGTTGCTGCTATCCATCAGCCACGAGACATGGGCTCGATCTGCCTTAGAATCCTCAGACTTGCCGAACACCTGCTCCGCCACAAACTGGCAAAGGTAGATCTTGCTGAGCCACGAGTTTCTGCTTGTCGAGCTCAGCTTCCAACCGCCATCTGGGAAAAGGCATATGCCCTGTTTCAGCACGGAGTCAAAGTGTCTTTCCAAGGCTCTGATGAGGTCGCCGTATCTGCCGTTCCGATCTAAGATGTCCGGACGCCCGCAGATAAGTGGATAAACAAGGCCCTCGATGGCAGGAATGATCTTGGCAGGAATGCCCTCCCCAAGCACGGCAGGAAGGCTTCCATCCACCTCTGCCGCAATCAGTGAGCTAGCGCAACGCGCAGCTTGGTTTGCGGACTCATCCGCCAGTTTTGAGTCGCCAAGGTCTCTGAGCAGCCCCTCTAAAAGCACATAGAGCGACCAGCACTTGACGGCCAAATAGAGATTGTTCCGCGCTTGACCCAGCGAGGCGTCCAGGCTGTCGTAAGTCGTGATCTCCTTCCCGCCTTCGCACCGGCTGCTGTCCAAGCTCATAATGCCGTCTCGAAGAGATTCTTCTGGATGGTCGCGATTCAGCAAGCTGCGCACCACTCTGGCAAAGACCTCACGGTTAGACTTGATCCACGCCGCATCGCCCGTCGAGTGCGCGTAGAGGCAGGCGCACAGTCCCCAGTTCACAAGCTCCTCGGTGCTCATGAACGAGAAGCAGCCACTCAACCCCGATTGTTCGTAACCAGAGCGACCTTCTGAGCTGAAATTGTTGGCGATCCCCATGTCGTGGCAGAAGGCAATCCCGCCGTCGTGCTGTTCTTCGCAGCTTGGGAATCGAGTCTTGTCCTCATAGGAGTACCGCTCGGTGTAGAGGTCCAATACGTTTCGAACCGTCCAAGGGTTAAGGGCGAGTTCGAGGAAAGACTGATCGACGGTTAAGTCCATCGTGTTCATCATCCTATACTCGCCTTCGTTAACAACCCAGATCGGTCGGCCATCCTCCCTTTCCAAGCACTGCGTGGATCCGTAATAGCTTCGAAGCGCATGGGCTGCCATAAATGCTCTGTCCGAGTTCAGATTCCCGGCAAATCGAACGTCGAATTGAGCTGCCTCTTCGAAGGCTTTTGCCGACCGACCCAAGGCATAACTTGCGACGGATTCAATGCTTTCAAACCATCTGCGATACAGATATCGCGTGTCGATCCCGGTCGTAACGGTCCCTTGAACATAAAAGCAAACGGCAAATCGAAAAGTACGAACTTCGCCAGCCGGAACCGTTCCCACGAGCATCCCCAAGCTTCCTAGAAGGAAGTCGAGGTTTTCGTCGTGCTTGGGATCTAGGATTGCTTCCGGCTGCCACGCGATCCCCCCATAAACGCCCGTGTCTGAAGTCACGATTGCGGTCGTGCTCCCTTGGCCAATGCCGGTGACTCCGTCCTTTGACCAAGTTCTCATTCCAGATCGCCGGTCTGATCCAGCGAATCCAAAGAACGCCTTTCGAGCATGTTTTCCGGCTCGATTATCGATGGTGATCTCGGCGTAAACCGCGGGTGCCAGGGCAGCTTTTAGCTCTTCCTCGTTTCCCCCATCCGGATCCGGAATCGGCCTCACCGGCGACGCCACCTGGAATGTGAGGTCACCAGCTTTCCACTCGTCAAGAGATGCGCCAATGGTGCGGGTGACCTCGGAATCAGGAAAGACAGTGACGGCGCTCGCTCGGTGGAAACTTGCAAGACCCTCCACATCGAAGTCTTGATCGGCCGTCGAATCGCTCGAAGTGGCGAAGAATGGAAGTGCGCGGTATTTTCCTGGCCGGTCCCGTTCCTCCACACCGATGTAGATGCTCTCATTGGCCGGCCCGCCGAGTTCGATCCCCAGCCCTCCGGTTGACCCCTTCGAGCCAAAGGTGAACGTCGCGAACGCACCGATAGGGGCATGGTGGGCATTGAAGAAAGTTTTGGGAATCATTGCTTTACGTTCTTATCCAACCTTACGGTAACAACCGACTTCGGAGGAAGGGTAATTATGCGGTCATTGGGCAGGGGGCCAAGGTCTCGCCATCGCTCCCCGCCTTCGCCCTCAACCGTTCGAAACAAATTCGAACCTGCCTTGAGCCAGTTAGGATCGTCTAGTTTGACTTCGATCTTCACAGGCTGGCCTGAAGGATTCACCACGACGGTGACAAGTTGCGCATTCTTGGGTCCCACGAATGCAGAAAGCTTGAGGGAAGGGTCGGAGCAGTCTGCTTCAACACGGCTCCAACCTTCTCCAACGAAAGCGGAGAAGTGCTTCACCGCATAGAAACGTTCTCTCCGCTCGACGCTTCCGTCGTACGGATTGAAGTAGACAAGAGCAAAGCCCGGTCCCTGGGCGTTGCGCGCACTGATCCACACCATATAGGCGCTTGCTCCACCTACCGTCATCGTGTCCGAGATGTAGCTAGCGACGTCGGTCAGGTTGTTCCCTTCCAGGAACTCAGTTTGGAAAATCGGATATCCCTTGCCGTCGGGATTGAATGCCTTGCGCACAGATTCGAGCGCTCGTGGAAACTTTGACTTATCGGCATCGTTTGTTCCGGATCCGTAAATGTGATAGGAGATCCCAAACAGATTCTTTAGAACGCCTTTGCCTTCCGGCGTGGCTGGATCGAGGAACTCTTGCAGATGGTCTCGCCCGCTGTTCTCTATTCGAATAGTGAACGTCTCTGGGCCAACGATCTTTGGCGCCTGTTTGCCAAAGCTCTCGGTGATTCGCTTGTGAACTGCCTCCAACGCCTGGTCGTATCCGGCGAACTCGAAACCGTTACTGCCCCTTCCCTCCGAAGGCAGAAACCGGCAGCCCTCATAGGATATGGAGAGATCGAGCTCGTTCTGGATGGCGACAAAGTCGGGCAGCACTCCAACCAGATCTTTGAACTTTTTCAAGCTGGCAAGCCACCAGTCCGCGAAGCCTGCGTACATGTATTTGCCGGACGAGTCTTTCTTCAGGGTCGCATTGTCGAGCCCTTTGTCGGTTCCATCCGACTTGCCGGAGACAAGGTTATTGCTCTTCAAATAGGCTGGTGGCGACCAAGAGGTGAACATCAGCCGCACCGGCGCCTTACCGCCTCTCGATACCGGGTCGCTATACTTGAGAGCTCCCAAGGCGAACTCCCTGGTCGTCTTATCGAATCCCTCCTGTTGGCCGGCGTAATCGTGATAATTTCGGAGGCGCAATATGTCGAGCTTGAGGTCTGCGAAGAGGGCTTTGTAGACCGCATCTCGATTCGAGAAGTCCAGTAAGGCGTCCCCGTTATACGTCTGAGTGCCACCAAAACCGTAAATCGGTTGCCGGACTGCCGCCGTGTGGATGCTCACCGCGGTCGATTGGCTCGACACAGCGAAGCAAGGTAGGGCAAGAAACAACCCTAACTCAGTCGCGATTCGGAAACCCCGAACTGCACTTCGATACAAGCAAAAGAGACTCAAGCAATTCCTCTCATTGGCCAAGCATTAGAAGGGGTCGCTCATCGATGAGAACTCGCTGGTTCCCATTCGAGCGACCCAAACTATTTCTTTCGGTGATAGTTGTTCTTGTGGTTGTTACCTGCTTGGACCAATTCCAGGGCGTCACCATTCAGTTTGGCCGCGTACTTGAGAGTGACATCCTCACCGCCAGCTTTGTACCGAAGTAGCAACGACGGCGGATCGACCTTCCACTCCCCTGACAGCTTCGATTCATTCCTGCCGCTTGCTGACATCTGCACGGCAACAATGGATGCTGTCCCATCCTCCTTTAGGTCGAGGGTGGACATCTTGTTTTCGTCTACCCAGTTCCCAACATAGGCTGGATCTGCAGTTCCCTTGAACTCGTGAGTGGCACGAACAGGCGGCCCTTCGTCGTCTTCGGTTCCTCGACAGCCAGAAATGACTGTCGTCAATAGGATGGCGGGGGCCACCGCTAGGATTACTTGCCGCCAGTTCGTTGCTTTGCCTCCCTTTCTTGTCGCGCTGCCTCGGCCATCCGATCAGCTATCCCGTTCCCTGCTTGCTTCATCTGCCCCGCCATTTGACTCTGCTCCGGAGTCAACTGCCCCGTTGGATTGCTGATCTTTCCTGCATCCGCGGGCAAGTTGGTGGGCGCATTTTCATCGCTAGATGTACAGCCCCCGCACATGGCGAGGGCTAGACAAGCTATTGCTACGTACCGCATTAGTTTGCGTTGTATCCGGCGCAGATGTTTCCTGCGTTGAACTCGTAGCCATCGGATCGATCGCTGGCCGAATAGGGATTGACGTTGGAGCCTACGACATACATATCGTTGCACCAGCTCAAGCCACCCTTCCTCTTGCCTTTGGCGTGTCCGTCTGCCCAGGCGACGTTGACAAAGCCGCTGTATCGGAATCTCGGCAACGCGATCGCCGGCCCGAAGCCGTTGATGTTGCCCGAGTAGTCGTTCACATAAGGGGTACCAGTCGATGCACCGCTACCGTCCGCATCCCATTTCGGCGGGATCGTGCCACCCAGCATTCGGGCGCCGGCTCCTCCCCACCACCATGAACCACTTTGCAAGTAGGTGTTGGAAGCGCCCCAGTCGGTTGCGATACCCATTGGAATCAACATCGCGGTCTGAGCGACCCGGTGAAGCTGAGTTTGCGATACCGATGGCACCGGAGCCGTTCCTGTTGGAGCGCCTGCGCAAGTTTGATCGTTACCGAATGCATTGCCGCTGTAGTTATCTCCACAGTTGCTGCCCCCCGTTCGGAACTGCTGGCCCGAAGGCATCGTGGCCTGGTTTGCACCGTACTGATATCGTCCGTCCGGAGCGCCGGGCGAATTCCAGATCTGACCCGTTGCCAACGTCACTGGGGTCGTCGTCGTTGAAGCGTAAACAACAGACTCGATCCCGTTCTTGACATAGGGGCCAACGGCTTCTCGCCAAGTGAACGGCGCCCAGGTTTGTCGACCTGCGACAAGGTAGTCGTTTCTCGGGAAGTTATCGTCGTAGTCGGCGGAGTACATCAAAGTCGATGTAGCGCACTGTTTTAGATTGGATAGGTCGGATGTCTTCTTTGCCGCCATTTTCGCCTGCGCGAAGACCGGGAATAGGATCGCCGCAAGAATCGCGATGATCGCGATGACGACGAGTAGTTCGATAAGAGTAAAGGCTTTTTTCATGATTGAACTCTTCAGTGAGTGCTAGGGGGAGCGGTGGAGTCTCGAACATCGAGTCCACATTCATAGACAAACGAGACTGTCGGCTCAGAAGAAGACTCCTCGGCCTTGTCGCGAATAAGGGATAAGAGATAGAGAGTGGCCGCATGGGCCATGTTCTCGACAGGTTGGTTAACAGAGGTTAGGCGCGGCTTGGTGCCTTCGCAAAAACTGGAGGAGTCGAATCCAATTACGGAGACATCACCCGGTATGGAAACGCTCTCGCGGTCGCATGCCGCCAACACACGGCCGGCCAAAGTGTCGCTGAAGCAGACAAGGGCGGTGTGAGGTCGTGCCGACGTCTTGTATTCGGAGATATCGGGGCAGTCTTCGTCCCAAACCAAGCTGTCCGGCGCTAGGCCAGACGATAACGCGGCCGTCAAAAAGGCATCCCGCCGAGCGGTCCCTTCGGCGGTGTGCTGGTTCACGGGATCGATCACGTACGCGATACGTCGATGACCCAATTCCTTTAGGTGGTTCACAACCAACTTCATAGCGCCGTGGTTGTCGGCACAGAATGTAGGGATCCCGGCGATTGATCCGGCCGGTGCGTGCATCATCACGACCGGGACATTGGAAGTTTTGATCGCCTCTACGGAATCCTCGTCCAGATCAGGACGACACCACAAAACGCCATCGAATCTCCCGTCCGAGATCGAGCCGGCATCATTTCCAAGAATCAAGCTTGGGCAGAGAGCCAGTGTGCAATTCGCGGGAAACAGCGCCGCCATAACCCCGTTCAAAAGCTGCGGATAGTAAGGCTTCTCTTCACCCAATCGATCGAAGTGCTGGAAGACCACTCCGATCATGTTTGTCCGGCTGTTCCGCAACGAACGAGCGAGCCTGTTCGGCCGATACTTCAGCTCGGCCGCGATTTTTCGGATCAACGCCGCTTTTTCGGCGCTGACCTTCACATTCTTCCCTGTTCCGTTTACTACCGCCGAGACAGTCATCGCCGAAACACCGGCTGCCTCCGCAACATCGCGTATGGTTGTTCTCATGGCTCAAGGTTTTAATTTACGGTTAAATTAGAACGCCATTATAAGCCGAGATTTTGACAATGCAAGAGGTTTTTTTGAAAGACTATTGAAAGCCGGGGGTGGCATACAGGCTCAAACCATATTCAACGGAACTCAACTTAAATCTCTTGATCCACATGCTTCCAGCTTGATTGCGTGAATAGCATTTATGGATAAATCAATTCGAATCTGGAGCTCCAACTCGCCCAGCCCCTCGAAATAGGTCGGCTGTTACAGCGAGCCACTGCACCAGCCGACCTTGTCAGATTTAAAGATTTAGCGTTTCAGGCTAATTTTCACTGCCTCGGATCGCTTGTCGCCTTCACCAACCGTAACGGCCGTGACTGTGTAGGTGATGTTGCTTCGACCCAATCCGGTGTCTAGGTCGATCTCTTGAGATTCCCAAACACCCTTGTCATTGGCGGTGATTTCGATGTCCCCGATGACGCCCTTCATCGGGATGGCGCCGAATACTCTTTGAGAGAACTCGATTCTAATCTGGACCTTCGCGCCAGGGTCTGCTTTGCCTTTGAACACGGCCTTGCCGGCTACCTTGTCTCCGTCCTCGTGGGACGTGATCTTGGGGGCAGCAAGCGGTGCGTTACTTGCAACCTTTGCTCCGATCGTTAGATCTGTGGTGTAGGATTCGCCTGACTTCGTGCGGACGGTCGCCTTGGCAACCAACCCTTCGAGTCGATCAGAGCGTCGGACGACATACGCCGCCACGTACTTCCCTGCTGCAGTCTCCTCCATGGCCATCGTCTTAAGATCGCCGAGTTGAAGGCTCACATTAGCCTTCGGTTCGCCCAAGAGCGTGAACGTGATCTCGTCTCCAGGTTGAATACTCTGGGGCGCGTCGTGCTTGAACGAAGTGACCACATTGGCTTTGTCGACAACGTTAAAACTCCAAGTCTTCGCGGCTCTGTTGCCCGCCCGATCCCTAACAAGGACCTCGACATCGTGTTTTCCGGGACTGAGTACTTCGCTGGGTCGGTAGGCAAGCAGCTTCTCAGTTACCGTCGCATCGTTTGTCACCTCTCGGCCATCGAGGGTTAAGCGAACTGAATTGATATCGATCCCCGAACCGTTGAGATCGTCAAATACAGCAGTAATATTTGGCTTCAGCTGACTAACCCGCGTGTTGTCGCTTGGGGTAGTGGCCGAGATATCGGGCGGTTGATTGTCGATTGGGAAAGAAGTTCCCGCTTGGATCAACCGTTCCTCACTGCCAATCCGAAGCTTGGCGATGGGAGTGGCCCTGCTGATGGTCAAGGCGGTCTTGTTGATGTTGGGGACCGTGTAACTACCGGTATAAACCCCGCGACGCGACTCCTTGAGTGCCAGGTCTTTCACAACCCCTGGGATCTGGACCGTTGCTTCGCCGCCGGAGGTCCCACTAAGACTGAATTCGATAACCGAACCAGCTCTGACGGCTCCGTCCATTTGGACATCGAAGCTGTCAATCTGCACACTCACTGGATTCGGGATCGTGCCTCCGGTCGGAGGCGCTGTGCCACCGCTCGCCATAATCTGCACTGCCGATGTTGCCCCATCCCACTTGACATCAGCGCCGAGAGCCTCGCCCATGAACCTCAAGGGAACCAATGTGCTCCCACGAAATTCCATAGCGGGCACGTCCAGCATGACTTCACGTCCATTCACCACGGCCCTTCGCTGTCCGAGTGTCAACTGAATATCAACGTCCCCTCGGGTAGCACTAACGGTCTTGGTCGACGCTTGATAGCTGACATAGGCTCCAAGTTTCTCCATCACGCCTCTCAAGGGCACCAGGACACGGCCATCGATTTTTTGCGGTCCAATTCCCGCGAACCTAACGGGCTCTCCGTTCACGAACACGCCAATCGACTGCCCGAAGGCAACCGTGGACGTGAATGCAATGAAAGCTACAAATCCACTTCTTAACATGTTCACTCCGGATACCCACACATGAATATCCGTCTCTAGAGACTCAAGGGTTTGGGCAGCTGTTCCAAAAGGGCTCAAGAGGACTAACCGCAATCTTTGTTAGCCAGCCTTCATGGGGGCCGGCGAAAATCTCTCATTGCGGCTCTAACAGTTGGTATGTAGACTCCCAGTGCTCCTGTGCCTCGTCTTTGAACACGACGGTTCCGAGCGCTGCCGTGATGAACCCACGCCGTGTCATTCCAACCGTGGATGGCCACAAGATTCTGTTCAAGGGCAACAAAGAAGGAACCGACAAACTCTAGCCGGAGTGCTCAAGAAGTCGAAGGAGTCGCAATCGCTACTGCTTTGCGTGCAACCACATCGCCTGCAGCGGACCTCTGGGATTGGTGAACTTCAACCGAGTCTTCTGATTCCGGTTGTTTCCGATCACCAGGAATCGGCCGACCTTGGGGTCGTTGGCACAGCCGAATAGCGAATAGCGGCCACCGGTCTTGAGGACGAGTTCATCGTCATCGATGCTCCAGGTCCCTGAGTCCTTCTCTTTGCCGTTGCCCAACGAGCCAACTGACAAGAGAGTCCGTTCATAGCTTCCGTCCGAGTTGATATCGAAGTATGCGGCAGTCGCGATGGTTTCGCTTCGGACGAACGATCCCGTGGAGGTTACATAGTTCGCAAACTCAGCCCCTGACTCTTTCCAGTTGCCGGCAACTTCATCCGCCGAGAACAGCTTCGCCTTGGCGTCGGTGGTACCGGGGATTCGAGCTGAGTCCATGAATTTGGAGACCTCGGTCTCGATCTTGCCGTCGATTGCCCATTCCGCCCCGGTGTAAATGCCCATAATCGGTGTCACCCGCCCTCCGTGAATCAGCATGTAGAGGACGGCGGTGGTGATGCCACTCTTGTTGTTCGGCATGAACTCCCCATCCAGCGCGCAGGCCTGACCCGACTTCATTCTCATCAAGAGGGGCATCGGAGCGATGGTCACATCGTAGTTCGGCGTGATCAGGGACTTCCAATACGATGCGAACTGCTGCCGGATCGATCCAGATTGAGCTTCGGTAGGGAGAATCAGTAGGCTGACCCGCCAGTTGTCGTAGTCGCTGTGCTTCTCTTTCACCAACAGCGGAAATCCGTTTACTTTGGACGCAGTCCATCCGTCGGGGACGGTGTATTGAAGATCGACCTTGCCCGAACTCGCGAGGGGACTGGCCGTTGCTTTTGCTCCGCCGAGGGAGCGTAGCATCCCAGAGAAATCGTCCGCGTACTTGGTCATCGTCTCGACGCTATCCGCAAGTGCGATGATAACCCCACCCCGATCGTCCTTCTTTACCGCCGTCACCTGGATAACCAGCGAATGATCGCCCTTCTCGACCCCTCCGAGCACGAACTTGCAGATCCAATCGCCGCTCGAAGTGAATTGCTTTGGGTCCGTGGCGACCTTGTATTCCCCGATCTCGGCAACCATCTTCTTCCCAGCGTCCAATAGGTCATCGATGCTCAAGGACTTGGCGTCGGTGCCACTCGCCGTCACCACGAAAGTCTTGCCAGAAGCAACGTTCGGGGGAGTCAGAATCAGCGAGCCTTCCTGTTTCCGGCTCGTCCAGCCGCTCGGAGCGTTCAATGGCAGATCGGCTGCTAACGAGAGCTCAGCAGACGGTCCAGAAATAGGGACGAACGCGCAAATGGCCAGGATCAGGTTAGTCATCGCTCTCCTCGAGAATCCGGAAATGGGTTCACTCGCAGTATAGCGAGGAAATAAAGTTGCGCCAAGTGTAGTTAGACCATCCCATCTGGACCCACCTTCACATGACCAAGAGTAGCGCGCGAATTGATCGATATCCTACGAATATCCGTGGGTATCGCCGTATTTTTGCCGAAATTACTCTTGGATGAGCATTGTGGAAACGAAAGCTAAACGGCTTACCCGCCGAGTTGCGCTTGGCGCCCTTGCGCTTGCGTGGGTTGCCGCGGTTGGATTCGGCTGGAACCTGGCAATGAAATATGAAACGACTCCAGGTGAGCCGTCACGGCGAGTGGATCATCCAGCGACAAAGAGCTCAACTCCTTTTTCCTGCGTGATTGTGGCCCACCCGCTTTGCCCCTGCACCAAAGCCACGTTAAGAGCCATGCGAGAAGTGGTCGAGACCTATCCAGGAAAGTTCTCGTGCCACGTGGTCTTCGCCGGATCCGATGCCACTGCGCTCGGCGTGAATTGGGAACTGGCGAAAGCGATCCCTGGCGCGACCCTTGACTCCGTCAGCCCAGAAGCCGCCCGCAAACGATTTGACGCACATACATCAGGTCAAACATTCGCTTTCGATTCGACCGGGAAACTCTTGTTTTCCGGTGGAATCACGGGGAGTCGGGGACTCGACGATCCTAGGTTCGCCCTCAACATTTTTAGGGAGCTTTTGAAAGGAAAGACATTCTCACCGACTCCGGTCTACGGCTGCGCCCTCTGAGACAAAGAAATGGATATCACGAAACGAATCAACGAACTCCAGGCCGAGATGCAAACTGGGATCTACCGAACAACAGATCGGTTGTTCTTATGGCTCATGGTCGTTCAAGTCCTTGGCGGGATCATTGCGGCGACGATTCTCGGACCTCGGACTTACAGCGGCTCACAGAGCTTCATCCATCCCCACGTTGTTTTTGCAACGGTCTTGGGCCTCCTGATCGCCGCGCCTGTCATTGTCACTGTCTGCCTTTGGCCAGGCACCAAGGCGTCTCGATTCACAGTTGCCGTTTGCCAACCGTTAATGTCGGCCTTGCTTATCCACGTTTCCGGCGGCCGGATTGAAACGCATTTCCACGTATTCGGATCTCTGGCATTCTTGGCCTTTTACCGAGACTGGAAGATCCTGGTTCCGGCGACACTGGTCGTCGCCCTCGACCACATGATCCGTGGCGTCTACGCTCCTCAATCGGTATATGGACTCGTCGCCGGGGCGCAGTGGCGATTCCTGGAGCACGCCGGTTGGGTGATCTTCGAAGACGTTATTCTGGTTGCGTCGTGTGTCCGAGGGGTTCGAGAGATTCGTATGATCGCCGAACGGCGTGCTCAATTGGAGACCACGAATGCAAGGATTGAAGAGACGGTTATCGCGCGAACGAACGAGCTTAGACAGACCGAGCTTCGCAACTCCGCCGTCCTGGCTAACGCACTCGATGCCATCGTGTCGGTCGATCGAAACGGGAAGATCACGGAGTTCAATCCTTCTGCAGAGTCGGTTTTCGGGCTTTCGGTTGCCGACGCCTGTAACTTGAGTCTGTGGGACCTGTTCGCGGAGGGATCATCCAAGGATTTGATCGAATCTTGCTTTGGGGACGAATCGGCGACGGTCCGAGAAACCCTCGATGGCCATCTTGAGTTGCTTGGAAGGAAGTCGGGAGGCGAAGAGTTCCCGATCGAACTGGCCATGAGCTTTCTATCCATCAAAGGATCGACGGTCTGCACGGCGTTCATCCGAGATTCCAGCGAGCGAAAGAAACTTGAATCCAAGGTTGCACAATCCAATAAGCTACAGAGTCTCGGGAGTCTGGCGACAGGGGTCGCTCATGAGATCAACACTCCGAGCCAATACGTCGGCGACAATGTGCGATACATCAACGAGAACTTTGGTGTCCTCACCCATCTGATCGAAGACTACCGAGCACTTCTTGCCGAAGCGGAAGAAGGAAACGTCGACCCAGCTACGGTTGAAAAGATCCGGGGCCACGAAAACGAAGCCGACCTCGAGTTCTTGCTCGAAGAGATCCCTCAGGCGCTGACCCAGGCGATCGAAGGCGTTGACAGGGTCTCCAATATCGTTCACGCAATGAAGGAATTCGCCCATACGGGAATCGAGTCCATTACGATGGTCGAGCTTAATCGTGTGATCTCGAGCACGGTGATGGTTGCCCGAAACGAATGGAAATACGGCGCCAAGATCGAGCTTAACTTAATGGAGGATTTGCCGCCAATACAGGGGAATCCGGGCGAACTCGGGCAAGTGGTCCTAAATCTGGTGGTCAATGCTGCCCATGCAATTCGAGATCACTACCAAGACGGCACGATGGGGCTCATCAAGATCTCGACAAAGGCAGAAGGTGACGAGGTCGTCCTGGTTGTTAAAGACGATGGCAGCGGTATCCCGAAGGAGGTACAGGAACGGATGTTCGACCCCTTCTTCACCACCAAGGGCGTCGGAATCGGTACCGGTCAGGGCCTGGCGATCGTTCACTCCGTTGTGGTCGATCGGCACGGTGGCGAGATTGAAGTGAACTCGGCCGTTGGCGAGGGAACGGAGATTCTCATCAGATTGCCCATCAGCGGTTGCCGAGCCGCCAGCGAGAGCAAAGTAGCATGAAAAAGATCCTATTTGTCGATGACGAGATTCGCATTCTTGATGCGTTCAAACGGATGGTCCGCAGCAAGCGCGATGAGTGGGAGTGCCAATTCTCAACCCATGTCGATGAAGCATGGTCGCTCATTCAATCCTGGGAGCCAGACGCCGTCGTGTCCGACCTGAACATGCCGGGCAAGTCAGGAATCGATCTGGTGAGGATGCTACGTGCAGAAGAAAAGACACGCTTTCTCCCCTTCCTGATGCTCACGGGCAATTCGGATGTGCAACAGAGAGTTGCTTGCTTGGAGTCCGGCGCAAGCGATTTCCTGAACAAACCCTGTGACTTCATCGAACTCTTCACGCGTTTGAGCAACGCCATTGCCCTCAAGAGCTTTCAAGATCAAGTCTGGCGACAAAACGAGGTCCTCGAACAGAAGGTGCGGGAACGCACGCTCGAGCTCGAGCAATCGCGTCGAGAAGTGATCCTTCGTCTGGCTTTCGCGGCAGAAATGAGGGATGTGGACACGGGCTCCCATATTCTGAGGGTGTCCCACATGGCTCAGATCTTGGCCGATGAGCTTGGCTACGACCGGGAATTCCAAGAAAGCATCTTCCTAGCCAGCGCGATGCACGACGTCGGCAAGATCGGCATCTCCGACGCCATTCTTCGCAAACCCGGCTCGCTCACACCGGAAGAGCGGAGAGAGATGCAACGGCACTGTAAGCTTGGCGCAGGGCTGCTCGAATCCAATCTGACAGAGACCTTTGCGTTGTTCGAGGAGGCTCGACCCGCACAAAGCACTCACAGCCTGTTAGCCCTTTCGGCAAGCATCGCCCTAACCCACCACGAGCGCTGGGATGGGCAGGGTTACCCCACCGGGCTGGCCGGTGACGACATACCTGTGGAAGGATGCATCGTGGCGGTCGCCGACGTTTACGACGCTCTTCGCTCAGATCGGCCATACAAACTTTCCTTCCCTCCTGACGCCGCTCTGAAGATGATCGTCGATGGAAAGGGTTCCCATTTCAGTCCCGCAATTGTCGAGGCGTTGGAAAGAAGGCACGCCGACGTCGAGGACGTATTTCTACGTCACTGCGATCCTGAAGACAGAGGATTAGAACAAGCCGCCTAACAGCGGCTGGTCCCCCATCCGTCAGGCGGACTTGCTCTTTCTAAAAACGTCGATCGCCAACGGAATGGTGCTGACGGCGCCGACGAGCAAAAGTGCGGTTCCAATGGCCCTGCGCCTGCGATCGGAAAGTTTGTGAGCGAGGAGAAGCCCGATTCCCGCTCCGCCGATCCCACGAGTGGCGGCGATGATTCCGAGTTCGGGTATTGGCAAGGTTGCTTGTCTCATGCCCCTTAGACTTGGGGCTGACCATCGCAGGTTCTTCGCCGGCAATCCCCGGAAACTCAATATTTTTGCGGTTTGACGGATACAATGCGGGCGTGCCTAACCCCACGCCTCATCGATTGATGTGCTGTCTCGGCGCGATTGCACTCGCCACCTCGATCCAAGCCTTCGATACGAAATGGCACATGGATGCCACCCGCATTGGAATGACGCAGAACGGATTCTCGTCCGATGCCCGCCTCATGACCCAGTTTGGCAACTACATCACAGACTTCTTCTCGGCTGCTGACCTTCAGGAAGCCTACAAACACATGCCCGGCGGCGCTAAGCCAGGTTGGCCGACCGGACTGCATGGGATAAACATCGAAGATATGGCTCGAATGCACTTCGATGCGCTTACAACCGAAGCTCAAGTCGAGCATCAATGGGCAACCCTTGAAGCTAACACCGTCGCCGCGCTGAAGAAGTGGAATACCGATCCTAGCGTCAAGCCCGGATATCGAGGCGTTCTCGTCCTGACCATCCTCGGCGCGAGCCTGCACGCCGTCCAGGATTTCTACTCACACTCCAACTGGCTCAAAGTCGCGGGCGCCGGCGCCCCACTCTGGTTCGACGTGTCAGCTGCCGACCGAAAGAAGCTGGATGTCAAGACTGGCTGGTACCCGGATGGAAACACACCGGGAATGCTGTATCACAAGGACGAGAATAAGGATTCCTCTGGCCGCCCCCTCAATGCTGCCGCGTTTGAAGCCGCGTCGAGAGCGTCTGTGGACTGGGTGAAGCGTATCGTCGCTCAGGTACCAGAGATCCCCTGGGCTAAGGTCAAAGCATGGCAGCCGGAGCCGCTGAACGTGGCAGGACCCTGGCTACGGAACGCCGATGCAACCTTTGTCACCACTACCTCGACACTTGCCGGACACTGGGACGGACCGAACCCCGTCAAGAACGTCTTCGCCGTCGAAGCGGACCGCAACAAGCGCATGGCGGGTGAAGCGCTCGTGCTTTCGCTCAATACCTACGCCACAAACATCGCCATGAGCAGTGGCGACACGCCAACGCCGTTCTGGGTGGGATACACCATCTATCACATCGAGCGAGACCTCGCGAAGGGTCTCTATCTGCACAACAAGAAGCGATAGCCGGTAGCCGGTGGATGCGTTGTGACGCCGCCCATTCTTAGTTGAAAGACCTACAATCCCAACTGCTCGAAGAACTTCGGCAGATTCCGTGGTTGCAGATTCCGGTAGTCGCCCAAAGCGAACTCGCGGGATTTGGTCTTCGCATCTACCTTGTACTTCGCCTGCCATACCTTCATGTCAAATCGCGACTCACTCATCAAGAACGGCAGAGATAGGGACGACCGGTAGTCGTTGCTCAAAAACGAGACCTCGTGAGCCACCGCGTTCGACGGGAAGTTGTCTCTCACAAATGAATATCCCTTGGCCGAAACGTTCACCACATTATCTCGAAACACGGCCCGCTCCAGTCGCTGCTTCTCAAGCGGCACTTCCTCCATCCGAATGAACGTGGCAAACAGCCCGCCGTTCTCACGGTTTTCCGGATCTGGTTTCGTCATGACAGCGAGATTGTTGGAGATGGTGCAATCGTAAAGTCCGGTTCCCCACACAACGAAGCCGAAGCCGAACGGCTCGCCTTTCGCCTTCCGGCCATCGTCGATGCTCACCGACTTCCGAATTACGTTGTGATGCGTCCGTGGCGCATCGGGATAGTCGCAGTGCATATAGCCGGGACCGTCGTTATCGTACGAGAGGCAGTGCTCCACCACGCACTCCACTGTTCCGCCGTCCAGATCGTAACCGCCGCCGTCACCCTTGCCCCGGGTGCCGTTGGCGATGCAGTAGCGGAACGTCACGTTTTTCGAGCTCCAGGCCCACATCCCTAGGGCGCCTTCCGGGCCGCTGTTCCCTGTCGATCGGCAGTACTCGACGATCGCGCCATCAAATCCGGAGATGATGATGCCGTTACCGTCCAGGTTGTTCGAAACATCGCAATCGGTTACCACAAGACCGCGGTGGGCAAAACCCTTGCTCTTATGCGCTACGTCATCGCCTGATATGATCCCAGTTCCATAGTTCCCATGGACCTTCGCGTGGGAGATGCGCACGTCGTCGAACCCGTTAAGGCTATCTTTCTCCGCTGTAACCGAGATTCCCGCTTCGCCGAAGCCACTGACATCAACCCGGTCAATTCGGATATGTGGAGAGCGATGTTGGGCGGGAGCCACGAGCAGCAACCCCTCATGCCCCTTCCGCTTCGCTTTGGCACCGCCCTTTAGAACCAAGTCCCTTAGCTCTACGCCACCCGTTCGAACGGTGATTGCGGGAGTTTTGGTTGAGAGGATCGTCGCCGGTTTGCCTTGCGAGCGGATCACGACCGGATGCTCCGGACTTCCACCGTGGCTCACAACGAGGCTTCCTTTGAAAGTCTCCCCACCCTTGAGCACGATTTGATCTCCTGGCGACAAGACCTCTTTCGACGCGCGCTCCAACGATCGCCAAGCGGTTTGAAGAGAGAGTCCGTCCGATTGATCGTTACCTGATGGCGAGACGTGAAAGGAACGGGCGGTTGCCAGCATCAGGATCGCCGACATCATGGCTTCTCCAGCAGCGCCACGACCCCTTGTGCGTACCAGCGAGCCAGGAAATCATCGGGGTGCATGGGATCGGTCATCAGGTCGGGAGCACTCTTAAGCTTGTACAGCTCATCGGACACCGAGGTCATATCGAGGAATCCCACTCCCCTGCCGACTAGCTTCGACAGCTCGCTCGCATAGCCCGCAAGGTTTCCGACGTAGGTCTTGTCGGCGGTGTAGATCGGGTCGAACTTGATCGGAGCGATCAAGATGAACTCACAGTTCGGCCGATCGGCTCGGATAGCATCCAACGTTGCCTCAATGTTCTTTCGGAATAGCTCGGGCGTTAGAGACCAAAAGTCGTTCATTCCGAAAGCGATGAGGACCAGATCCGGTTTCAGCGAAGCTACGATCTCCTTCGCGTTGTCCCGAGCCCATTGCGAGTTCATCCCGCCCAGCGCCGCGTTGTACAGCTTGATCTTTGAGCTTCCGTAGACCTTCGAAAGCTGGCGAACTGCCAATGAGGGCCAGGGTGGCAGATAAGGCGGCACGTTTCGGAATCCGGAGACGTTAATCCCCAGCGTAATGCTGTCTCCGTAAGCAACCACGGTCAGTGGCTTCTTGGACTCCAGTTTCTGGACCGTTTGGGTTAGATGATCGCCTTGATAGTTCGGCACATGACCTTTCCAAAGATCTTCGTGCTCGTATGAAACATACACGTGGCGACCCTGAAGCTCCGTCCAAGGATATTCGCCCGTTTTAAAGTCGGACTGCTTCATCGTGGAGATGGCAGACCCCGGAATTGCTCTCAGTGCACGATCCTCCAGGATGAAATCCTTTCCTTCCACGAACGCCTTCTTGAGCGTTGTGTCGCGGACTGAGAGCAGTCTCGTAGGTCGAAACATGAGCTTGCCCGATGCGCCACCAACAGATCGTTCCAGCAGCAACACCGACTCCTCGAAGACTCTCTTGCCTGTCCAAATCGGAGTCATCGCCGCATCAAGGTCTACTTCGGGCTCATGCTCGACACGATCTCGGTCGTCATCCTGAAGGAGCACATCGTCGGCGATCAGATCTCCCTTTCCGGCCGTCTTCTCGACGCTCACAACGATGTGATGGGTGAAGGCTTGAGTCTTCAGATAGATCGCTGGATAGCCGGTGGGATCGAAGCCCGCTTCGTTATCCGTCAGCAGATGATTCTTGGAATCAAAGCATTGCAATCGGATCCGACCCTTGACGTCCGGCGCGCTTGCCTTGAGGGTGACGCCGAAGTAGAGGATCCTAAGTCCAGGAACGTCGTACCTTTGGCTGGCAACTCCGTTTCCGGGACCGATAGAGAGTGCGTTGTCGACCACTTTTGCTGGCCCAACCACCTTCCATCCGGCCAGCCCTTCCTCGAATTTCGGATTCTTCAACACTGAAGGCTTCGCTTGGGTGAACAGTAGGGTGCAAATGAGAAGAGTGCTCATCTACCTTGCAACCGCAAATACATCGGCAGTTTCAACGACGCAATCATAGGGCGCCAACGAGATCACCTTGCCTCGGTGCGCAAAAGACCGGAGTTCATTGTTGAAATTCATTAAGAAGGTCCGTCCGCCTCGCTTGACCGCCATTACACCGTCTGGCGTCTCACTATCGATCGACTTTTCAAGGCCGAGTTTGCTCGCCATCTCTTTGTAGAAGTCGTATAGGAACCTCTGATCGGTTCTCGCCGCGATGTACCACGCCTCGCCCTTTCCAATTCGATTCCTTGTGAGAAACGGCTTGCCGTGATAGAACTCTCCCGCATACTCGCCGAGACTTTCGGCGCCGCGCAAGGAGATGAGGTCGCAGAAGGTGCCCGACTTGTATGTCTTCTCACCCTGCCCAAGATCGACCGAAACGTTGACACTCTCCTCAGGATAGAGCGCGTCGATCTCTTCGGTGAAAATACCGAGCAGCTCCTCGAGCGGCCAATGCTTGTCGCGCTGGAACGCCAGGTCGCTCTCGTTCACGATCCCGGTCAAGTAGGTGGTGACCAACGTGCCGCCAGCTTTTACGAACTCGGTAAGTCGCTCCGCCACCCCTGGTTTCAGCATGTATAGCATCGGAGCAACGACTACGCGGTAGCCATCCAACGGCTGAACAGAGTCGAGGACGGCGCAGGCAATGCTCTGCTCCCAGAAGCCGCGGTAATGCGCGAGCACCGTTCCGAAATACTGCTTGTCACCAAGCACTGGCCCCTTGGAATCTCCAAGCGCCCAAGCGTTCTCCCAATCGTAAATGACCGCGACCTCAGGACTCTGGCACTGGCCAACAAGGTCGGTCAGGTCATGGAGATCCCGCCCCACCTCGGCCACATCCTCAAAAACGCGGGTGCCCGGTCCGCCGGCATGAGATACGACCGCACCATGGAACTTCTCGCTCGATCCTCGCGACTGTCGCCATTGGAAGTACATCACGCCTTCACTACCGTGCGCGATCGCTTGCATGGACTCCAGCCTATGCATCCCTGGTCGCTTGACCCGCATACGCGAGTACCAGTTGCTGGCGCCGGGCGTTGACTCGATCAGTAGGAACGGTTTGTCCAGGAAGCTTCGATTGAGGTCGTGTGTGAATGCCGTCTTGACCCAGTCGTCGATCGCGATTGGACGCTGAGCAAAGGCGGGGTAACTATCCCACGAAAAGACATCGACATGATCTTTCCATTTCCAACTGTCCAGCGGATCGTACGTTCCCATCATGTTTGTCGTGATCGGAATGTCAGGTGTGATTCGACGTAGCGGCTCCGACTCGTTTAAGTAGAAATCGAGTATCTGCTGAGAGGAAAAACGCTTCCAATCCAATGTGAGTCCATGGATCGCCTCTTCGGAGTACGGCTCTCCGGGAATCTCTATCTGATCCCAATCGGTATAGGTGTGACCCCAAAAGGTTGTCCAATAGGCGTCATTGAGCTCGCTCAGCTGGCCGCTGTATCGATTTCGAAGCCATTCGATAAACGCTATTCGAGACTCTTCGCTATAGTCTCTTCCTCCGTATTCGTTCGACACATGCCATAAGGCCAGCGCAGGGTGCTTGCCATAGCGCAAAGCAAGCCTCTCTGCCATTTCCGCGGCCTTCTCCCGATAGAGGATGCTGGCCCAGTTGAAGTTCACGCGGTTTCCATGGAGCCTTCGAACCCGATCTGGGCCAACCCGGAGGATCTCGGGATACTTCTTCGCCATCCAAGCAGGCGGAGCGGCGCTCGGGGTGGCCAGAACGACATGGATCTGGTTGCGATGCAGCAAATCGATCGCTTCATCCAGCCAATCGAACGTAAAGACGCCCTCTTCCGGCTCCAAAGAGACCCACGAGAACACACCAAGAGTGGCCGTGTTTACGCCGGCTAGGCGCATGTACTCCATGTCCTCGTCCCAGGTCGCACGCGGCCACTGCTCTGGGTTGTAGTCCCCGCCGTGCCAAAGGGTCGGGAAGTTTGGATTAATCGGGGGGTTCTTTCTGGTCATTGACTGATGTTCCATTCCCAGCTATCGGTGTAGGCCCGGTGGCGGGTCGAAAGGGTGGCATCGATATCCGCAGCTCTCGACTTCACTGGAAAACGAAAGATCACGGTGTTCCGTACACCGAGGCTGCGAAACAAGGCGGTGGAGGACTCTAAGTCCAAGGCGTGCTTGATACCGTCCGTCGTGACCGTCAGGCGAGCGTGATCTTGTTTCGGGATCTTCCCATCGATATAGAACGCTTCCGCGAAACGATCCTCATACCAATAAAGTGCCAGGTAGAGGATATGGCCGATCTGGACGGCATAGAGGTCGCTGCGCTTGGCCGTGCCTATCGAACCGATCAGGGCTTCGCTTCGCGGCCAGGAGGCGAGCGACTTGACGTTTCTCTCGTCCATTGTCGGGTGCGATCTTATCGATGCCCGGTCAAGTGAATGTGATTCGTGAAGTTTGATGGGGTCTAGTGAAGTGCTCGATCCTGTCAGCTCTTCATACGGCCTGTTATCGATGTCGACGAGGCCCATGTTGTAGTTCTCTCCATCGGGTCGGCCGAACTTCGGCTCGTCCGAGTACTGGAACCAGTGCGCCCCGACGACATAGGGCATCCCGAGCAGATACTTCGTCTGATCCTCAAAGATCCGAGCCCGATCCTTCTGCGTCTTCACAGTTGGAAAGCCCGAACTATCGTTCTTATTCCCGCTTCGATTCTCCATCGCGCAGGCGTAGTACTCGGTGATCATCACCGGCTTCTTTGTTAGCTTATGAAGAAGTGGAAGATAGAAGCGGGCGAACGAGCCATCGTTCCAATCTGCGTTGAGGTTTGTGGAGGAGACGTCCACGTATTTGCCTGACGCGGCCGCAACTTCGGGATAGAAGTTTGAGATGTAGCGATCGCCCAGAAACAGCGCTTGAGGGTCATACTTCTTGATAATGCGATTGCAGAGATTGTAATAGCGGTCGGCAAGGATGGAAATCCATGCCTGAACCGAGACAATCCCCTTGCCTCCCGGTCTCAGATAGAGTTGCCCGCCCTTTCTAAGTGAAGCGAAGCTGCTCGCCCCTTTCGGCACGAAATCTTGAAGGACGGCCTTCCACTGATTGCGGTATCGCGATTGGAAGAGGTCGACCATCTTGCCTCGCGACACTTTGCCTTTCCAACCCCACTCGAACATCGCCCCGTACCACCAGCCCATCTCGTTGTCTGAGAAGTAACCGATGACGCGGCCATCGCCCTTGAGCGGCAGGATCTGATCTTTGGCGATCTTGTCCATCTGCGCTACAACCACTGGGTCCCACATGTCTCGCCAGGGAGCGCCGGCTGTCGAGCCCATGTGAAGGATCGGGGTGATGTGGATGTTCGGCGCCTTTGCCTTGCGTAACTCTTTAAGATCGCTCCATGCGCCGATGGTGTTGAATCCCCATCGCTGCATCCGATCGACCGTATCCTGTGCCCAGGCCCTGCCATTCTCGTAGTACCGAAACGCAGCGTATTCCGGCTTATCGGGGTTATAGTCGGCGAAGGTTTGGCCGGGAGTGACACAGCAGACACCCATGGAGACGAATCGCTTACCTTTCGGATCCACCAACCACGATTGTCCGCTCGATTCGGTAACCGAGTATCGCGGAGCCAGGCAAAGCGCAGCAAAGAGAATAACGCTCATCGGATCAGCTTCACCGCCGAGTTCCAGCTGATCGTCTCGCCGCGGCTATGGGTCGCCAAGTCTGCCTTAACCTCCACGCGATCTCCGTCCACCAAAGTCTTTGAAACCGGGATCTTCAGGATGAGCGTGTACTTCAATGCCGGTACCTCGCTGACTTCCACGGCACGGTCCGAGCAGCTAGGCTTCCGCTTGTTGCCGCCGAATCGGACTGTAACTGGTCTGGCGAGTCCGGGCAAGTTGACTACCAACTTGGAGCGTTCTCCCTCCGGAACCTTGTTGCCCTCGTAAAGGCTCTCATCCATGTAGTCCATGGCCATCACGCCGACGTACACATGCTTGGAATCCCACGAAAGATAGAGATCGCCTACCGGCGACGAAGAGGCTGCCGGGACGAAGCTTCGTTCTCTGTCCCACGTTTTCAGGTCCTTCATCACCCCGGTAGAAGCAGGAGCCGCGATGAGACTTGCACTCTGCTTCTGAGCGGACCTCCTGCGCAGTTCGGCAAAGTCGATATCTGCAGCCGCCCGAGTTAGTTCTTCGTAAGGGCGGCCGTTTGTATCCACCAGTCCCATGTTGTAGTTTTCGCCATCGCCCCGTCCCTTCTCCGGCTCATCGAAGAACTGGAACCAGTGCGCACCGACGACATATGGACGAAGCGCCAGCGACTCGACGTACGTCTTGAACGCCGCCGCCCGCTCCGCTTGGGTCTGCACAATCGGGAAGCCGCCACTACTGTTCTTATTGCCGCTCCGGTTCTCCATCGCGCACATATAGAACTCGGTGACGATCACCGGCTTGCCGGTCGCCTGATGAAGAGTATCGAGGAAGTAGTGGCTGGTCTTTCCATCGTTCCACTCCGAGCCGTAGTTGGTCGAAGCCACGTCGACGAAATCCTTGGATGCTTTGACGATCGGCAACGTGTAGTACTGGCAGTATCGATCGCCAAGGATGAGGTGGTTCTTGTCGTACCTGCGGATGCTGTCCCGCATCAGCCTGTAATAGCGAACGCCCAGGTCGTAGAGCCAGGCGTTGCAGAACTGCATGCCGTCACCACCTTCCCGGAGCTTCATCTTGCCGGCTACGGCCAAGGCATCGAAGCTACGGGAGGGCGTGATCCAATCTTTCTGCAGGGCTTTGAAATCGTTCTTGTAGTAGCCCCTCATCAGCTCCATCATCCGTTTCTTGCCCGGGGAGGAAGGGGGCATGGCGAGGTAGGTGGTGAAAAGGGTGTCGTCCCACCAGCCAAGCTCGTTATCGGCAAAGTAGCCGACCAGCAATGGGTCCTTGCCGACCTTCGCGATCTGATCCCGAGCGGCGCCATCCACGGCCTTCTCCATTTGCGGAGCGAAGAGATCGTGCCACGGCGCTTTATCGTAGGCACCGAGATGCAGGACCACGAAATAGGGAATCCGATTCTTACCGCCGTACTTGTTGAACAGCTCGTAGTCAGACCAGCCAGCCAGCGAATTGAACTGCCATGATTTCAGCTTGGTGAGGGTGTCCTCAACCCACGCCTTCCCACTGGGAAAGAGCCGGTGAGCGGCGTAAGAGTGATTCGACGGATCAAAGTCGGCCCAAGGCGACCCAGGATCCGTGCAGCAAACACCGAACGACCACAGTGGCGCTCCCGAAGGAGCTGTGAAGCTCGAGGGTGTTCCCGATTGAAGTGAGAACACCCTATGATCCGCTTGCATGCCAGAGCGAGCGACCAGGGTCGCAAGGAGGATTCCTGTCACGGTTTCTCTCTGCTAGCGGCCCGGTACCTGTCCTGGGGTCCCCTTCGCCGGCGGACCGAGCAGCATCTTGGCCTTAGCCTCGCTGCCCTGACCCAGTTCATTGATCATGTAGTCTTTGTCGGCTTGAGACATCTTGTTCCAATCGCCGCCGGAGCTTTGCTGGATTTGGGAAAGTCGATCCGACTGTTTCTGTGTCTCCGCCGAGGGCCCCGGGTCCTTTTCGCCGCATCCCACGGCGAAAAGGGCCATCCCGCCCAGAAGGGCGGCGAGGGCGAGAACTGTTGCTTTTGAATTGATCATGGCGACTAAGGTGCGTTGATCAGCCATCGCTTGGCGTTATCGACCTGTTCCGGCCGGAGTAGCTTGGCGCTTGTATCCGACATCGTGAAATTGGCACCACCGGCGAACTTCCTCCATGATGGATACATTGCTTTCCAGAACGGGTTTGGAGAGGTTGGCGTGGCTAACCGGATTCCGGTTGTAAGCCAGTCACCATACATGCCCGGGAAGACGAAGCAATAGTCGACCTCGTTGTTCAAGTACTGCCCGCAACCATATGCCTTGTCGTAGTACTCGACGAAGCCGTTAGCAAGCATGATCACATCGGATGGCGAGCCAACTGAGGTGGACGAGGTTGGGCCCGAAGTGGAGTCCGTGAAGTCCGAGGGAATGGTGAAGATCCCTTGCGGATTGTTGACGCCCCACATCGGTCCATAGGAAGTAAAAGTCGAGACCGCGTTGGGCCAATAGGACAAGGCTCTTGGCTGCCGGGTCGCCGGAAGACCGTAGAAGGCCGCGTTGTTCGTTGTGCTAAATGAATCGACCGGCGACTTCAGGATGTCAACGTTCTTTGTATAGGGACCAATAACCAACTGGCTGGACCAGTCATACGTTGACGATGGCCAGTTGGAAAAATCACCTTGTACCAATCGTGGATACATGTCGTCGAAATCGGCCAGGTAGATCGCGGTCGCGGTACCAATTTGCTTAACGTTAGAGAGGTCGGAAGCCTTCTTGGCAGCTAGCTTCGCCTGCGCAAAGACCGGGAAAAGAATAGCCGCCAAGATCGCGATGATCGCGATGACGACTAAGAGTTCAATAAGCGTAAACGCTCTTTTTGTTTTGTTCATTTGAATCACTCTTCAATGAGGTTCGGCCGCCCCCCACGACGGCGTGGAGGGTGCAGCGAGAGCGCCGCAAGAATGACGGATAGTAAGAGAAACAGGAAGGACCGGGTTTGGGTCCTGAGGTTGAATCCCCTCTAACTGGTCGATAAGCAAATTAGCCGCACAGTGGCCCATTTCGGAAATCGGCATACGCACCGTAGTCAAAGGGGGTTGAGTCATCGCGGCGAACCAGGTGTCGTCGTAACCGATGACGGACAGGTCGGACGGAATGGAAAGACCGTGCTCCTTCGCAACTCGCATCGCACCCTCCGCGCACTGATCGTTCGCGGTAAAGATGGCGGTTGGGTAGTTCTTCGTCGGTCGGTCGAGCAACTGCTTCATCGACCTCGCCCCATTGCGCCATCCGAAGCCCGATGGCACCAAACTGGGCTCGATCCCTGCCGCCCGATAGACCGACGAAAATCCTTCTCGGCGAGGAACGGAGGTCGTGACCTCGTCGTTGCCGTGCAGGATTGCCACGCTTCGATGCCCCATCGAGTAGAGATGCTCGGCGGCCATCACACCGCCGGCATAGTCGTCTGAGTTCACGCAACAAGAGCCTTCATGAGGTTGGCGAAGGATAGAGACATAAGGTATTCGGCGTTTCTCGCACTTAAGGAAAATGGCGCCATCATCGGGCGGCATTACCAGGAGAACGCCTTCCACTCGAGAATCGATCAACATCGCGATCTGGTCGTAGCTCTTGCCGGATGTGGCCGTGAAGAGCATCAGGTTGTACTGCCGGTGGACGACCTCCTGCATGATCCCGGACATTACTTCGCTACAAAACGGGTTTTGATCCACGAAGGCATCGGCATACGGCAAGACGAGGCCGATGACCTTGGTCTTTCCGGTGGCAAGACTCTTTGCGATTTGACTTGGCGTATAACCGAGCTGTGCCGCCGCGGCATAGATCCGCTCACGCGTCTCTTTGCTGACCCGGATCGTGGTATTCGTACTGCCGCTAAGCGTTGCGCTGACAGCGGTCGCCGAAGTACCTGCAAGCTTCGCTACGTCTCGAATTGTTACGGCCATGAACACTCTCCGATGATAAAGCGGTTCATCAAGTATGTCATCTTAGCAGAGGTTTCGATGAAATGCCAACGCTGATCTTAAACCCAAACAGTCTGGTTGGCGTTCTTGAAACCGAGCAAGAAGTGATGAACCGATGTATCATCGGTTGAAGTCCCAAAGTCGAGGCTCATGCGAAGAACCTTTCTCGCAATATTCGCTTTTCTGATCGCAATGACCGCGGTACGAGCCATCTTGGTTCGATCAAGCGAAGCGCAAGGCCTCGTATGGGTCACCGACGACAATCCCCTTCGCCGTGGCCAAATGGACGGCTTCACCAAAACCACCGGCAAGCCGATCCGGATCGATCCCAATAACGGCACCGTCGAGAAGGTCATCGTTCAGAGCCTTGGGGGCGTCGGGCCTGACGTCTTCGACTGCTTTGACGCCTCCCAACTCTCCGCGTACGTCCGCGCCGGCGTGGCGATGGATCTCACGGACATCCTCAAGCAACGAGGTATCGATGTCGAGTCAGACGTGTTCAAGGGCTGCCTTGGACAAGCGATGTACCTGAACCGGATCTACGGAGTTCCGACCAACATCGCTGCGGACGGAGTGTGGCTCCATCGAGAGCTGGTGCCTCCCCACCTCATCGCCACGAAACCGAAGACGTGGGAAGACATGGCAAAGCTCGCGCAAAAACTCACCAAGCGCGATGCCAAGGGCCGGGTGACTCAGTACGGTCTCCTCTTCGAATGGTGGAATTGGAAGCAGTTCGTTACGACTTGCGGCGGGCAAGTCTTCGACAAGACCGGCGAGCGGTGTGTGATCGACAGCCCGGAGGCGATCCGCGGTATCCAGGTGATGTACGACTTGGTTTACAAGTACAAGGTCTCGCCGAGCCCCGCTGAGGAGGCTTCGATGACGACCCAAGGCGGTTGGGGGTCCGGAGCCATCTCCTACTTCGGCGCGAAACGGGGCGCGATGGCGATCGGCGGAAGATGGTGGCTAGCTTCGTTGAAGCAGTATCCAGGACTGAACCTGGACGTTATGGAATCTCCGTCGGAAAACGGCGGCGTCCCGCGAGCCTACGGAAGGGCAACACTCGTTAACAGGGACTCGCCGAAGTTCGAAGAAGCGATGCAGTTTTTGGATTATCTGGCCAGTCGCAAGTACAACAAGATCGTGGACGACCAGTCGGATGCCACTCCGGCATTCCGAGCCTTCGCGAACCACGACGGCACGAACGCCACCTGGACAAGCATCGCCGCAAAAGCAATTCCCGACCAATCCTCGCCCTACATCGATGGCAGCAAAGTAGAGCGAATCATCACGCTTCAACTGGACCTCGTTAAGGCAGAAGCTAAGACCCCCGCGGAGGCGATGAAGGCGGCCGCTGCCGAGATCAATCGGATCATCCTCGAAGCTCGGAGGCATATGTGAGACGAGGGCAAAAGCACGGCCGTTGGGCGTTGCTGTTTCTTGGTCCAAGTATCGTTGGTCTGGTCGCATTCACCCTCGGCCCAATCCTCTATTCCTTGGGAGCGGCGGCCACGAACTTGAGCCTTCAAAAGGCGAGTCAAACCGCCTTCACCGGATTCGAAAACTTCTCCAAGCTGACTCAAGACGAGGAGTTTCTATACACGGTGGTCAACACTCTGTACTTCCTGGTCGGCGCCCCATTCGCCGTAGCTGGTTCGCTGGTAGTCGCGATCTTCCTCAATCGAAAGTGGCGAGGAATGACTGCCTTCAGGGCCCTCCTTTATCTACCCAGCTTCACCAGTGGCGTCGCGATCATGATCCTATGGAAGACGCTCTACAACCCCGAATTCGGCCCGATTAACGAGCTCCTTCGGAACCTCTTCGGAGTCGAGGGGCCGAAATGGTTGTTGGCGACCCAGAACCTTGCTGGGATCAACGTTGAGCACGTAGGATTCGCGGCCAGCCAGGTCGGCATCGGCGCTCGAGAGGCGCTCATCCTCATGGGGATGTGGGCAGCGGTCGGTGGCGGCAACATGCTGCTCTACCTGGCAGCGCTTCACAACGTGCCCGAGGAGCTGATCGAGGCCGCGCAGCTAGACGGAGCGGGCAAGATATCGATCTTCAAGTCGGTAATGTGGCCACACCTCGCGCCAACCAACTTCTTTATCCTCGTCATGACCCTGATCGGCGGACTACAAGGCGGATTCGAGCAGGCGAAGGTCATGACCCAGGGCGGACCGGCCGGTACCACTACGACCATCTCCTACTACATCTATCGAAAGGCCTTTGAGGAGTTCGAGATCGGCTACGCATCCGCGATCGCCTGGACCCTATTCATCGTGGTCTTCGCGGCGACGCTCACGGTCTGGCGGTTTGGCAATCGCGAGGAGACATTCGCATGATCAAACGCTCCGACCGCTTCCTTGCGATCTTCATCTATATCGGTCTGACCTTTCCAGCACAGTGGGATCCGAAGCTTGGAATTCACGTGACTTGAAGTCGCGGC
>JADMIO011306030.1_pt1 | contig 45682 bp, 43 predicted proteins | sample 8958161 | NCBI WGS metagenome assembly JADMIO01 (sample SAMN16585339, study PRJNA669376) | soil metagenome | isolation source: Crop rotation soil | place: USA: Cullars Rotation, Alabama | collected 2011
CCCGCCGCCGTACCGGGCCCACCAGATCGCCGCCGTCCCGCTCGGCCAGCCAGCGGTCGAGCGCGCCGCGGTCCCCCAGCAGGGTGGCGAGGGGGAGCCCGAGCTCCTCCAGCCGTTGGATCTGCTTGGTCTCCAGCACCAGGGTCTGCGGGCGCAGGGCCACCACCGTGGGCTCGACCTCCAGCACCGCGTGGGTGACCGCGGCCTGGGCCATGTAGGCGAGCTCGCCCGGACCCACCACCTGGATGGTGGTGCCGAGCACGGCGTCCTGGATCGCCGGCCGGGCCAGCACGCCGGGGGAGACCACGCCGGGGTTCTCCTCGATCGCCTCCAGGAGCTCCGCTATTGTGCCGGCGCCGTCCTCGCGGCCGCGGAGGGCGAAGCCGTCCTCGCCCCGCCACTCGATCCGCCGCCGGCCGCCGTGGCGGAAGAGGAAGAGCGGGCTCGCCCCCCGCTGCGGATGGACCTGGAGGGGGTAGCCCTTCGCCGCGATCGCCGCGTCGCGCCGGGCCTGCTCCTCCTCCAACCGGTCCCGCCGCTCCACCAGGCGCCGCAGCCAGGGGCGCTCCGCCGTCTTGAGAGCGGGGAGCATGGCGTCGAGCAGGAGGGGACATCGGTCCCCGAGCATGTGGGTCGCCAGCCGGCAGAAGGCCTCGCCGAAGCGGGCGTCCGGCCGGTACCACTGGGCCAGGGTGCGCAGCCAATCGGCGTAGCGCTCGCCAGGGACGGCCTCGGCGATCCCCCGCAGGACCTCCTCGACGGCCGGCCCGAACGTGCGCATGCCCACCGGCACCAGCGGCTCGGGGTCGGGCCCGAGGTCGAAGCTCCTGGAACCGTCCGATCCCAGCACCGTGGTCGAGGAGACCTCGGCCCAGTCGTGGTCCTCGGTCGCCACCCAGAACACGGCGACCGCCGGCTCGCCGGCCTCTTCCAGCGCCGCGGCCCAGCGGGAGACGGCCACCATCTTGGCGAGAGTGAAGAGCGGGCCGCCGAGGAGCCCGGGCTGCTGCCCCGAGACCACCACGCGGACGGCGGGGTCCGCCAGACGGGCGGCGAGCCGGTCGGCGCCCGGGTGGCCGTAGCCGCGGTTGGCCACGGCCAGCGCCTCAGCCAATTCTCTCCGGTTCCCAGAGGTCTTTGGCTGCGGCGGCAAGGAGGAGGGCAGGCCTCCCTCCCCCAGGAAACGCAAAGGCTCCAGGAGATCGAGATCGCGGCCGGTGAGCCAGGCCGAGGGGAGCGGCCCGAGGAAGTGGGCCGCGACGAAGTCGACGTCGAGCAGGGCCTGGGACTCAGGCCGGCTCAGGATCGATGAGGATGAGACGTTCGCTGTCACGCGCGTAAGGTCTCCCTGAAAGTTGCCGAAGAGAGTGTCGAGGATCATATCGAACCCTCACCCCAGGCTCGGGAGGAGGGGCCATGAGGCCTACAATCTCCCCCCATGGCGCCCCCATTCCCAACTCCCACCTCCGCCCTCACCATCCCCGGCTTCACCCTCGGCCACGGCACGGACCGCGAGGCCCTCACCGGCGCCACCGTGATCCTCTGTCCCGAAGGGGCGCTGGCGGCGGCGGAGGTGCGAGGGTCGGCCACCGGCACGCGGCAGTTCGACTCCCTGGTCTCGGCTCAGCACGTATCGAGCAAGGCCCATGCGGTGGTGCTCGCGGGCGGGAGCGGCGCCGGGCTTTCGGCCGCCGATCCGGTGGTCGAGTGGCTCGCCCGCCATGGATACGGATTCCAGACCGGGATTGTTCCCGTGCCGATCGTCCCCACGGCGATCCTCTTCGACCTCTCGATGGGCAAGCCGGTCGCGCCTTCCCGGGAGGTGGTCGAGGCGGCGATCCTGGCCGCGGCGCAGGGGCTGGTCGAGATGGGGAGCGTGGGCGCGGGCACCGGGGCCACGGTGGGCAAGGCGAACCAGGGCCCGATCAACGGGGTGAAAGGGGGCTTCGGCTTCGCCAGCCTCACCGTGCCCGAGGGGCCCACGGTGGCCGCCGCCGTGGCGGTGAACGCCTTCGGCGACGTCCGCCGGCTCGACGGCACCCTCCTCGCCGGCTGCCGCACCGCGCCGGATTCGAAAGAGCTCGCCCACGCCGAGAGAATCCTGGCCAATCTGCCTCCCGACGTCGCCAGCCCGTGGGACGGCAACACCACCCTGGCCGTGGTGATGACCGACGCCATCCTCACCAAGGCCAACGCCCTCAAGGTCTGTAACATGGCCTTCGGCGGCTTCTACCGCGCGCTCTCCCCCGCCCTCTCCCTCTACGACGGCGACCTCGTGGTGGTCCTCTCGTCGGGTGAGCGCAAGGCCCACGTCAATCAGATCGGGGTGCTCGCGGAGCGGGCGGTGGCCGAGGCGATCCTGGCCGGAGTGGCGGCGGCGGACGGGTTCGGGATCTTGCCGGCGGCGCGGGATTTGATCAGGAGAGAGCCATGAGGATGACTGGGAGATTGTTGGCCTGCGGGGTCCTGCTCGCGCTCGCCTCGACGGCCGGGGCTGAGGAGGTCCACTTCGAGAAGGGGAAGAGCTCCGCGGTCCTGCGGGGGACGATCCACCTCAGGGGAGGGTGGGACACGGACGCCCCCACCTACGAGCTCCGGGCCGCCGAGGGGCAGACGCTGACCGTCCGCTTCAAGGGGGACCCCGGCGCCTCCTACAGTGTCTTCTGCCCGGCGGACGCGGGGACGGAGGCCGGCGCCGCCGAGTGGTCCTACGTGCTGCCCGAGTCGGGCCTCTTCTCCATCCACCTCCATGGCAAGGGGGAGAGGGGGGCCGAGAAGGCTCTCGCCTACGAGCTCGAGGTGGCGGTCACGGGCAAGCCCCACAAGATGACGGTCCCCGGCGTCACCGGCACCTACGACCGCGGCGGCGACGGCACCCTGGAGGTGATCGAGACGTCCGGCGGCAAGCTGCGCTTCCATTGGGACGGCACCTGGAACCCGCCCGGCGCCTCGCCCGACGAGGGGAGGGCGCACGTCGGCACCCTCGGCGGCACCGCCACGATCCGCAACGGGACGGCGGTCTACGACCAGGACGGCTGCCGGCTGACCCTGACCTTCGGGAAGGACGGCGTGGCAATCGAGCAAAAAGAGAAGGATTTCGGAAGCTGCGCCTTCGGGATGAACGTCACCGCCCGGGGCGAGTACGCCAGGACCAGCCGGTGCGCCGGGCCGGGGCGATGGAAGGATGTGGATTAGGGGACGGCCTCCCTACCGCCGCCGTTCCCGGAACCCACCCCGCGACCGGTCCCGGGGGCCACCCCGAGGCTCCCGCGGCGGCCTGCGGTCCCGCTCCTCCCGCCCCCGCTCCCGCGGCTTCCCCCCGCCCTCCGGCGTCGCCACCCGGATCTGCACCGGTCGGCCGCGAATGGTGGCGTTGGCCATCCGCTCCAGCACCTGGTCCCGGTACTGCGCCGGGATCTCCACAAAGGTGAAGCGGTCGTAGATGTCGATCGAGCCGATCGCCTTGCCGGGCACTCCGGCCTCGTTGGCGATGGCGCCCACGATGTCCCCGGGCCGCACGCCGGCCCAACTGCCGGCGGCGATGAACAGGCGCACCATGCCGTCCTCGGCTTGGGGGACGCTGGCTGCCGCGGGCTCCACCTCGACCTCCAGCGGCTTGTCGCCGCGGGCGAGGCGGGCGGCACCGGCCGCGATCTCGGCGAGGTCCAGCCCCTCCCCGACCAGCTCCTCGACCAGCGAGAGATAGAGGTCGAGGTCCCCCTCGGCCACGGAGCGCCGGATGCTGTCCTTGAACAGGGCGATCCGCCGCGCCGCCACGTCGGCCTGGGTGGGCAGCTTCATCGGCATGATCCGCTGGCCCGTGAAGCGCTCGATCTCCTGCATCATCCGCCGCTCGCGCGGGGAGACGAAGAGCACGGCCACCCCGGAGCGGCCGGCCCGGCCGGTGCGGCCGATGCGGTGTACGTAGGCCTCGACGTCGTTGGGGATGTCGTAGTTGATCACATGGCTGATCCGCTCGACGTCCAACCCTCGGGCGGCGACGTCGGTCGCCACCACGATCTCCACCTGCCCGCCGCGCAGGCGGCGGATCACGCTCTCGCGCTGCGCCTGGTTCATGTCGCCGTGCATGGCCTCGGCGGCGTAGCCGCGCCCCTCCAGACGCTCGGTGAGCTCGGCGGCGCCGGTCTTGGTGCGGGTGAAGATCAGCACCGCGTCGGCCGGCTCGGTCTCCAGGATGCGGGCCAGGGCATCCAGCTTCTGCTGGGGCGTGACGATCAGATAGCGCTGCTCGATGGTGGGGACGGTGAGCGTCTTGTGCTCGATCTCGATCGTGACCGGATCTTTCAGATGGCGGTCGGCGATGCGCCGGATCTCGCGAGGGAGGGTGGCCGAGAAGAGGGCCGTCTGCCGCCCCTCGGGCGCCTGGGAGAGGATCCACTCCACGTCCTCGATGAAGCCCATGCGGAGCATCTCGTCCGCCTCGTCGAGCACCACCAGGCGGAGGGCGTCGAGTTGGAGCGAGCCCCGCCGGAGGTGGTCCATGATCCGTCCCGGGGTGCCCACCACCACGTGCACGCCGCGGTCGAGCCGCTTGAGCTGGAGCTGGATCGGCTGACCGCCATAGACCGGCAGCACGCCCACGCGCCCCCGGTACTTGGAGTAGGTATGGATCGCCTCCGCCACCTGGATCGCCAGCTCCCGGGTGGGCGCCAGCACCAGCGCCTGCACCTCGGGCGTGGCCGGATCGATCTTTTCGAGGATTGGGATCGCGAAGGCCGCCGTCTTGCCCGTCCCCGTCTGCGCCTGGCCGATCAGGTCGCGCCCGGCGAGCATCGGCGGGATTGTCTTCTCCTGGATCGGCGTCGGCGCCTCGTAGCCGATCTCGGTCAGCACCTTCAGGATGGGCTCCGAAACCCCCAGGCTCTCGAAAGTCGCCGCGTCAACCTCTTGCTCGTCGTCTGCCATGACCTCGCCTCCCATGCGGGACTCTATCCTGTTTAGCAAAAACCCCGCCGGTCCGTGTTACGAGGGTCCGCGATTGGAGACGGGCGCCATGGCCTGAATCCTAGCGACGCGCCCTGATCACCAGGTTGAACGTAGCAGGCGCGATCTCCAGGGTTACGCGATGGCCAGTGAGAAACTCCAGGCGATCGGACTCGATGCCATCCGCGAACACCACGCCGCCCTCGCCCATGTCCGAGAAGAGGGTCAGGCGCTCGCCGGCGATCAGCCCGCCATGGCGGAGGCCGGTCTGAGTAGAGACTGAGGGGAACGGCTCGCGGACGAACCAGGCGAGACGCGGCTCCTCAGGCTGCGGCAACCCTTCGCCGATTCCGATCTGCTCGCAAATGGAACGCGCCCAGCCCGTGCTGCCGGTGCCTGTCGAGCAGATCACCCCCGACGACGAATGCTGCTCCTCAACCTGGCCCGCCTGGATCCGATAACGGGCGGACTGGTGGGTCTGATGGCCGATGAAGATCTCGTTCAGGGCGAGGAGACGCTGGCCGTCCTCCCGACCGGCCAGGGCCATGATCCGGTGCTCGATGCGGAAACCCGGACCGCCACCGCCTTCCGTCACCCAGCTCAGCAGGCTTTCCATGGCGGCGGGTGAATGTTGGCAGAGCACGCCGTCGTATCTCTCAGGGTCGGGATTGATGCCGATCGCGACCTGTCCATTCAGGTACTTGGCCACATTCGGCACCAGGCCGTCCTGACCGACGACGACCACGATGTCGTCCGGCGCGAAGAGAAAGCGGTCCAGGTCCTGACGATCCACCCGAACCCGGCGCTGGTCGGGTGGAATGGCGTGCTGGACCCGGAGGAGACCCGCGTGAAAGCGCTCGTGCGCTTTCTGATAGCCAGCGGCCTCCTGGCCGCGCGACTCCAGGAAGAAACGCGCCTGACCGAGCGTCCCATGCCGCTCGAGCAACAGCTCCAGCGGCGTCTTCCGCGTCACCAGGACGATGCGTGGAAGGCGGAGGTCCAGCGTCGTCACCGGCCGCTCTCCAGCACCAGCCGCTGGACCGCCTCGCTGAGGAGGTCCGGAGTCAGATTCAAGTGCTCGATCGTCTCGATCTTCCCCGTGAGCTCACGCAGAGCGAGGCCGAAGACGATGGCCGGGGCCAGATCCTTCCAGGCGGCGAGGCGGAGGCTCTCGTTCTCGGCGTCGACCTGGCCGAGCAGCCGCCGGGCCGCGCTCTCGGCCTCGGAACGGATGCGCGTCTCCTGCGCGCCGCCTTCGGCGGCCACGATCTGGCGCTGGACCTCCGCCTCGACCTTCGCCCTCTCCGCCTCCGCCTCCTGGCGGACGGTCTCCACCTGGTTCGCGCCCTGCTGCCGGATCAGGGTCTCCTGGCGGCGCGCCAGCTCGATCTCGGTGGCGAGCTCGTTCTCCTTGATCGCACGCTCCTTCTCTACCGCCAGCGCCCGGCGCTGAAACGTAGCCTCGTCCGCCTTCTGCTGGACGGACTCGCGGGTCGGAGTCTGCAGAGCCTTCTCCATGTCCGCGGTGGGCGCGACCCGCAAGACCACAAGGCTGACCAGAGCGAGGCCGCCGGCCTGGATTTCGGTATCCTCGCGCAGGGCTTGCTCCATCGCGGCTTGAATCACCTGAGCACCGGATTGCACGGCCTCCACCATCGGTACCCTCTGGATGTAGGCGCGGGCCGGCTGCTGCGCGCGCTGGCTCCATAGGCTTGCCAGCCGCTCGAGAGGCTCTTCCAGCCAGGCTCCGCTGTCGAGAGAGATCGCGAAGCTCACCCGCGAGGCCGCCTTGTCCGGCTCGACACAACGATAGCGAAGCGTGTACTGGACGTTGATCTCCTGAAAGTCCTGCGACAGCTCGCGGAAGACAAACGTGGCCTCGATGTCCTCGACCGGCACCTGGGCGACGGCGGCCGAGAGTGGGCTGAACCAATAGGCAAGACCGGCGCCATGCCGGACCTGCCGGCCGCGCCGATAGTGGAGGATGTACTCGTTGGGCTCGGCGCGCAGATGAGAGAGGAACGGGTAACGGCGAATATGGGCCATTCCGAGGTCTCCTATGGGAAAGCATCTTTATGCTCACCGAGAGCATATCAGGAGATGGGCCGCACAGGGAAGATGGATCCCGCACGATGCGCTAGCCGCTGGCTCCTCGGGCTCGGGCGCCCCGTGCTAGGCTTCCGGCATGGCCTGGATACTCGCGACGACCCTCGACGACCGGCACGCCAACCTCCACACCTCCCAGATCGCCGCCATCCTCGACCGCGTCCCAGGGCGGCCGCAGGACGGCAGCGTGGTCATCCTCGCCGGCAGCGGCGAGAGCCTGGAGTGCAAGGAGAGCGCGGCCGAGCTCCTCCGCTCCATCGAGAGCGAGGAGCGCCCCGGCGACACCTCCGCCCAGCCCACGCAGGCCTGGTAAGGAGGCCTCCTCTCCTGCTTGCCACACGAGCCGCTCTTGTGTTGCAATTCGCGTCGCAAGCCATGATGACACGCGACGACTACGAGACGCAGAAGCGGCGGCTCGCCGAGCAGCACCGCTCCCTGGTGGAGATGGTGGACGCCGCCTATCAGACCCAACTCCGGGCGCTGGAGATGGTCTGGCGGATGTTCTCTGGGGAAGGAGCCCCGGAGCCTCCGGCTCCTCCACCCCCGGCCGCCCCCGCCGCGCCCGCACCTCCGCCGCGTCGACGCCTGCAGGCCGGAGAGCTCAAGAGCGACATCGCGGAGGCCTTCGATCGGCTCCCGGAAATCTTCGTCTTTTCCGACGTCTACGAGGCGATCGGCTACGCGCCGGACCGCGGCTCTGTGCACCGGGTGCTGCAAGACCTGAAAGCGGAGGGCTATCTCGCCCTCCACTGTCGCGGCACGGGCACTCAGCCCACGCGCTACCGCAAGCTCGTCGGAGCGAAGGAGGAAGACGGGGCCTGACCGCGCCCACGATTGCCGCCATACGGCCCTCCTCTGTTGCCAGACGATCACCGGAGAGCGGGATACGCTGGATCTCGATTGCGACACGGGGGAGCGCTTCGCCGGCCGGGCCCTCCCTGATTGCCAAGCGGCCCCCTCGAATTACCACACTGTCCCCGCGAGGGCCCATGCCGTCCCCGAGAGGGGCCTAACAGGAGCGGGGCTCCCGCACACGCAACACGCGGGGATCGCATGGAAATTGGAGGTGCCAGCGTGGCAATTCGAGGGGATTGCATGGCAATTCGCGGGGACAGCATGAGCCCTCTCGGGGACGGCATGATAATTCGAGGGGACGGCATGGGCCCTCGCGGGGATAGCTTGGGAATTCGAATGGGCAGCTAGGCAAACCGCGAGCTCCGTTTCGCGATTCGCGGAGATCGTGAGGCGGGAGCGTGGGGCGCGTTGCGGAACCTGAAATGTCCCTGTGCGAAAGCAGACGCGCACCAGAAGAGTGGGCTGGGCTCAGGGCTCCAAGGCCAGGGCGCGGTCCGAGAAGGCGGATGCACCGTCGCAGAACCCATTGCGCAAAGGAGAGCCCATGAAGAAGCATGACTCGAAGAAGCTGACGCTCGCCCGCGAAACCGTCCGAATCCTCGTGGCGGGCAACCTGGAGAAGGCCGCCGGCGGCATCGTCTCCAGCGACAACCAAGCCTGCTCCTTCACCCTGAAGTGCCAGACCAGCAGCACCTGCGGGAGCGGGGCCGGGGCTACCTGCACCTGCCAATAGAGCCCTCCGCCCGGGCAGCAATGCCCGGGCGTCCTATACATCCCCAGCGCATTCGCGACGCTGGAGGGTGTATACTTTGTAGAGCCATGAGAACCAAGATTCAGCGGTGGGGGAACAGCCTGGCAGTCCGCATTCCCAAGCCGTTCGCGGCGGAGGCGGGTCTGGAGCAGCAGTCGGAGGTCGATGTCGCCGTCGTCGATGGCGCGTTGGTCATCACTCCCAGCTCCGCTCCGGCTCTGGATGAGCTTCTCGCCCGGGTCACCGACGAGAACCTCCACGGCGAGATCGACTTCGGCCCTCCCGTGGGACGCGAGGTCTGGTAGAGAACGATGGTCTACGTCCCGGACCGCGGTGACGTCGTCCGAGTCTCCTTCAACCCGCAGGCCGGCCATGAGCAGGCCGGCTGGCGCCCGGCCCTCGTCCTCTCCCCGAAGTCCTACAACGCGAAAGTGGGCTTGGCGCTGTTGTGTCCGGTCACGAGCCAGGTCAAGGGTTATCCCTTCGAGGTGCAGATCCCGGAGGGATATCCTGTCTCGGGCGTGATCCTGTCCGATCAGGTGAAGAGCCTCGATTGGCATGCCAGGAAGGCGGAGCTCTGGTGCAAGCTCCCTGCGGCCACTTACCTGGAGGTCCTGCAGAGGCTCCAGACGCTCTTGGATTGAAGAGGGAGTCTCTGACCTTCCTACCTACTACCCGTGGCTACCGTTAGCCTCCACTGGATCGTACCCTGCGCATAGCCATGCTGATGATGATTCTGGGGAGGCAAAGGATTCCCCTGGTTAGAGGCAATTTCATGCCCACAATTTTCGCAACGATAAATGCCGGAATGTGGAGTAGTCGATCCTGGGCGATGGAGTTGGTCGAAGGCTTCATTACTGTTGGGATCGATAAATTGACTGTATTTATAGAGAGCCATAAATCCTCCAGCTGTTGATCACCTGAACAGATTGTTGCTATTGTGGAGCGAGCGTCGACTCGCTCCACAATACGCTCTACTACTTCTCTTTCCTGACACCCTTGAATGGTTCGCCATCTTTCTTCTGATCTATGAACCGACCAGTGTCGGTATCCCGTTTCGTCCAATTGCCGTTGAGCGGGTTCTGAACCTGAGACCGATCTCTTACTGCACCGATTCGGTGCCCATCTCCGGTAGGCGGGTTGGTGGCCATGTATACTGCTCCTATCGCTATCCGATCGACTAATTTCGTCGGATATTGCATCTCCTGAATCCCGAGAAGGTGGACCTGCTCGGGGCAACGCACTACTCATCGACTCCGAGGCTAAAAATAGACCGAGGTCATCAGTCATGTCAAGTGAAGAGGGCGTAGTTTTATGCCAAATAGTACTGACATATGGAGGCCAGAGAGTGAGAGGCTTAGTCGCCGCTTAGCTGGGGCGGCGCTCTCATCCTCGACACAGCCTTGACCCCGCAGTCCTTTCCGAGTATCGTAAAGAGGTGCCGCGTCAGGGATCTCCCAGAACCTCAGAGCTTCAGAGGATCGGAGACAAAGTGCTTAGGGAGTTCGGGCCACGGCTAGCTGTAGCTCGTAAAAGGAAGGGGCTCAAGCAGTTAGCTCTTGGGAGTTGCTTGGGCCTGAGCCGAACTAGCATCAGCAATATAGAACGGGGCGAGCAGCGTATTTCCCTTGAGTTCGCATACCAAGCCGCCTTCGTCTTGGGGGTGTCCCTCCAAGACCTTCTCCCCACACTAGAAGAGGTAGGGCCCTCCCAAGGCAGCGGTCACGGTGTCAGGGTACGCACCGCCTCTGATGAGACACCCCTGGTGCGTGCAGCAGAAGAAGAGGCGCTCAAGATGATTGAGAAGCTGCAAAAACGATCGGGTAAGAAGGTTGGTGCTGACACGGCGCCACAGAAGGGAAAAAAATCCTAAATGCGAGCTGTATTGCGGGCGAGAAAAGAGGCACAAAAGATCGTGGCGCAAGCTGGGGCGATTGAACTACCTGTGCCTATTCGAGATATAGCGCGCGGATACGCACAATTAGTAGAGCGGGAAATTCCTGGGGAAATTTCAGGGATGCTTGTTCCTGTCGAAGGTGCAAATGAGTGGGTTATCGTCGTTGCCAAGGGCGATAATGAGGTTCGTAAGAGGTTTACTATCGCCCATGAGTTGGGTCATCTTGTGCTGCATAGTTATACTACCCCCCACGCTGATCGGAGTTACAAGCTTCGCGATGCTCGATCTTCAGATGGTAGTATCCTTGAAGAGATCGAAGCCAACCAGTTTGCCGCCGAGCTATTGATGCCTGAAAGGTATGTCTTTGAGGCGATCCGCTCCGAAGGGTTAAATTATGATTTTTCAATTGATTCAGATGAGGCAGATGCCAAAGTTAAAAGAATCGCAAAGCGGTTCCAGGTTAGTAAGCAGGCAATGGTGATCAGGGTTTCTAGCTTAATGGCCTAGCCACTGGCCAAGTAGCTAGCTTAGATGCTTCTAGCCGTTACTACCCGAACAAGTGCGCTGACGGTAATGCCAAAACCTCTCGCCTTCCGCTGCGTATAAGCTCCAAGGGTGGGAGCGTTCCCCTTCAGGCTCTCTCTCGTCACCTTATAAGGACACACCATGACACCCATTCTCGAATTGCGGAACGTCCGCAAGGCCTACGGCAGCTTCGTGGCGGTGAACGACGTCTCGATGGCCGTGCCGGCGGGCAGCATCTTCGGGTTGCTGGGGCCGAACGGCGCCGGCAAGACCTCCTCGATCCGCATGATCATGAACATCACCGCTCCGGACTCCGGAGAGGTGATGGTGTTCGGCCACCCCCGGACCTCCGAGGACCTGCGGCGGATCGGCTATCTGCCCGAGGAGCGCGGGCTCTACCGGAAGATGACCGTGATGGACCAGCTCGTCTTCCTGGGCGAGATCCGCGGCCTCCGGGGGCCCAAGCTCGTGGCCGACATCGAGCAGTGGCTGGAGCGCGTCGAGCTGAAGGATTGGACCAAGTCCAAGGTCGAGGAGCTGTCCAAGGGTATGCAGCAGAAGGTGCAGCTCATCGGCACGGTGCTCCACCAGCCCGACCTCCTCATCCTCGACGAGCCGTTCTCCGGCCTCGATCCGATCAACCAGGAGCTGTTCCGCGACCTCCTGCTCGACTACCGGGCCAAGGGCAAGAGCGTGGTCCTCTCCACCCACGGCATGGAGCTGGCCGAGCGCATGTGCGACCACATCTGCCTGATCTCCCACGGCCGCGCCGTGCTCGACGGCGAGCTCAAGGCGATCAAGCGCCAGGTGGGCGGCAACTCCTTCCGGCTGGTGGCCGAGGGGGACCTCGAGCGCCTGAAGACAATGCCCGAGGTGGAGCAGGCGACGGTCCAGGACGGCGTCGTGAAGCTGATGCTGCGGCCCGAGGCCCAGGGGTCCGAGGCGCTGCGGCGGATGGTCGAATTCCTCAACATCCACGAATTCCGCTCCGAAGAGCCGGAGCTGGAGCAGATCTTCCTCAAGGCGGTGCGCGATGCGGCTTAACAACGTCGTCGTGGTGGCGAAGCGCGAGTACCTGCAACGGGCCAAGACCAAGGCCTTCTGGATCACCACCCTGATCCTCCCCGTGTTCGTGGTCGCGATCTCGATCGTGCCCAGCCTGCTGATCGCCAAATCCAAGTCCAGCCAGCGGATCGTGGTGGTGGACGACACCGGCAAGCTCGGTCCCGACCTGGTGAAGAGGCTGAACGACCAGGAGACCAAGGCGCCGAAGAAGGAGGCGCCGAATCTGCGGCGCCGGGGAGGAGAGGAGGGATTGATCACCTTCCAGGCCACCGCCGAGCCGTCGGCCGCCGACCGCAAGGCGCAGGAGGCGGACCTCGACCGGCGGGTGCTGGACAAGGAGATCGACGCCTGGGTCCGGATCGGCTCCGGGGCGCTCCAGGACAAGCCGATCGAGTATCACGCCCGCAACGTCTCGAACGTCCTCACCCAGCAGGCCTTGCGGGAGGAGATCTCCTCGGCGGTACGGCTGGTGCGCTTCCGCGAGGCCGGGATCGATCCGGCGCGGGTGGATGAGCTGAGCCGGTCGGTGCAGCTCGACCCGCAGCGGGTCTCGGCCACGGGCAGCCGCGCCGAGGGGAGCCTGGGGGCCGCCGCGGTCGCCATGGTGATGTTCTTCATCCTCTACATCGCGATCATCATGTGGGGGCAGCAGGTGATGCAGGGGGTGCTGGAGGAGAAGGGGTCGCGGGTGATCGAGGTGGTGATCTCCACGGTGACCCCGTTCGAGCTGCTGATGGGCAAGCTGATCGGCATCTGTCTGCTGGGGTTGACGCAGCTCGCCATCTGGCTCGGCACCCTGTTGGTGGTGACCTCGCCCGCGATCGTCGCCACCCTGGCGTTCCTGCCGCCGGGAGTCTCCCTCCCCACCCTGTCGGCCATGACGCTGATCAACTTCGTGCTGCTCTTCATCCTGGGCTTCCTGGCCTACGCCACGCTCTACGCCGGGATCGGCGCCTCGTTCAACAACCTCCAGGAGGCCCAGCAGGCGGCCAGCCTGGCGATGATTTTCGTGATCATTCCGGTGATGGTGATGTACCCCGTGATCAACGACCCGAACTCGCGGATGGCCACGATCCTTTCGCTGATCCCGATGTTCACCCCCCTGCTGATGCCGCTGCGGATCGCGATCGAGATGCCGCCCGTCTGGCAGGTTGCCCTCGCCTACGTGCTGACGATCGGCTTCGTGATCGGGATGGTCTGGATCTGCGCCCGGATCTACCGCGTCGGCATCCTGATGTACGGGAAGAAGCCGACGTTCGCGGAGATCTGGAAGTGGACGCGGTACGCCTGAACCCCGCCTGATGTTTGTAGGGGCGGCCACGCAGGGCCGCCCCTACACGGGTTTGACTTCGCCGTTCTGCTCCTGCAGCAGCGCCTTGAGTTGCTTTGGATCCACCGGCTTGGTCAGGTGGAGGTCGAAGCCGGCCTCCTTGGAGCGGCGGCGGTCCTCGTCCCGGCCGTAGCCGGTGACGGCGATCAGCTTGGCGGAGCGGGTCTCGGGGTCCTTGCGCAGGGCCGTCGCCACCTCGTAGCCGGTCATGCCGGGGAGCCCGAGGTCGCAGAGCACTACCTCGGGGTGGCTCTGCCGGGCGGCCTGGACGCCGTCCGTGCCGGAGGCGGCCAGCTCGACCTCGTGGCCGGAGAGCTCCAGGAAGTCGCGCATGGTGGCGGCGGCGTCCGGGTTGTCCTCGATGACCAGGATCTTCCGCGTCGCGGGGTGGACGGCGACCTCCGGGTGGAGCTCCTCCGGAGCGGCCTCCTGGGGCACGCCGGAGGCGAGCGGGAGGAGGATGGAGATCTCGGCCCCCTTGCCCGTCCCCTCGCTGCGCGCCTGCACCTCGCCGCCGTGCAGGTCGATCAACCCCTTGGTGACCGCGAGGCCCACGCCCAGCCCCCCCTGGGAGCGGTCGAGGCTGTGGTCCCCCTGGGTGAAGACCTCGAAGACGTAGGGGAGATCCTCCGGCGGGATGCCCGCGCCGTCGTCGCGCACGCGCACCTCCGCCCGCGGCCCGGCCCGGGCCACCCGTACGGCGACGTGGCCCCCCCGCGGGGTGAACTTGGCGGCGTTGTCCAGCAGGTTGGAGAGGGCCTGGGAGAGGCGCAGGCGGTCTCCCCGGACCGGCAGGGGCTCCGCCGGCAGGTCGAGGCGGAGGGCGATCCCCGCCTCCCGCAGCGACTCCCGGTAGCCTTCGACGGTCTCGCGCACCAGCCGGGTGAGATCGAGGTCCTCGCATTGCAGCTCGACCTGGCCGCGGGTGACGCGGGAGGCCTCGAGCAGGTCGTCGATCAGCATCGCCTGGTGGAGGACCTGGCGCTCGGCGGCGTCGATGGCCCGTTTCCAGGTCTCGTCCCCCTCCCCCTTCATGTGCAGCACCTGGAGGGCGTTGCTGATCGTGCCCAGCGGATTGCGCAGCTCGTGGGCGAGCATGGAGAGCAGCTCCTCCTTGGCGCGGTCGGCGCGCGCCAGGGCAGAGCGCTGCTGGGAGAGGCGGTAGGTGACCTCCTCCAGCTTGGCCTCGCTGAAGCGGGCGCGCTGGAGCTGGGCCATCATCCAGTCGATCCGCTCGGACACCGGCCGGTCGCCGAGCACCATGTCCGGCGGCTCGTAGTAGGCGTTGGGGCAGATCTGCTCCCCCAGCACGGCGAGCGGATGGGTCTGGAGGGCGTCCTCGATCAGCTCGGGCGAGCAGCTCTCGCGGGAGTAGCGGCAGAGCGCGCAGGTGCGGCTGCCGGCGAGGAAGCGGTTGAGGTGGGCCTCGTACTCGATCAGCCGGTCGGCGCCCGGGGTGCCTTCGAGCACCCAGCCCATGTTCCAGGTGGCGCGTAGCCCTGAGAAGCCGTCGTCGAGCGCCTGCTGCTCGGCCTGGCGGAGGCTGTCCATCATCGCGCCGGGATCGAAGCGCCCGCCGGGGAGCCAGTTGTCGCGCTGGGTGACAAAGACGAGGGCGCCGCGGTCGCATTCGCCCTGGACGTCCACGCCCGCGTCCATCAGGGCGTGCTCCAGCCGGCGCCCGCTGGTGCCGTGGCCCACGAAGAGGCAGCGCTCGCCCGCCGCGAGCCCCGCCTTGAGATAGGGGACCAGCGCCGCCGTCTGCTCGGCGGCGCTGCGATAGACCAGACAAAGGTGGTCGCCCTGGCGCAGGCGGGCGATCCGCCTCTCGAGCTCACCATTCACGGGAAATCCTCCAACCCTTCATTCAAACGCCGCGACAACGCGGCAGCCACGGGCTGTGCAAGAAGCGTGCGCGGGTTGTGAAGAGAAAGGAAGGGCTTCAGGAGACGGAAGAACGGCGGCGCGGGGACGGGCGGCCGGGGAGGCCGCCCGGCCTTCAGGTCGGCTCTTCGTCCGGCTCGGGCTCGCGCGCCACGGGTGAGATCATGCCGTGGAGATAGCGAACCAGCTTGTGGAACCCCTCGAGCATCTCGCTCAGGGCCTGCTCCTCCAGCGCCGGAAGCTGGCGCTTGAGGCCGAGGACCCGGTAGACGCTCCCTCCGGAGTCACCCCCGCCCTCCTGGCCGGAGCCTGAAGGGTATCCCTGCCAGGGGTCCCGTCCGCTCGGCGTACGGCGGATCGCCTCCGGCCGCTCGTTGACGATCTGGAGCGCGTTATGGAGGTCGTTGAGGTCGCACTCGAGGGCGGCCAGGATCTTTTCCAGCGTATCGAGCGATGGTTTCTGCTTGCCGGTCTCGTAGGCCGAGAGCATGGCCTTGGTGATTCCGGCGGCGTCAGCGACCTGGTACTGCCTCTTACCCTGACGGTCGCGTAGCCAGCGTAAGGCTCTTCCCAGTCCGTTGAAGATTGACATGGGCGGAAATGTACCTTCTCGCGAGCTTCGTGGCAAGCACAAACTTATGTGGTTCAATGATTTGGCCGTCAAAAGAGATTCTTTGCGGGCGTACCATTGTTCCGGCTTGTCGCGTTGTGGATTCGGCGCAGGGTGCCGGTTTCAGCCAAATATGCTCTATAATCACCCCATTGTGGCTTCTCGAGGTTCTCTCTTCAGGTGCGCAAAATAATCGTAAATCCGGGTGGAGGGACCTGGAAGGCATGCCGGAAAATCACCCTGATCTCCAGCTTCTGGAGCGTTTCATGCGGAACGAGGCCTCCCGGGAGGAGCGCCGGTGGATCGTGCGCCACCTCCTGGCCGGCTGCGCGCGGTGCGGCGCGATCACCCGGCGGCTCTGGACGCTCGGCGAGCCCGGGCCGAAGGTCGACGGGGAGGAGCCCCCGCCGCCGGAGCCCCGGAAGGAGGCCGCCCTTCTCGACGCCCATCGGGCGTTCCTCGCCGAGGGGAAGGGCGCCGAGGCGGCGGCCGCGCTGCTCGACCTCGCGGTCCTCTACGCGCGGCAGGGGCGCGCCCCCGAGATCCTGCCGCTGACGGAGGATCTGCTCCCCATCTTCCGGACGCGGGATCTCCGGAAAGGGGTGGCCGCAGCGCTGCTCTGTCTCCGCTCTCTGGCCGAATCGGGGGCTGCCGACGAGGGGCTGCTCGCGGAGATGGCCCGGTTCGTGGGGCCCCGGCCGTAGGGGTGGGAGTTGGGAGGGAACAACCACCCCGCCCCCGCTGTTATGCTCCCTCTGGTGAGCGAAGCGGCGTTTTCCTCCTCTTCCATCCTCTCCCAGGCAACCGCGCAGGCGCTGGAATTCCCCAGCCTCCTGGCGGTGGTCGCGCGCTTCGCGGCGAGCGATCTGGGACGGGAGCGCGTCCTCGGGCTGCGGCCGTTCGAGGAGGAGGGACCCCTGCGGGCGCGGCGGATCCTGTTCGAGGAGGCCTCGCGCCTGGTCGGCGAGCGGGCCCTGGTGCCCGATTTCGACGTCCCGCTGGGCGATCTCCTCACCCGCATCAACACCGGCCGGCCCCCCGTCGAGGGGGGTGACCTGGTGCGGCTGGCGGACCTCGGCAAGGCGACCCGCACGGCGGCGACTCGCATCCGCGCGGCGGTCCCCCCTTGTCCGGCCCTCGACGCGCTGGCCCGCGGGCTGCCGGACGTCGATCCCCTGCTCAAGAAGATCGAGCGTACTCTCGACCGCCGCGGCGAGGTGCGCGAGGACGCCAGCCCCCGCCTCGCCGCCCTGCGCCGCCAGATCCGCACCGTGCGCGAGCAGATCTACCGCGACCTCGGCGACTTCGTCTCCGGCCACAAGGACGAGCTGTCGGAGGAGACGATCCCCATGCGCGGTGGCCGCCTGGTGGTGATGCTCCAGTCCGGCGCCCGCGGCCGCAGCGGCGGCCTGGTCCACGGCCGCTCGGCCACCGGCCGCAGCTTCTACTTCGAGCCGCTCCAGGTGGTGGAGTCGAACAACAACCTCCAGCAGTCGGTGGAGGATGAGGAAGCCGAGCGCCGGCGCATCCTCATGGAGCTGATCGAGGACGCCCGCGCCGCGCTCCCCGCCCTGCGCGAGCATTCGAGCTTTCTGGGAGAGCTCGACCTCCTCCAGGCCTCCGTCCGTTTCGGCGACCGCTGCGGCGGCCTTCTCCCTGAGATGGGCGCCCGGCACGACCTGCGGCTCCTCGCGGCCCGCCATCCGCTGCTCGATCCCTGTCTCGCCGAGATCCGCGAGGAGGCGCTGGGGCAGGCCGGGCACGAGGGGGACATCGTGCCGCTGGACGCCGAATTCCGGCGCGACCGGCGGATCCTGGTCATCACCGGTCCCAACGCGGGTGGTAAGACGGTCTCGCTCAAGACCACCGGCATCCTCGCCCTCATGGCCCAGTGCGGCCTGCCCATCCCGGCCGCGCCCGGGAGCCGGGTGCCGCTGCTCCAAAGGCTGGTGGCCACGGTGGGGGACGAGCAGGACCTGCTCTCCGACCGCTCCACCTTCAGCGGCCGGCTGCTCCGCCTCAAGGAGGCCTGGGAAGGGGCCGGGCCGGACAGCCTGATCCTCCTCGACGAGCTGGGCTCGGGGACCGATCCGGAGGAGGGGGCGGCGCTCGCCGAGGCCCTGCTGGAAGGGTTGCTGGAGAAGGGGAGCCTGGGGGTGATCACCACCCATCTGGCGCAGCTCGCGGCGGCGGCGCTGGAGCTTTCGGGCGCCTCCTGCGCGGCCATGGAATTCGATCCCGGGACCGGCAGGCCCACCTTCCGGCTGGTGCCCGGCCCTCCGGGAGCCAGCGAGGCTCTGGCGCTCGCCCGGAGACTGGGGCTGCCCTCCGAATGGCTCGACCGGGCCGAGGCGCGGCTGGGCTCCGAGCATCGCGACCTCCGGCGGCTGATCGCCGAGGTGGAGCGGGTACGGCAGGAGCTGGCCGAGACTCGCGAGCGCCTGGAGACCGAGCGCTCCGACGCCGAGAAGCTCCGCCGCCGGCTGATGGACGAACGGGCGGCCCTGGAGGACGAGCGCCGCGGCATCTCCGGCCGCATGAAGGCGGAGCTGGAGCAGTTCCGCCGCGACACCACCGAGCGCCTGCGCCGCGAGGAGGCCCGCCTGCGCGAGCGCTTCGAGGAAGGGCGGCGCAAGGGGCTGGCGGCCGAGGCGGTGGAGACGCTGTTCGCGGCGGCCCCCGTCTTCGGCGAGGAGGAGGCGGTTCCGGAAGGGCCGCTGGTGGTGGGCGAGCCGGTCCGCCATCTCGGGCTGGGCTGGCAGGGGGTGCTGGAGAAGCTGGAGGACGGCCGGGCGGAGGTGCTGGTGCGCGGCAAGCGGGTGCGCGCTCGCGCCCAGGAGCTGGCCCCCTCCGGCCCCGCCAAGGCACCCAGAAAAGAGAGGGAGGTCCCGTCTCTCCGCCCCGAGGCTCTGCGCGGAAGGGAGGGGGACCTGGAGGAGCCGGTGGCGCGCGAGATCAACCTCATCGGCCTGCGGGTGGAGCCCGCCCTGGAGCAGCTCGACGCCTATCTCGACCAGGCTGTGCTCTCCTCGCGCAAGGAGGTGCGGGTGATCCACGGCCACGGCTCCGGCCGCCTGCGCGACGCCGTGCGCCAGCACCTCAAGGCGCACCGCGGCGTGGCCGAGATCCGCTCGGGGGCGCCGAACGAAGGGGGAAACGGGGCAACGGTGGTGACTTTCCGGGGGGCGTGAGGTATGCCGCTGGGCAACGTCCACATCACCCCCCAGCTCGTGCAGGCCGTGCGCGACGCGGTGGACATCGTGGCCATCGCCTCAGACCACACGCGGCTGCGCAAGGCGGGGCGTCGCTACCAGGGGCTCTGCCCGATCCACAAGGAGAAGACCCCCTCGTTCAGCGTCGATCCGACCCAGGGGCTCTTCTATTGCTTCGGCTGCGGCGCCGGCGGCGACGCCATCAAGCTCCACATGCTCACCACGGGGGACGACTTCCCGGCGGCGATCGAGAACCTGGCGATGCGCTACGGCATCCCGCTCCCCAGCCGCACCGAGGCGCGCTTCACCGGCGGCCGGCCCGAGCGGGACCTCGAAGGGGCCCTCCAGGCGGCGTCCGAATTCTTCAAGGATCAGCTCCGCAAGTCCGGCTTCGCGCAAGAGTACCTGCGGGAGAAGCGGCGCATCCCCTCCGAGCTGGTCGAGCGCTTCGGCCTCGGTTACGCCCCCGAGGGGTACAAGAACCTGCTTCAGGCCCTCCACCCCCGGGTCTCCCACGCCGACCTGGAGGCGGCCGGGCTGATCGCGCGCTCCGAGCGTAGCGGCGACCTCTACGACCGTTTCCGCCACCGGCTGATGTTCCCCATCCATAACGCCGCCGGCCGCCTGGTCGGCTTCGGCGGCCGTACCCTGGGGGACGACAAGGCGAAGTACGTCAACACCAACGAGACCGACCGTTTCCACAAGGGGAACCTCCTCTACGGCCTCCACCTGGCCAAGCGGGAGATCCGGGAGAGCGGACAGGCGGTCCTCTGCGAGGGGTACTTCGACGTCATCGGCACCGTGGCCTGCGGCCTGGAAGGGGCGGTGGCCGGCATGGGCACCGCCCTCACCCCGGAGCAGACGAAGCTCCTGGCGCGCTACACCGAGGGGGTGGTGGTGGCGTACGACGGCGACAGCGCGGGGGAAGGTGCCTTCCGCCGCGCCCTGCCGCTGCTGCTGGCCGAGGGGCTGGGGGTGCGGCGGGCCCGCTTCCCCGGCTCGCACGATCCGGATTCCCTCCGCGTCGAGGCCGGAGAGGAGACGGTGCGGGGAGCGGTCGAGGGAGCGGAGGACGCGGTCACGGCCGAGATCGGCCGTCTGATCCCCGACGGCGTCTCCCGCGAGCCCCAGGCCCAGGCCCGGGCCGCCAAGGAGATCGCCGAGCTGCTGCGGCCGATCCCGGACGCCATCCTCCGCTACAGCTACAGCCGCCTCGCCGCCGGCCGGCTGGGGATCCCGGTGGAGATGCTGGCCCGCCGGGCGGACCGGCCTCCCGCATCGGAGCGTCCCGCGGGCTCCTCGAGTCCCCAGGAGAGGCCCGCCGCGCCGCCGCGGCTCGTCCGTTCCCTGGAGGAGCAGGCCCTGGAGCACCTGTTCCCGGAGGAGGGCACGCCTCCCCAGGTCCCCCCTCTGGACGAGCTGCCGCTCCCGGAGGTCTTTCTGGACCCGGAATGCAGGAATATTTTCGAGGCCTTCCGCGCTCTATATGCAGGAGCCGGCGCCCCCCCGGACCTCGCGGCGGTGAGGTCCAGGCTGGAAGGGGAGGACCGGGCGATTGCCCGATTGGCGAAAATAATGGTAGAAAGGGGGGTTGTCTCCGGGAAGATCGGGCTCCTGGAGTCCCTCGACAGACTGGTCGACCGCTGGCGCAAGCAGCGGCGGCAGGAAGTGCAACGGGAGATCGCCGAAGCGCAGCGCCGGGGGGATCACGCGCTCCTCGGCCGTCTCCTGGACGAGAGAGACCGTTTGAACCGCAGCCACTATCGCGGGTCCCGGCCGGGAGCGAACCCCGGGCTCAGCTGAGCCCTGTTTCGCTTCCGGCCACGATCGTGCTGCCAGGGAGAGGACATTGACGATTTCGAGCCTGACACCCGTCGAAGAGAAGTACAGCTCGGTCAAGCAGCTCATCGAGCTGGGCAAGGAGAAGGGGTACCTTCTTTACGACGAGATCTACGAGATGTTGCCCGAGGAGGTGGTGAGCCTCCCGGACGAGCTGGATGAGATCTATCTCCGGTTCGCCGATCTCGGGGTCGACGTCATCGACCGGCCCGAGCGCTACCAGAACCGCGACGACTTCGAGTCCGGCCCGACCGACTTCGACAAGAAAGAGGACGAGACGACGGAATTCGGTCTCGCCACCCACGAGAAGACGAACGACCCCGTGCGCATGTACCTGCGTGAGATGGGGACGGTTCCCCTGCTCGACCGCGAGGGGGAGGTGGAGATCGCCCAGCGCATCGAGCAGGGCGAGTGGATGATCTACGAGGCCCTCTGCGAGAACCCGGTGGTCCTGCGGGAGCTCCTGCGTCTCAACGAGATGGCGACCAAGGACAAGCGCATCCTGCGCGAGCTGGTCGACGCCGACCCGGACGAGCCGCTCGACCCCAAGTCGGCCGACCGCATCAAGGGGAACCTCAAGATCTTCGAGCAGATCGCCGCCAACGACCACGAGATCGGCGAGCTCCGCAAGCGCCAGAAGCGCTGCAAGCCGGACGGCGACAAGTACCTGGAGATCGAGCGCGAGATCGACCGGCTGATCGCCAAGATCGCCAAGGACATCCGCACGGTCGACTTCAGCGTGCAGACCCGCAACCGGCTGGTCGACTTCCTGAAGGACATCGACAAGCAGTTCTCCCGCTTCGAGGCGGATATCAAGCGGGCGCAGACGGCGCTCAAGCGCGAGACCAACGAGGAGCTCAAGGCCCTCCACCGCCGGCGCATCGACAAATACCGCGGCAACCTGCGGGAGCTGGAGGAGCGCTACGGCACCACGCACGCCGAGATCGCCGCCACGATCAACAAGATCCGGCTGGGCGAGGCGACCTGCGAGCGGGCCAAGGAGGAGCTGATCGTCGCCAACCTACGGCTGGTGGTCTCGATCGCCAAGAAGTACACCAACCGCGGGCTGCAGTTCCTCGACCTCATCCAGGAGGGGAACATCGGCCTGATGAAGGCGGTGGAGAAGTTCGAGTACCGCCGCGGCTACAAGTTCTCGACCTATGCCACCTGGTGGATCCGGCAGGCGATCACGCGTGCCATCGCCGACCAGGCGCGGACGATCCGCATCCCGGTGCACATGATCGAGACGATCAACAAGCTGACCCGCACCAGCCGCTCGCTGGTGCAGGAGCTGGGCCGCGAGCCCACGGCGGAGGAGATCGGCGAGCGCATGGACCTGCCCGCCTCCAAGGTGCGCAAGATCATGAAGATCGCCCAGGAGCCGATCTCGCTGGAGACGCCCATCGGCGAGGAGGAGGATTCGCACCTCGGCGATTTCATCGAGGACAAGAACGCCGTCTCCCCCATCGACTCGGTGATCTTCGGCAACTTGAAGGACCAGACCCGCAAGGTGCTCAAGACCCTCACCCAGCGGGAGGAGCTGGTGCTCAAGATGCGCTTCGGCGTCGGCGACGGCTCCGAGCACACCCTCGAGGAGGTGGGCCGGTCGTTCAACGTCACCCGCGAGCGCATCCGCCAGATCGAGTCCAAGGCGCTGCGCAAGCTCCGTCACCCCAGCCGGGCGACCAAGCTGAAGCCGTTCCTGGACAGCACCTCGTAGACCGGCCTGGACCCCAAAAACCGCCCGCCGCGTTGACAGCGGCGGGCGGTCCGCCTAGAATTCCGCCTCCCGGGTCAAACCGGCAGGCTCTTTACACTCCTCGGTAGCTCAACGGTAGAGCGTTCGGCTGTTAACCGAAATGTTGGGGGTTCGAATCCCTCCCGAGGAGCCATTCCTTCTCTCCCCTTCGAATCTCAGGTCTCCATCAGGATCCGCCGCAGCAACAGCAGCAGGAGCAGGGCGGCGGCGAGCAGGGTCATCGGCCGCATCCAGCGGCTCCACCAGGGCTGAATCCGCGCCGGAGCACGCCCCTGGCTCAGCTCGGCGGGCTGCCAGGGGTAGCTCAGCAGGGCGTCCCCCAGGGCTTGCAGATCGTAGGACGGAGCGGTCAGGGTGTCGGGTCCGGCGACCAGGCGGACCGGCTCCTCGGCGTCCGGCCAGACGAAGAGGAGGACGTCGCGGCGGCGCCAGAGGTTCGCGCTGAGAGCGGCGAGGGGCGGATTGTCGAGGTCGTGGAAGCTCACCTCCACCACCGACGGCGCGCGGCCGGGGAGGGGCAGCAGATCGCGGCAGGGGAGCGGCGGCTGCGGCTTGCATTCCCAGACGACCTCCGGGAAGAGGGTGGGGCGCCCCCGCCGGCGGATCTCGCGGGCGGGCGTGGTGGCGGGCTCCAGGTAGCGCAGCGAGGTGGGGCGGCGCAACGGCACGGAGGGGGCGGTGAGCGCGATCTGGGAGAGGGGGAGGCCCGGCTCGGGCAGGTGGATCTCCACCGCGCTGTCCCCCGACCGCCGGCCGCCGCTCGCCTGGAGGCGCAGGTCGCGATCCGCGAGCGCCAGCGCGGGCTCCTCTGGGGACCAGGTATAGAAGGGGATCTGGCGGTCGCCGGACAGCACCCGCAGATTGGCGAGATCGGCCCGCGCCTGGGCGTAGACGAGCGGGGGAGCTCCAGACGGACCAGGAAGCCCGGCCGCGCCGAGGGGGAGGCGATCCGCCAGGAGGCGGCGGTCCGCCTCTCGTTCAGGCGGACGCCGGGCGCGGTGGCGACCGCCGGCAGGACCGGCAGCCCGTGCTCGCTCTCGGGCCCCGGCTCCACCCAGAGAGGATGGACGCCGGCCGGGGGCTCCGCCGGCCGGGGCTCCGGCTGGCGGGCACCGCCGTAGGCCAGGGTATGGCTCCCCGCGCCGTCGGCGCGGAAGAGGACCGTCGGCGCCGCGAGGTCGAGCCCCCAGCCCGCGAGCCGGGGCCGGCTCCCCACGGCGTGGAGCTCGAGCCGGAGGGCGGCGCCCGCCACCGGCTCCGGCCCGGGGGTGATCTCGTGGCGCGTCCGGCCGCCGGCCGGCTGCCACACCGCCTCGGCCAGCGGCAGCCAGCGGGCGTCGCGTGGGGCATAGAGGCGGAAGCCCACCAGCCCCTTCCCCTCCACGTCCAGGGTGATCCGCCGCAGAGTCTGGCCGGCGGCCGGCAGAGCCAGCGTGCAGAAGAGGGCGCCGGGCGGCCCCGGCACGCACTCGGCGTTGGAAGTGGGGACGGAGAGCACCAGGCTCGCGACGGTCTCCACCGCCACCGCCGAGACCCGGGGCGTCTCCTGCCGCCGGCGGGGCCAGTGGAGACGGAGATAGCGGTCCGTGGTCATCGGGTAGGCGAACGCCACCTCCGCCTCCGCGGTCTCGGGCCCTCTCATCGCGAGCGGCTGCCAGGAAGCGCCGTCGAGGCTGCTCTCGACGCGGTCGGGGGGCGGCAGCGGAGAGCGCGCCGGCGTGAGGAAGAGCCGCTGGTGGGAGAGCGGCCCGGGGCCCAGATTCACGCTCAGCAGCCAGCCGTCCTCCGCCGCCTCCATGTGGAACGAATCGGCCGGCCGGCGCTCGGTGCGGGGGGGGGCGGGCTCGATCCGCGCCGGGATCTCGCCGCCGGATGGGGAGAACACGTGGAGGTCGACCCCTCCGGGCGCCAGATGGCGGACGGCGGCGAGATCGAGCGGCACCCGCACCCAGCCCGGGGCCGGCACCGCGACCTCGCGGGTGTAGTGAAAGCCCTGGACGTCGCCGCGGGCGCTCGCGGTCCGCAGGCCCGCGATCAGCGCCAGGGCGAGGAGGGTCCGGGCACCGTGCCGAGGGGGGAGCACGGCAGGATCATCCCCGCTTTGACCGCCCGCGCGCAAGGCGGACCGTCTTCTTGAGGGCTCGGAGGAAGGGCTTGGGGAAGAGGATGAGGACGACGAGCGCCAGGACCGCGATCTCCCAGCATCCCATGGCTCGTTTCTTGCTTCGTTTTCCGAGGGTATCGACGGTGAGCGGAGGTCCATCTACCGGGGACGTGCCAGACCGGAGAGATGGGGCCTCGTATGAGGAGCTGACATGAGTCTAGCACGCCCCGGGCGAGGGGGGAATCCCCCCCTCGCTCATACGTGCTGGGCGCGATGATCGTCTACCAGCTTTTCCACCACGGACGGATCGGCCAGGGTGGTGATGTCCCCCAGCTCGTCGTACTCGCCGGAGGCGATCTTGCGCAGGATGCGGCGCATGATCTTGCCCGAGCGGGTCTTGGGGAGGCCGGCGACGATCTGGATGTGGTCCGGGGTGGCGAAGGGGCCGATCACCTGGCGGACCTGCTGCTTGAGGGCGCCGGCCAGCTCCTCGCGGTCCGCGTTGGCATACTCGGCGGTCGGCTGCACGTAGGCGAAGATGCCCGTCCCCTTGATGTCGTGCGGGAAGCCCACCACCGCCGCCTCGGCCACCGCCTCGTGGGCCACCAGCGCGCTCTCGATCTCCGCCGTCCCCAGCCGGTGCCCCGAGACGTTGAGCACGTCGTCCACGCGGCCGGTGATCCAGTAATAGCCGTCTTGGTCGCGCCGGCAGCCGTCGCCGGTGAAATAGAGGCCGGGGAACTGCGAGAAGTAGGTTTTCCGGAACCGGCTGTGGTCGCCGTAGATCGTGCGCGCCTGCCCCGGCCAGGTGCCGCGCAGGCAGAGGTTGCCCGACACGTCGTTGCCGTGCAGCTCCTTTCCCTGGTCGTCCACCAGCACCGGCCGGACGCCGAAGAAGGGGAGCGTGGCCGAGCCCGGCTTGCAGGGGGTGGCGCCCGGCAGCGGCGTGATCATGATCCCTCCGGTCTCCGTCTGCCACCAGGTGTCCACCACCGCGCACCGCCCCTCCCCCACCACGTCGTGGTACCAGAGCCAGACCTCGGGATTGATCGGCTCGCCCACCGATCCCAGGATGCGCAGCGAGGTGCGCTTGTATTTCTTCACCCACTCGTCGCCGGCGCTGGCGATCGCCCGGATGGCGGTCGGCGCCGTATAGAAGATGTTGATCCCCAGGTCGTCCACCATCCGCCAGTAGCGGCCGGCGTCCGGATAGGTGGGGATCGACTCGAACATCACCGTGGTCGCGCCATTGACCAGCGGCCCGTAGAGGATGTAGCTGTGGCCGGTGACCCAGCCGATGTCGGCCGCGCAGCAGTAGATGTCTCCCGGGTGGTAGTCGAAGACGTACTTGTGGGTCGTGGCGGCGTAGACGAGATAGCCGCCGGTGGTGTGGAGCACCCCCTTGGGCTTGCCGGTCGACCCCGAGGTGTAGAGGATGTAGAGGGGATCCTCCGAGGCCATCCACTCGACGGGGCAGGTCGAGCGCTGCTTCGCCGTCTCCTCCTCCAGCCAGAGGTCGCGCCCGTCGCGCATCGGCACGTCCTTGTCCGTGCGGCGGACCACGAACACCTTCTCGACCATGGACAGCCCCTCGACCGCGTGGTCGACGGTGGCCTTGAGCGGGATGCGCCGGCCGCCGCGCAGCCCCTCGTTGGCGGTGAAGACCACCTTGCAGCCGGCGTCCAGGATGCGGTCGCGCAGCGACTCGGCCGAGAAGCCGGCGAAGACCACGGAATGAACGGCGCCGATGCGGGCGCAGGCGAGCATGGCGTAGGGGAGCTCCGGGGTCATCGGCAGGTAGATGGCGACCCGGTCCCCCTTCTTGACCCCATGGGCCCGCAGGACGTTGGCGACGCGGGCGACGTTGTGCTTCACCTCCCGGTAGGAGATGTGGCGGTACTCCCCCGGCTCGTCGCCGGCCCAGAGGATCGCCGTCTGCTCGCCGCGTTTCGGCAGGTGGCGGTCGACGCAGTTGTAGCAGGCGTTGAGGCGGCCCCCGGAGAACCAGGCGAAGTCCACCTCCTCCGGATCGACGTCCATGATGTTGCGGGGCGGGTAGAACCAGTCGAGAATGCCGGCCTGCTCGCGCCAGAAGTCCTCCGGCGACTCGACCGAGCGCCGGTACATCTCTTCGTACTCCTTGAGGCTCTTGACGTAGGCTCGTTCGGCGATCTGAGGCTTGACGGGGATCATGGGCTCCTCCCGAGAGTCTGCTGCCGCTGGCGGGGCGATTCTATACCCGCGGCGGAGCCTTCGATCAACCTGACGACCTTTCCGATCAAAAAACGCCTCCTGTGATTGGAGCAGTACCGATCACCCCCATCATGGCGGCCGCCTTCCCGATGGGAAACGTTCTCAAAAGGAGGCACTATGAAAACCTTTCGGATTCCGATTCTGGTATTGCTGTTCCTGGCGATTCCAACCCTTGTGCTCGGCCAGCACCCCCTGGGCGGGGACCTCCCGGTAAGCACTGCCGGGCAGGCCCAGCGGTTCCCGCATCTGGCCGCGAACGCGCTCGGAGAATTCGTGGTCACCTGGATCGGCGCCCACGCGCACGACGGCGGATATTCGCTGTATGCGATCCGTTACAACGCCAACGGCACGGCCGCGACGGAGCAGATCGTGGTCTCGGATCAGGCCGAAAACATGGCCGCGAATTCCGCGGTCGCGATCATGGACGACGGCTCGTTCGTGGTGCTCTTCCCGAAGCCCGACGTCGCCGGTCCGGCCCTGGCGGCCCGCTGGTACACCTCGGGGGGCGACGCGGACGGCAGTGACGCGGTCGTGACCCGCAATTTCGCCCCCGACTTCTCGCTCTCCACCCGGGGGGACGGCGGCTTCGTGGCGGTCTGGGAGGGGAGCGCCCCCTCCGTCCTGGCCCGGGTCTTCAAGCCGAATCACTCCGCGGGGGGTGAGATCGTGGTCGATCCGGCGGGGGTCGATCCGGCCGTGGCCGTGGGAGCCCGAGGTGGCTTCGTGGTGGCCTGGAAGAACAGCCAGATCCTGGCGCGGCGGTTCACCCCGCAGGGCGGCGCGGTCGGCGGGATCTTCACGGTGGGCTCCGGCGCCGGCACGGGCGACCTGCGCATGGGCAAGGACGACGACGGCAACTTCCTCATCCTCTGGAGCTCCGGCTCGACCGTCTCCGGCCGGCGGTACAGCTCGGATGCCCAGCCCATCGACGGGCTCCTGCACATGACCGCGGGCGCCAACTTCGACGCCGCGATCGGCGGCAAGAGCAATTTCGTGCTGGTGTGGGAGGCTCCGGACCCCGGGTCCCAGGGCACCAACGTCTTCGCCCGCCGCTTCAAGTCGACCGGTGCCCCCCTCGGGCCGCAACTGCGGGTCAACCAGCACGCCAAGGGCTCCCAGGCGGCCCCGCAGGTGGGGATCGGCGCCGACGGCGGTTTCGTGGTGGTCTGGCAGAGCCTGCCGGATGCGATTCCCAGCGGCATCTTCGCCCGGCGGTTCGATAGAAAGTAACCGACACCTCGACGGGGAGCTGCGTATACGATCCAGGAATTACTCCAAGGAGATCCGCAGCCATGAGACGCTTTCGCCGCCAGCTCCCCGTCCTGCTGTTCCTTCTCTCGGCTGTGCTCCAGGCCCAGAGCCCTCTGACGGCGCCGCACCGGGTCGACGTTCCGGACGGGCAGGCGACGTTTCTTCCGGACGTGGCGGCGAGCTCGCGCGGGGATTTCGTCGTGACCTGGCTCGAGGGGGACGCCAGCCAGGACCGCAAGACCCTCGCCGGTTCTCGGCCGAGGGAGCTCCGCTCACGGAAGCGATCCTGGTCACCGACCAGGCGCTGACCCGGCACGCGGCGGTGGCGGTGAGGGAGCGACGTCTACGCCCGGTTGTACAGGAAACGGTAGGCGGGCTTACAGCAGGTCGTCCAGCGAGTCCCCCGCCCCCCGCTCCTCCGGCTCCTCGCCGCGCCGGAAGATGCGCGCCCCGCGGGTGCCGCCCAGGGTGGCGCGGTCGCCTTCGATCCGCATCCAGGCCCCCTCGCGCAGGCCCACGACGAGGGCCTCGTTTTCCTCGTGAAACTCGCGGAGGCGCTGCTCGCGGGTCTCCCCCATGTGGGTGGACTCGGGATCGGCGTCCAGATAGTGGGGGTTGATCTGGAAGGGGACCAGCCCCAGGGCCTCGAAGGAGGCGGGCTGGACGATCGGCATGTCGTTGGTGGTGCGGATGGTGGGCGCCGCGATGTTGGTGCCGGCGCTGCTCCCCAGGTAGGGCATGCCGGCGAGGGCCCGCTCGCGCAGAAGGGGGAGGAGCCCGGAGCCCTGGAGGGTCTCGAGCAGCCGGAAGGTGTTGCCGCCGCCGGTGAAGACCGCCGCCGCCTCGCGGACGGCCCTCCGCCCCACCTCGTCGGCCGTCAGGGTGGAGACCTCGACGCCGATCGCCGCCAGCCGGTCGCGCACCCGGGCGCCGTACCCCTCCCGGTCCTTCAGGGCGAAGGGGACGAAGAGGAGGCGGCGGACGGGGCCCAGGAAATCGTCGATCTCGCCCAGGACATGGTCGAGATAGCCCTGGCCATGGTTGGTGGAGTTGCTGATCAGCAGGAGTCGGCGCACGGGCGGCATCCTATGCCAGAATCCGCCCATGCTGCTCTACCGCGTCGCACCCGAAGGCTTCTGGGCCGCCGCCGATCCAGCAGATCCGGACCGGCTGCGCGTCCTCTACTCGGACCCGTACGAGGTCCTTCCGGGCGGCTGGGAATTCGGCCGCGAGCTCGACCGCTCCACGGCCACCTTCCTCCTGCCGGTGAATCCCGGCAAGATCGTGGCGATCGGCCGCAACTACGCCGAGCACGCCAAGGAGCTCGGCAACGAGGTGCCGGCGGAGCCGCTCTTCTTCCTCAAGGCCCCCTCGGCGATGATCGGCCCCAACGCGCCGATCGTGCTGCCGCCGGAGAGCCAGCGGGTGGAGCACGAGGGGGAGATCGCGGTCGTGCTGCGCCGCCGGCTCCGCCGTGCCTCGTCCGAAGAGGCCCGCGACGCCGTGCTCGGGGTGACCTGCGCCAACGACGTCACCGCTCGCGATCTCCAGAAGAAGGACGTCCAGTTCACCCGCGCCAAGGGGTTCGACACCTTCTGCCCCCTGGGGCCGGCGATCCGGATCGGCGCCGACCTGGAGGATCTGGAGGTGGTCACCCGGGTCAACGGCGCCGAGCGCCAACGCGGCCACACCCGCATGATGGTCTTCCCCATCATCGACCTGCTCGTCTACGTCTCGCGGATGATGACCCTGGAGCCCGGCGACGTGATGCTCACCGGCACCCCGTCGGGGGTCGGCCCCCTGGTGGACGGCGATCGGGTGGAGGTGGAGGTGTCGGGAGTGGGGGTGCTGGCGAATCCGGTGGAGGCGCTCCGGGACTAGACAGCTTTCCAGGGGAACAGCCCCAGAGCGCCCGCCAGCAACAGGTGCACCCCACCCCCGAGCGCGAAGCCCCAGAAGAGCAGCGCCATCCAGCCCGAGAAGAGGAGGAGGGCGAGGGCGGCGCGGAGGACGGGGGAGCGCATTCCGGGCAACCTATCACAGCCCGGGTGGGGGTATTCTGAAGCCATGATCGAGGCTGTGACCTTCGACGTCACCCACACCCTGATCCACAGCCCTCGCCTGGGAGAGATCTACTCCGAGGTGCTCAACCGCCATGGCCTGGAGATCGGCGCCGAGGAGGCGCGGCGGCTGATCTCGGTGGTCTGGCAGGAGCTCTCATGCAGCGCCGACCCGGGGCGCGACCGCTTCTCCACCCATCCCGAGGGGGAGCGCGGCTGGTGGTCGCGCTTCCTCGAACGGGTCTGTGAGCTGAAGGAGGCGCCTCCTCCGTCGCGGTTCGCGGCGGCCGAGCTCTTTCACCGCTTCGGCACGGCGGCCGCCTGGGAGGTCTACCCCGAGGTGCCGGGTGTGCTGGCCGACCTGGCCCGCCGCGGGGTGCGGCTCGGCGTGGTGAGCAACTGGGACCACCGCCTCCCCGGCCTGCTCGCGGACCTCGGGATCGCCTCCCGGCTCGGCACCATCACCTACTCCGAGGAGGTGGGGGTGGAGAAGCCGGACCGGCGGATCTTCCTCCACGCCCTGAGCCGACTCGGCGTCGGGCCCGCGGCGGCGCTCCACGTGGGGGACGGCCGGCTGGAGGACGTCGAGGGGGCGGTCGCGGCCGGCATGCGGGCGCTCCATCTCACCCGCAACACCGGAGGCGGCGACCTGCGCGACCTCCTGAGCCTGCCGGACCTCGTCGAGGCCGAGCGGGCCGGACGCGCGGGGCGCCAATGGGCGGGTGGTGTGCTAGACTTCTGACGGAAAGTCGACATGAAGATCTCAACCAAAGGCGAGTACGGCATCCGGGCGATGCTCTACATCGGCATGCACGCGGACCAGGGACCGGTGACGAGCCACGAGATCGCCACGCATCAGGGTATCCCCGAGCCCTATCTGCGCCAGATCCTCGCCCTGCTCTCCAAAGACCGGCTGATCCAGTCGAACCGCGGGCCCCAGGGTGGGCACGTGCTCGGCCGGCCGGCCGCCCAGATCACCCTGCGCGACATCCTGGTCACGCTGGAGGGGCAGACCACGGGGATCGACCAGATCCTCTCCCTCCCCTGCACGATCGACCTGGGGACGGAGTTCTGCGTCATCCGCGAGGTCTTCTTGGCCGTGAAGAAAGAGGTCGAGCGCATCCTCTCCCAGATGTCCCTCGAGGAGCTCGTCCACCGCCAGCGCGAGATCCTGACGCAGCGGATCCCGGTGCCCCTCGACCTCCCCTCCCCCGCGCTGCTCCCCGTAGTCCGGGGTTGAAGATCCTGCCCGGCCCCCGAAGGGGGCGGTTAGACCAAGGTCCAACTTGTAGGCCGGGAGCCCGGCCCCTAGCCTCGCGTAAGAGGTGCTCGCCGTGAGCTTGTGAAGGTCTTCACAAGCTCACCTGGACCTGATATGCTCCGCTCGGCTCGGGGAGGGTGCGGGAGGCCGGAGAGCGTTTCTGCGGGATCGGCGAGATCTTCATGAATGAGGAACCGAAGCCCGGAAGCGATTGGTCCAAGCTGTCCAGCATCGGGTTCGAGCTGGTGGCGGCGGTTGGCGGTTTCATCTTTGTAGGATATCTTTGGGACCGTCATTTCGGTTCCAAACCCTGGGGGCTCCTGACCGGCGCCGTCCTGGGCCTGATCGGCGGGATGTACAACCTGATCCGCCAGTCGCTGCTCGCCACCCGGGGACCAGCGAACGAGATCAAGAAAACGAACGGCGACGAGCCGCGATGAGCGCCTCGAGGTCGCCGACCACGGAGTACCTGCGGTTCGTCGTGTGGGCGGTCGTGATCGGTGTCGCCGCCGCCCTTCTGGGATACGCGCCGACGCGGCGGCTGGGCGGTGACGGCGCGCTGCCGGCGATGGTCGCGGGGATCGTGATCGGGGTGATCGCCTCGGCGGTGGGCGCGGTGCCCATCCTGCTGGCCCGGCGGTCGGGGGCTGCGCCCTCGCCGGTCCAGGGGCTGCTCTCGACGGGGATCCGCCTCGCGGTGTTGGTGGTCCTGGGGGTGTCGGTGGGGCTCTCCGGGGTGTTCGCGACGCGCCCTTTGATCGTCTGGATCGCGCTGGGGTACGCGGCGCAGCTCGCGCTCGACGTCCGGTACGCGGTCCGCGGTGTCTGATTCGGAATGGGAGATCGTATGGTCCTGGCATTTCTGGCGGAGAACCCGCTCGAGCACATCGTGCCGCATCCGCTGATCCAGCGGCCGGCTCACCTCGGATGGCTGACCCAGGGGGACAAGGTCACCCTGCTGGACAGCCACATCCTGATGATGATGCTCGCGGCGCTGCTGCTGATCCTGCTGGTGCCGGTCTCGGTGCGCAAGCGCCGGGGAGCGGGCGAGGTCGACGCGCTGGTGCCCACCGGCGCGGGCAACGCCGTCGAGGCGATCTGCGAGTACCTCCGCAACGAGGTCGCGCGCCCGGCGCTGGGCGAGTACACCGACCGCTTCATCAAATTCGTCTGGAGCGTCTTCTTCTTCGTGGCGACGGTGAACGTGCTCGGCATCCTGCCGCTGGGCTGGACCAAGACGTTCCTCGGCCTGCCTCTCGGCGGATCGGCGACGGCGAACCCCTGGATCACCGGCACGATGGCCCTGATCACGCTGGGGATGGTGGTCATCAACGGCGTCCGGCTGGGCGGCAAGGATTTCTTCGCCCACTTCAGTCCCGGCCCCTGGTGGCTGGCGTGGCTGCTGGTGCCGATCGAGGTGATCGGCCTCGTCGCCCGCATCTTCGCGCTGATCGTCCGTCTCTGCGCCAACATGATCGCCGGCCACGTGCTGCTGGCGGTGCTGCTGAGCTTCATCCTCTCGGCCGCGGAGAAGAGCCTCGCGAGCTCGTTCCTCGTCGCCTTGCCGGTGGTGCCGGCCAGCATCGCGATCAACCTGCTGGAGATTTTCGTCGCTTTTCTGCAGGCGTTCATTTTCACCTTCCTGACGACCCTGTTCATCGGCCAGTCGATCGTCTTCCATCACCACGACGACCACGGCCATGCCGAGGGGGCGCAGGCGCACTGATTGACACTGGCGCCCCGGAGGGAGCGGGGGCGTACCGACCCTAGGAAAGGATTTTTCGATGAGCAAGAGAACCGCCAGAATCGCATTGATGATGATCGCCCTCGGCTTCGTGCTGATGTTCGCTTCCGTGGCTCCGGTCCACGCGCAGGCGGGGGCCGGTGCGGCCAACGCCGGCCAGGCCGGCGGCCTGATCACCACGGACGGCGCCCGCAAGGCGGGCGGCGCGCTCGGCGCCGGCCTGGCGCTGCTCGGCGGCGGCCTCGGCATCGGCCGCATCGGCGGCAGCGCGGTCGAAGCGATCGCCCGCCAGCCCGAGGCGGCCGGCCAGATCAGCACGGCGATGATCATCACCGCCGCGCTGATCGAGGGCGGCATGCTGTTCGCGGTCGTCGTCGGCCTGCTGGCCTCGCTCTGAGGCGAGATCAGGCGCACTGGGATCCGCCCCTTTCCGCCTGCGGGGAGGGGCATTGAATGCGAGCAAACGGCATGATCAAAAGAGCGTTGTTTCTACTGGCCGTGCTGGCGATGACGGCGATGACCGCCCTCCCGGCGCTGGCCGCCGAAGGCGCCGGTGAGGCGCCGGTCAGCCCGTTGGCGGGCGACATCGGCAACGTCATCTGGACGGTCCTCATCTTCGTCCTCGTGCTGGTCGTCCTCGGCAAGTACGCCTGGGGGCCGATCCTCAGCACGCTGCAGACGCGCGAGAGCTTCATCCACGAGGCGCTCGCCAAGGCCAAGGCCGACCGTGACGAGGCCGAGGCGCGTCTGAAGCAGTATGAGGAGCGGTTGGCCGGCGCGCGGGCCGAGGCCACGGCGATCGTCGAGGAGGGGCGGCGCGACGCCGACGCGGTGAGGCGCAGGATCGAGGCCACCGCCAAGGCCGAGGCCGACAAGATGGTCGACCGCGCCAAGCGCGAGATCCACGTCGCCACCGTCACCGCCACCCGCGAGCTCTACGAGCTGTCCGCCCGCATCGCCACCAAGATGGCGGCGCAGGTCCTCGGCCGCGAGCTGTCGCCCGCGGACCACGAGCGCCTGATGTCCGAGGCGATCGACGCCATCGGCGAAGAGCGCGAGAGGCGGGCGCACTAGCCATGGCCAGCGTCGACGAACGCCAACGGGAGGTCGGCCGCCTCTACGCCGAGGTGATCCTGCACGTCGCCGAGGAGCAGGGGCAGGCCGAGGCGCTGCGGGACGAGCTCGCCGAGCTGGTGGGCTATCTCGATCGCACTCCTGAGCTCGAGCAGCTCTTCAGCAGCCCGCTGATCGAGGAAGACCCCCTGGCGGAGGTGATCGAGAAGGCCTTTCGCGGCAAGGCGAGCGACCTGCTGGTCGACTCGCTCCAGGTGATCAATCACAAGGGGCGCCTCGGCTCCCTGCGCGCCATCGCCGCGGAGTACCGGGCGGCGCTGCTGAAGCGAGGCGGCTGGATCGACGTCCACGTCCGCACCGCCGTGCCGCTCACCGACGCCCTGCGCGCCCGGCTGACCACCGCCGTCGCCGCCGCCACCGGCAGCAAGCCGACGCTGATCGAGCACGTCGATCCGTCGGTGGTCGCCGGCCTGGTGGTCGAGCTCGAAGGGCGGAAGATCGACGCCAGCCTGGCGTCGCGCCTGCACCAATTGACCGAGGCGCTGCTGGCGCGCGCCTCGCGTGAGATCCAAAGCGGCAAGGCCTACGTCGCCGAGCCCTAGGGGAGCCAAGCCAAGGAGCTTTCATGAGATTCAAAGTCGACGAGATCGCGTCGGTCATTGAAGAAGAGATCCGCACGTACCGCACCCAGATCGACCTCGCGGAGGTCGGCAAGGTGCTGGAGGTGGGCGACGGCATCGCCCGCATTTATGGCCTCACCGGAGCGATGGCGGGCGAGCGCCTGGAGTTCGCCAACGGCGCCCAGGGGCAGGTGTTCAACCTGGAGGAGGGATCGGTCGGCGCCGTGGTCCTCGGCGACTACCTGGGGATCAAGGAGGGGGACGAGGTGCGCCGCTCCCGCGAGCTGCTCTCCGTGCCCGTCGGTCCGGCGCTGATCGGCCGCGTGGTCGATCCGCTCGGCCGGCCGCTCGACGGCCAGGGGGACGTCAGCACCCCGTACCGCCGGCCGCTGGAGTTCAAGGCCCCCGGCATCGCCGAGCGCCAGCCCGTCACCGAGCCGCTGCAGACCGGCATCAAGGCCATCGACGGCATGATCCCGATCGGCCGCGGCCAGCGCGAGCTGATCATCGGCGACCGCAAGACCGGCAAGACCGCGGTGGCGATCGACACCATCGTCAACCAGCGCGGCGGCGACGTGATCTGCGTCTACGTGGCCATCGGCCTCAAGGAGTCGACGGTGGTCGGCCTGGTGGAGAAGCTGCGCGAGCTGGGCGCGATGGACTACACGATCGTGATCTCGGCCTCGGCGGCCGACCCCGCGCCGCTCCAGTACATCGCCCCCTACGCGGGCGCGGCCATGGCCGAGTACTTCATGTACCAGGAGGGGAAGGCCACCCTCTGCGTCTATGACGACCTGTCGAAGCAGGCGCAGGCCTACCGCCAGCTCTCGCTGCTGCTGCGCCGTCCGCCCGGCCGCGAGGCCTACCCGGGCGACGTCTTCTATCTCCACTCCCGCCTGTTGGAGCGGAGCGTGAAGCTGCGCGACGAGTACGCCGTGGTCCCCAAGGACACGCCGGAGAACAGCACCGACCGCTCGCTCGTCCTCAAGCACCCCCAAGGGCTGGACGCGCCCGCCGAGGTGCGCCCGGACGGCGCCGACGGCACCTACCACCGGCCGCACGGCAGGCACAAGGCCGAGGCCTTCCTCGCCTCGCTGCCCGACAAGGACAAATACAAGGTCCACCACTTCCCGGACAGCGGCGGCTCGATGACGGCGCTGCCGATCATCGAGACGCTGGAGGGCGAGGTCTCGGCCTACATTCCGACCAACGTGATCTCGATCACCGATGGCCAGATCTACCTCGAGCCCGACCTCTTCTTCGCCGGCGTGCGTCCCGCGATCAACGTCGGCATCAGCGTCTCCCGCGTGGGCGGCAACGCGCAGCGGAAGACGATGAAGAAGGTGGCCGGCTCGCTGCGGCTCGACCTCGCGGCGTTCCGCGAGCTGGAGGCGTTCGCCCAGCTCGGCACCGACCTCGACGCCGCCTCCCAGCGCCAGCTCGACCGCGGCCAGCGCATGGTGGAGCTGCTCAAGCAGCCGCAGTACCAGCCGTACAACGTCAACGAGGAGGTGCTGTCGATCTTCGCCGGCACCCGCGGCTTCCTGGACGACGTGCCGGTCCGCGAGGTGGCGCAGTTCGAGAGCGCCATGCTGAAGTTCTTCCGCGACCAGCACCCGGCGCTCGTCGACGAGCTCGACCGCGCCAAGGACCTCGACAGCGGCCTGGTCGAGAAGATCGGCCAGGCGATCCGTGAGTTCAAGTCGCAATACAAGGTCAAAGCCCCGGCCCGCGAGGCGGCTCCGGCGGCGGCGTAGGAAGGGTGCGAGATGGCGAACCGGCGAGTCCTCGTCAAACGCCGCAAGGCGGTGCGCAACATCCGCAAGATCACGCGCACCATGCAGCTCATCGCGACCGCCCGCTTCCAGGCGGCGCTCAACCGGGTGATCGCGACCCGGCCGTTCACCGACAAGGTGGGCGAGCTGTTGGCCGACCTCGCGCGCGCGGCCGGCGACCTCGAGCACCCGTTGCTCGAGCCCAACGAGGGGGCGAAAGTCTCCGATCTCCTGGTGCTGACCGGCGACCGGGGGCTGGCCGGCGGCTACAATGCCAACGTCCTGCGCGCGGCGATCGGGCATCTGGACGAGCAGACCGGGCAGGGGCTGGAGCCCCGCGTCCACATGGTGGGCAAGAAGGGGATCGCCTACTTCCGCTTCCTGCGCCGGCCGGTCGCCCAGCAGACCTCGGGGATCGGCGACCGCCCGCGCTTCGAGCAGGTGGAGCCGATCGCCAACGCGCTGATCGACCGCTACCTGCGCGGTGAGATCGCCTCGGCCCACGTGGCCTACATGAAGTTCCTCTCCGCCGGCCAGCAGCGCCCGATGGTCGTGCAACTCCTGCCGCTCCGGCCGGAGATGAAGGAGAGGAAGGAGAAGGAGAAGGCGATCGACTACGAATTCTCGCCCGGCCCGCGGGAGCTCCTCGACGAGCTGCTGCCGGCGATCGTGCGAGTGCAGCTCTTCCAGGCCTTCAACGAGGCCGCGGCCTCCGAGCAGGTCGCCCGCATGGTGGCGATGAAGGCGGCGACCGACGCGGCCGGGGACATGATCAAGGCGCTGACGCGCGAGTACAACCGCGCCCGGCAGACGCACATCACCATGGAGCTCCTGGACATCGTGGGCGGCGCCAACGCGCTGTCCTGAATCCGCGAGCCCTTCCAAGAGATCGGAACGCATGATGGAAACCAACGGCAACTACGGCAAAGTGATCCAGGTCATCGGCTCCACGCTCGACGCGCACTTTTCGGAGGAAAGCCTGCCGCTGATTTACAACGCCCTCCGCGTCGAGGTGCCGCGGACGGTGCTCGGCGAGACCTTCAACGAGACCCTCTGGTGCGAGGTCGCCCAGCACCTGGGCGGCGGCCGCGTGCGCGCGGTAGCCCTCGGCTCGACCGACGGCCTGCAACGGGGCGTGGACATCCTCGACACCGGCGCGCCGATCTCGGTCCCCGTGGGCCTCGAGACCCTCGGCCGCGTGTTCAACCTGGTCGGCGAGGTGATCGACGGCCGCGGGCCGATCGCCGCCAAGGACCGCCGGCCGATCCATCACGAGCCGCCGGAGCTGGCGGACCTCTCCTCGAAGACCGAGCTGTTCGAGACCGGCATCAAGGTGATCGACCTGCTCTGCCCGCTGGTGCGCGGCGGCAAGGCCGGTCTCTTCGGCGGCGCCGGCGTGGGCAAGACGGTGATCATCCAGGAGCTGATCGCCCGCCTGGCCCGTTTCCACAGCGGCTACTCCTGCTTCGCCGGCGTGGGCGAGCGCACCCGCGAGGGGAACGACCTCTGGCTGGAGATGCAGGAGGCGAAGATCGGCGACACCGGCAAGAGCGTCATCGACCAGACCGTGATGGTCTTCGGCCAGATGAACGAGCCGCCCGGAGCCCGCCTGCGGGTGGCTCTCTCGGCCCTGACCATGGCGGAATACTTCCGCGACCAGACCGGCGTCGACACGCTGCTCTTCATCGACAACATCTTCCGTTTCTCCCAGGCGGGCTCCGAGGTGTCGGCGCTGCTCGGCCGCATGCCCTCCGCCGTGGGCTATCAGCCGACGCTGGGCACCGAGATGGGCGAGCTCCAGGAGCGCATCACCTCGACCAGCCACGGCGCCGTGACCTCGATCCAGGCGATCTACGTGCCGGCCGACGACTACACAGACCCGGCGCCGGCGACCGCCTTCGCCCACCTCGACAGCACGGTGAACCTGGAGCGCAGCATCTCGGAGAAGGGGATCTATCCCGCCGTGGACCCGCTCGCCTCCAGCAGTCGCATCGTCTCTCCCGAGTTCATCGGCGAGGACCACTACCGGGTGGCCCGACGCGTCCAGCAGATCCTGCAGCGCTACAAGGACCTCCAGGACATCATCGCCATTCTGGGCGTCGACGAGCTGTCGGAGGAGGACAAGATCATCGTCCGCCGCGCCCGCAAGATCGAGCGCTTCCTCTCGCAGCCGTTCTACGTGGCCGAGCAGTTCACCGGCTTCCCGGGCGTCTACGTGTCGCGGCAGGACACCGTCCGCTCCTTCGACGAGCTGTGCGACGGCAAGTGGGACCACCTGCCCGACCAAGCGTTCATGTACGTCGGCACCATCGAGGAGGCGGCGGCCCAGGCGGAGAAGCTGGCGAAGGCCGCGTAAGGCTGGAGAGCCCATGGCGCAGAACCACACCTTCCGCTGCAGCGTCATCACCCCGGAGCGGGTGCTGGTGGAGACCGATGCCACCTTCGTCGCCTTCCCGGCGCACGACGGCGAGGTCGGCATCCTGCCGGGCCGCGCCCCCCTGCTCTTCAAGATGGGGGCCGGCGAGCTGCGGGTCCAGAGCCCGCAGGGCGATCAGGTCTTCTTCGTCGACGGCGGCTTCGCCCAGATGGTGGAGAACCGTCTGACCCTGCTGACCCAGGTCGCCAAGAAGGTCGAGGAGATCGATCCCGCGGCGGTCGAGAAGCAATTCGCTGAAGCCCACGGCATGCCGATGAAGACCGACGCCGAATTCAAGGCCCGGCAACGGGTGCTCCAGTCGGCCCAGGCGCAGCGCCGTATCCTGGCCCGGCGCGGGCCGGGACGGGCCGCCTGACCGAATACGATCCGCTGTTCTCGCCCAACAACCGGGCCGGCGTCGAGGACCTCGAGCCGGTCCGGGACCTGTTCCGCGCGGCGAGCCGACCCTTCCTGCAATCCCCCATCACCTGGCTCAGCTGGGCCATCCTGCTCCCCGGCGCGGCGCTCGCCACCCCGTTCGCCTTCCGGCTCCGCGGCCCGGCCGGCGTGCTCTTCGCCTGGTCGGCGGTGATCCTCCTCGGCGGCGCCGTCGAAGTGGCGATGATCCGGCGCTCGGGCCGCAAGGAGATGGGGAGCACCCTGGCCGCCTGGGTGCTGCGCCTCCAGGGGAACCTCTCCTTCGTGGCTCTGGCCCTCTCGGCGCTGCTCGTCTGGCAGGACCTCGCCTGGGTCCTCCCCGGGCTCTGGCTGCTCCTGCTCGGCCACTCCTTCTACATGCTCGGCGGGCTCGCCTTCCCGCCCTTTCGCGCCTGCGGGCTCATCTACCAGCTCGGCGGCGTCATCGCCCTGTGGCCCGGGGGCAACCCCCTGCTCGCCTTCGCGGCGGCTACGGCGGTGGGGAATCTGTGGATGGGGATTGGGGTCTGGAGGGAAAACCAGAGAGAGCGGGGGGCCTACTCTTCCTCGTCGAAGGGGTAGGTCGCCGAGCCGCTGACCCAGTCGGTCAAAGTCCGGCCGCCGAAGGCGAGGAGGACCGGCAATCCCACCAAAGCGAGCGTCAGCAGGGCCCCCAGCCAGCGCCGGACCGTCTGATCGAAGGTCAGCGGCTCGCCGTCCCGGTTCCGGGAGGTGATGGCCGCCCAGGCCATGCCCGGCGTGTGCCCCCAGAAGGCCAGGGGAAGCACCGTGTAGAGGAAGGAGAACGAGAGGAGGAAGGCGGCGAAGGCCGGCCATTCGTGGACCTCGGGCCGCACCTCCAGCCAGCGGCAGCCGAGCAAGGCAAGGACCCCCACCGCGGCGTGCACGATCAGGTCGGCGACCCCGGCGGCGAGCCGCCGCACCCGGCCGGCGAATTCGCTCCGGGGGCCAGGCGCGGGCCGGATCTCCTCCCGGTCCTCGAGCTCCGGCACGGGGACCGGGCCCATGCGCCGGGTCTCGGCGGAAGCCCGCCGCCTGGGCGTGACGGGGAGCTCCTCCGGCTCCTCCCCGGAGCCGGGGGCGGCGAGCGGAAGATCGAAGAGCAGCGGCTCTTCCGGCTCGTTGGGCTTGCCCGGGCGTCGCATCAGCGGAACGGCAGGTATTTCACGTAAATCTGGTACAGCAGGTCCTTCGGTCGCTCCTGATAGGTCTGGGCGAACAGGTAGTCGCGCTTCACCGCCGCGTCGTCCTGGTGGAGGTCGAGCGCCTCCTTCAGCTTCTCGGTGGCCTTGGCGGCGTCGTTTCGCTGGAGATCGTGCACAGCCAGATTGTAGTAGCAGTCCACGATCATTTGGGTGACGTCGTTGCTGCCCGGATCCTTCTCGTGCAGTTTCCAGAGATCGGGGAGGGCGCGCTCCCACTCGTGCTGCTGGAACAGGGCGACCTGCGGAGCGATCGGCTCGAGCTGTTTCCTGATGGCGTCGGCGAGCTTGGCGTCGTCCCCGTCCAGCTTGGCGATCTGAGCGGCCTGGTCCAGCCGTCCCAGGGCGCGCACGGAATAGTGCGCCGCGGCGAGCTGGCGGGCCGCGGCCAAGAGGGCGGCACGCCGCGCGAGAGCGTCCGGGTCAGGAGGCGCGCCCGGGGTGCCGGGAGGGGCACCCGGAGCTCCCGGAACCGCGGTGCCGGTGGCTCCCGCTCCGGCCGGCGCCTCCGCTCCGCCGCCCCACTCGGCGATCAGCTTCTGCGCCCGCTGGTAGTTGGGGTCTCCCGGCGGGATGCGCTTGAGCTGGCCGAGGGCCGTGGGGGTCCGGCCCGCCTTGCGGAGCCGCTCGGCGCGGGCTATCGGGTCGTTCGCCGCGCCGCCCTTCGGGGCGGCCGCGGCGGGCTTGGCCTCCTCCCGCGAATTGGGGAAGAACTGGTCGCGGTTGAGCAGGAAGTAGCCGCCCACGGCCAGCACGATCAACAGCACGGCGCCTCCGACCAGCAGGAACAGCCGGCGGGTGCGCCCGCTGTCACGCCCGGCGGAGGTGGTCCGCTTGGCCGGCCGGCGCGCGGTGGCCTCCTCGAAGGGCTCGGGGGGCACCAGGATCTCTTCCTTGAGATCGTGCCCGGCGGCCTCGCGGGCCGCGCCCCTGGGGACCGGGGGCTCGGCGGGAAACGCCTCGCGCGTCCCGGTGGGCCGGGGGGGAGGCGTCGGCCGGGCGGCCTCGAGCTGTTGCAGGTACTCGCGGGCGGCGAAATAGCTGGGCTGGATCTCCAGCACGCGCTGGAAGGCGGCCCGGGCTCCCGCGGCGTCGCCGGCCTCCAGCCGCGCCACACCGTCGTGGAAGATCTCCTCGGCCTGCCGCTCGGACTCGGCCTTGAGCTTGCGGGCCATCTCGATCCGCCGCGCCGCCTCCTCGTGATCGATGTCGATGAGGAAGATGCGCGACCAGGAGTCGATCGCCCCCTGGGGATCGCCGGAGTCGAAGGCGGCCTGCCCCTCGTCGAGGAGCTCGCGGATGCGGCGGTCGGTCTCGGAGTCGGCGCCGGTGGGCAGGGTGATGGGCATCGGCCCGGTCTTGATCGCCGAGGGGATTTTGAGCGGCGGGGCGACGCTCGCCCGGGCCTGGTCGAGCTCGGCGATGCCCGGGTGCGCCGGATCGAGGGCGCGGGCCTTGTCGAGCAGCCGGGCCACCTCGGCGGAATCGCCGGATTGCAGCGCCTGCCGCGCTCCGGTCAGGAACTTGAGCACGTAGGGCTCCGCCTCCATCCGCTCCTGGGCCTCGCTCACGATGCGCTGGAGCTCCGGGTCGGCCATCACCGCGGCGTGCTCCCGCTGGGCGGTGGTCATCAGCTCCTGGAACCGGCGCTGGTCGGCCAGCGACTGCAGCTCGGCGCGCAGGGCGCCGCGGTCCGGGGCACCGAAGGCGGGAAGCGCGTCGGGGAGGTCGAGGCTCAGGCCGTCGAGGCTCGCGAACGGATCCGCGATGTCGGGAGCGCTCTGGAGGTCGTCGACGCGCACCGGGCCGGTGGTGGAGCGGAGCCGCTCCTGGAGCCGGTGGGCGGGTTGGAACTGGGGATCCATCCGCAACACGAAGTCGCAGCCCAGGAGGGCCTCCTGGCGGTTGCCTTCGCGGGCCAGATCCAAGGTCTGGTCGAAGGTGCTGAGGATCCGCTGCTTGACGTCGGACGAAAGCGCGGGATTACCGGAGTAGCTCATCTCTCTCAGGCGAATGGATTTGGACTGATTCTGAAAAGACGAGACATATCGTAGCAGAGGAACGCTTCGGCGTCCAATGAGGTCCAGAGAGCACCGGCGCTGTTGGTATCCTCCCCCCCATGCCTCTCCTCGAATCCGTCCCCAACGTCAGCGAGGGCCGGCGTCCGGAGGTGGTGGCGCGGTTGGCGGCGGCGGCCTCCTCGGGGCCGGGGGTGCGGCTGCTCGACCTCTCGTCCGATCCCGACCACAACCGCTCGGTGCTGACCCTGGCGGGAGAGCCGGAGGGGCTCCACCGGGGGTTGATGGCCCTCTACGAGGCGGCGGTCGCGGAGATCGACCTCAGCCGCCATCAGGGGGTACACCCGCGGATCGGGGCCGTGGACGTGGTGCCGTTCGTCCCCCTGGGGGATACGCCCATGGAGGTCGCGGTGGCGGCCGCGAATCGGCTGGCACCTGGCGTGGCACAGCGTTTCGGCCTCCCGGTCTACCTCTACGAGCGAGCGGCCCGCAGGTCGGAACGGACGCTTCTGGCCGACATCCGGCGCGGCGGCTTCGAGAGGCTGGCGGCCCGGCTCGCCGATCCCGCCTGGGCGCCGGACTTCGGCCCGGCCCGTCCCCACCCCACGGCCGGAGCGACCGTGATCGGCGCCCGCTTCTTCCTGATCGCCTTCAACGCCGTGCTGGCAACCGCGGACGTATCGACCGCCCGCGCCATCGCCCGGCGGGTGCGGGAGTCCGGAGGCGGGCTGCCGGCGGTGCGGGCCATGGGGGTCCACCTCGCCAGCCGGGGCCTCGCCCAGGTGAGCATGAATCTGGTGGATTACCGCCGGACGCCGATCCTGATGGCCCTCCGGCGGGTCGAGGAGGAGGCGGCGGCTCTGGGGACCGGGGTGATCGAGACCGAGGTGATCGGGCTGATCCCGGAGGCGGCCGTGCAAGGGGTGACGGCGGCGGATCTGAGGCTGCGGGGGGAGATCCCGGTGCTGGAGGAAAGACTGAGGTAGTCGGGTCGTCCTGCCCTCCGAAGCCTCACCCCCTGGCCCCCTCTCCACTTCGTGGAGAGGGGGAACGAGCTCGGCAAGGCTGCCTCAGATGGGTCCTCCCTCTCCATTTCATGGAGAGGGAGACAGAGGGTGAGGCTTCGGAGGGCAGGACGACCCGATTCAGTCTTACCCCTTCAACGCCTCCATCAACCGATACGGCATCCCCTCGAACGACCCCGACGACATCGTCACCAGCACGCTGCCGTCGCGGGCCTCCTCCAGGGCCTGCCGGAGCAGCCCGGCGTTGTCCGGGTAGACCTCGGCGGGCACCCCGCCCGCGGTGAGCGCTTCGGCCAGGGCGCTGAAGTCGAGACGCTCCTCGGGAGCCAGGCGGCCGCTGTGGAAGGTGGGCGCGAAGAGCACCCGGTCGGCGCCGGCGAAGGCCTGGCGGTAGGGCTCGAAGAAGAAGTGACGGCCGGCGGTGAGGCTGCGCGGCTCGAAGAGCGTCACCAGACGACGGCCGGGATAGCGCTGGCGCAGGGCGATCAGGGTCTTCTCCACCGCCGTGGGGTGGTGGGCGAAGTCGTCCACCACGGTGACGCCGCGCGCCGTGCCGAGCTCGTCGAGGCGCCGCCGGACGCCGTGGAAGCGGGCGAACGCGGCGGCCACGTCCGCGGCGGGGATGCCGTCCCGGCGGGCCGCGGCCCACACGGCCAGGGCGTTCGAGACGTTGTGCCCGCCCGCCAGCGGCAGGGTGATCTCGACCTCGCCCGCCTCTTCGTCGCGGACGCGGAACCGGCTCGCCTCGGGCAGGGTCTCGATCTCCTCCAGGGGATGGAGGTCGTTTCCGGCCTCCAGCCCGTAGAAGAGGACGCGGCAGCGGGCGCGGCCCGCCAACTCCCGCACCTTGGGGGTGTCCCCGCAGGCCACCAGGAAGCCGCTCGCGGGGAGCAGGCCGATCAGCCGCTCGTAGGCGCTCCAGAGCGCCTCCTCGGTCGGATAGAGGTCGGCGTGGTCGTACTCGGCGCTGGTCAGGATCAGCGTCTCGGGCTGATAGTGTAGGAACTTGGGGCCGCGGTCGAAGTAGGCGGCGTTGTACTCGTCCCCCTCGATGATGAAGCGGTCTCCGGCGCCGTCGTGGAAGCTCGCCGGCAGGTCCTTGGGGGCGCCGCCGATCAGGTAGCCGGGGTCGCGGCCGCAGGCGGTGTAGATCCAGGATCCCATGGCGGTGGTGGTGGTCTTGCCGTGGGTACCGGCCACCACCAGCGAGCGGTGGTGGTCGAGGAAGAAGCGGGCGAGCGCCTGGGGCATCGAGACGATCTCGAGCCCGAGCCGCTCGGCCTCGACCGCCTCCGGATTGTTGCGGTGGATGGCGTTGCCGATGATTACAAGGTCCGGACGGGGCGCGAGATGGACCGGGTCGTACCCCACGGAAGGGTGGATGCCGGCCCGCTCGAGCAGGGTGCTCATGGGGGGGTAGAGGGGCCCGTCGGTGCCGCGGACCCGATGGCCCTGCTCTTGCAAAAGGCACGCGAGCGGAGCCATCCCGGTACCACCGATCGCCATGCAGTAGATATCGAGCTGGGAAGAATTCAAGGCGGATTTTCTCTAGGGAATTTCTCGTTTTAAGGGCCCGGAGTGTAGCATTGCCCGAGCCGTCATCCATACCCTTTCCAGCACATTGGGATCCTAAGCTTAGAATTCCACGTGGACAAGTTGTCGCG
>JADMIO011006383.1_pt1 | contig 45676 bp, 40 predicted proteins | sample 8958161 | NCBI WGS metagenome assembly JADMIO01 (sample SAMN16585339, study PRJNA669376) | soil metagenome | isolation source: Crop rotation soil | place: USA: Cullars Rotation, Alabama | collected 2011
AGGTGAGCCAGTGTGATTACATTTGCGGCCTAACTGTGGCCAGTCCAGTTACGCTGGAGTCACTAGTATTTAGGTGACACTATAGAAGCGGCCGCGACAACTTGTCCACGTGGAATTCTAAGCTTAGGATCCCAATGTGCTGGAAAGCCCGCACCCGCCAGCCCGTGTCGCCGAGCTGCATCGCAGGGAAGTCGGCGCGCGAGGCACTCGCGGCGGACGCCGGGGCGGTCGCCGCGACGCTCGTCAGAGGAGCCAGGACGCAGAGCAGTGCAAGGACGAGCGCGGGTGCGCGATGGCGTGACATGTGGGTCCTCCCCCGGGAAGCCAGCGACGTCGATGATCATAGGGACGTACGACGACACCCCCACGTTGCGCCGCCCGGGGATCGGACCCCTACGCTCGCGACGTGGCCCGCGCTGACCTGGACAAGCAACCGACCGACGTACGTCGCATGTTCGACACCGTGGCCAAGCGCTACGACCTGACCAACGACCTCATGACCGCGGGCATCCAGCGCACGTGGCGCCGGGCGATGGTGGACGCCGTCGCACCCGAGCGCGGCGACCTGGTGCTCGACCTCGCCGCCGGCACCGGCTGCTCGAGCGAGCCCTTCGCCGCCCACGGGGCCACCGCCGTGCCCTGCGACTTCTCGGTCGGCATGCTCCAGCAGGGCAGGAAGGACCGCCCCGCGCTGCCGTTCGTCGCCGGGGACGGCACCCGCTTGCCGTTCCTGGACGACACCTTCGACGCGGTCACGATCTCCTACGGCCTGCGCAACTTCGTCGACCCGGTGGCCGGGCTGAGGGAGATGCTCCGCGTGACCCGGCCCGGCGGCCGCCTCGTGGTGTGCGAGTTCAGCACCCCGACCAACGGCGCACTGCGCACGCTCTACCTCGACGGCTTCATGCAGGCGCTCCCCCGCATCGCCTCGCTCACCGCCAGTGCGGCCGACGCCTACGTCTACCTCGCCGAGTCGATCCGCGCCTGGCCCGACCAGGAGGGCCTCGCCGCCCTGGTCGCTGAGGCCGGTTGGCAGCGTCCCGAGTGGCGCAACCTCACGGGTGGCATCGTCGCCCTGCACCGCGCCACGGCGTGACCGCAGCGCCTTCCAATTAGGGAACGGTTCCGTCACCTAAATCCGCAGGTCAGGGCCGGAATGGGTGCCGCCGAGGTGGTCCGTACCCCGGCGTGACGCACGCCGCACCCGCGTCCTAGACTGTGGCGCGCGCCACTCGTGAAGCCATTCACAAGGGCACATGTCTTCAGGCACATGCCGAGCAGGTCGTGGCGCAGGTCCACCGGAAGGGAAGCGATGGAGCTCTACACGCCGATCCTGGCGCTGGCACTCATCGCGACGGGCTTCGCGGTCTTCTCCGTGATCATGAGCGCCGTCGTGGGTCCCAAGCGCTACAACCGGGCCAAGCTCGACTCCTACGAGTGCGGCATCGAGCCGACGCCGCAGCCAGTCGGCGGCGGCAGGATCCCGGTGAAGTACTTCATCACCGCGATGCTCTTCATCGTCTTCGACATCGAGATCATCTTCCTGTACCCGTGGGCCGTCCACTTCGACCAGATGGCCCTCTTCGGCCTCGTCGAGATGGTCCTCTTCATCGCGACCGTCTTCGTCGCGTACGCATACGTGTGGCGCCGCGGCGGCCTGGACTGGGACTGAGAGGTCTGACATGGGACTCGAAGAGAAGCTTCCTTCCGGCGTGCTCCTCACGACCGTCGAGGGCGTGGCCGGCTACATGCGCAAGGCGTCGTTCTGGCCGGCCACCTTCGGCCTGGCCTGCTGCGCCATCGAGATGATGACGACCGGCGCCCCCAAGTACGACCTCGCGCGCTTCGGCATGGAGGTCTTCCGTGCCAGCCCCCGCCAGGCGGACCTGATGATCGTCGCCGGCCGCGTGAGCCAGAAGATGGCACCGGTCCTGCGCCAGATCTACGACCAGATGCCCGAGCCCAAGTGGGTCCTGGCGATGGGTGTGTGCGCCTCCTCGGGAGGCATGTTCAACAACTACGCGATCGTCCAGGGCGTCGACCACGTCGTCCCCGTCGACATGTACCTCCCGGGCTGCCCGCCGCGCCCGGAGATGCTCATCGACGCGATCCTCAAGCTCCACGACCAGGTCCAGCACACCAAGCTCGGCGTGAACCGCCGCAACGAGGTCGAGGAGCTCGAGACCGCCGCCCTGCGCGCCCTGCCCACCTCGGAGATGAAGGGCCTCCTGCGGTGACCGACAAGCCCGACGAGAAGCACGACGAGAAGCACGCCGGCGAGGCGAAGGACGAGTCCGACGACAAGACGGACAAGAACGAGGCGGCGCGTCCGGCCGAGGAGCGCAACCTCGAGAAGGCCAAGTCCGAGACCGGCACCGGCACCGGCGTCGAGCAGCGGGCTCCCGAGCAGTCGCCGGAGAACCTCCCGGGCCCGACGGGCGAGGTGCACGCGGTCGGCGAGCGCCGCGGCATGTTCGGCGTCACCGGCACCGGCGACACCTCCGGCTACGGCGGCCTGGTCAGCGCAAAGGTCTTCCCGGCCCCGTCGCAGAAGCCCTACGGCGGCTGGTTCGACGAGGTCGCGGGAGCGCTCGAGGCGCGGCTCGAGGCCACCGAGCTCACCTCCGCCATCGAGAGCGTCGTGGTGCACCGCGGCGAGATCACCTTCCACGTCCGGCGCGAGGACCTCCCGTTCGTGGCGCAGATGCTCCGCGACGACGAGGCGCTGCGGTTCGAGTTCTGCTCCGGCGTCAGCGGCGTGCACTACCCCGACGACACCGGCCGCGAGCTGCACGCGGTCTACCACCTGACGTCGATGACCCACAACCGCCGCATCCGCGTCGAGGTCACCGCGCCCGACAGCGACCCGCACGTGCCCAGCCTGGTGAGCATCTACCCGACGCTCGACTGGCACGAGCGGGAGACCTACGACATGTTCGGGCTGATCTTCGACGGTCACCCCGCTCTGACCCGGGTGCTCATGCCGGACGACTGGCCTGGCCACCCGCAGCGCAAGGACTACCCGCTCGGCGGCATCCCCGTCGAGTACAAGGGCGGGTCCATCCCTCCGCCGGACCAGCGCAGGAGCTACAACTGATGAGCACACCCACGGATCAGGCACAGCAGGACATCTACGCCGCGCCCGGCGAGACCAGCCAGGGCCGCGTCTTCACCGTCACGGGCCAGGACTGGGACTCGATCACGGACAGCATCGGCGAGTCCGCCGAGGAGCGGGTCGTGGTCAACATGGGCCCGCAGCACCCCTCGACCCACGGCGTGCTCCGGCTGATCCTCGAGCTCGAGGGTGAGACGGTCACCGAGGCCCGCTGCGGCATCGGCTACCTGCACACGGGCATCGAGAAGAACATGGAGTACCGCTCCTGGGTGCAGGGCACGACCTTCGTCACCCGGATGGACTACCTCTCCCCGTTCTACAACGAGATGACCTACGTCCTGGGCGTCGAGCGGCTGCTCGACATCGAGGACCAGATCCCGGAGAAGGCGGAGGTGATGCGCGTCCTGCTGATGGAGCTCAACCGCATCTCCTCGCACCTGGTCTGCATCGCCACCGGCGGCATGGAGATCGGCGCGCTCACCGTGATGACGATCGGCTTCCGCGAGCGCGAGCTGGTGCTCGACCTGTTCGAGCTGATCACGGGCCTGCGGATGAACCACGCGTTCATCCGTCCCGGCGGCGTCGCGCAGGACCTGCCGCCCGGCGCGCTCGACGAGATCCGCGACTTCATCGCGCTGATGAAGAAGCGCCTTCCGGAGTACGCCGCCCTCTGCAACGCGAACCCGATCTTCAAGGGTCGCCTCGAGGGTGTCGGCCACCTCGACCTCGCCGGCTGCATCGCGCTCGGCATCACCGGCCCGGTGCTCCGCTCGACCGGCTACGCCTGGGACCTGCGGAAGACCCAGCCCTACTGCGGCTACGAGGACTACGACTTCGAGGTCCAGACCTGGGACACCGCCGACTCCTACGGCCGCTTCCGCATCCGCCTCAACGAGATGTGGGAGTCGCTCAAGATCGTCGAGCAGGCCGCCGACCGGCTCGCCGGCCTCGAGGGCGCGCCGGTGATGGTGGGCGACAAGAAGATCGCCTGGCCCAGCCAGCTCGCCATCGGCAGCGACGGCATGGGCAACAGCCTCGACCACATCCGCCACATCATGGGTGAGTCGATGGAGGCTCTGATCCACCACTTCAAGCTGGTCACCGAGGGCTTCCGCGTCCCTGCCGGCCAGGCCTACGTCCCGATCGAGTCGCCGCGCGGCGAGCTGGGTGCCCACGTCGTCTCCGACGGCGGTACGCGCCCCTTCCGCGCACACTTCCGCGACCCGTCGTTCACCAACCTGCAGGCGACGAGCGTGATGAGCGAGGGCGGCATGGTCGCCGACGTCATCGTCGCCATCGCCTCGATCGACCCCGTCATGGGAGGAGTCGACCGATGAGCTCGGACGTCAACGGGTCCAACGGGGCGGGCCGCCTCGACCGCGCCGCCCTGGACGAGAAGACCTGGGCGGAGCTGCGCGAGATCGCCGACCGCTATCCCGAGAAGCGCTCGGGCCTGCTGCCGATGCTGCACCTCGTGCAGTCGGTCGAGGGCCGGATCACTCCCGAGGGGATCGAGGCGTGCGCGGAGATCCTCGGGATCAGCGCCGCCGAGGTCAACGGGGTCGCGACCTTCTACACGATGTACAAGCGCAAGCCGGTCGGCGACTACCACGTCGGCGTCTGCACCAACACGCTGTGCGCCGTGATGGGCGGCGACCTGATCTTCGAGCGGCTCAAGGACCACCTCGACGTCGGCAACGACGAGACCACCGAGGACGGGAAGATCACGCTCGAGCACGTCGAGTGCAACGCGGCCTGCGACTACGCCCCGGTGATGATGGTCAACTGGGAGTTCATGGACAACCAGACGCCGGAGTCGGCCGTCCAGGTCGTCGACGACCTGCGTGCCGGCCGCGAGGTGCACTCGACCCGTGGTCCGCGGCTGTGCACGTGGCGGGAGGCCGAGCGCGTGCTCGCGGGCTTCCCCGACGACCGCGCCGACGAGGGGCCGGCCGCCGGCCCCGCCTCGCTGGCCGGGCTGGCGATCGCCCGCGAGAAGGGCTGGACCGCGGGCACCGAGTCGAGCAAGGGGGAGAGCAAGTGACCGACACCCTGACCCCGGTCCTCACCGACAACTGGGACGCCGACCGCGCGTGGACGCTGGCGTCCTACGAGGAGCGCGGTGGCTACGCCGCGCTCGACAAGGCGTTCGCGATGACGCCCGACGACGTGATCAACACCGTCAAGGAGTCCGGTCTCCGCGGCCGCGGCGGCGCGGGCTTCCCCACGGGCATGAAGTGGGGCTTCATCCCGCAGGACGACCCGCGACCCAAGTACCTCGTCGTCAACGCCGACGAGTCGGAGCCGGGCACCTGCAAGGACATCCCGCTGATGATGGCGAGCCCGCACACGCTCGTCGAGGGCGTCATCGTCAGCTCCTACGCCATCCGCGCCAACACCGCGTTCATCTACGTGCGCGGTGAGGTCCTGCACGTCATCCGCCGCCTGCAGCGCGCGGTGCAGGAGGCCTACCTCGCCGGCCACCTCGGCGCGAACATCCACGGCTCGGGCTACGACCTCGACCTCATCGTGCACGCTGGCGCCGGCGCCTACATCTGCGGCGAGGAGACCGCGCTGCTCGAGGGCCTCGAGGGCCGTCGCGGCCAGCCGCGCCTGCGCCCGCCGTTCCCCGCCGTCGCAGGCCTCTACGCCAGCCCGACCGTGATCAACAACGTCGAGTCGATCGCCTCGGTGCCGAGCATCATCACCAACGGGGCCGCCTGGTTCGCCGGCATGGGCACCGAGAAGTCCAACGGCTTCGGCATCTTCAGCCTGTCCGGACACGTGCAGAGGCCCGGCCAGTACGAAGCGCCGCTGGGCATCACCCTCCGCGAGCTCATCGACCTCGCCGGCGGCATGCGCGAGGGCCACGAGCTGAAGTTCTGGACGCCCGGCGGGTCGAGCACCCCGCTCCTGACGCCGGAGCACCTCGACGTGCCGCTCGATTTCGAATCCGTCGGGGCCGCGGGCTCCATGCTCGGCACGCGTGCCCTGCAGCTCTTCGACGAGACCACCTGCGTGGTCCGCGCGGTGCTGCGCTGGACCGAGTTCTACAAGCACGAGTCCTGCGGCAAGTGCACGCCGTGCCGCGAGGGCACGTGGTGGCTGACGCAGACGCTGGCCAGGCTGGAGAAGGGCCAGGGCGACGAGGCCGACCTCGACCTGCTGCTCGACCAGTGCGACAACATCCTGGGCCGCTCGTTCTGCGCGCTCGGCGACGGTGCGACGAGCCCGATCTCGAGCTCGATCCAGCACTTCCGCGACGAGTACCTCGCCCACCTGACCCACGGCGGCTGCCCGTTCGACCCGGCCGCCTCGACCGCCTTCGCACCTGTGGGAGCAACTGCATGAGCACCCCACAGAGTTCTGCGGTTCCTCCGCTTCGCTCCTCCTCCACACAACTCTGCGAGGACCCCGCATGACCGCGACCGACAAGGCGCCCGAGAAGATCGACACCGACCTGGTCACCCTGACCATCGACGGCGTCCAGGTCAGCGTCCCCAAGGACACGCTGGTCATCCGCGCCGCCGAGCAGGTCGGCGTACAGATCCCGCGCTTCTGCGACCACCCGCTGCTCGACCCGGTCGGCGCCTGCCGCCAGTGCCTCGTCGACATCCCCGACGCCGGCAACGGCCGCGGCTTCCCCAAGCCCCAGGCCTCCTGCACCCTGCCGGTGGCCGAGGGCATGGTCGTCAACACGCAGGCCACCAGCGAGGTCGCCGACAAGGCGCAGCAGGGCGTGATGGAGTTCCTGCTCATCAACCACCCGCTCGACTGCCCGGTCTGCGACAAGGGCGGCGAGTGCCCGCTGCAGAACCAGGCGATGAGCAACGGTCGCGGTGAGAGCCGGTTCGCCGAGCGCGGCGGCATCAAGCGCACCTTCCCCAAGCCGATCAACATCTCGGCCCAGGTCCTGCTCGACCGCGAGCGCTGCGTCCTCTGCGCCCGCTGCACCCGCTTCTCCGAGCAGGTCGCCGGCGACCCCTTCATCGCCCTCGCCGAGCGCGGCGCGCTCCAGCAGGTCGCCATCTACGAGCGCGAGCCCTACGAGAGCTACTTCTCCGGCAACGCCATCCAGATCTGCCCGGTGGGTGCGCTCACCTCGGCCGACTACCGCTTCCGCTCGCGGCCCTTCGACCTCGTCTCGACGCCCGGTGTCGGGGAGCACGACGCGTGTGGCGCTGCCATCCGCATCGACCACCGTCGCGGCAAGGTGATGCGTCGCCTCGCCGGGAACGACCCCGAGGTCAACGAGGAGTGGATCAGCGACAAGGACCGGTTCGCGTTCCGCTACACCCAGGTCGCGGACCGGATCACCTACCCGCAGGTCCGCGAGGACGGTGAGCTCCGCCCCGCGTCGTGGACCGAGGCCTTCGCCGTCGCCGCCCGCGGACTGCGTGACGCCGGTGCCGCGGCGGTGCTCACGGGCGGTCGCCTGACCGCCGAGGACGCCTACGCCTACGCCAAGTTCGCCCGCGTCTCGCTCGGCACCAACGACATCGACTTCCGCGCCCGCCCGCACACCGCGGAGGAGGCGAGCTTCCTCGCCTCGCACGTCGCGCTCTCCGGCGACGTCACCTACGCCGACCTCGAGGCGGCGCCCGTCGTGGTGCTGCTGGGCCTCGAGCCCGAGGACGAGGCGGCGACGCTGTTCCTCCGGCTGCGCAAGGCCACCCGGCGAGGTCGTACGCAGGTGGTGTCCGTGGCGCCCTACGCCTCGCGCGGCCTGACCAAGATGAAGGGCCGGCTGGTGCCGGCCGCCCCCGGTGCCGAGGTCGAGGCCATCGGCTCGCTCAGGGACGCCGAGCACGGCATCACCAAGGACGCCGTCATCCTCGTCGGCGAGCGGCTCGCCCAGACCCACGGCGCGCTCAGCGCCGCCGCAGGGCTCGCGGCCGGCACCGGCGCCCGCATCGCCTGGGTGCCGCGACGGGCCGGTGACCGCGGCGCGGTCGAGGCCGGTGCGCTGCCCAACCTCCTGCCCGGAGGACGCCCGCTCACCGAGGCCTCCGCACGCATCGACGTCGGCGCGGCGTGGGGCATCGAGTCGATACCGGCCAAGGCTGGTCGCGACGGCAACGCGATCGTCGCGGCGCTGCTGAAGGGCGACCTCGGTGGCATCGTCGTCGGCGGCGTCGACCCCGACGACACCGCCGACCCGGCCGCTTTCCGCGCGGCCCTCGACGCGGCCCGCTTCGTGGTCAGCCTCGAGCTGCGCGAGACCGACGTGACGCGTGCCGCGGACGTCGTCCTCCCGGTGGCCCCGGTGACCGACAAGGCCGGCACCTTCGTCACCTGGGACGGACGTCCCCGCTCGTTCGACGCGGTGTTCACCAACCCCGCGTCGCTGCCCGACCTGCGCGTCCTGTCCGGCATCGCCGACGAGCTCGCCGCGATCGGCCACGGCCGAGCGCTCGGCTTCCGCACGGTCACCGAGGTGCGCGACGAGATGCAGGCCCTCGGCCCGTGGGACGGGGACCGCCCGGCCCTCGACGCCGGCAAGGCGCCGAAGCCGGCCAAGGCGCCGAGGAAGGGCGAGACCGCCTTCGCCCTCGCGACCTGGAAGCAGCTGCTCGACCTGGGCTCGATGCAGGACGGCGAGGAGCACCTCCGGGCCACCGCCCGCCGGCCGGTCGCCCGCGTGAGCCGCGCGTCCTACGAGTCGGTGCTCGGGATGCTCGAGGCGCAGCCCGGTGGCGACCAGCTCGTCACCGTCACCGGTGACCGGGGGAGCGTGACGCTCCCCGTCGTGGTCGCCGACATGCCCGACGGCGTCGTCTGGGTGCCGGCCCGGTCCTTCGGCCGCGGCGTCCTCGCCGAGCTCGCCTCGCCCGGCAGCACGGTCACCCTGAAGGGAGCCACCCGATGACGAGCATCCTCCCGCTGGCAGCAGAGCTGCCCAACCCGGAGCTGACCGACTTCGGCCAGGACCCCTGGTGGGTGATCCTGCTGAAGGCCGTGTTCATCTTCCTGATCCTGGTGCTGCTGACGCTCTTCAACATCTGGTTCGAGCGCCGCGTCGTCGCCCGGATGCAGCACCGCGTCGGACCCAACGTGCACGGCCCCTTCGGCCTCCTGCAGTCGCTCGCCGACGGCGTGAAGCTGGCGCTCAAGGAGGACATCATCCCCAAGTCGGCCGACAAGGTCGTCTTCCTCCTGGCCCCGATCATCGCGACCGTGCCCGCCTTCATCACGTGGGCGGTGATCCCGTTCGGGCCCGTGGTCAACTTCTTCGGCCACGAGACCCCGCTGCAGCTGACGGACATGCCGGTGGCGGTGCTCTTCATGCTCGCCATCGCCTCGATCGGCATCTACGGCATCGTGCTGGGCGGCTGGTCGTCGGGTTCGACGTACTCCCTGCTGGGCGGCCTGCGATCGAGCGCCCAGATGATCTCCTACGAGGTCGCGATGGGCCTCGCGCTGGTCGCGGTCTTCCTCTACGCCGGGTCGATGTCGACCTCGCAGATCGTCGCCGCCCAGGACCGGCTCTGGTTCGGCCTCATCCTGCTGCCGTCGTTCGTCATCTACGTGATCTCGATGGTCGGCGAGACCAACCGCGCGCCCTTCGACCTCCCCGAGGCCGAGGGTGAGCTGGTCGGCGGGTTCCACACCGAGTACTCCAGCCTCAAGTTCGCGCTGTTCTTCCTCGCCGAGTACATCAACCTCGTCACCGTGTCCGCGATCGCCACGACGCTGTTCCTCGGCGGCTGGGCCGCGCCGTGGGGCATCGAGAACGTCTGGGAGGGCGCCAACAGCGGCTACTGGCCCCTGCTCTGGTTCTTCGGCAAGGTCTTCATCTTCGTCTTCCTGTTCGTCTGGCTGCGCGGCTCGCTGCCCCGCATGCGCTACGACCAGTTCATGGCGCTGGGCTGGAAGATCCTGATCCCGGTGGCACTGGCCTGGATCGTGGCCGTCGCGACCATCCGCGTCATCTCGCTCGAGGGCAACATCAACCGCACCTACCTCGTCGCCGCCATCGCCGTGCTGCTCGTCCTGACCGTGGGGCTGATGTTCGTCGGCGACCGGGGCGACCGGGGCGACCGGGGCGACAAGGCCGGCACGACGGCCGACGACGCCGCAGCGGCCGAGGCGAACGACGAGCCGCACGACGCGTTCGCCGGCGGCTTCCCCGTGCCGCCGATGCCCGCCGGCGGGGCCGTGCGCGGAGGCGCCGCGCCGCTGACGTTCGCCCAGAGCCGCACCACCGTCACCGCTGCAGCGGAGGAGAGCCATGAGTGAGCCGACTCAGTCCGGCCAGGAGTCCAAGGGCATCAAGGAGAGCCTCTGGGACCCGATCGCCGGGTTCGGCGTCACCTTCCGGACGATGTTCAAGAAGGTCGTCACCGAGCAGTACCCCTTCGAGAAGCTGCCGACGGCACCGCGCTTCCACGGCCGGCACCAGCTCAACCGCTGGCCCGACGGCCTGGAGAAGTGCATCGGCTGCGAGCTGTGCGCCTGGGCGTGCCCGGCCGACGCCATCTACGTGGAGGGCGCGTCCAACGTCGACCTGCCCGACGGGTCCGGGCGCTTCAGCCCCGGTGAGCGCTACGGCCGCGTCTACCAGATCAACTACCTGCGCTGCATCCTCTGCGGGCTCTGCATCGAGGCGTGCCCGACCCGCGCGCTCACGATGACCAACGAGTACGAGCTCGCCGACGACAACCGCGCCGACCTGATCTACGAGAAGTCCGACCTGCTCGCCCCGCTGCTGCCGGGCATGGAGGAGCCGCCGCACGCGATGCGGCTCGGTGACGACGAGGGCGACTACTACCGGGGGGCCACGCGATGACCTTCTGGATCCTGGCCCCGATCATGGTGGCCGCCGCGCTCGGCATCCTGTTCGTCCGCAAGGCCGTGCACGCCGCCCTGCTGCTCGCCGTGGTGATGATCAGCCTCGCGTTCCTCTACGCCGTGCTCGACGCGCCCTTCCTCTTCGCGGTGCAGATCATCGTCTACACCGGCGCGATCCTGATGCTGTTCCTCTTCGTGATGATGCTGATCGGCGTCGACGCGACCGACTCCGTCGTGGAGACCATCCGCGGCCAGCGCGTGATGGCGGTCGTGCTCGGACTCGTCCTCGGCGTGGTGCTGGTCCTCGGCATCAGCCAGGTCACGCTGGGAGCGGTGGTCGGCCTCGACGAGGCCAACGCCGGCGGCAACGTCCCGGCGATCGCCAACATCCTGTTCTCCCGCTACGTCTTCGCCTTCGAGGCGACCAGCGCCCTGCTCATCACGGCGGCGCTGGGCGCGATGGTGCTCGCCCACCGCGAGCGTCTCACCCCGAAGTCGACGCAGGCCGACCAGGCCGCGCAGCGCCTGCGCGACTACGCCGAGCACGGCAAGCACCTCGGGCCCCTCCCGTCGCCGGGCGTCTACGCGCGCCACAACGCGGTCGACACCCCGGCGCTGCTTCCCGACGGCACGGCTGCCGAGTCGTCGGTCTCCCGGGTGCTCGCCGCCCGCGGCACGGTCCGATCGGCTCCCGCGCTCGCCGACGACATCGACGACGTACGCCGCCAGATCGCCGGCTTCGACGGGAAGGACCCGGCCACGATGCCCGGGACCTCGGGCAAGGCCGGCGCGCCCGCGAACACCGAGGAGGACATCAAGTGACCGAGTACGTGGTGCTCTCGGCGATCCTCTTCACGATCGGCTGCGTGGGCGTCCTCACGCGCCGCAACGCCATCGTGGTCTTCATGTGCGTCGAGCTGATGCTCAACGCCTGCAACCTGGCGTTCGTGGCCTTCGCCCGTCAGCACGGCAACCTCGACGGCCAGATCACCGCCTTCTTCGTGATGGTGGTGGCGGCTGCCGAGGTCGTGATCGGGCTCGCGATCATCATGACCATCTTCCGCACCCGACGCTCGGCCTCGGTCGACGACGCCAGCCTGCTGAAGTACTGAGGGAGCGCTCGTGAACCTGTTGTCCCACTCAGTCCTCGCGGCCGGCCTGCCGATGGCCGACGAGGGCGCGCACGCGCCCGTGGTCGCTCCCGACATGGGCGTGGGAGGTGTGTTCGACCTGATCTGGCTGGTCATCGCGCTCCCGGCGCTCGGTGCCGTCCTGCTCCTCGGCGTCGCGCCGTTCCTCCCGGCCTCGGTGCGGGCCACCGCCGACAAGCACGGACACCTCCTCGGCACCGCGATGGCCGCCCTGTCGTTCGTGCTCAGCGTGGTGCTCTTCGTCGCCCTGCTGGGCCGCGACGCCGAGTCGCGCCAGGTGGGCCAGCAGCTCTGGACCTGGTTCGAGACCGGGTCGCTGACCGTCGGCATGGACCTGCTCTACGACCAGCTGGCCGCGCTGTTCCTGCTGCTGATCACCGGCGTCGGGTCGCTCATCCACGTGTACGCCATCGGCTACATGGAGCACGACCCCCGCCGGCGCCGCTTCTTCGGCTACCTCAACCTGTTCGTCGCGGCGATGCTCACGCTCGTCCTGTCGGCCAACTTCGTGGGCCTGTTCCTGGGCTGGGAGGGCGTCGGCCTGGCCTCGTACCTCCTCATCGGCTTCTGGCAGCACAAGCCCTCGGCCGCCGCCGCCGCCAAGAAGGCGTTCGTCATCAACCGCGTGGGTGACATCGGCCTGTCGCTGGCGATCGCGCTGATGTTCGCCACCTTCGGCACGACCGACTTCGGTGCCGTCAGCGAGCTGGCCGGCGAGGCGAGCCAGTCCACGCTCAACGCGCTCGGCCTGCTCCTCCTGCTCGGCGCCTGCGGCAAGTCCGCCCAGGTCCCGCTGCAGGCGTGGCTCCTCGACGCCATGGAGGGCCCGACCCCGGTCTCGGCCCTCATCCACGCGGCGACCATGGTGACCGCCGGCGTCTACCTCGTCGTGCGCTCGAACTTCATCTACGAGCTCACGCCCGTCGCCCAGACCGCGGTGGTCGTCGTCGCGACCGTCACGCTCCTCTGGGGTGCGATCCTCGGCTGCGCCAAGGACGACATCAAGAAGGCGCTGGCCGGTTCCACCATGAGCCAGATCGGCTACATGATGCTGGCCGCCGGGCTCGGTCCGGTGGGCTACCCGTTCGCGATCTTCCACCTCCTCACCCACGGCTTCTTCAAGGCCAACATGTTCCTGGGTGCCGGCTCCGTCATGCACGGGATGGACGACGACGTCGACATGCGCCACTACGGCGCGCTCAACAAGGCGATGCCGGTCACGTTCCTGACCTTCGCGATGGGCTACCTCGCGATCATCGGCTTCCCGGGCTTCTCCGGCTTCTGGTCCAAGGACCGGATCATCGAGACCGCGCTGGCCGACAACCTGGTCATCGGCGTCCTCGCCGTGCTCGGCGCGGGCATCACGGGCTTCTACATGACCCGGCTGATGCTGATGACCTTCTTCGGCGAGAAGCGGTGGGAGCCGGGCGTCCACCCGCACGAGTCGCCCAAGGTGATGACGGTGCCGCTGGTCGTGCTGGCCGCGCTGTCGGTCCTCGGCGGCGTGCTCCTGCTCGGCGACTGGATCGTCACCTGGCTCGAGCCGGTGACCGGCCAGGTCGAGCACCACGAGCCGCCGCTCCCGGCCCTCGTGATCACCCTGATCATCACCGCCGTCGTCGCGGTCGGCGTGGCCGCCGCCTGGTTCCTGGTGGGCCGGCGCGACATCCCGCGGGAGGCCCCGCAGGACGTGTCGTTCGCGACCCGCGCAGCGCGTGCCGACCTCTACGGCGACGCGATCAACGACGCGGTCGTCGTACGCCCCGGAGCCTCGCTCGTCGGCGGCCTGGCCACCTTCGACCGGGTGGGTGTCGACGGTGTCGTCGAGGGCGGGTCGTCCGCCGTCGGCGGCCTGTCCACCACGATGCGTCGGGTCCAGAACGGCTTCGTGCGCTCCTACGCCCTGTCCCTCCTCGGCGGCGCCCTGCTGGTCGTCCTCGCTCTCCTGGCGGTGAACCTCGGATGATCCTGACTGTCCTGATCCTGCTGCCGCTCGTCGGCGCCCTCGTCACGGCCGTCGCGCCGGCCGCGGTCGCCCGGCTGGTCGGCCTCGGCTTCGCCGCCGCCACCCTGGTCGCGGGCATCGTCGCCGCGACGCAGTACGACGCCGGCGACGGCATGCAGCTCACCGAGACCCGCGAGTGGATCGGCTCGCTCGGCGTCCACTACGCCCTGGGCGTCGACGGCCTCGGGCTGCTGATGGTCCTGCTCACCGTGGTGCTCGTGCCGATCGTGATGCTGGCCGGCTGGCACGAGTCGGAGGCCCCGGGCAACAACGGCGCGAAGTCCTTCTTCGCCTGGACGCTGGCCCTCGAGGCCATGTCGCTCGCGGTCTTCACCGCGACCGACGTGCTGCTCTTCTACATCGTGTTCGAGGCGACGCTGATCCCGGCGTACTTCCTCATCGGTGGGTTCGGCCGGGCCGGCCGGGGCCGCGCCGCGACCAAGTTCCTCATCTACCAGCTGGCCGGCGGGCTGGTCATGCTCGCCTCGGTGATCGGTCTCTACGTCGTCTCCGCCGACGCGGGCAACCCGAGCTTCCTGATCAGCGACCTGGCCGCGATCGACATCGACGAGACCACGCAGCGCTGGCTGTTCGTCGGCTTCTTCATCGCCTTCGCGATCAAGGCGCCGATGTTCCCGGTCCACACCTGGCTGGCCGACACGACGGAGAAGGCGACCACCGGCACCTCGGTGCTGCTCGTCTGCATCCTCGACAAGATCGGCACGTTCGGCATGCTGCGGTTCTGCCTCGGGCTGCTGCCCGACGCCTCGCAGTGGGCGACGCCGGTCGTCGTCGTGCTGGCGCTGGTCTCGATCATCTACGGCGCGCTGGTCGCGATCGGCCAGGACGACGTCCTGCGCCTGATCGGCCTCACGTCGCTCTCGCACTTCGGCTTCATCGTGCTCGGCATCTTCGTGTTCAGCTCGAACGGCAGCTCCGGCGCGATCCTCTACATGGTCAACCACGGCATCGCGACGGCGCTCATGTTCCTCGTGGCCGGGTTCCTGATCCACCGCACCGGCACGGCGTCCATCCGGCAGATGGGCGGGGTCGAGAAGGCCGCCCCGGTGCTCGCCGGCTTCTTCGTCGTCGGTGGCCTCGCCGCGGCCGGCCTCCCCGGCCTGTCGCCGTTCGTCTCCGAGATGCTCGTCATCATCGCGGCGTTCGACCACCACTGGCTGGCCGGATCGGTGGCCGTCCTCGCGATCGTCCTCGCCGCGTTCTACGCGCTCTGGATGTACCAGCGGACGATGACCGGCCCGGACCGCGTCGGGGTGGCCCCCGTGGCCGACCTCGACCGGCGCGAGGTGGGCATCCTCGCCCCGCTGCTGCTCGCGCTCCTGCTGTTCGGCTTCTACCCGATGCCGCTGCTCGACGTCATCAACCCGTTCGTCCACGACTCGCTCGCGAGCGTGGGCATCGGCCAGGAGGGTGGTCCCCAGTGACCGAGTTCGTGAAGCCCAGCGTCGAGTACTTCGAGCTCTGGCCGCTGCTGGTGGTCTTCGGCGTCGCCTGCCTCGGGGTCGTCGTCGAGGCGTTCCTCCCGCGCTCGATCCGCTACACCACCCAGGTGGTGCTGGCCCTCGTCGGCCTCGTGCTGGCCCTCGTCGGCGTGGTGCTGGTCGCCCAGGACGTCAAGACGTACGACGACGGTGCGGCCCGCGGCGTGCTCGCCGTCGGCGGGACGATCGCCGTCGACGGGCCCAGCCTCTTCATCTGGGGCCTGGTCCTCGCCCTGGCCATCGCCGGGGTCCTGCTCTTCGCCGAGCGCCACCTCGACGGCGGGGTGTCGGCGTTCGCCGGGCAGGCCGCCGCGGTGCCGGGCACCGACGCGGAGACCGCCTCCATCGCGGCCAACCGCGAGCACACCGAGGTCTACCCGCTGATGATGTTCGCGGTCTTCGGCATGATGCTCTTCCCGGCGGCCAACGACCTGCTGACGATGTTCGTCGGCCTCGAGGTCCTGTCGCTCCCGCTCTACCTGCTCAGCGGCCTCGCGCGCCGTCGCCGCCTGCTCAGTCAAGAGGCGGCGCTCAAGTACTTCCTGCTCGGCGCGTTCTCCTCGGGCTTCTTCCTCTACGGCGCGGCGCTCGTCTACGGCTTCGCCGGCTCGCTGGAGTTCGCCTCGATCAACGAGGCCGTGCGCAACGACGTCGGCAGCCAGGCGCTGCTGCTCATCGGCACCGGCCTGCTCTCGGTCGGCCTGCTCTTCAAGGTCGGCGCCGTGCCGTTCCAGGCGTGGACGCCCGACGTCTACCAGGGCGCTCCCACCCCGGTCACCGCGTTCATGGCGGCAGGCACCAAGGTCGCGGCCTTCGGCGCGATCATGCGCCTGTTCTACGTCGCCCTCGGCGCAGACCGCTGGTCCTGGCAGCCGATGCTGTGGATCATCGCCGTGCTGTCGATGTTCGTCGGCGCCGCGCTGGCCATCACCCAGACCGACATCAAGCGGCTGCTGGCCTACTCCTCGGTCGCCCACACGGGCTTCATCCTCACCGGTGTCATCGGCCTGCAGGCCTCCGACCAGCTCGCCGTCGGCGAGATCAGCTCGGTCCAGGCGGTGCTGTTCTACCTCGCGACCTACGGCTTCGCGACGATCGGCGCGTTCGCCGTCGTCAGCCTGGTCCGCGACGGCGGTGGCGAGACCACCGCGATCGACCGGTGGGCCGGGCTCGGCAAGGAGTCGCCGGTCGTCGCTGCGGTGTTCGCGTTCTTCCTGCTGGCGATGGCGGGCATCCCGCTCACCTCCGGCTTCGTGGGCAAGCTCGCCGTCTTCTCCGTGGCCCTGGCCGCGGGCGCCTGGCCCGTCGTCGTGGCGGCGGTCGCCGCGAGCATCATCGCGGCGTACCTCTACGTCCGGGTCATCAAGGTCATGTACTTCGACCAGCCGGTCGGCGACGGCCCGAGCGTGGCGTACCCCTCCGTGCTCACTGCGACGACCATCGCCGTCGGTGCCGCGATCACCCTCGTCCTGGGCGTGCTGCCGGGCCCGGTGCTCGACCTGGCGGCGGTTGCAGGAGAATTCATCAGGTGACCGACTCGCCCCTGGCCATGCCCGTCGTCGACGCCGCTCTCGAGCAGCGGCTGGTCGACCGGATGGCGCGCATCGAGCAGATGCTCGCCGACCACTGCCGGGGGCGCGCCCAGTTCGTCTCGGAGGCCGCGGCCCACCTCATGATGGCCGGCGGCAAGCGGTTCCGGCCGCTGCTGGTGCTGCTTGCTGCCGAGGCCGGGCCGGACCCCGACGCGGACGCGGTCGACACCGCGGCCTGCGTCGTCGAGCTCACCCACGTCGCGTCGCTCTACCACGACGACGTGATGGACGAGGCGGCCCTGCGCCGCGGGGCCCACACGGCCAACGCACGTTGGGACAACAACGTCGCGATCCTCACCGGCGACTTCCTGTTCGGCCGCTCCTCCGAGCTCACCGCCGAGCTGGGGCCCGAGGCCGTCCTCATCCAGGCCCGCACCTTCACGAGGCTCGTCGAGGGCCAGATCATGGAGACCGTGCCGCCCGGCCCGGACGAGGACCCGCTCGAGCACTACCTCGACGTCGTCGCCGGCAAGACGGGCTCGCTGATCGCCACCTCCGCCCGCTACGGCGCGATGTTCAGCGGCGCCCGCCCCGAGGTGGTGGAGGCGCTGAGCTCCTACGGCGAGATCGTCGGCTCGGCCTTCCAGCTGACCGACGACATCCTCGACATCACCGCCGAGTCCGACGCCTCCGGCAAGACGCCCGGCACCGACCTGCGCGAGGGCGTACCCACCCTCCCGGTCCTCATGGCCCAGGCCTCCACCGACCCGGCCGACGCCCGCCTGCTGTCGCTCCTTGGCCGCCCGCTGGCCGACGACGCTGAGCACGCCGAGGCGCTCGAGCTCATGCGCAGCCACCCGGCCATGCAGCAGGCCCGCGACCACGTGCTCGGCGAGACCGCTCGCGCCAAGAAGCTCCTCGAGGCCCTCGACCCCGGCCCCGTCCGCACCGCGCTCGAGTCCTTCGCCGACATCGTCGCCACCCGCTCCGCCTGACGCCGGCTCGGTCCCGGGTCGTGCGGCCGCGCGGTGCGTGAGACAGGTTCTCGAGCCGCAGAAGATGTCTCACTCACCGCTCGGCCCCGGGTCGTGCGGCCGGGCGGTGCATGAGGCAGGTTTTCGAGCCGCAGAAGATGTCTCACTCACCGCTCGGCCCCAAGTCGTACGGCTGGCGGTGCGTGAGGCAGGTTTTCGAGCCGTAGAACCTGCATCACTCACCGCTCAGTCCCGAGTTCGTACGCCGGCGGAACGTGCGGTGGCGCATCGCCCGACCGACGAGGCGTCAGGCGGCGCTGGCCTGCGCGACGAGGCGCAGCTGGCGGCGCCGGTGGTTGACCGCCTCCACGGTGAAGATCGCGAGCGCGACCCAGACCAGGCCGAAGCCGATCCAGCGGCTGGCGGGCATCGGCTCGTCGAAGACGAGCAGGCCGAGGGCGAACTGGATGGTGGGGGCGAGGTACTGCAGCAGCCCGAGCGACACCATCGACACCCGGATCGCCGCGGCGCCGAACAGCATCAGCGGGACGGCGGTGATGATGCCGGTGGTGGTGAAGAGCAGTGCGTGGCCGAGGCCGTGGTTGCCGAAGCCGGACTGGGCGGTGGCGACCAGCCAGGCGATGTACGCCGCTGCGAAGGGCGCGATGACGAGGGTCTCCAGCGTGATGCTCTCCACGGCTCCGACGCCGGCCTGCTTCTTGAGCAGGCCGTAGGTGCCGAAGGAGAAGGCGAGGAGGAGCGCCACCCAGGGCGGGCGCCCGTAGTCGAGGGTGAGCACGACGACGGCGACGAAGGCGATGGCCATGGCGATCCACTGCAGGCGCCGCAGGCGCTCACCGAGGACCAGCACGCCCATCAGCACGGTCACGAGCGGGTTGATGAAGTAGCCCAGCGAGGTCTCGACGACGCGGCCGTTGTTGACGCCCCAGATGTAGCCGCCCCAGTTGACCGTGATGACGACTGCCGCGCTGCTGATCAGCAGGAGCCGACGGCGGTCACCCAGCAGCGCACGGAAGTGCCCGACCCGACGCGCCAGCACGAGGATCACGAGCATCGTGAGCACCGACCAGACGATGCGGTGCGCGAGGATCTCGAGGGCGCCGGCCGGCTCGAGCAGCGTCCAGTAGAGCGGGAAGGTGCCCCAGAGGATGTAGGCCGTCGCGCCGAAGATCAGTCCGCGTCGGCTATCTGGCACTCCCGGAGTCTAGGCGTGGGGCGTCGCCTACGATGGAGCGGCCTCGGGGTGCGGACCCCGACGGCCAGTTGTCATCGTCACTCGAGGGGGAACTCACCATGCGGACTGTCCGCACCGTCCTGGCGGCCCTGGTCGCCGCCCTGCTCCTGGTCGGCGGGCTCAGCACGAGCGCCGGCGCCGGGTCGCTCCCGAAGCGGATCATCGACGAGGTGCCGCCGAAGACCAAGCAGGTGTCCTACAACGCCTTCAAGCTGAAGGGCACGGTGAGCGAGCCGCAGGTCGACGGCACGCTGCTGCCCTACGCAGGGAAGGTGAAGATCCTCAAGAAGTCGTGCGGCTCCTGCAAGTGGAAGACCGTGAAGAAGGTCAAGACCAACGACAGCGGCGTCTTCAAGACCCGCATCTACGCCCCCGACAAGGGCCGCTGGAAGTGGCGCTCGAAGGTCGACCACTCCGATGGCTTCGGCAACACCAAGGGCAAGGTCTGGACGCTCTACTTCGACTGAGCGGTCGTCCCCGGAGGACGACCTGCCCGAAGATCTGCCCGGACGATCAGATGATCGTCCAGGTGTCGCCACCGCCGATCAGCTCCGCCAGACGAGCGGAGCGGTCGGCGGTGTCGCCATCTCCGGCCGCGTCGCGGGCCGAGGTGACCTGCTCGCGGGCCTGGTCGTCGTACGTCGGGCGCTGGACCTGGCGGAAGATCCCGATCGGCGACTGGTTGAGGTAGTCGGCCGCGGTGAGCCGCGAGATCGCGAACGCTGTCGACGGGTCCTCGTTGTGCGCGTCGTGGACCAGGACGTCCGCGGCGTCGACGTCGGAGGTCGCCGCGACCTTGACGCCGCCACTCTCCCGGTCGCGCACCAGGCACTTCGCGCCGTCCAGCCCGAAGGTGATCGGCTCGCCGTGCACGAGCGGGATGATCGCGTCGGCCTTGGTGTCGGGCGACTTAATCGCGTCGAAGGCGCCGTCGTTGAAGATCGGGCAGTTCTGGTAGATCTCCACCAGTGACGTGCCGCGGTGGGCGGCGGCGGCGGCGAGCACCGACGTGAGGTGCTTGCGGTCGGAGTCGATGGTGCGCGCCACGAAGGACGCCTCGGCGCCCAGTGCCAGCGACACCGGGTTGAACGGGTGGTCCAGGGACCCCATCGGCGTGGACTTGGTGACCTTGCCGGTCTCCGAGGTGGGGGAGTACTGGCCCTTGGTGAGGCCGTAGATGCGGTTGTTGAAGAGCAGGATCGTCATGTTGACGTTGCGGCGCAGCGCGTGGATCAGGTGGTTGCCGCCGATCGACAGCGCGTCGCCGTCACCGGTGACGACCCATACCGACAGGTCCTCGCGCGCCGTGGCGATGCCGGTCGCGATCGAGGGCGCGCGGCCGTGGATCGAGTGCATGCCGTAGGTGTCGAGGTAGTAGGGGAAGCGCGAGGAGCAGCCGATGCCCGAGACGAAGACGATGTTCTCGCGGCGCAGGCCGAGGTCGGGCAGGAACGACTGCACGGCCTTGAGCACGGCGTAGTCGCCGCACCCGGGGCACCAGCGCACCTCTTGGTCGGAGGTGAAGTCCTTGCCGGTCTGCGGGCCGTCTGCCGCCGGCACGCTCTCGGTGCCGGTGCGGAGGCCGGGCAGGCCCAGCTCGGTCAGGGGTGAGGTGCTCATCAGGCGTGCTCCTTCTGGGTCGGCTCGCCCCACACGCCGAGCTCGACGTCGATGCCCTCGGCCTGCCCGACCAGCTCACCGATCGCGTGGGCGAGCTCGGTGGCCTTGAGGGGCAGTCCGCGGACGTGGTTGTAGCCGACGGCGTCGACGAGGTACTTCGCGCGCAGCAGCAGGGACAGCTGGCCGAGGTTCATCTCGGGCACCAGCACCTTGTCGTAGCCCTTGAGGACCTCGCCGAGGTTGCTGGGGAACGGGTTGAGGTGGCGCAGGTGCGCCTGGGCGACCTGGTAGCCGGCCTTGCGCACACGGCGTACGCCGGCGCCGATGGGGCCGTAGGTCGAGCCCCAGCCGAGGACCAGGACCTTCGCCTCGCCGCTGGGGTCGTCGACCTCGACCAGCGGGATCGAGTCGGCGATCCGGTCGACCTTCGCCTGCCGGGTGCGGACCATGAAGTCGTGGTTGGCGGGGTCGTAGGAGATGTTGCCGTGCCCGTCGCCCTTCTCGAGGCCGCCGATGCGGTGCTCGAGGCCGGCGGTGCCGGGGATCGCCCACGGTCGCGCGAGGGTCTTCTCGTCGCGGAGGTAGGGCCAGAACTCGGCCTCGTCCCCGCTACCGTGGTTCTTCTCGGTCGCGAAGCCGGGGTCGATGACCGGCAGCTCGTCGAGGGAGGGCACGCGCCACGGCTCGGAGCCGTTGGCGAGGTAGCCGTCGGAGAGCAGCAGGACCGGCGTGCGGTAGGTGACGGCGATCCGGGTGGCCTCGACGGCGGCTGCGAAGCAGTCGCCCGGTGACTGCGGGGCGACGATCGGCACCGGCGCCTCGCCGTTGCGGCCGAACATCGCCTGCAGCAGGTCGGCCTGCTCGGTCTTGGTCGGCAGGCCGGTGGAGGGGCCGCCGCGCTGGACGTCGACGACGACCAGCGGGAGCTCGGTCATCACCGCGAGGCCGATCGCCTCGGACTTCAGCGCCACACCGGGGCCCGACGTGGAGGTCACGCCGAGGTGACCGGCGTACGACGCACCGATGGCCGCGCCGACACCGGCGATCTCGTCCTCGGCCTGGAACGTCGTGACGCCGAAGGACTTGTGCTTCGACAGCTCGTGGAGGATGTCGGAGGCCGGGGTGATCGGGTAGGTGCCTAGGAACACCGGGAGCCCGGACTGCACGCCGCCGGCGACGAGGCCGTAGGCCAGCGCGAGGTTGCCGGTGATGTTGCGGTAGGTGCCCGGCGGCAGGGTGGCCGGCTTGATCTCGTACTGGACGGCGAACGCCTCGGTGGTCTCGCCGAAGTTCCACCCGGCCTTGAACGCCGCCAGGTTGGCGTCGCGGATGTCGGGGACCTTCGCGAAGCGCTTGGTGAGGAACGTCGTCGTGGGGTCGGTGGGGCGCCCGTACATCCAGGACAGCAGGCCGAGCGCGAACATGTTCTTCGCGCGCGAGGCGTCCTTGCGGGACAGGCCGAAGTCCTTGACCGCCTCGACCGTCATGCCGGTCAGGTCGACGGTGTGCAGGGCGTACTCCGCGAGGGTGTCACCGTCGAGCGGGCTCTCGGTGTAGCCGGCCTTGGTCAGGTTGCGGGCGGTGAAGTCGTGGGTGTCGACGATGATCGTGGCGCCCTTGTGGAGGTCGCCGAGGTTGGCCCGCAGGGCGGCCGGGTTCATTGCGACGAGCACGTCGGGGGCGTCGCCCGCGGTGAGGATGTCGTGGTCGGCGAAGTGCACCTGGAACGACGACACCCCCGGGAGCGTGCCCTGGGGCGCCCGGATCTCCGCGGGGAAGTTCGGCAGGGTGACCAGGTCGTTGCCGAACGCCGCGGTCTCCTGGGTGAACCGGTCACCGGTCAGCTGCATGCCGTCACCGGAGTCGCCGGCGAACCGGATGATGACGCGGTCGAGCTGCTTGACCTGCTTGTCGGTCTGGGTCACCTCTTGCCCCTGCTTCCTACGTGTCACGGGAGTCGTCCCCCAGCTCCCCACGATAGTCGCGACACGCGGGGAATCCCGCCGCTCCCCACGTGATGGACGCCTTCCCGGTACCCCGCCCACGGTGTGCGTGACCCACGACACGCGGCCGAATCGCGGGCAATGTCATCGGCGTCCATAAAGTCATGTATGTTTCTCGACATTGCACACCGATCGAGAAAGTCGAGCATCCCCCATGCAGATCCGTTCACGTGCCGCGCTTGCGGCCGCACTTGTCGGGGCACTGGCCCTGTCCGCCTGCGCCCCGGGCGGCGCCACCAGCAGTGATGAGGATGCCGCCAACACCATCCACATCGTCGGCTTCGCGGTCCCCGAGGCCGCCAACAAGAACATCGCCGCGGAGTTCAACAAGACCCCGGAGGGCGAGGGCGTGAAGTTCCAGACCTCCTACGGTCCGTCCGGGGACCAGAGCCGCGCGGTCGCCGCCGGGCTCGAGGCCGACTACGTGCACTTCTCGGTGCCGACCGACGTCACCCGCTTGGTCGACGAGGGCCTCGTGGCCGAGGACTGGAACGCCGGCGAGAACAAGGGCGTCGTCTCCCGCTCCGTCGTGGTGTTCGGCGTCCGCGACGGCAACCCCAAGAACATCAAGGACTGGGACGACCTGATCAAGCCCGGCGTCGAGATCGTGACGCCCAACCCGGCGTCCTCCGGCGCCGCGCGCTGGAACGCCCTCGCCGCCTACGGCCAGGAGATCGCCGACGGTGGCACCGAGAAGGAGGCGACCGACTACGTCGACAAGTTCTTCAAGAACGTCGTCTCGCTGCCCAGCAGCGGTCGCGACGCCACCACCGCCTTCCTGGGCGGCACGGGTGACGTCCTCATGGCCTACGAGAACGAGGCGATCCTCGCCGCCCAGAACGACGAGGGCTTCGAGTACGTCATGCCCGACACCACGCTCCTGATCGAGAACGCCGGCGCCATCCTCGAGAAGGCCTCCGAGCCGTCGCAGGCCTGGCTGGACTTCGTCCTCTCCGACGAGGGCCAGAAGCAGTTCGCCCTCACCGGCTTCCGCCCGATCCGCGACGACGTCGACTACGGCGGCACGGTCGAGGGGGCGACGGACCCGTCCAACCCCTTCCCCGAGCCCAAGACGCTGCTGACGGTCGACGAGGACTTCGGCGGCTGGGACGAGGTCTCGACGAAGTTCTTCGACGAGGAGGACGGCCTGATCTTCGAGGCCATCCTCGGCGCCGGCCTCTCCCTCGAGTGACCTGCGACGTCACCACACCTGCACATGACATCGACTGAGATCGCAGCGGTCCGACCGGCGAGGACTCCTCGCCGGTCGGGCCCGCGCTCCACGCTCACGCGGTCGTCGGGGCTCGGGCTCGGCATCGCCATGATCTGGTTCAGCGCGCTGGTCCTGATCCCCCTGGCAGCGGTCGTCGTCACCGCCATCGACGGCGGCTGGGACGTCTTCTGGTCCACCGTCACCAACGGCCAGACCGCGGCCGCCATCAAGCTCACCGTCTTCACCGCCGCCGGCGTCACCGCGGTCAACGTCGTGATGGGCCCGCTCATCGCGTGGGTCCTCGTCCGTGACCGCTTCTGGGGCAAGTCGGCGCTCGAGGTGCTGATCGACATCCCCTTCGCGCTGCCGACCATCGTCGCGGGCCTCGTGCTGCTCTCGCTCTACGGCACCGACAGCCCGATCGGCGTCGACATCGCCAACCAGCGCCCGGCCGTGTTCCTGGCGTTCCTCTTCGTCACGCTGCCGTTCGTGGTCCGCATGGTGCAGCCGGTCCTGGAGGAGCTCGACCGGGACGTGGAGGAGGCCGCCGCCTCGCTCGGCGCGAGCCGCTTCACCACCTTCCGCCGGATCATCCTGCCCAGCCTCACGCCAGCCATCACCGCCGGCGCGGCGCTGTCCTTCGCCCGCGGCGTCAGCGAGTACGGCTCGCTGGTCCTGCTCTCGGGCAACCTCCCGTTCAAGACCGAGGTCACCTCCGTGCGCATCCTGAGCAGCATCGAGAACGACAACGTGGCGGCCGCTGCGGCGGTCGCGACCGTCCTGCTGGCGATCTCGCTCGCGGTGATCGTGGTCCTGGACCTGATCCAGAGGCGGGTGGCCGCACGTGGCTGACACGCTGGTCCGCCCGCCCGCCGAGGCGGCTCCGGTCGAGGAGCGTCGCCGGCGGCCGCGGGTGCGCAAGACCCCCGTCACCTACCTCCTCCGGTTCATCGTCGCCGCCTACCTGTTCTTCCTGGTGGCGTGGCCGGTGTCGCTGGTCGTGACCCACACCTTCGACGACGGCCTCGGGTCCATCCGCGCGCTCCTCGAGGACCCCGACATGGTCGTGGCGCTGCAGCTCAGCGCGTACGTCGCCGTGTGGTCGGTGCTCATCAACACCGTCTTCGGCGTGGGCATGTCGCTGCTGCTGGTCCGCTACGAGTTCCCGGGCAAGCGGGCGCTCAACGCGCTGCTCGACCTCCCGCTGTCGGTCTCGCCGATCGTGGTGGGCCTCGCGCTGGTGCTGGTCTACGGGGGACGCAACGGCTGGCTCGGCCCGACCCTCGCCGGCTGGGGCTTCGACGTCATCTTCTCGACGCCGGGCATCATCATGGCCACCACCTTCGTGGCCCTGCCGCTGATGATCCGCGAGCTCGTGCCGGTGCTCGAGGAGATCGGCATCGAGCAGGAGCAGGCCGCTGAGAGCCTCGGCGCCAACGGGTTCCAGCGCTTCTGGCGGATCACGCTGCCGTCCATCAAGTGGGGCATCACGTACGGCGTCGTGCTGACCCTGGCGCGCTCGCTCGGCGAGTTCGGGGCGGTCAAGGTCGTCTCGGGCAACGTGCTCGGCCAGACCCGCACGGCGACGCTGGCGGTCGAGGAGAAGTACCTCAACTTCGACCAGCAGGGCGCCTACGCCACCGCCTTCCTGCTCGCGATGGTGTCGGTCGCTTGCATCGTCATCGTCGGGATCATCCGCCCCAAGAACCATCCCTGACCCCAGACCTCACCCCTGATCGACCAGAGAGGCACCACCACCATGAGCATCGACGTGTCCGGCCTGAACAAGAAGTTCGGTGACTTCGTGGCGCTCGACGACGTGAACGTCACCATCCCGACCGGCCAGCTCACCGCCCTCCTCGGACCCAGCGGCGGCGGCAAGTCGACGCTGCTGCGCATCATCGCCGGCCTGGAGAAGGCCGACACCGGCTCGGTCACCATCGAGGGCGTCGAGGCCACCCACCTGCCCGCGCAGAAGCGCAACGTCGGCTTCGTCTTCCAGCACTACGCGGTCTTCAAGCACATGACGGTCGCCAAGAACGTCGCCTTCGGCCTCGAGATCCGCAAGCGGCCGAAGGACGAGATCGAGCACCGCGTCGAGGAGCTGCTCAAGCTCGTGCACCTCTCGCAGTTCGCGCACCGGCTCCCCTCGCAGCTCTCCGGCGGCCAGCGCCAGCGCATGGCGCTCGCCCGCGCCCTCGCGGTCGAGCCGTCGGTGCTCCTGCTCGACGAGCCCTTCGGCGCCCTCGACGCGAAGGTCCGCAAGGAGCTGCGCGACTGGCTGCGCCGCCTGCACGACGACGTGCACGTGACGACCGTCTTCGTCACCCACGACCAGGAGGAGGCCCTCGAGGTCGCCGACGAGATCGTCGTCATCAACGAGGGCCGCGTCGAGCAGGTCGGCACCCCCGACCAGCTCTACGACGAGCCGGCCAACGACTTCGTGATGTCGTTCCTCGGCGAGGTGACGCACCTCGGTGGTGTCTCGCTCCGGCCCCACGACATCGAGCTCGACTCCTCACCCCAGCTCGCCGGCAGCGTCGAGGGCACGGTCTCCCGACTGGTGCGGATCGGCTTCGAGGTGCGCCTCACCGTCCTCACCGTCGACGGCGACGAGGTGTCGGTCGTGGTCACCCGCGCCCACGCGCGCGCCCACGGGCTCCAGGAGGGCAGCACCGTGTGGCTCACCCCGGCGGCGGGCGCGAGCGTCGTGCCGCGGATGGCGACGGCGGTCTGAGCCGGCTGCGGCGAACCACCACGCAGGCGTGCGCCGAGGACTAGCGTGCGCCTGTGAGCATCATGACGACCTCCAACGAGCTGTGGGCCGCCGTCGAGACCTTCGACGCCGAGGCCGCGGAGATCGCCATCGCGAAGCTGCTCTGGGACGTCCCGCTGTCCGGCGCCGTGACCGGCGTCGTGCTGCCCTTCCTCCAGGAGGTCGGCGACCGCTGGGAGGCGGGCACGATCTCGGTCGCCCACGAGCACTTCGTCAGCGACATGCTGCGGCGCAAGCTCACAGCGCTGGCGGCGGTGCCGCCGGCTCCGGTGCTGGCGGACGCCACAGCGGTCGCACCGGTCGTCCTGCTCGCCTGCCCGCCGGGGGAGCGGCACGACATGGTGCTGCTGTGCGTGGCCCTGATGCTCCGCGAGCGCGGCGTACGGGTGCGCTTCCTGGGCGCGGACACCCCGGTCCCGGCCATCCTCACCGCGGCCCGTGGCACCGGCGCCGACGCGGTCGTGCTGGCGGCCACCCGTCCGACGATGTTCACCTCCCATGCGTCGGCGCTGCGCAAGCTGGCCGCCGACCACCCGCTCTACGCCGCGGGGCGCGGTGCCGACGAGCAGGCGCTCGCCGAGATCGGCGCGCTGCCGCTGCCGGCAGACCCCGTCCGTGCCGTCGTGGTGCTCGTCGGCGCGCTGACCGACCTCAGCGGCAGCTGGTGACATCGGGCGCCGGCCGGCGCCACCCACGCTGCACCCTCGGACGACGAACGTCCCGCGACCAAACCCCCTGGTCGCGGGACGTCCTCGTCTTCGGCGACGGTGCGGCCACCCCCCAGCGGCTGCCCGTCACTCGCGTACGAGAACCGTAGGCAGCCCGACGCCGGCAGTCAGGCGGATTCGAGAAACCTTCGACGTCTGTACGCCGAAACCTGGGGTCGTCCCGCTCAGCGGTAGTTGGTGAACTGGACCGCGAAGTCGTAGTCCTGCGCCTTCACCAGCTGCTGGACGGCCTGGAGGTCGTCGCGCTTCTTCGACGACACCCGCAGCTCCTCGCCCTGCACCTGCGCCTTGACGCCCTTGGGGCCCTCGTCGCGGATGAGCTTGGAGATCTTCTTGGCGTCCTCAGAGGTGATGCCCTCCTTGAGCGCGATGTCGATCTTGGAGACCTGGCCGGACTGGCGCGGCTCGGAGGCGTCGAGGATCTTGAGGCTCTGGTTGCGCTTGATCAGCTTGTCCTGGAAGACGCTGAGCACGGCGCTGGCCCGGTCGTCGGCCGAGGCGGTGATCTCGATCGCCTTCTCGCCCTTCCACTCGATGGCGGCTCCGGTGCCCTTGAAGTCGAAGCGCGTCGCGATCTCGCGGGCCGCCTGGCTGAGCGCGTTGTCGACCTCCTGGCGGTCCAGCTTGCTCACGATGTCGAAGCTCGAGTCAGCCATGGTGTCCCTCCTGGTGGACGTGGTCGCCGGGCCCGTTGCAGCGCGCCCGGCGATTCGTGGTGAAGTGAGTGCCTTGCTATTGTTCCGCACGGCCCGGCAGGTTGCCCGAGCGGCCAAAGGGAGCTGACTGTAAATCAGCCGGCATTGCCTACAGAGGTTCGAATCCTCTACCTGCCACTGGACGCCGTCCAGTCGTGAGACCCCCGCACCGACGTGCGGGGGTCTCGTGCGTCACGGGGTGCACGGAGGAGTGCGCCGAGGGGTACGCCGAAGGGTGCGCCGAGTGGTGCGCACTGCTTGACTGCGCAGGTGGACGCCGCTCCCGACGCCGGTCCCGACGCCGGTCCTGACGACGCGTGGCTCGATGCCGAGTGCCGGCGCCTGGTCGCCTTCGGACGTCACGCCGTGCACCCGCGCGGCGGAGCGGCGTGGCTCGACGACGACGGCGTACCCGACCTCGCGCGCCCGGTGCACACGTGGATCACCAGCCGTACGGTCCACGTCCAGGGGATCGGCGCGCTGCTCGGCGTCGAGGGAGCCGCCGCCACCGCGGCCGGTGCCCTCGACGGCCTGCGCGGCGTGCTCCGCGACACCGAGCACGGTGGCTGGTTCGGCGCGGTCGGTCCCGACGGGACTCCCGACGCCCACAAGTCCTGCTACGCCCACGCGTTCGTGATGCTCGCCGGCTCGACGGGCGTCCTCGCCGACCTGCCCGGTGCCGGCGACCTGCTCGCCGAGGCCACCGCGGTGTTCGAGGAGCACTTCTGGGACGACGACCTGGGTCGCGTCGTCGACGAGTGGGACCGGGGGTGGACCTCTCCCGTCCCCTACCGCGGCCTGAACTCCACCATGCACTCGGTCGAGGCGATGCTCGCGGTCGGTGACGTGACGGGTGACGACGTGTGGCACCGACGCGCGAGCCGGCTGGCCGGCCTGGTGCTCGAGCTGGCACCGGCGTACGACGGGCGCCTGCCCGAGCACTTCGGCCCGGACTGGTCGGTCGACCTGGAGCTCAACCGCGACCGGCCCGACGACCCCTTCAAGCCCTACGGCGCGACGGTCGGACACGGCCTCGAGTGGTCGCGGCTGCTGCTCCACCTCGAGGCCACCCTGGGCAAGGCGGCGCCCGCCGGGCTGCTCGACACCTCGCGCCTGCTTTTCGACCGCGCGGTCGTCGACGGCTGGGACGCCGACGGCGCTCCGGGCTTCGTCTACACCACCGACTGGTGGGGCCACCCCGTCGTGCGCCAGCGGATGCACTGGGTGGTCGCCGAGGGGATCGCGGCCGCCGCCGCGCTGCACCGGCGCACGGGGGAACAGGCCTACGCCCAGCGCTACGCCGAGTGGTGGGGCTACGCCCGCGACCACCTTCTCGACCATGAACGGGGGTCGTGGCACCACGAGCTCGACACCGCCAACCGTCCGCAGCCCACCGTCTGGCCGGGCAAGCCCGACCTCTACCACGCGGTGCAGGCGACGCTCCTCCCACGACTGCCCCTCGCGCCGAGTCTCGCCAGCGCAGTCGCGTTGTCGGCCCGCCCCGGGGCACCGGCATGATGGGGGCATGACCGACGTGCAGCCCCGGATCCTCGTCGTCGGCGAGGCGCTCGTCGACGTGGTGCCCGGTCCCGACGGCACGACCCGCGACCACCCCGGCGGCAGCCCCGCCAACGTCGCGATCACCCTCGGCCGGCTCGGGCGCGACGTACGCCTCGTGACCCTGCTCGGCGACGACGCGCGCGGTGCCGCCGTACGGGCCTGGCTGGAGGCCAGCCACGTCACCGTCCTCGCCGGGCCGACCGCTTCGGGTCGTACGTCGACGGCCGCGGTCACGCTCGACGAGTCGGGCGCCGCGACCTACGACTTCGACCTCGACTGGCACCTCGACTCGGTGCCCGACGAGCCGTGCGACGTGCTGCACGTGGGCTCGATCGCGACGGTCCTGGACCCGGGCGCCGAGACCGTCGCGGAGGCGTTCCGCACGCACAGAGGGCGAGCGTTGCTGTCGCTCGACCCCAACGCGCGGCCCGCCATCACGCCGGACCGCGCTGTCCCGGTCGCGCGCGTCGAGGAGCTCGTCGCGCTCGCCGACGTGGTCAAGGTGAGCGACGAGGACCTGGGCTGGCTCTACCCCGGCGCCGACCCTGTCGCGACCGCGACCCGTTGGGCAGGCGCCGGCCCCGGGCTGGTCGTCGTGACGCGCGGCGGCGCGGGCGCGGTCGCCGTACGCCCGGGAGGAAGCGTGCTCGAGGTGCCCGGCGTGCCGGTCACCGTCGCCGACACCGTCGGTGCGGGCGACACCTTCAGCGGCGTGCTCATCGACGCGCTCCTGGCGCACGGCGTGACCGGAGCCGGCGCCGGTGAGGCGTTGCGCGCGCTGACCGACCGCGACCTGCTCGACGTCGTCACCACCGCCGCCGTGGGCGCGGCGATCAACGTCTCCCGCCCGGGCGCCGACCCGCCGACGCGCGCCGAGCTCTCCGCCGCGCTCGGGACGGACCACGAAGCCGCGCAGGAGTGAGCGCGGAGCAGATCCACGACATCGGCAAGCGGCGGGCCTGGGTCATCTGGCTGATCTCGCTCGCCGTCTACGTGCTGGCGGTCTTCTTCCGCAGCTCGCTCGGCGTCGCCGGGATCATCGCGGCCGACCGGTTCGACATCAGCGCCACCCGGCTGGCGACGTTCACCGTCCTGCAGCTCGTGGTCTACGCCGGCATGCAGGTCCCGGTGGGCGTCCTGCTCGACCGCTACGGGTCGCGGGCCATGCTGCTCACCGGTCTCGTGCTGATGACCGCTGGCCAGCTCGGGTTCGCCTTCACGACCTCCTTCGGCGGAGCCGTGGCGGCCCGCGCCGTCGTCGGTGCGGGCGACGCGATGATCTTCGTGAGCGTGATCCGACTGGTCACGATCTGGTTCCTGGTGCGGCAGGCGCCGATGGTCACCCAGCTCACCGGCCTGACCGGGCAGCTCGGCGCGATCGCCGCGGCCGGCCCCCTGGCGTACCTCCTCAACGAGCTCGGCTGGACGCGCACCTTCGCCCTGACGGCGAGCGTCGGCGTCGTGCTCCTCGTCGCCGTCGCCGCGCTCGTCAAGGACTCCCCCTACCGGCGCGACGGGGTCGTCGCGATCAAGCTCCGCGCGCTCGCCCAGTCGGTCCGCACGGTGTGGGGCAACCCCGGGACCCGGCTGGGGATGTGGTCGCACTTCTCCTCGCAGTTCTCCGTCACGGTCTTCACGCTGCTGTGGGGGTACCCGTTCCTGGTGCAGGGTCTCGGCTGGTCCTCCACTGAGGCGAGCACCCTGCTGATGGCGATGACCGCGTGGGCCGTGGTGAGCGGGCTGGTGCTGGCCCGGCTGGTCGGCCGGCTGCCCTACTACCGCTCGTGGATCGTGGTCGGGGTCGTCCTGACGATGGTCGTGCCGTGGACCGCGGTGCTGCTGTGGCCCGGCGTGGCCCCGACGGGTCTGGTGGTGGTGATGGCGTTCGCGACGGCCAGCGGCGGACCGGCGTCGATGGTCGGCTTCGACCTGGCGCGCTCGTTCACCCCTCCGCACGAGACCGGCCGCGCCAACGGCCTGGTCAACATCGGCGGCTTCACCGCCTCCCTGCTGACGATGGCCCTGATCGGCGTCGTCCTCGACCTGTCGTCCTCCGGCGGCGGCATGGAGTCCTACACGCTCGGTGACTTCAAGCTCGCGATGTCGGTGCAGTACGTCTTCTGGACGCTGGGCGTCGTGCAGACCCTGCGCTACCGCCGCCGCGGGCTGGCCCACCTCGCCCGGCTCCACCCCGGCTCCGTCGAGCAGATGCGGGCCGGCCACCCGTTCGTCCACCCCGGCATCGGCACCGAGGGCGTCTAGCCTGCCGAGGCCAGCGGGTCGTCCGGCAGGTCCTCGGGGTTCACGACCGCTGGGTCGACGAACTGGTGCGCGTCACCCATGAACGTGTGGACGAAGCCGCACCGGACGCAGATCACGCCGTCCGCCGAGCGGTTCATCCAGTCGAGGTCGAAGAACGTCATCCCCGTCGTCGTCATCTTCACCTCGCGCCGCGCGAACACCAGGCCACCGCAGACGTGGCAGGCGAGGAAGGACTGGGTCGGTCGGATGAACACGTGCACGGGACAGAACGTAGTGGCGCGGCGGCGCCGCAGGTCGACAACCGCCGCACGTGTCCGCGATGTCGCCCTCCGATGGCCGGCTCGGGGGCAACATCCGCAACACCTGTGCGCCCCTGTCAGGGATCCCCGGCTGACCGGGGATTCCTGATGTTGTCGGCCGTTGCAACGCGGCGAAGTCAATCGGTCTAAGCAACGGTCAGGCTGCTGTCGGGTTGGCGAGCAGCTCGGCCAGCGCTTGGGCTGGTGTCCGTAGGTCGAGGGTAGGGCGTGGGCGCTTGTTGAGGGTGGCGGCGATGCGGGCGAGGTCGTCGGCGGTGTGTGTTGAGAGGTCGGTGCCCTTCTCGAGCCAGAACCGCAGGAGGCGGTTGGTGTTCTCGTTGGACCCGCGCTGCCAGGGCGAGTGGGGGTCGCAGAAGTAGACGGGCATCTCGAGCGCGGCCTCGACGTCGCGGTAGTTGGCCAGCTCGCTGCCCCGGTCCCAGGTCAGCGATCGGCGCAGGTGCTCGGGCAGCTTGCCCATCTCGCGGATCATCGCCTCGGCCACGGACTCGGCGTCGTGGCGTCCGGGCAGGTGCAGCAAGATCACGAACCGGGTGGACCGCTCTACCAAGGTCCCGACCGCGGAGGCGTTGCCGGTGCCGAGGACCAGATCGCCCTCCCAGTGACCGGGCACCGCACGATCGGCGACCTCGGCGGGACGCTGGCTGATGGTGAACGCCTCGCGGTACAGGCTCTTCCCACGCCCGTCCACGGTCCCGCGGGCCTTGCGGGCGCGCCGCTTGGTCAACAGCTGGGCAGCCAGGTCCTGGCGCAGGCTGCCGCGGGTCTGGACGTACAGCGAGCGGTAGATCGTCTCGTGCGACACGCGAGCCATCTTCGCTGCTGGCGTGTCGTGTGGGTGCCGCTCGCGGAGCATGGCCGCGATCAGGCCGGGTGACCAGCCATCATCCATCCAGGTCTCGATCGAGTGGCACAACGCCGGATCATGGAGCTTGAACGCCTTGGGGCGTCGCCGGCGCTCGTGCGCCGCCCGGTGCGCCACCGGCCCGTGGTAGCTCCCGTCCGGGCCACGGTTGCGGGCGACCTCGCGGCTGACTACCGACACATCGCGCCCCAGGATCCGCCCGATCTCTCGCAGCGACACCCGACGGTGAACCAGCGCGGCGATCACCGCACGGTCCTCGGCGGTCAACGGCCGCCGACGACGTACCTGCCGGTCATTACCTGGTCGCCGCAGCGGCGCCGATCCGGGAAGCCCCCCGCGGGCACCCATCGCGATCTGAAGTCCCATGACGCCACGCTCTCGCCACAGCTTCGTCGCGGTATCCCACGACACGCCCGACCACTGCGCGGCGTGCGTGATCGGAACACCGACACAGATCAGATCGAAGAACTCCTCTTGCACCTCAAACGAGATCCACTTCGGCATCACAACGCTCCTCAGTCAGCGTTGCTTCGACCAGTGGACTTCGCCCGCCTGACAAGTTCAGCGACACCCGGCTGGCCGGGGATTCCTGACGGGGACCCTCAGCCGATCTCGCCGTCCCCGTCGGCGTCGAGGTCGCCGGTCGGGTCCTCGGCGGTGGGGTCCTCGAGAAACTCGCCGCCGACCGGGTGGCCCTGCCACGAGAGCATCTCCCAGCCGGACGAAGGATCGCCCTCGAGCACGATGAGCGCGGTGTTGTGGAGCGGCTGCGTCGCGGGCGGCGCGTCGGGGTGCGGGGTCATCCGGGTCGAGACCCAGGTGCGGATGGCGGCACCGTGGCTGACGATGAGGGCGGTGTCGTGGCCGGCCTCGGCGATGGTGCGGACCGCCGCGTCGTACCGGGCCAGGAACTCCTCGCCGGTCTCGCCGCCCGGCATCCGGTGGGCGAGGTCGCCCTCGAGCCAGGCGGCGACGGCACCGATGTAGCCGGCCACCGCGTCGTGGTCGCTGCGCATCTCGAAGTCGCCGGCGCCGATCTCCTGCAGCCCGTCGAGCTGGACCGGGTCGATGCCCCGGTCGCCGGCGGTGGGGGCGGCCGTCTGGTGCGTACGCACCCGGCTGGAGACGTAGATCGCGTCGAGGCGCTCGCCGGCGATCGCCTTCGCCGCCGCCACCGCCTGGGCGCGGCCGAGGTCGGTGAGGTCGAGGCCCGGGTGGGCGGTGTCGAGCTCGCCGGACACGTTGGCATGGGTCTGGCCGTGGCGCATGAGCAGGAGTCGCACGGAGGTCCTCGGTCTAGTCGTTGAACGGCGACGTCTTGCTGGAGGCGAGCTCGCGGACCTCGTCCAGCGGCACGCCCTCCAGCGCCTCGGCCATGTCCGAGCCGACGTGGGTCACCTCGGTGCCGCGCTCGAGCAGCACCTGCGTGTGCACCAGGCGGTCGTCGTAGGCGTGCACCATCGTGAAGCCCTGGCCGGCGTCGACGCCCGACACGAACCGGTCGACCGGTGCAGGATCGATGGTGTAACAGCTGGCCGCGGTCACCGAGACCGGTACGCCGGCGAAGGTCGACCACGTCGGGAGGTGGAGGTGGCCGGCCAGGATCCCGCGCACGTCGGTGCCGGTGATGACGTCGGCGAGCGCCTGCTGGTCGTGGAGCTCGATGAGCTCGGCTGCACGGATCATCGGCAGGGGCAGCGGCGGGTGGTGCATCGCCAGGAGGGTCCCGTGCTCGGCGGGCGTGGCAAGGACGTCGCGCAGCCAGTCCAGCTGCTCGGGGAGCAGCTCGCCGTGGTGGTAGCCGGGCACGCTGGTGTCGAGGGCCACGATCCGCAGTCCGTCGACCTCGTGGACGCGGTCCTGGCAGCCGGCGTCGTCGGAGTCGAAGAGCGCCTTCGCGTAGGGCGCGCGCTCGTCGTGGTTGCCCATCGTCCAGACGACGGTGGCGCCGATCCCCGCCGCGAAGGGCTCGACGATCGAGCGGAGCCGGTCGTACGCGTCGGGCTCGGCGCGGTCGGCGAGGTCGCCGGTGAAGACGATCGCCCGCGGCGCGGGGCTCACGGCCGCGAGCCGGTCGAGCGTGCGGCGGAGGTTGGCGTCGTTGTCGATGACGCCGTAGTGGAGGGCGCCGCCGCCGATGAGGTGGGGGTCGCTGAGGTGGGCGACGACGTGCCGCGGGGCGGCGTACTGGCCGAGCTGCATCACGGTGAGCAGCCTAGGGCGTGTCCCTCAAGTCCACGGCCTGCTGCGCGCCCGAGACTTGAGAGACGCGCCCGAGGACCCGATGGGTCAGCGGGCCGGCAGGATCCGTCCCGTGACCTCGCCGAGGGTGAGGCGCCCGCCGCCGGTGCCGGGTGCGGAGTAGCGCAGCGTCACCTCGTCGCCGTCCTCGAGGAACGTCCGTTCGCGCCCGCCGGCGGTGAACGGCTCCTTGCCGCCCCAGCTCAGCTCGAGCAGCGACCCGCGCTGGTCGCGCTCCTCGCCCGAGATCGTGCCGGAGGCCCACAGGTCGCCGGTGCGCAGGCTCGCCCCGTTGACGGTGGTGTGCGCCAGCATCTGTGCGGGCGACCAGTACATCGTGCGGTAGGGCGGACGGGCGACGACCTCGCCGTTGAGCACCACCTCCACCTCGATGTCGAGGCCGGCCGCCCCGTCGACGCGGAGGTAGTCGAGCACCGGCGGGTCGTCCTGGCCGGGCAGGTCGGTCCAGGCCGCGTCGAGGGCGGCCAGCGGCGTGACCCACGCGCTGATCGACGTCGCGAACGACTTGCCGAGGAAGGGGCCGAGGGGGACGTACTCCCAGGCCTGGATGTCGCGTGCCGACCAGTCGTTGAGGCCGACGACCCCGAAGGTGTGCCGGGCGAAGTCCGCGGTGGGGACGCGCTCGCCCAGCTCGGACGGCACCCCGACGACGAAGCCGAGCTCGGCCTCGATGTCGAGGCGCTGCGAGGGGCCGTAGGTCGGGAGGTCCTCGGTGGGCGCCTTGCGCTGACCGCACGGGCGTACGACGTCGGTGCCCGACACGACGACCGTGCCCGAGCGGCCGTGGTAGCCCACCGGCAGGTTCTTCCAGTTGGGCAGCAGCGGCTCGGAGTCGGGCCGGAACATGCGGCCGACGTTGGAGGCGTGGTGCTCGGACGCGTAGAAGTCGACGTAGTCGCCGACCTCGAACGGCATCCGCATCGTCACTGAGTCGACGGGTGCGAGGGCGGGCTCCACGAGGTCGCGCTCGGTCTGGTCGGTGAGCAGCCCCGTGACCCACGCCCGCGTGGACTCCCACACGGTCGGGCCGGCCGCCATGAAGGGGTTGAGGGTCGGCTGGTCGAAGAGCGCGTGGGTGTCGACCATGTCGGCAGCGGCGACGACGCTCAGGTCGAGCACCTGGTCACCGATGCGCACCGCGACGCGCGGCCGCTCGCCGGAGCGCGCGAAGACGCCGTAGGGCAGGTGGTCGACGTCGAAGCCGGAGCCGGCGGCTCCCTCGACCCAGCTGGTGCGGTTCGTCGGGGTGGTCATGCGTGGTCCTCCGTGTCGGGGGCGAGTCCGAGGGCGATCAGGTCGTCGCGGGGCTCGATCACCGAGCACGATCCGAACGAGGTGAACCAGCGGCGCGCGGCAGCGATCCCGCCGTCGGCCAGTCCGTCCGTGAGGACGCTGCCGTCGCGCTGCTCGAGCACCGCGGTGGCCTCGTCCACCGAGCCGCCGTCCCAGAGCGCCCGCGTCGCGGCCAGCACGTTGAGGAAGCCGTGGGCGCCGCCGCCCTCGGGGTCGTGGCGGACGGCGCGGTGCAGCCCAGCCGTGGCCTTGAAGCGGGTCTCGCGGTCGAGCGCCGCGTCGATCCAGCCGGCGACGGTCGGGGAGTCGGGGACCAGGTCGTGGTCGACGTTGCCCAGACGCAGCTTGAGGCGGTGCCCGCAGGCCGCGACCTCGTCGGCGGCGGTGAGCCAGGCGGCGGTGGCGGGACCGGGGAGCTCCACGAAGAGGGGTACGTCGACCTCCGCCGCGCGCAGTGCGGCGTCGATCCGGCGGACGTTGCCGACGGGGTCGTCGACGTCGCGGACGGCGATCTCGACGGCCGCCACCTGCAGCCCGAGCCGGGCCGCCGCGCCCAGCGGTCCGGCGAGCTGGCCCGCCCCACCGGTGACGACGACCGACAGCTGCGCGCCGAACCCGCGTACGAGCGGTAGGTCGGTGTCGCGGAGGACGAAGCTGCCGACGAGGTCCCCCCACCACTCGCCGCTGCGCGCGGCGTGGGCGGCGGTGGCGTCGTGGAGGGGCGCGTCGCCCGGCGGGAAGATCGCGGCGTCGTCGACGAGGCCGCGCCACTCCTCCGGCCAGGCGGACGCCCGGGGCTCGGGATCGACAGGTGCGTGACGGGGGTCCACGGGGCTACTCTAGCCACCAGATAGCGGACGCCCGTGTCCGATAGTCGGATGATTGGATCGCACCGATGGCCCACTACCGCGCACTCGGCCGGCTGCCCCGCCAGCGCCACACCCAGCTCCGCGACGACGACGGTCACCTGTTCCGCGAGGAGCTGATGGGGGAGGAGGGCTTCTCGTCCGACTCCTCCCTCCTCTACCGCCGCGGCGTGCCGAGCGCGATCACCGACAGTCAGGTGTGGGAGCTCCCGGACCAGACGCGTACGCCCAACCACCCGCTCAAGCCGCGCCACCTCAAGCTGCACGACCTCCTCTTCCCCGATTCAGGCCGGGGCTCGTGCCCCGTCGAGGGCCGCCGGCTGGTGCTGGGCAACAACGACGTCCGCATCGCCTACGTCGTCACCGGCACCGAGGCCTCGCCGCTCTACCGCAACGCGATCGGCGACGAGTGCGTGTTCGTCGAGTCGGGCTCGGGTGTCGTCGAGACCGTCTTCGGTGTCGTGCCCTACCGCGCCGGCGACTACGTCGTCGTACCGCGCGCGACCGACCACCGCTGGGTCCCCGCCGAGCCGTCGCGGCTCTACGCGATCGAGGCCAACAGCCACATCCACCCGCCCAAGCGCTACCTGTCCCGCTTCGGCCAGCTCCTCGAGCACGCGCCCTACTGCGAGCGCGACCTCCACGGTCCGGCCGAGACGTTCCAGGCGGAGGGTACCGACGTCGAGGTGCTGGTGAAGCACCGCACGAGCGCGGGCGTCGTCGGCAGCCGGCTGATCTACGCCACGCACCCGTTCGACGTGGTCGGCTGGGACGGCTGCCTCTATCCCTACACGTTCAACATCGAGGACTACATGCCGATCACCGGCAAGGTCCACCAGCCGCCGCCGGTGCACCAGGTCTTCGAGGGCTGGAACTTCGTCATCTGCAACTTCCTGCCTCGCAAGGTCGACTACCACGACCTCGCCATCCCCGTGCCCTACTACCACTCCAACGTCGACTCCGACGAGGTCATGTTCTACGTCGGCGGCGACTACGAGGCACGCAAGGGCTCGGGGATCGGCATCGGCTCGATCAGCCTGCACCCCGGTGGCCACGCGCACGGCCCGCAGCCCAGCGCGATCGAGGCCAGTCTCGGCGTGCAGTACTTCGACGAGTCCGCCGTCATGGTCGACACGTTCGCACCCCTCGAGCTGGGTGAGGGCGGGCTCGCCGTCGAGGACCCGGCGTACGCCTGGACCTGGGCCGGGCGCGGTCCGGACGCCGCGGGCGACGACGGCGGTCCCGCGGTCTACAGCAACTCGTGAGCCCGTCCCGGCCGACGGCCCCCACCTTCGGGTGGTCGTTAGCGTGGCCGGCATGACGACCGACGCCCTGCCGCCCTGCGTCTTCCTGCTCTTCGGTGCTCGCGGCGACCTCGCGGCGCGCAAGCTGTTCCCGGGCCTCTACCGGCTCGCCGCGGCCGGCCGGCTGCCGGAGGACTACGCCGTCATCGGAAGCGGCCGGCACTCACCCGGGTCCGACGACGACTTCCGCGACGAGGTGCGGGAGGGGCTGCGCGACTCGGTCGACGACCTCGACGACGACGTCGTCCGCAACCTGCTCGACCGGCTGTCGTTCCAGACCTCCGACGCCGACGACGGCGCGGACCTCGCGCGCAGGGTGCGGGAGGTCGAGGAGCGGCTCGGCGACGACGTACGCCGCCTCGTCTACCTCTCGGTGCCGCCGACCGCGATGTCCGGGATGGTCGGCATGCTCGGGCGGGAGGGGCTCGCCGAGCGGGCCCGCCTGGTCATCGAGAAGCCCTTCGGCCTCGACCTGGCGTCGTTCGAGGAGCTCGACCGCGACGTGCACGAGGTCTTCGACGAGGAGCAGGTCTTCCGCATCGACCACTTCCTCGGCAAGGAGGCCGTGCAGAACCTGCTGGCGCTGCGCTTCGCCAACGCCCTCTTCGAGCCGGCGTGGAACCGCCACAGCATCGCCTCGGTGCAGGTCGACGTCCCCGAGACGCTGGCCATGGAGGGCCGCGGCTCGTTCTACGAGTCCACCGGCGCGCTGCGCGACATGGTCTCCACGCACCTGTTCCAGATCCTCGGCGCGGTCGCGCTCGAGGACCCGGGGGAGTGGTCGGCCGCAGCCGTACGACGAGCGCGGGCCGCCGTCCTCGCCGACGTCCGTCCGCTCGACTCGGCGCGCGTCGTGCTCGGGCAGTACGACGGCTACCGCGACGAGGACGACGTGGACGAGGACTCCGACGTCGAGACCTTCGTCGCGCTCGAGGCCTGGGTCGACAACGAGCGGTGGCGGGGCGTGCCGTTCTTCCTGCGCACCGGCAAGGCGATGGCCGAGACCCGGCGCACCGTCACCCTGCGCTTCCGTGGGCCCGACTCCCAGGTCTTCGGCGACGACCTGGCACGTGACGAGCTGGTCCTGGAGCTGACCGACGAGGCGCAGATCCACGTCGACCTGCTCGGCAAGCGCCCCGGTCCGGAGATGGAGCTCGCGCCCGCCACCATGCGGCTCGACCTCGGCGAGGAGCTGCCGGACGACGAGCCGCTGGAGGCCTACGAGCGCCTGCTCCTCGACGTGCTCCACGGCGACCACACCCTGTTCGCGCACGCCGACGAGACGCGGCGGCTGTGGGAGGTGTGCCAGCCGGTCCTCGACGACCGACCGGAGCCGCTGCCGTACGACCAGGAGTCGTGGGGACCGGCTGAGGCGCTCGACCTGCCCGAGGGCGGCTGGCGGCTGGGGAGCGACGCCGATGGCGAGTGAGGGAGCGGGCGGCCCGGCCGCCCCGATCGCGGACCACGGCCTCATCGGGGACCTCCGCACGGCGGCCCTGGTCGCCACCGACGGCACCATCGACTGGTTCTGCCCCGGCCGCTTCGACGCGCCGAGCGTGTTCGCCTCGATCCTCGACCCCGACGGCGGGTCCTGGCGCCTGGGTCCCGACGACCCCGAGGCGCGCAGCCAGCAGTACTACCACCCCGAGACGAACATCCTCGTCACCCGTTTCATGACCGAGCACGGGGTGGTCGAGGTGCAGGACTTCATGCCCGTGCTGCGCGCCCACGACCCGGACCACCGGCAGCGGCTCGTCCGCCGTGTGACGGGCCTGCGCGGCTCGGTGGACCTCACCATGCACATGGCGCCTCGGCCCGACTACGGCGCAACCGAGCCGGACCTCAGCGTCGAGGACGGCATCGTCCGCTTCGCCGACGGGGACGTCCACCTCGCGCTGTCGAGCACCGTCGACCTCGACGTCGCCGACGCCGCGGCGACGGCGCGGCTCGGGCTCAGCACGGGCGAGTCCGCCCTCTTCGTGCTCGAGGTCCTGGCGCCCGGGGAGGCCGCCCAGGGGTGCGAGCGGGCGGACGTCCACGCGCTCTTCGAGGACACCGCGGCCTACTGGCGCGGCTGGCTGGCGCAGTCGACGTACACCGGGCGGTGGCGCGAGTGGGTCGACCGCTCGGCCCTCACCCTCAAGCTGCTGTGCCACGAGCCCAGCGGCGGCATCGTCGCCGCGCCCACGACGAGCCTCCCGGAGAGCATCGGCGGCAGCCGCAACTGGGACTACCGCTACGTGTGGGTGCGCGACGCCGCGTTCAGCGTCTACGCGCTGCTCCGCCTCGGCTTCACCGACGAGGCGGCCTCCTTCGTCCGGTTCCTGTCGGAGCGGCTCGGCGAGGCGGCGGACGGAGCGGACGACGAGATCGGCCCGCTGCGCGTGCTCTACGACCTCGACGGCGGGCTGCCGCACGAGCGCGAGCTCGACCACCTCGCCGGCTACCGCGGCTCGCGCCCCGTCCGGGTCGGCAACGCTGCGGTCGACCAGCTGCAGCTCGACGTCTACGGCGAGATCGTCGACTCGGTCTACCTCTTCGACAAGCACGGGCGCGGCATCAGCCACGACGGCTGGAGCGACCTGCGCCGGATCGTGGCGTGGCTGATGGACAACTGGAAACGCCCCGACGCCGGGATGTGGGAGATCCGGTCGGAGCCCCGGACCCACACCACGTCGTTGGTGATGAGCTGGGTGGCCGTCGAGCGCATGATGCGGGTGGCGCGTCGCCGTGGCCTCCCCGGCGACCTGACCGAGCTGGCCGCCTGCCGCGACCAGATCTACGACCGCGTGATGACGGAGTGCTGGAACGACGAGCTCGGTGCCTTCACCGCCTTCGCGGGAAGCGACGTGCTGGACGCCGGTGTGCTGCTGATGCCGATGGTGAAGATGCTCGCCCCCGACGACCCGCGGTTCCTGTCGACCCTCGCCGTGGTCGAGGACCGGCTCGTCTCGGACAGCCTCGTGCTGCGCTACGACGCGTCCTTCGGTGACGGCGTCTCCTCGGTCGACGGCGCCTCCGCGGTCGACGAGGGCACGTTCTCGCTGTGCTCGTTCTGGTACGTCGAGGCGCTGACCCGCGCGGGCCGGCTGGCCGACGCCCGGCTGGCGCTGGAGAAGATGTTCACCTACGCCAACCACCTCGGTCAGTACGCCGAGCAGGTCGGGCTCAACGGTGAGCAGCTGGGCAACTTCCCGCAGGGCTTCACCCACCTCAGCCTGATCAGCGCCGTGATCAACCTCGACCGCAGCCTCGACGCCTGACCTGCACTCCAGCGCGCCGCGGTGAGGGTGGCGGCAGGTGGCAGGTGGGGGTGGGGGTGGTGCGGATGCGCGATGTGCCGCCACCACGTGGCTGGCACCGAGCTCGGCCGGCTTTGCATCCAAGTTTCCCGCTTGGCGGCCGAGATCTGGGCCCCCAAGCAGGAGACTCACCGGATATCCGGTGACTCCAGCCCCGAGACGCCGCGGCCGACCCGAGGCCCGGGCCCCGGACCACCTCAGGACGTCCAGGCGTGCCAGAGGTCGGCGTACTCCCCGTCGAGGTCGAGGAGCTCGTCGTGGCTGCCGAGCTCGACGATGCGGCCGTCGAGGACCACCGCGATCCGGTCGGCGTCGTGGGCGGTATGGAGCCGGTGGGCGATCGCGACGACCGTACGACCCTCGAGGAGGTTGTTCATCGAGCCCTCGAGCGTGCGGGCGGTGCGCGGGTCGATGAGCGACGTCGCCTCGTCGAGCACGAGGGTGTGGGGGTCGGCGATGATCAGGCGGGCCAGCGCGACCTGCTGCGCCTGCGCGGGCGTGAGGGCGAAGTGCCCGGAGCCGATCATCGTGTCGAGTCCTCCGGGCAGGCGCTCCACCCACGACAGACCGCCGACGGCGGCGAGCGCCTGCCGCACCGCGTCGTCGGAGGAGTCCTCGCGGGCCAGCACGACGTTGTCGCGGACGGTACCGATGAAGACGTGGTGCTCCTGGGTGACGAGCGCGACCTCGGTGCGCAGCACCTCGAGCGGGAGGTCGACGAGGTCCACCCCGCCCACGCGCGCTGACCCGGTGCGCGGACGGTTGATGCCCGACAGCAGGCGACCGAGGGTCGACTTGCCGGAGCCGCTGGGGCCCACGACCGCGAGCCGTTCGCCGGTGCGCAGGCGCAGGTCGACGCCGTGCAGCACGTCGTGGCCCTCCCGGTAGGCGAAGCGGAGGTCGTCGGCCACCAGCTCGACCCCGTCCGGCAGCCGGTCACCGGGCTCGCGGTCGGGCGGCACCTCGGCGATGCCGAGCAGCCGGCTGGTGGAGGCCGCGCCGACCTGCAGGCGGTCGACCTCGGCGATCAGCGCGTCGAGCGGCTCGGCCAGCGCGACGACGTACAGCAGCGCGGCGGTGATCTGGCCCAGGTCCACCCACCCCTGGCTGTAGCCGTAGGCGCCCACGACCAGCGTGACAACCTGCGGCACCTGAAAGGCGCCGTTGAGCGCCGCGAAGAGCACGTTGCGCAGCGTCATGCCGTACCGCTCGGCCTGGGCCGAGACCGCGATGTCGTCGGAGCCCGCCTGCACCCGGGCTCGCGACAGGCCGAGCGCCTCGACGGTCCGCGAGCCCTCGACGGTCTCGGTGAGGGTGGTGTTGATGCGGGAGTAGGTGGCGCCCTCGGTGATGTACGCCTTCGGCGCACGCCGCAGGTAGGTGCGGACGGCCGGGATGCACAGCGCGAAGACGACGAGAGCGGGCACGGCCATCACGAGCGAGTTGAGCAGCATCGCCACGACCGACAGCACGACCGTCATCAGCGAGATCACCAGGCGCGGGACGCCCCACTGCATCGAGCGCGCCATCGTGCCGACGTCACGGGTGACGCGGGTGACCAGGTCTCCGGTGCTCGCTCCCTCGACGCGACCGACCGGCAGCCGCAGGATCGTCCGCACCACGTGCTCGCGCGCGGAGGCCAGGAGGTCCTGCCCGAAGTACGTCGAGGTGCGCTGCGCGCCGAAGGTGAACAACGCCTGCAGCACCACGACGCCGACCACGGCGAGGGCGAGCGTGTCGAGGCCGGTGGCCGCCGCGCCCGCGGTGTCGACCCGGTTGACCAGTGCCCCGAGCAGGCGCGGGACGGCCAGCGCGGAGCCGGCGGCGAGCGCGTTGAGCAGGATCAGCAGGGCGAAGGAGCGCTTGCGGGTGCGCACGAGGTCGGCGAAGAAGGTGAGCACCGCCCGGTTGCCGGACACCGGCCAGCCGCGCACCGGGTTGCGCGAGGCGTCGTAGACGGCCTCGGCGCGCTGCCGGCGCAGGTCGTGGCGCTGCCAGAGGGCGCGGTTGCGCTCCCGCAGGCCGACGCGGCCGGGAGGCTCCAGCTCGGGCGGGAGGACCGGCGGGTCGTCGGTGCGGTCGCGCCAGGTGTCGGCGGAGGTGGCGAGCAGGTCGGTGGTCATCGGACCGGCTCCTCCTCGTCGAGCTCGCGCGTCACGACGCGCCGGTAGGCCTCGTCGTCGGCGAGCAGGTCGGCATGGCTGCCCTCGGCGACGACCGTGCCGTCGTGGAGGAGCACCACCCGGTCGGCGTGGTGCAGCCACAGCGGCGAGACCGTCGTGACCACGGTCGTCCGACCGCGGCGGGCCTCCGCTACGCGGGCGGCGATGCGGGCCTCGGTGTGCGCGTCGACCGCGGACGTCGGCTCGACGAGCACGAGGACGGGCGCCTCGGCGGCGACGGCGCGGGCGAGCACCACGCGCTGGCGCTGGCCACCGGACAGGCCGCGGCCGCGCTCGTCGAGCTGGCCCTGCCAGCCCTCGGGGAGCGCGTCGTAGACGTCCTCGGCGCTGGCGATCCGGAGCGCCTCGTCGGCCTCCTCGCGGGTCAGCCGGGCGTGCGGGTCGACGGCGTCCTGCAGGGTGCCGGCGAAGAGCTGGCTCGAGGTGTCGCTGACCAGCACCACGCGGCGTACGTCTTCCAGGCGGGCGCGGGACAGGTCCACGCCGCCGAGGGTGACGCCCCACTCGCGGCGCGCCCGCTCCTCGTCGAGGGCGGCGATCCGGGCGCGCTCCCGGGCCCGCTCGGCGCGCGACCGGCGGGCGGCGCGGCCCTTGGTGCCGGTCTCCTCGACCGAGGGGACGGGCTCGGTGTCGGCGGGCAGGTAGCGGCCGAGCCGGTCAGCGAGGGCGGCGCTCTGCTCGGGCACGGCGCTGACCACCACCGTGAGGCTGCCGGGCTCGACCGTCAGGCCGCTGGTCGCGTCGTGGAGCGGCGCTCCGCCGTCGAGGGCGAGCGGCTCGGCCGGGTCGTGCCACGGCGGGCGCTCCTCGAAGAGCGCGATCGCCTTGCGGGCGCTGACCAGCGACCGCACGCCCTTCTGCGCGAACTCGAAGAAGGTCCGGATCGGGCCGACCATGAAGAGGCCGTAGCCGAGGAAGGTGATCAGCTCGCCGACGCTGAGGGTGCCGTCCTGCACCTCGCGGGTGCCGAGCCACACCAGCGCCACGAGGAAGATGCCGGAGAGCAGCACGCCGACGGCCTCGACGACCGCCTGCCAGATCCCGGCCGCCACGCCGGCCTCGCGGGCCGACTGCGACTGGCGGGCGTAGTTCGTGCCGA
>JADMIO011153594.1_pt1 | contig 45676 bp, 34 predicted proteins | sample 8958161 | NCBI WGS metagenome assembly JADMIO01 (sample SAMN16585339, study PRJNA669376) | soil metagenome | isolation source: Crop rotation soil | place: USA: Cullars Rotation, Alabama | collected 2011
CGCGACAACTTGTCCACGTGGAATTCTAAGCTTAGGATCCCAATGTGCTGGAAAGAACCGGCAATTCCAGGAGCAGGGTATCTTCCAGCTCCGGGTTCTCCTCGCCTCTCAGGAGGTCGCGTTCCAGCAGGGCTTCGTAGATCGGCTCATCGCCCAGAAAATCGGCGATGCCGTACGCGCAGATTCCCGCCACCAGAAGCGGCAGCAGAAGATTGTAATTTCCGGTCATCTCCAGAATCAGAACCACTCCGGTCAGCGGAGCGCGAACGATCCCGATGAAATAAGCCGACATCCCCACAATCGCAAAGGCTTCGGGATGAGTGACCAGCTTCGGGAAGAACCGCTGCGAAATCTCCCCCACCGCCAGCCCGATCTGCGCCCCCAGCACCAGCAAAGGCGCGAAAATGCCGCCGGGCGCGCCGCAGCCGTAACTGAACATGGTGAGGCAGAAACGCAGGATGAAGAGAAAGGGCAGGGCTTCCAGCGCGGTCTTCGCCGAAAGCGTTTGCTCAACGAGGCCGTGGCCGCCGCCCAACGTCTCCGGCCAGCGCCAGCCAATCAGCCCCACCCCCAACCCCACTATCGCTCCGGTCGATCCTATCGGCCAGCCGCGCGCGCGTTGGAACAGGTTCAGGCTTCCCAGAAGGCATCGGTTGAACACGACGCCCATTGTCCCGGCGACAACGCCGAGAACCACGAACAGCGGCAGGGCCGAAAGGCTGGGAACCGCCTGAAGAGAGGCGTGGAAGACCGGAAGCTGCCCCAGCATCGACCGCGAAACGACGTCGGCGGTGGCGCTTGCGATGAAGGCGGCGGTGAAGACGTTGGGCGAAAAATCCCGCTGCACCTCTTCCAGAACGAAGATCAAGCCTGCCAGCGGCGCATTGAAGGCGGCGGCTAGTCCGGCTCCGGCTCCCGCCGCAATCAGCGTCTGACGCTCTCGCGGGGTGACGTTGAGCCACCGGCCCACCATCTGCCCGACGGCTCCACCCATCTGAACCATCGGACCCTCTCGCCCCAGCGCCATTCCGGCCCCGATTCCGAGGACGCCACCCACGAACTTAACCGGCAGGATGCGCTCCCACTTCATGCCGCTCAAGCGGTGCAGAACGGCCTTGAGATGAGGAATTCCACTGCCGGAGGCTTCCGGCGCAAACCTTCGCACCAGAAAGACGGCCAGCCCCGCCCCTGTCGCGCCGTACAGCATCGGAATGAGAACTCCCCAAGCAGGATGGGTGTGTCCATAATCTATCAACTGATCTCGAAATCGGTCGGCGAGCTGCAATACCCCCCGGAAAGCGACCGCAATCAAACCGGCGATCACCCCGACCAGAAGCGCGCGGGGAAGCTGTCTCCGGCGCTGCTCATGAGTCCGAACGAAGTCGCTTAATTCTTTCTTGATCGCCTGGGCATTCTCAATTTCCGAAGGCGGCTCTCCGTTAACTGGTTTTGAATTCAATTCATCCATAAATATCGCTTTGAACCGACTCCTTCCGTCATGTCCTGTATTCTATTTTGGCGGAAGAAAGGTTCGCGCCCAAATCCGTACGCCGTCGGTCTCCACCGTCACGGCTCCATCCCGGTCCGTCCGATAGACTTTTGCGCCGTTACGCTCCAGCCGCCGAATCACGTCCGGGTTCGGATGGCCGAACGTATTCCATTCTCCTACACTGGCGACGGCGACCTTTGGATGAGTTCGCTTCACAAACTCCTCTGAAGTGGCGAAGCGGCTGCCGTGATGCGCCACCTTCAGGAGATCGACCGGCCCGAATTGCGGCAAAAGCCGGGCTTCCGCTTCCTGCTCGATGTCGCCGGTCAGGAGGGCGGTGAACTGCCGGTACCGGAGGAGAAGAACGACCGAATTATTATTGAAATCGCTGTGGGTTCCCCGAAAGAACGGCGGCTGGGGAGCCAGAACCTCGACCCGCGTTTCGCGTCCCAGTTGGAAAGCGGCTCCGGCGGAGACGGTTTGATCGGGAATGTGGTGATTATGTACCGCTTCATTGAAATGAATGTAAGGCGGAGTATCGCCGCGCTCACCGCTCTCGATGACCAGGCGCGTGGGAATCGACTCGATCACGGCTCCCAATCCACCCACGTGATCGTCATGCGGATGCGAGAGCGCGACGACATCCAGCCGTTCGATACCACGCCGCCGCAGGTAAGGCACGACCGTCTCTTCTCCCACATCGAAGTCGGGAGCGGATTCCCCCGGATGGCTTACCATCCCTCCGCCGTCCACCAACATCCGCGCGCCGTCTGGCGTTTCTACCAGCAGGCAATCCCCCTGTCCCACATCGATGAAGGTGAACCGCAGCGGCGGCTCCCTGCGCTGAAACCCGCTCCAGTACGTGAGGATGACCAGACTGGCAGGCACGGCAAAAGCGACGCGACGCGCGGGCAGCGGCGGTGGCTGCATCTTCTGGAGCCGGGGAACGAGAAGCATTCTTATTTCTTCCCAGGGAATACCCCTGCGGAAGACTGTGGCTTCGTTGGCCCACACAAATAAGAAAAGATAATAGAGAGACAGGAGGTAGAGCGGGGGAGAAGCCACCGAGATCATCGCGCCCGGCAGATGGGCGAAACTGTGAACCGCGAAGCCGAAGACCCAGAGGAGGCCGGAGGTAAAGATTCCCAGAACGTTTCCCAGCCACGGAGAAAGAAAACCCGCTGCGGCCTGAACGAGTCCGGTCGGGATGAGGGGGCTGGCGAGAGGGATGACGATGAGATTGGCGAGAGGAGAGACGAGGGATACCCGCCCATCGTGGTACGCGATCAGTGGCATCAGGACAACTTCCACACCCAGCGAAGCCGCGAAGAGAGTAGCCGGATGAAGCCGAGCGTCCGGTTTATGAGGGAAGATGCTCTTGAGCATCGCATCGAATTTTGGAGTGAGGAGCATCAATCCCGCAACCGCGGCGAACGAGTATTGAAATCCCAGATCATAGAGGTTTTGAGGCTGAACGACGAGCAGCGCCAGAGCCGCGAAGCAGAGCAGATTCATGCCGTCCGCATCCCGATCCACTATTTCCGCCCCATACACGAGCGCCGCCATCAGCACCGCGCGCATGACGGCGGGCCGCCCTCCCGCCATCACCTCGAACGCAAACAGCAGCGCGATGAAAAAGAGGGCGAAGGGACGCTTCAAGCGCAGCCGGAACCGCCCGAAGAGGAAATTGAGCGCCACCGCCAGCGCCGCGACGTGAATGCCGGACGTGGAGAGGAGATGCACCGTTCCCGTCCGCACGAACTCTTCCTGAACGGTTTGGGGCAATCGGCCCTGCTCGGAGAAAAGGAGGCCCGCCATCAGGGTCGCATCGGAGGGGGGAAGGGTAGCCCGCAGAGCTGTTTCCATTCGCCGCTTGACCGTGAGACAAAATCCAATCCATGAGAATCTTCGCGATTCCGAGAGTGGGATCGGCGACTCTTTCACTCGCAGGATCGCATGGATGCCCTGCCGCGCAAGATAGGAGCGATAATCGAACTCGCCGGGATTGCGTGCGCGAGCCGGAAGCCGCAATTCCCCCGTCGCCTTCACGCGCTCCCCGAACGTCAGAGGAGGGAAATTCACGGATAAAGGCTGCCCATGAGACTGAGGAGGATAGACGTTGACGAGGAGATTTCCCGCTGCCGGAACCGGCTTCCCGGCGATTTCCGCCGCATCCACGTTGAGAGCGAACGACGTGCGATTCGGATATTCGCGCGGGTCTTCCACCAGCCGCCCGATGACGGTGGCGTTCACCTCGCCAGTGCGCGCGCCGTGCCAGAGTTGCGCCATTCCCGGCTGCTCGATCCCGGCGGCGAACCGGGAGAGATCGTAGCGCGGCGGCTGCGAGAAGGAGTAAGATCGAAGGACAGCCAGCCCGGCGATCATGAAGGCCAGAGCCATGAATGAGCCATGACGCTTGACGATGAAAAACCCGGCCATCCCCGCCGCAATCAGCAACAGCCCGACCGCGACCGGATAGCTCGTGAGGGAAGCCAGCAGCACCCCGGCGACCCATGCCGCCAGCAGGGGAAATAAGGGCCGTTTCATCATAGGAGACAGGCAACAGGAGACAGGGAAAACCGGAGGAGATTTGAATTTGCAGGCGAAGCGCAGAGGGTTTCCTTCAGGCCCGGCGACTGAAGTCGCGGGCTACAAGGGCACGAAGTCCCCCCTTCGGGGACTCCAGTAACAATCATAAACAAAATGGAGCAGGGGTTCAGTCGGCGCCGGCCGACTTTGTGCCCTTGTTGCCGCGAATTGATTCGCCGGTTTCGACCGCCGGATTTCTCGATGAGAAGAACCTGGGGTAAATTACAGGATAAAGCAAGCTTACCCTTTCCTTCGATCTCCGGGTGGGTTTCCCTGTCTGCTGTCGCCTCTCTCCTGTTGCCTGAAGGGGATTTGATTCTCCCTGCAAGCAGGCACTAAAATTCAATCCATATCTTCGCTTTCGTGAAACTCGGCAAGAAAGGAGTTAAAGACGGTAAAAACGGAGGAAGATTAGGGGCCTCCCGTTCATTGATCCGGCAATCTGCGCTTTATCCTTCGAGAGAGGAATCCAAAGATGGTTTTATCCTCACGAGCAATGCTGCTCACGCTTTCTCTCGTCGCCCTCTCCACCCTCGGAAGGGGCACGGCCTCCGCACAGAACCCCACCGCCACCATTACCGTAAACGCCAACCTCAACCGCCGCGCCATCGACCCGCGAATCTACGGGGTGGCGCACGCCGGTACGGCAGCTCTCTCCGATCTCAACGCTCCCCTCAACCGCAACGGCGGCAACAACACCAGCCGCTACAACTGGCAGCAGAACGCCGACAACCGGGGCAGCGACTGGTATTTTGAAAGCATCGGGGATGCCAGCGCGACGGCGGGCGAGCGCGGCGACACCTTCATCTCCAACAGCAAGGCCGCCAATTCCCAGGCCATGCTCACCATCCCGCTGATCGGGTGGGTGGCGAAGCTCGGCGCGAACCGCAGCAAGCTCGCCAGCTTCTCCATCGCCAAATACGGCCCGCAGACCGGCAGCGATTCGCAGTGGTTCCCCGACGCGGGCAATGGCATCTTATCCTCTAACGGCCAGAACGTCACCGGCAACGATCCCAACGATGCCAACGTCGCATCCAACTCCACGTTCCAGCAGAACTGGGTCAACGCCATCGTCACCAAATGGGGCCTCGCGTCCGCCGGAGGACTCAAGTATTACATCCTCGACAACGAGCCGGGATTGTGGCACGGCACGCACCGCGACGTCTTCCCGACTGGCGTAACGATGGATCAGTACCGCGATAAAGTGCTTGATTACGCGGCGAAGATCAAAGCCAAAGACGCAGGAGCCATCGTGGTGGGGCCGGAGGAGTGGGGCTGGAGCGGCTACCTCTACAGCGGCTACGACCAGCAGTGGGGCGGGCTGCACGGCTGGTCGAATCTGCCCGACCGCGCCAATCACGGGGGACAGGATTTCCTTCCCTGGCTGCTGGATCAATTGCGGCAGAACAACGCGAGCACCGGGAAGCGTCTCCTCGACATTTTCACCGTCCATTATTATCCGCAGGGCGGCGAGTTCAGCGACGACGTATCCACCGCCATGCAGCAGCGACGCAACCGCTCCACGCGCTCTTTGTGGGACCCGAATTACGTCGATGAGAGCTGGATCAATACGCAGGTGCAGCTCATCCCCCGCATCAAGGGGTGGGTGAACACGTACTATCCCGGCACGCTCACCGGCATCACCGAGTACAACTGGGGCGCCGAGGGCCACATCAACGGCGCAACGACTCAAGCGGACGTCTACGGCATCTTCGGAAGGGAAGGGGTGGATATAGGGACGCGATGGACGACGCCCGATCCCTCCACGCCGACCTACAAAGCGATGAAGCTGTATCGCAATTACGACGGCAGCAAGTCCACCTTCGGCGATACGAGCGTCTCCGCCACCGGCCCCAACCCCGATAGCGTCTCCACCTTTGCCGCCACCCGCGCGTCGGACGGCGCGTTGACGGTGATGGTCATCAGCAAATACCTCTCCGGCAACACTCCCGTCACGGTCAATCTCTCCAACTTCAGCGCGGCGGGAACGGCGCAGCGATGGCAGCTTACGTCCAGCAACGCGATCACGCATTTGACGGACCTCAGCTTTACGGGGAGCAGTTTCAGCACGTCGGTTCCGGCGCAGAGCATTACCCTCTTCGTGCTGCCGAAGTCCGCCGGCACGACTCCCACCTTCACTTCGACCACAGGCGCATCGCCGAACCCGGTCGCGCCCGGCGCGGTGACGGCGATCACGGTGAACGTCATATGCACGGCGGGGTCGCTGACGAATGGAGTCGTGGATTTGGAGATCTACAACTCCGCAGGGACGCGGCTGGTTCAGCAGGGGTGGACAGCGCAGAGCTTCACGACCAACCAGGCTCGCCCCTACACCTACAACTGGACGGCTCCCACGACCACCGGCGCGTACACCGCGCGGGTCGGGGTGTTCGGCGCGAACTGGACGCCGCTCTATTACTGGAACGCGACGGCGGCGACGATTACCGTGCAGGCCGGGGACTCCGCGCAGTACAACTTCGAGGCTGGAACTCAAAGCTGGGCATCGTCCGGCGCGCCGATCACGGGCGTCGCTAGTTCAACCACCCGCGCGTATGCCGGAACCCATTCGCTGGCGGTCAACATCAACGGCGCGGCGGGGACTCAGCAGGCGTACGTGAGCAACCCGTCCACCGCAGCCGGGAAGGTCGTCACGTTCCGAATCTGGATTCCCACCGGCAGTAAAATCTCGTCGGTGCAGCCGTTCGTGCAGCAGGGCGCGTCGGGAGGCTGGACGTGGACCGGCAACTGGCAGCCCATCGGGAATCTCACCGCCGGGGCGTGGAACACGCTGACGGTGACAGTCCCGGCGAATGCCGTCACGCCGCTCTACCAGATGGGCGTGCAGTTCGCGACGAACGCGACATGGACGGGAACCTGCTACATCGACGCGATCAGTTGGTAGCCGCTTGAAATCACGGAGAGGGTATTTGTTACCCTCTCCATTCCTTTGCTTCAGGGGACGGTAATCAATCTTTGATCGCCTTCTGTTTCAACGGCGCAATCGCCGGGCCTTCCAGCACCACGCCATCGTATCTGAACCGGCTCCCATGACAGGGACAATCCCAACTCTTTTCCAGCTCGTTCCAATGGACGATACAGCCCAGGTGAGTGCAGACCGGCGAGAGCACCGTCCAATGATCATCCTCACCCCGATAGGCCGCCACTTTCTCGCCGTCGATCTCCGTTAAGCGCCCTTCGCCCTGCGGGATTTCTGCCAGCTTTTCCAAGTCCGCCTTCGTCAAATAATCTCTAATGTACTGCTGCACCATATTGGCGGTCTCGGCAAGGAATTCTTTGGCTGATTTCGCCGGAGTAAACCGTTTCGAGCTATAAAGCTCACTCCATAAATTCTCTCGATTTAATATCTGATCCGTAATGATCTGCGCGCCCAATGGGCCGTAGACCAGCCCGTTTGTCGAAAATCCGGTCGCGATATAAACGTCTTTCGATGAGAGGGATTCGCCGATGTAAGGCAAATGATCGGCGGAGCGGTAGTGCTGGGCGGACCATCGGTAATCCACGCTCTCCACCTTGAAATGGGACTGCGCGTAAGCTTCGACCCTATGATAATAGTCTGCACCTTCCTCCGGCTGCCCCACTTTATGCTTTTCGCCGATCACGATCAAATACGGAGTTCCCTCCGCATCATAAGACCGGATCGAATGGCTGGGTTCTTCCAGCGACCAGAAGATGCCCTCCGGATAATCCCCCTCGCTCAAACGAGCCGCTATGCCGTATTCCCGGTAGGGATAAAGCTCCGTCTGAAGGACGTTGAATCCTTTCGGAGTATGAGTAGCGACGATGATGTGTGCGGCCCGTACTTTTCCCTGAGCGGTGCATACTATTTTTTCATCATCTTGAATTTCGACGACCGGAGAATTCTCAAAAATCTGACAGCGATCCGAAGCGATGGCTTCAGCGAGTTTTTGCACGTAAATTAAGGGATGGAATTGAGCCTGATTTTCAATTTTAAGCGCCTGATCGACCGGAAAAGGCAATGGAACATCATGAATGATGGAGGCCGATAGTCCCGCTTCTCGGAGTGTTTGAAACTCTTGCTCCATGGATTCGATTTGAGACTCATCGGTGGGAAAGAGATAATGAGGCCGCCGGGAGAATCCGCAGGGAATATTGAATTCGACAATGGTTCGCTCGATGGAATCGATCACCTGGCTTCGGGATTGTGCCACTGCGGTTGCGGTCTTTTGATCCCACTGATCCCGGATGCGGTAGAGGTTGTCATCGACGGTTGCGTAGAGGTTGCCTGTAGAATACCCGGTTGTGCTCAGTCCGATCTGCCAGGCTTCCAGAACCGCCACGGACTTCCCTGCCTGAGATAATAAATAAGCCGCCGAAATTCCGGTGATTCCTCCCCCGATAATCGCGATGTCGACTTCAATCTCTGCTTGAAGGGCAGGAAACGAAGTTTTAGGGGAAGTGCCTTCCCAAAAGGAGGGATGATTCATAATGGGCCTCTTTCTCAGGGGAGTGGTGTCGTCTTCCCATTATAAGAAAGTACTCCATTGTTTAAAATTCGAATGTCAAACCCATTGATGTGATCCGATGCCATGAGATATGTATTGGGAACTACACATAAGAAGCCGAAATGAATGCCAGCGTTTGCAAATTTAACCGTTTGAGATTACACCCTTCGCTGTACAGCCTCTCGTTGAGGATTGATGACTCAACCAATGACTGTCCCATCGAATCTCTTCAATCCGCAGAAACGTGACGTTCTTATCGCCCATACGTTCAGTACTTCGGAAATTTCATGTTTCCTTTCCCCCGGTTGGAGCGTCATGAGAACGGGCGATCCTTTTTGCAACGTTTATGATGTACGGCGGAGCCGCTTTCCCATCGAGATGCGTTCAATTCTGTCGAAATTGGTATAATAGACCGAATAAAAGTGTTGAAATTACGCCGAGCGAGTGAATCGATATGCCCGACCTTCCCGGCGTGGAGAGTTCCATGAATCGAATCAGTACCCTTAAAACCGATAGCTCGGAGGAAATGGCGGAGGATCAAGTGGAAGAGACCGATCTGGGTGAGCCGATGGAAAGGGCCTATCATCGCTCCGACACGCTTGAAGACGAGGAAAACTCCCTTCAAACGAACGGCTCCGCGCATCCGGCAAGCCCCGATCCTGCTCCCTTAACGTCTACTCAAGCGGAAGAGGACATTGCTTCAATTCCGCTGGAATCCGCCTCTTCCGGCGAAAGCGAATCCCTCCCCGCCTCTATATCGGCGCTTCCGGCCCCGATTATCCCGCGCTCCATGGAAGTCTGGGAGCCGCCTTCTCCCACGGCATGGAGAAAGTCGGCCTTCAGCCACGCGGGAGCCGCCGTTCTGGGCGCGGTCGTCACGCTGCTCGCGGTGAAGCTGACTCTCGGATTCACTCCCACCAAAGTCGAAATCCGCACCGAGCGGCCCTTGTTGACCATTGCCCCGGAACCGAAAGTCACCATGATTCCCGGCCAGACCGGCATCAATGGGATGAGCGGTACGCCCGGAACTGTTGCGCCCGGTATGGTGACTCCTAATGGCGTGGCCCCCATCGGTCCCGCCGCGCCGAATTCGGTGCCTGCCGTTCCCGGCGGGAAGCTGAATCCTGCGCCCACCGGAGCGCCGCTCCCCGGAGGATCGGGGACGCCGCTTGCCGCCAGCCCGCAATTACGGGGCACTTTGATGCCGCCTCCGGTCAATATCAAGCTGCCGCCATTGACCTCGCTGTCGGTGAAGCCTGGACCGCAAGGGTTCGTTCCGATACAGCCGGGCGTCATCCCCAAAGGCGCCAGTCGTCCGCCGATCCCGGCATTCCCAACCAATCCTACCGCGAACCCGGCGCAAAAAATGCCCGGAACGATACCTTCGCTTCCGAAAGTGAAAGGTGTGACTGCGCCGCCGGTTAAGGTCGATACTCAAAGCGATAAAGCGGCCCCGGCGTCTTCAAGTCCCAGCAGTGAAGACGTCGATGCGGCCATCTCCAGCGTCCAGAAATCCATCTCCTCGAATCCCAGAGACCCGATGGCGCAGCTTCAATTGGAAAAGCTGTATCGGAAGAAGCTAATCGGCGCGGAGCGGGTGGACGAGATGGAACGCTACCGCAGCCTGGCCGACGATGCTCGCGACAAAGCTCGCGCTCTCCTGAACGATAGCGGCAAGGCTGCCCCTAAACCGGCCAATCCCGGCGCAGCCAAATCGACTTCCACTTCGGATAACACCAAAGCCGAATCGGATAAATCGGCGCCGACGGACAATAAATCGGATAAAGGGTAATCGGGTCGAGGGGTCGTTGGGTCGAGAGGGAAACCTTTTGGAGATTCTATCTGATAATTTACTTTCAACTTCAAGCTGATTTCCCCTCGACCCAACGACCCCTCGACCCAACAGCCCATCACATCCGCAACTCCGCCATGTAGCCGGGCGTTTCGTCCAGGTTCAGATGTTTGGACATAAAGGTAAGCAGTCCGGGCAAGCGCGAGTCCCAATAACTCCAGTTGTGCCCGCCGGGCCGATCCGTGAAGTCATGCCGTATCCGAAGCTGCGTCAGGCGGCGATGGAACTCCCGATTATGAGGCAGCAGGTCGTCGTCCTGCCCGCAGTCGATCATCAGCGCGGGAGCGGTCTCCCGGTTTAACTGACCGGCAATGTGGAAGAGGTCGCAGGACGTACGCCGGGGATCTTCCGGGTCGCCGAACACCTGCCGGTAGCGCGGCGTCCTCTCCTTGCCGATACACAATTCCTGTAGCCGCTTCTCCTGGGGGGCGTGAACCTCGCCGGACAGCGATGCCGACGCTCCGAACCAGTAAGGATAAGCAAGAGCCAAACGTAAAGCCGCGTAGCCGCCCGATCCCGCCCCGGCGATCCCCGTATGTTCCGGCCCATGCTTGACCGGATAGATGCTCTCGATGTGAGGCATCAACTCGTCCAGAAAGAATTGCTCGTAACTCACCCCGGAGACGGTATCGCATCCCAGGCTGTTTTCCAGGTTCGGCATGACGATCAGGAGCGCGCGATCCTCCAGGTATTGTTCCAGTCGGGTTTTAATGAGCCAGTCCGCATGATCGTGGCCGTAAGGATGAAGCAGGTAGAGGACCGAAAACGGTCCCGGCCCCGCTTCGTGGAGGGCGGGGATGAGCGCGGAATAGGTGACGGTTTTTTGAAGGCTGGCGCTGGGTAAGCGTACAATGCTGGTGATAGCCAAATCAGGTCCTTGTGTGAGTATTTGTTATTCTTTCTTCCTCCCCTCAACTCTATCCTACAACGGGTCAGAAGACAAATGCGACATGACGGCCCCTTCTATCGGAGATCCCCATGCAGGCTCTTATGAACGGCATCACCATGAACTATCGCGATGAAGGCCACGCTCCGCCGCTGTTGCTGCTTCACGCTTTTCCGCTTTCTTCAAAGATGTGGAACCCTCAGATGGGGCTGCGAGGGAAGGCTCGTCTCATTATACCCGACCTCAGAGGGTTCGGTCACACGGATACGCCGGACGAATCGTATTCTCTGGATGATATGGCCTCCGACGCGCTGGCTCTCCTCGACCATCTCAAGATAGAGCAATTCGTCCTCGGCGGGCTTTCGATGGGAGGCTATCTCTCTTTCGCGCTGCTCCGGCGGATCGACCGATCCCGCGTTCGAGGGTTGATCTTAGCGGACACCAAAGCTGGAGCCGACACCGAGGAGGCGCGAAAGAACCGCCTCGCGATGGCGGAACAAGCCGAGCGGGAGGGTTCCGCCCCTATTGCAGAGGCGATGACAGGAAAGTTGCTGGGCGCTACTTCGCTGGAGACACGGCCTCATTTAGTGGAGGAAGTGAAAGAGATTATCCGCGACAATAATGGGGCCGGAATTGCCGGGGCGCAGCGCGCGATGGCCGCGCGTCTGGATTCCACCGATCTTTTGCCTCAGTTGAACATGCCCGCGCTGATCCTGGTCGGCGAGGAAGACACACTGACTCCTCCCTCCGAAGCCGAAAAGATGGCTGCCGCCCTCCCAAACGCCCGATTAGAAGTGATTCCTCATGCGGGCCACCTCTCCAACATGGAGGAACCGGAAATCTTCAACGCGCATGTCCTCGCCTTCCTCCGCCACCTCGAAGTTTAAAGGACAATCTTCCATTCTATTCTAAAACAATAGAACGCGGATCTCGCTGCGCTCGATACACGGATACTTCGTAACGCGGATTTTCGCGGATGAAACCCTTAATGGGTTGGTAAGAAATACTGAAACGCTTTGTCTTTCAGGGGGTCTCCGCGCGCTCCGTGGTGAAAGGGGTTGGGGTTGATCCGCGTCAATCCGTTCAATCCGCGTATCGAGCGCAGCGAGATCCGCGTTCTATTTTATTTTTAAAGGATTGGTACAATGAACGACCGTGAAAAGTTTCTCTTCGACGTGCAGGGGTTTCTGGTAGTGCCCGGTTTTCTTTCGACCGAGGGGGTGGACCGCCTCAACGCCGCCTTCGATGCGAACTGGGATAAGAAGGGCGAAGACGGCAACTCCCACGTCGGAGAGTCGACCACGCTGAAGGGGGAATTCAAGCGCGGGATGTTCACCGGCATGCTGACTTGGGAGCATCCGTGGTGCGATCCGTTCCGCGAGCTGCTCGCGCACCCGAAAGCAGTCCCGTACCTCGATACGATTCACGGGCGCGGCTGGCGGATGGACCACTCGCCGTTCATGCTGCAATCGATGGCGGGAGCGGAGGGATTGATCCTGCATGGGCCGGGCATGCATCGCTTCGACGGCTCGCAGTACTACATCTACACCAACGGGCACATGCGCTGCGGGATGGTCGTCTTTCAATTTCAACTGGCAGACGTGAACGAAGGCGACGGCGGATTTTGCTGCATCCCCGGCAGCCATAAATCGAACTTCCCCATGACGAAAGAGATACGAGAATGGGAAGCGAATCAGGAGATCGTTTACAACGTGCCGTGCAGGAAAGGCGACCTCCTCATCTTCAATGAAGCGACGATTCACGGCACGCTTCCGTGGAAAGCGCAACACGAACGCCGCTCGTTGCTGTACCGCTACTCGCCGAAGTATCTCCATTTCGCGGGCGGAGTCTATCAATCCACGTTCCCGGAATGGGTCAACGAATTGACCGAGGCTCAACGCGCTGTTCTGGAGCCGCCTTACATTTATAATCGCCCGCTCATTGAATCGGATGGGGTGACGGTGACAAAACCTCGGCGGGACGGATATTGATTCAAGCCTAACGTATGATCTAATCACCCCGGTAGGCGCGACATTCCTGTCGCGCGGCCCAACGCAGTTGGGCAATGAATTTCCCATTACAATATAAGTCTTCATCCCTATGTAATTTGTAAATCCTGCAAGGCTTCGCCCTGCCGCGCGACAGGAATGTCGCGCCTACCAAGTCGTACATATTTGTGATATTACGCCAATCCATCATCAATGAGCTTCTCGAATCTTACAAAACGAAAACATCATCTTCCACACTGGCAAATGGGGGGGAGCGTTTACTTTGTGACTTTTCGTTCTGCTATAGGAGAATTATCCGAAGACGCTCGGTACCAAGTTAAACACACCATTCTTTATGGTCATGAATTCAAATTCTGTTTGTATTTTGGCGTTATCATGCCGGATCACGTACATCTGTTGCTCCAGCCACTCAACTTGTCTGAGACGGAGTGGTTTGACTTGGGTAGTATTTTGAAAATGATAAAGGGCACAAGCGGAAGACGAATCAACGACATGACGCATCGCACAGGCAAAGTTTGGCAGGCGGAGAGTTTCGACCGTATTATTCGCGATGATCAAGAATTTATAGAAAAATCGAATTATATGTTGAACAATCCGGTAAAGGCAGGATTGGTCGAACGAATAGAAGAGTATCCATTCTTTATCCAGCCCGAACAGGCGAAATGAGGAGTACGCACCAATTCACATAGGCAGGCACTGGAGAGCGCAATAACATTCCTGCCTACAACCCGGTAGGCGCGACATTCCTGTCGCGCGGCAAGGCGGAGCCTTGCAAAGTTTATGAATTACAGGGTGGCGAGCAAATTGGAGTTTTATTGCCCAACTGCGTTGGGCCGCGCGACAGGAATGTCGCGCCTACTATCCACGGCCAAAAGATTTGAGGAACCCACAAGTTCGTTTGAAGGCTTCATATTACTCTGGTATCCAACTCCACAGAAACGAGACGACACGCCGAACGTTCGGCTTGAGTGATTTCATCCCCTGTGATGATCGTAATGGAGGAGTAGACCCGTGTACCGACCGAAGTTCCTATTGTTGATTTTCGCGGCCATGCTGTTCAGCGGCCTCCTCTGGGGGGCGAAACATCCACTCATCGCCGCGTATGCCGCCGGAAAAGAAAAGATTCGTAGTTCCTCCGCCAACCGGATTGGCGTGAAAAGAGAAGGGGGAATCGTTCCGACGGTTCAATTCCATCCCGTCGATCCCCGCCCGACCCCCGGCCAATTGACCATTCTCAACCCGCAGGGACAGCCCGGCGGACTCTGCCCGCTTCAGGGCACGCAGGTCAACGCCGACATCGCCGGGTTCGTGGCGCGCGTCACCGTGACGCAGCAGTTCGTCAACCCATCGAACGACGCCATCGAAGCGGTTTACACCTTCCCGCTTCCCGAAGACGCGGCGGTGGACGACATGACGATGACCCTCGGCAGCCGCGTCATCAAAGGCGAGATCAAGAAGCGCGAAGAGGCCCGGCAGATCTACGAAGCCGCGAAGTCCGAAGGGAAAGCCGCGTCTTTGCTCGATCAGGAGCGTCCCAACATCTTCACGCAGTCCGTCGCCAATATCATGCCCGGCGACCCGATCACCATCACGATCAGCTACGTCAATCTCCTCAAATACGACGAAGGCCGCTACGAGTTCAGCTATCCGATGGTCGTCGGGCCGCGCTACATGCCCAACGGCGGCGGGTACACCGTCCCCGGCAAGCGCGGCGACCCCAGCCCTCCCACGACCGGAACGCCGCTTCCCCTGGGAACCGGCTCCGGTCCCGTTCTTCGTCGGGATATATTGAGTGAGAGCGAACTCCAGCCCGGCAGTGCATCGGGGTCGAACGCAACGACAGGCGGGATAGAGGGGACGGTCCACGCGCATGGCCCCACTCCTTCCGCGCAGCCGATCCAACGAAACCATCTGCTGGTCAAACCTACATCTCCGAAACCCTCCTTCACCCCGCCGGTCCCTCCTTCCGACGGACTCCCGGCGCGAGTCGTGACGGATGCGGATAAGATCACCCCGCCGATCACGCCTCCCGGAACCCGTGCGGGCCACGACATCTCTATCACCGTCACCCTCGACGCGGGGGTTCCGGTTCAGAATATCAGCTCCGTCCTTCATCCCATCGAGGTGAATAAGACCGGCCCCAACAAAGCCGTCATCCACCTCAAGGATCAGAACACCATCCCCAACAAAGATTTCATTCTCCGCTATACGGTGGGAGGCAATCAGGTTCAGACGGGCGTTCTGACGACCTCGCGAGGGAGCGGCGACGGCTACTTCACGCTCATCATGCAGCCGCCGCTGGCCCCGCCGCAAAGCGTGATCGCTCCCAAAGAGATGGTCTTCGTCATCGACCAGACCGGCTCTCAGGGCGGATGGCCGATCAAGAAGGCCAAAGAAACGATGGCGCACTGCATCAAGAACATGAATCCCGGAGACACCTTCCAGCTCATCGGGTTCAACACCGATATTTATCCCTGCTTCCCGGCTCCGGTCGCCAACACGCCGCAGAACGTTCAAAAGGCGCTGTCGTTCCTGGAACCCATCGAAGGAAGCGGTGGAACCGACATCCTGAAATCGGTGGATTACGCGCTTAAGCTGCCCGAAGATCCCAACCGGCTGCGAATCATCTGCTACATGACCGACGGCTACGTCGGCAACGACATGCAGATCATCGACTACATTCAAAAACATCGCGGTGATGCCCGGATGTTCCCGTTCGGAGTGGGAAACAGCGTCAACCGGTTCCTCATCGAAGGCATGGCGAAAGAGGGCCGGGGAGCCAGCGATTACGTCACCCTCGACGAGCCGGGACAGAACTGTGCAACCAAGTTCTATAACCGGATCGCCAGCCCGATTCTGCTCGACCCGCAGGTGGATTTCAGCGGCCTTCCGGTGACGGACGTTTATCCGAAGCACATTCCCGACGTCTTCTCCTCCGGGCCGATCATCCTCAAAGGCCGCTACACCAAAGCCGCTGAGGGCGACGTGATCGTTCGCGGCATTTTTCGGGGCAAACCCTGGAGCCAGCGAATTCATGTGAATCTGCCTGCCGTGGATAAAGACGGCGGCGCGCTCGCGACGATCTGGGCGCGGCAGAAGATCGAGGAATTGCAGTCTCAGGACTGGATGGGAGCGCAATCCGGCCAGCCGAATCCGAACATTCAAAACGAGATCATCCAGACCGCGCTCCAGTACCGGCTGATGAGCGAATACACGTCGTTCGTGGCGGTGGAGGAGCGGGTCATCAACGTGAGCGGCAAGAGCCACAAGTTGGACGTGCCGGTGGAAATGCCGGAAGGCGTCTCGTATGAAGGCATTTTCGGGGAAAGAAACGAGGGCTTGCAGGCCAATCTGTCGGCTGGCGCAACACGGTACTCGCGATCACGGGGAATGGTAGCCGCGAAGGCCCTGTCCGTCCCGGCCCTTCAAAGCCCCGCTCCTCAGTCTTACGCTGCCAATGGCTCCCTCTCCACCCTCAACAGATCTCCCAATTCACCGGTTGTAACGGGTGGCGCATCGGCGAGTCAAGGAGGGGGAGGTTTTGGGGGCACGGTGCTTCGCGAGTCACTCAGCGATTCACTGGAAGAAAAAGAATTCGGCTTCAATGGAGTGACCGACAGCGAGATCGCAGCGGGAGACAAGAAGGCGCTGGATAAGCTAAAGGATTTGAAGCCCGAAGACCGGAAGCAGCTCGTTTCCCGGATTAAGCTCGATGCGTCGCTGCTGGGATTGGCTGCAAAAGTCAAAGCCGACGGCCATAACAGATCGCTCGATAAAGCGGGCGTTCCTAAAGTGAGCCAGGGGCAGGTGACGGTGCAAATCTGGCTCAACCGCCTCACCGCCGACGACCTGAAGAAACTGAAGACGCTCGGCTTCAAGCTGGATGCCACACTGATTCCGAAGAAACTGCTCCTGGGAACGGTAGCGATGGACAAGCTCGACGAACTGGCGGATCTGACCTTCGTCCGCCGGGTGGAGCCACCGAAGTTCAAGTAAAGCGATAGAACGCGGATCTCGCTTCGCTCGATACGCGTTCTATTATTTTATTTTTGACTATGAAAATGCAGCGCGGAGCATCTCCACGCTTTCGGGAATGGCGTCCTTCGGGTGCGCTTTGCCTTCGAATTCCAGCGAGACGTATCCGGTGAACTCGGCATCCTCCAGGATTCCCGCGATTCTCTTGTAATCCAAGTCCGCTGTGTAGTAAATGCCGCCTCCCACGTACGTTTTTGCATGAACCATCACGGCGTGTGGCGCAAGCGTTGTCATCTCGGCATAAGGGTCGGGAGAGAAATTGAAGTTTCCCGTATCCAGCACCACTTTCAGCCACGGGGAGTCGGTCTCTCGCAAAATCCGCAACACGCCGTCGGCGGTTCCGGTGAATCCCCAGTGGTTCTCCAGAGCGAGCGTCACGCCTTTCCGACCCGCGTAATAACTCGCGATCTTGAACGCTTCGGCGGACCAAGCGTAGCCGTCATCGCCGGTGTAGCCTTCCAGGGGCGGCTCCTCGCCGTTCGCCGCCATGAACTCCGCGAAGTTGGGCCGGGTCGCCCATCGGCCTCCAAACGCGCGAATCGCCGGAGCGCCCAACTCATGCGCCACCTCCACCCACTTGCTGATCTTATCGACTTCCGCCAAACGTTTGCCCGGATCGGGCTGAACGAAGTTATGGTGCGCCGATACCGCGATGAGCGCCACTCCTTTCTGAAAGGCGTACTGCTTCAATGCGTGCAGATTCATGAACGAGGGATCGTCGAAATGAACGCCCAGCAATTCAAGCCCGTCCAAACCCAGCCGGGCGCATGTATCGATCATCTCCTGAAACGTCGGCTTGGCGTCACCTTCCGGCCCCTGCCCGAAGCGATGGAATGAATAACTGGATACGGCGAATTTCATGGACAACTCCTGGCGTCGTTGGGTCTTAGGTGTTGGGTATTAGGCCCATTATTACCGACCTCAGAGGACTGTAGCCTCCCCCAATACCAAACACTCAATACCTAAAAAATCGAGATTTCCCGGCGTTCAGCCATGCTGCGCGCGATGGCATCGGTGAACTCCATATATTTCACGCCGGTATCGAAGTCGGTGTGGGTGATGGATTCCCTACCGCGTATCGCATTTACGAATTCTTCCTCCACCCGCCAACCGGCTTCATTCTCGTTCAGCGTGGGAATCTCTTCCAAGCCGTCCTCGCCTTTGCGTCCCCCGAACAGCTTGCCCTGCGTGAACCGGAGCGTTCCCTCCGAGCCGTAAAGGGTGGCGGAAGGAGGTTCGCTGAAGCCCATCACGCGGGAGATTTGCATGTGAAGCTGCGCGTCGCACACCATCTCAGCCGTAATATCGAGGTGTTCAGGGATACGGACGGCCGTCAAAATGCCCCGGTCGTCCTTTCGCATTTTCACGAACGTTTGGCCTTTGGCGTAAACGCTCGCCGCCTCGCCGACCCAACGCATCAGGCTTTCATACCAGATGCCCATGGTCATGATATTGAGGCCGCTGAGATCGGAGTCCTGCCGCCATTGGAGAGGAGCATCGGCGTCGAGGAATGAGCCGGTATCCTGCACTTCGACGGTCAATACGTCGCCTAAATAACCGTCGGCAAGGAGTTGGCGGATCGTGGAATCAACGTGGAGGGTCATCGGGGCCGGGACGATTTGAGTGGTGAGATGAGGTTTGGCGCGGGCGGCATCGCGCATCGTGCGGGCTTCTTCGGCGTTCATCGCCATGCGGGCTTCGCACATGACGTGCTTATCCGCAGCAAGAGCGGCGAGGGTGAGGGGGCAGTGCATGTAAGGCCATGTCCCGATGACGATGGCGTTCGTATCCGGCGCGGCGATTAAATCGAGGGGATGAATATAAATTTTTGGGATACCGAATTCGCTAGCCGCGCGCTCGGACGATTCGCAGTTGCGGTTGCAGACGCTGACGATCTCGACGCCAGAGATCGCTTGCAGGCCGGGGATGTGGCGTGAGCGCGTATTCCCTCCCGCCCCTACAATTCCCACTCGAATGATCTCTTCCGCCATCGTGCCCTCCTTCCCACTCTTATTCTGGAAAGGAGGGGCAAAGCCTTTGTTGGACAAGAGGGAAATTCAGGGTCAAAGGATCGTTAGGTCGAAGAAGAAACTTCCAGTCGGATGTCATTCTGAGCGAAGCGAAGAATCTGGCTGCGGGGATGGTTGATTGAATGGTCACTGGAAAACTGTCGTTTAAACTCAGCAGAGTTAAAGTCAGTCTGCCCCGCAGCCAGACCCTTCGCTCGCGCTCAGGGTGACATGGGCCTGATTTCTCCTTTCGTTCCCTAATTTCCTATCGCTTGCAGGCTGCGTTTTCGCTGAGGAGGCCGGATTCGAGGGAAACGCGGTGGAACGTCCGCGAAACGGTAAGCGGTTTCCACCGGCTGTCCCAGTGCCAGAGAAACGCAGAGATCAAGCCGGGCGCCCCGCGCCAGCAGCAATTCGGCGATGTCGTGCCGTTTCCATTCGGTGGCGATGCAGAGCGGAGTTTTCCTCGAAGCCGTCCGCGCGTGGATGTCCGTCCCCGCGTCCAGCAGCAGCTCGACCATCTCGATTCGGTGTTTCCTGGTTGACACTTCAAGATCGGATGCAGAAGGATTTTTGAAGGGTTATTTATCTACTATAAATACGTAGGATGGCACCCTCGTGAGCGGAGGTAAAAGATACTTGACTCCGTTTACAGAGACTGCTACAGTGATGCGAAGCATTCTCATATAAGAATTGTTACCGAATGACTCCTTCTCCTCCCCTCTCCCAGCCTCTTCGTGCGGTCGGCATCCGAGTCACCCCACAGCGCCTAGCCGTCTACGAAGTCCTGCGTGAGAGCGACGACCACCTCAGCGCTGAGACGATCTTCCAGCGAGTGCGCGCGACCCAACCCAGCCTCAGTCTGGCTACCGTCTATCGTACGCTGGAGATGCTCCGCGACGCCGGACTGGCCGTCGAAGGACGCCTCGGGGACAGCCGCAATTTCTACGAGACGAACGTGGAACCCCATTTCCATCTCGTGTGCATCGACTGTCACACCGTCCAGGATCTGGACCCGGAACAGGCCGTCCGACTCCAGCGGGAGATGACCGAGAGGTCCGGTTATCGCATCCGATGGTCCCGTCTCGAATTCTACGGCTCGTGCATCGACTGCCTGGCCCGCGAATCCCAGGATGCTGCTCGGTGAACCCCTGACCGATCCCCGGAGAAGGAAACCAATGATCTGACGATCTCCCGTGCGACCTCTATAACACGCTCCATCTCTTTGGGAAAAAGCAGCTCCGGGATATGCATCTCGCTCCCAACTCGGTGCTCTTCGATTCGAATACGAACCGTCATCCATGAAATGATGACGCCGCTCTGATCTATGGCATCGACATCGCTTGGGATCAGGTCGAAGCGAGCAGTGGGAAACCGCTACAAGACTTCTAAGTTAACGACTACCCAGTCATGGTGCATGGTCGGCGGCGTCAAGCCCGAAGCTAATTTTTATAGGACGTTAGATAGCGTCCAAACCGTCATCGGTTGCGCCAACGTCAATATCGACAGGAACAACCTACAGCCGTTTGACGGAGAGAGGAGAAGCAACGACATGCCCGATAAGGAACATACCCAGAGTGTCAGTGAAAGTGAAAATCCCGCCATCCCCGCTCCTCAACCCAAGACCGAGCGTCGGCCCAGGACAAACAAAGATTGGTGGCCGAATCAGTTGGACCTCTCGGTCCTCCACACCCACTCGAACCTGTCCAATCCGATGGAAGAGGAGTTCGAATACGCGAAGCATTTCAAAGACCTTGACGTCGAGGCTTTAAGGCAAGACCTCATCGCGTTGATGACCGACTCGCAGGACTGGTGGCCCGCCGATTACGGCCACTACGGCCCTCTCTTCATCCGCATGTCGTGGCATGCTGCCGGGACCTACCGCATCGCTGACGGACGCGGCGGCGGCGGGGACGGTCAGCAGCGTTTTGCGCCCCTCAACAGTTGGCCCGACAACGCAAGCCTCGACAAAGCGCGCCGGCTGCTCTGGCCCATCAAGAAGAAGTACGGCAGGAAAATCTCCTGGGCGGATCTGTTGGTCCTGGCCGGCAACGTCGCCATGGAATCGATGGGATTCAAGACGTTCGGCTTCGGCTTTGGACGGCCCGACGTTTGGGAACCCGAAGATATCTTCTGGGGGCCGGAGGACACCTGGCTCGGAGACGAGCGCTACAGCGGCGAACGGGATCTCTCCAATCCGCTGGCGAACGTGCAAATGGGCCTCATCTACGTAAATCCCGAAGGTCCCGGCGGCAACCCGGATCCGGTGGCCGCTGCGAAGGACATCCGCGATACCTTCGGTCGCATGGCGATGAACGACGAGGAGACGGCGGCGCTCATCATCGGCGGCCACACCTTCGGCAAGACCCATGGGGCTGCCCCGGCGACGGATAACGTCGGCCCGGAACCCGAAGGCGCGCCGATTGAAGAACAGGGCCTCGGCTGGAAGAACAAATTCGGCAGCGGCAAGGGTAGCGACACGATCACCAGCGGTCTCGAAGGCGCGTGGACGAACAACCCGACGCAGTGGGACAACGGGTTTCTGGAAAACCTCTTCCAGTACGAGTGGGAACTCTCGGAGAGTCCCGCCGGGGCGAAGCAGTGGAAACCTAGGAATCCGGAGGCCAAAGGCACCGTGCCGGATGCGCATGACCCGTCGAAGCGGCACGCGCCGACGATGCTGACCACAGACCTCTCCATGAAGGAGGACTCGATCTACGGGCCGATTGCGAAGCGCTTTTACGAGAACCCCGACCAACTCGCCGATGCTTTCGCGAAGGCTTGGTTCAAGTTGCTTCATCGCGACATGGGTCCGCGCTCGCGCTACCTCGGCCCCTGGATACCGGAGCCGCAGTTGTGGCAGGATCCCGTCCCGGAAGTCGATCACGAGTTGATCGACGAGAAGGACATCGCCGATCTCAAGCGCAAAGTCCTTGACACAGGTCTGTCGATTCCGCAATTAATCGCAACGTCATGGTGCGCCGCCTCCAGCTTCCGCAGCACCGACAAGCGTGGAGGCGCGAACGGCGCGCGCATTCGCCTCGCGCCGCAAAAGGACTGGGAAGCCAACGAGCCGGGCCAACTCGCCAAAGTGATCGAGGCTTTGGAGACAGTACAGCAGGAGTTCAACAAAGCGCAGTCCAGCGATAAGAAGGTCTCGCTGGCCGGTCTGATCGTGCTGGGCGGCTGCGCCGCCGTGGAGCAGGCCGCCCGGAACGCGGGCTTCGACCTCATCGTCCCGTTCACGCCGGGCCGCACGGATGCCTCGCAGGAGCAGACGGATGTAGACACATTCGACGTGCTCGAACCCATCGGCGATGGATTCCGCAACTACATCCGTAAAGAAGATCCGTTATCGCCGGAGACGCGCTTGCTTGATCGTGCCAACATGTTGAAGCTGACTGCGCCGCAGATGACGGTTCTCGTCGGTGGTCTACGCGCCCTGAACGCCAACTTCGGCCAGTCTCAGCACGGCGTCTTCACCGACCGGCCCGAAGCGTTGACGAACGACTTCTTCGTGAACCTGCTCGACATGAGCACGGCGTGGAGGCCGTCCGCCTCGGAGGAGAACGTGTACGAGGGTTTCGACCGAGCGACGGGCGAGCCGAAGTGGACGGCCACCGCCGCCGATCTCGTCTTCGGCGCGCACTCCCAGCTTCGCGCTTTAGCGGAGGTGTACGCCTGCGACGACGCGAAGGAGAAGTTCGTGCGGGACTTCGTGAAAGCGTGGACAAAGGTCATGAACCTGGACCGCTTCGACCTTCTCGCCCAACGAAACAGCTAACAGAGCAGCAGGGGCAAGGCGGGCAGTTAAGTTCATGGTAAGCATTGCAACTGAAAGCGCGGGCGACCCTTGAGACGGTTGCCCGCGCTTTTTGGATTCCGTCGCAGTTCGTTCTGTTGGAAGGTTCGCGATCCTCCGGCGAGCTGGCTTATCATGTGTCAACCCTGGGTCCACTGGATCCCAAGTTACCGATTGACTAACTTACCAATTGATTAATTTCCTACAGCGTGGAGATTGCGTTTTCGCTGAGGAGGCCGGATGCGAGGGTAACGCGGCGGAACGTTCGCGAAACAGTAAGCGGTTTCCACCGGCTGTCCCAGCGCCAGGGAGACGCAGAGATCGAGCCGGGCGCCCCGCGCCAGCAACAATTCGGCGATGTCGTGCCGTTTCCATTCGGTGGCGATACAGAGCGGGGTTTTCCCCGAAGCCGTTCGCGCGTGGATGTCCGTCCCGGCGTCCAGAAGAAGCTCGACCATCCCGATTCGATCTTTCATGATCGCCAGATGAATCGGTTGGCGGTCATCGTCGTGGCGGCTCATTTTAGCGTTCAACACCATAGAGTCGGATTTAACCAGCGCTTGCACCGCGCGATCTTTTCCCATGAAGGCCAGAAATTCGCAGCGGCATGCGCGTTCGGTGGAGGCCCGAATCATCGCCTGAACGGTCTTCGTTTTATCCAGCGCGACGGCGGTGAAGATGTCCGGCGATGCGCCCTGAGCGATCAGATACTCGGCGAGATCGGAGTGCAAGCTGCCGAAGACCGTCGCCCACGCCAGCGGCGTGCAACGATGAAGTTCGTCCGTGGCATGGAGGTCGGCTCCATGCTCCACCAGAAGGGCAGCGACGTCGAGATGGCCGTCCTTCGCCGCATAGTGGAGCGGTCGCTTATTCCAGTCGCCGCGCGCATGAACCAGAGAGGGAAAGTCCGCCAGAAATTGCTGGACTTTATCGGCGTCGCCGGTTTTCGCCGCATAGAGAAACTCTTGAGTGAAGCTCATCGTGTCATCTCCCTTGAATGGGTATCAAACTGAGAACTACCGTGATGAAAACTCCTCGATAACGAGGAGAGCGAGCCGAAAAAAAGGGCTAAAGACGTGCGTTGGTAAGTTGGTGGAATAGTAAGGTATCGGAGGAAATAAATCTTCTGGTCCAGTGGTGCGTACTCGCCTCATCAACTTACGAAACGCCAACTTGAATAGTTATAAGTAAAGGTTTCAGGACAAATGTTCGGCAGAAAATCCGTTTCTCTTTAGCTGCAACTTTTAAAACAGACTGCCTATGGATTTCAAGGATAAAGAACATTTGTTCGTATTTATTATAGCATGCGGGATAAGTGGAAGCAACAGAACGAGATACTATTTCGGCTTATTTTACATCGAGGGAACGGATCGGGATGGAGAGTAAGAGCGCATCTCATAACCCTGAGATCGGGTTGGGAGTAGAGTTCCCTGCTGCTGTAGAATGATGTGGAGACGAACGGCGCTTAACGGTATTCCATCGAGATATTTCGTCTAATAGAGACGTAACCAAAAGCATCAAGGAATGGCCCCCATAGATAAGGAGGAGAGACCATACGATCCGCTCGATACCCTTTGATATGACCATCGGCAAAGAGGTAATTCGTGATCTTGTGATGGTGCATGACCGCTCCGAGGACGGCATTTCGAATACTGTCTCCCCGATAATGGAATATATCCGGGCTGATGACGTCATCCCAGCCCTTTAAATTCATCCGTATTTCCCCTAATAATAGTGTTTCGTTCGGTGAAGGAATATCAGCCCGATTGAAGGGGACTTCTTCATCGGGTATTTTATCGGTCCGATAACGGCTTGTATAAATGAAACCGTTCATCCCGTAGGAGACCGGGTAGCGATCCTTCTCATTCGGCGGGTAGGGCGGTTGTGGCCCTTGATTGTTGTTATGATCCCAATCGTAAGCGTAGTCATTGGAGGGGCAGGCGTAAACCGCCTTGTTCTTCACATAATTCCGCAAGAGATATTTCCAGCTTCCCAGGTAGTAGGGGGTCCATGTATGGATTTCCGGGGCGGCGTGGATGAAGGGATAATCCCCGTCATAATCGTCCAAATACTGTTCAAAAGCGATACCCAACTGCTTCTCATTATGGATGCAAACGGCTCTTCGTTCTTCTTCTCTCGCATTGGCGAAGACGGGAAACAGTAACGCCGCCAGAATCGCGATGATGGCGATGACGACCAGCAATTCGATCAGAGTGAATCCTTGACTCTTCATCTTCAATTCCCTTCGCAGCCTCACGAAGCAGGCCGCGTTTCCGTCCCATCTCATGCAAGATCAAATTTCAGGGATAATGGTATTTGTCCAGCATTTTAAGCGCGTAAGTGACGTTCCAGTCGGTCCAGCCCTGCTTTTCCCGGCAGCCGCAATCCGGGCACCACTCCCCCGCATTGTCCCAAAGAACCTTCGGCGCGAGCGTCTGTCGAACCGACATCAGCTTCACGTGCCCGTCTGCGAAGAGGTAATTGCCCCGATTGTGATGCCGGGTTCCCATCATGTGGTCGTAAGGATTTTTATCGTGAATGTCTATCTTGAAAAGCTCTTCCCAGATCATAATCCCATTAATATTTTGGGGGAACATGCCCCAATCGCTATCCCCCTCAAAAATCGTGATGACGGAGGAGGGATTCTTGACGGTGCTCTACTCTCTTCCGTCCACAACGGTAATCGGAGGCTTGCAAAACCTGTAATCATCAACCGGGTAAAAGAACTGGTAGCTCATCTCATAGGAGCTATAAACGTCCATAGAGCTGGGACGGTCTCCGCCGGGATAGGCTTCGTAATTGGTATCGTTGGGACACACCCAGACGCTGCGGCCCTTCGCAGGCAGATAAGGCTTCAGCCTCCACCGGAGATACGAGTGCCCGAAATGATCGTAGTCGTTTAGGGCAGGCAATCTTGGAAGGGTGTCGTCCCAGTCTCCTGAATAGAGTTCCAGCGCTCCGCCAATCTGCTTGAGGTTGTTGAGGCAGTAGATTTGGCGTCCTCGCTCGCGGACGGCGGCCAGAGTTGGGAAGAGCAGTGCCGCCAATATCGCGATAATAGCGATGACCACCAGCAATTCGATGAGGGTGAAGCCGGGATTTTTTCGAGACATGGCGCGGCTCCGCTTATCGATACTTCGGCAGAATAATCGGGGCCGGATGAGGTTCGTTCGGCGACCAGGAACCCCACAGCCATTTTGGCTCGAACGTCTGGATCGCTTTCAGCCCCTTCACGTGCCCATCCAGAAATACGAAGTTGACGACCTTGTTGTGGTGATGCGCCATGCCTTTGGTTTGATAATCCGGGTGATTGAAGACCGCCGGCGAGATGCTGTCGTGGCCGTAATTGTAGCGCACCTCACCGAAAGCGATCACCGACGCATGATCTTTCGCATCCGCAAGGTCGAAAGGAAAACGGGTTTGCGTCTCCGAATCGAAATGCCCCGTGTGGAGGAATAGATTGAATCCGTAGGATACCGGAAGCGGTAGATTGATTTGGAGGAATTCAAACGGATCTTTTTTTCCATCGTCTCTTGCCCAAAAATCAGGTTTCCCCCAGGCGATAGGATTGGAGGGACACAGGAAAACGTCCTTACTCTTCAAGTAGGGGAGGATCGGGGGCTTCCATGAATCATAGAGAACCCAGTTATTGTCTATGGGCTGAAAGGTAACAATATCGATGGAAGGAAGAGTTTCATCCCAGGTCTGGGCGTATTCCAGCAGCCCCATCCCCAGTTGCCGGAGATTGGACGCGCACTGAGTCTGCCGCGCTTTCTCGCGCGCATGAGCAAAGACCGGGAAGAGCAATGCTGCTAGGATGGCGATGACGACCAGTAATTCGATGAGGGTGAAGCCTTTAGCAGTCCTCTTTCGCATCGTTTCTGCTCCAACTCTGGAAGGAAAGCAAGATTAGAAAGGGTTCGCACTGGTAAAGCAACCGTCGACTCTTCCTCTTTGATGGAGATGCCGTTCGGAAAGTTCCATGCCATTATATCAGCAGAAAGCGCCCGCTTAAAGGAAGGCGTTTCACCCTTCACGAAAGGCGAATCGGCTCCCGATCTTTCATTGGCAGCCATTCCCGTCCCGCGCCTTTCACCCAGAGGAGCAAACATGGAGGAGTTACGAGCCGGGGTCGCTCGCGCCGACATCACCCCGCCGATAGGCATTCCGCTCGTCGGTTTCGCCGGGCGAGGACCATCAGAAGGCGTGCATGATCCTCTGTTGGCAACCGCGCTGGTCCTGGAATTCGGAGGGACTCCCGCACTTATCCTCACCGCCGATCTTCTCTTTTTCAACGACCGACTCACCGCAGATGTCCGCCAGCACATCGAGCGAGCGACCGGCGTTCCGGCATGGAACATTCTTCTTTGCGCGTCTCATACGCATTACGGCCCGCCGGATGAAGCTTCTCCCGATTCTCCGCCGGAAGTCGCCGAATATCTGGGGCGGCTGAAAGTCCAACTGGCGGAAATGAGCGAAGCGGCCTTCTCGCTCCTTCAGCCGGTGTCCATCGGCTACGGAGTGGGACGGTGCTCCATCGGCATCAACCGCCGGGAACGGAGGCCGGACGGCCAGATCGTGCTGGGCCAGAACCCCGGCGGTCCTTGCGACCGCGAGGTTCGCATCGTTCGGCTGGATACGGCGGGAGGCCAGCCGTACGCAGCGGTGGTCAACTTCGCGTGTCACCCGGTGAGCGCGGGCGGCGGAATGCGCCAAATCTCCGCCGATTACATCCGGGCGATGCGCGAGCTGCTGGAAACCTATCACGGCGTCACTGTCCTCTTTTTGCAGGGAGCGGCGGGCAACATCAATCCCGTCGAGATGCGCCACTCGTTCGAACCGGCGCAGTGGCTGGGGACGACGCTGGGAGGGGAAGTGGCAAAGGTGTTCGCTCTGATTCGGACTTCACCGGCAGAGGGTTTAGCGGTCGCCTCCACCCGGTTGGAACTCCCGGCGATGGCATTCGAGTCTCTGGAAGAAGCGCAACAGTCGGTGGAAGCATTGCAAACAGATTTGAGGCGTCTGGAAAGCGAGGGAGCGGGGCAGGGGAGCATCTGGTGGGCGAAGAGCCGTCTGGAACGCGGGCAGAAAATGCTCGATAATTTAAAGACCGGCGCTCCCTTGCCGACGATCCCGGCAGAAATCTCATGCCTGCGGTTTGGAGATATTGCGCTCGTGACATCCCCCGGCGAGATCTTCACGGAGACCGGCAGGGCGATCAAGAAGAATTCACCGATCCCCGCCACGTTATTCGCCGCTTATTCCAACGGCTCCATCGGTTACGTGCCTGTGCCGGAAGCGTATGCGGAGGGTGGATACGAAGTGACCCACGCGTGTCAGGTAGGGCCGAAAGCGGCGGGTATGATTGAGGAAGCGGCTTTAACTCTCTTGAAGGAGTGAATCCGATAAGCCGAGTCATTCCTTGTCGCTCTATACAATCGGCAATTCCGTCATCCTTAATTGCGTACTGCCATAAGGAAGCAATTTTACTTCCTCTACTGTCTCCTCAGTATGGAAGGGGCTTTGCGGAACCGGCCCCGCCGAGTTCTGAACCATGTCCCAACTCGGTATTCGTCGCCCTTTCGCCCTTAAAATAATCGGAGGATGAGCGGTATCGAAGGGAACGGCGGTGAGCGGCTTATCTTCAATCGCCAGGGATTCCTCCGGCTGTTCGGGGTTCAAAATCAAGCCGTAATTCCACGCAGACTTCGGGTAGATTTCCCAATCCCCATGGGGCGGCTCCCCACCGATCAGCTTCCATTCCTCTTCCACTTTCAACGAGAAGACGAGCGGCCCCCGATGAAGCGTCACCGCATCGTTGTCGCGCCGTTCCACACGAACCGAGAGCGGCAGCGCCAACGCCACTGTATCACCGCCTTTCCACTCCCGCTCGATACGGTGAAACGTGCCCGGCTCAGGAACTTCCTGCTGCTCTCCGTTGATGCTCAAACTCGCTCGATCCGCCCACGCCGGAATACGCAAAAGAAGCGGAAACCGAACCGGGACATCGGTGCGAAGGGTGAAGCGAATCGTTTCCCGGAAAGGATATTCCGTCTCTTCGATGACCGTAACCGTAGAACCGTCGCCGACCTGCGCCGTCACCTCGCTCGGCCCGTAAGCGACCGCCGCCAACCCTTCATCGGGCGTTGCCATCCAGAGATTAGCAGTGAATTTCGGCCAGCCCTGATGCAAATTGGCGGTGCAGCAGCCGTAGTTCGGCTCCAATCCAAAGATATTGGACGTATCGTCGTTGTTCGTCCAATGCCGTTGAGCGACAGTGCAGAGGACTTGATTCGCCTGCTGATCGTACTGGTGCGCCCACATGTCCGGCGTGTTCGCCGCCGGGAGGGCGTTGAACGCAATCTTTTCCAGCCGGTCTCCGAATGCCGGATCGCCCAGAGCCACTATCAAATTTTCCAGCGAAAACATAGACTCCACCACCGCACATAACTCAGTACCCTGCGTGGGATCGGTTCCGGCGTAATGCTCATCGCCGGAGAAAATGCCCGTCACCTGCCCATGATAACGGTCCAGCTTTTCCAGCGCGTGATACACGGCTTCGCGGTCGAGCGTCTCGCCGGAGTGTTGCCACCAGACTCCGGGCGTCTTGATTCCCATCGCGCTGTTGACGACGTGAGTTTCCAGTGTGCAGTCTTCTCGTTTCGTCTTGTTCGGATATCGGAAGTTTGTGAAATGATCGGTCCAGTCGTAGCCCTGTTGATGGACTTTATCGGCTAATTCGATGAGATAGTCTTCTTTAGTCCGGCGATAAAGCCAGTCGATGCTCAAAATGAGGTCGCTCCACCGGAAATGCCCCCACTCAAAAAGAGGATGCGCGTCCATATTTTCGCTCAACCAGCCGCAAAAGCCGGACACGGCTGCCAGCGCGCGGGGATCGCCGGTCGCTTCGTGATACTGGGTGAGGACTTTCAAGACGACCATCACCGGCCAGATGTCGTAGGGCCTGCGGTTCGGGGCCTGAACGGGTCCGAGCCAGCCGTCTTCCTGCTGCAACCGGAAGATCGACTCGATCCATCGCTGCGCTTTCTCTTTCAACCTTTCGTCATCCAGCAGATAGGCCAGGGGAATGAGGCCGTCCAAATAGTACGGCCCCCGCTCCCAGCCTTCCATATCGCCACCCAGCCACATGTTCCTCGGCCCCAGATCCGGCCAGAACTCTTCGATGTGGCCGGTCAGTCCATTCGCCTGAACTTTCAGTTGATCGAACAGCCATCCGCGCGGCTTGACGGTCCCCAGAGGCAGAGTAATAAAGGCTTCCGGCTGGAGTGGAGAGGGATTTGAGGGATAGTGAGGGGAAGGCACGACATAAATCTCCTGTTCACCCGGCGCTAAACCACCGGGCTATTCATAAAAACCCTTCCTTCGGAGGGCTGGAGTATCCCTCTGTTTTGAGGATTATCTCCAATTATGAAGACTATAGCCCCACGAGAGCGGGGGTTCGTACGAAGAGCACCGGCGGTTCAGCGCCGGGCGGCAAGCACGTTCTGCTATTTCTTTTGAACGACTTCCTGCCTTTTTACAAATTCCTCGCGCCGAAGAACGCAGAGTGAATACGCCAAAAAGGTGGAGGAATAACGAAAAGCCTCTGGAACCCCTTAAAGGCAGATTTGCCCCGGAGAGAGTCGAGCCGATTTCTGATGAATCCACTCTCCGAGCCGGGCTACTTTTAGGAGACTTACATCATGGCAGAAAAGACATTGCGGGTCGGCGTCATCGGACCCGGTGGAATGGGACGCGAACGGTGCCGCGAGTTCGCTGCGACGGAAGGCGTAGAGATCGTGGCCGCCGCCGACAATAACGCGCAGACATTGGATCGGCTGGGGGAATTCCTGGTCGAAAAAGCGCCGGGATTCAAAGCGGGAAGCATCAAGAATTATGTGGGTGATTACGAATATCAGGAGATGCTGGATAAAGAGGATTTGGACATCGTAGGCATCTTCTCGCCACACTCCCTCCACGATATTCAGGCGAAAGCCGCCATGCGCGCGGGCTGCCACGTCCTCATCGAGAAACCGATGGCGAACTTCGTCGGCGATTCCATCGCGATGGCGCGCATGAGCGAGGGATCGAAACTCAATCTCGTGGTGCAGTATCAGCGCCATTTCTCGCCGCTTTACGTCTCGGCCAAGCGCGCGGTGGAAGAAGGTCTCCTCGGCGACATTCATGCCTTCGACGTTTACCTGGCGCAGCGATGGGGCGGCGGCGGCTGGCGCGGCGACCCTCGGTTTTCCGGCGGCGGACAGCCCAACGATTCCGGCTCGCACCTTCAGGACATGTTCCTCTGGATCTCCGGTCTGCTGCCTAAAACGGTGGAAGGGAAGACGAGCAATATCTTCGTTCAGGACGATGGCAATGCCGTGACTCGCCCCATCGAGATCGATGCGGAAGTGGATGTTACGATGGAGAATGGCGCGAAGGGTCACATCCAGATCTTAGGCAACACTAAGATCGGCTTCGAGGAGCACGTCATTCTGGAAGGCGAGAAAGGAAAGCTGACGATCAAGGGAAGCGCGGCGACCTTCGAGCCGAAAGACGGCGGCGAAGCCCGTGACCTGCCGAAAGAGCTTCCCGACGGCTATCCGAAATCCAACATCGACAACCTGATCGGCCTCATTCGCGGCAACTACGATAAGAACTTCTGCTCGTCGATCAACGGCGTGCGGACGAGCTGGCTGACGAACTGCATCATCGCCACCGGCAACGACGGCGGCACGGTGGACGCCGATGAATTCATCGAAGGCGAAGGCTACTCCCGCGACGATGTAAAAGACCTCATTCGCCGCAGCCACGAATTGGGATGGTATTGAACATCTAGTTGTCAGTTGTCAGTTGTCAGTTGTCAGTTGTCAGTGAATGGATGCCAACAGATTTGAAGAGTTACAAAGAATTGATAGCCTGGCAAAAAGCTACGGAGCTTGTCGTGGCTATTTATCAGGTGACTCAAGACTTCCCGAAAGAAGAAATTTATGGCTTAACCAACCAACTTCGACGGGCTGCCGTCTCAGTTCCCTCCAATATCGCGGAAGGTCAAGGGCGAGGAACCTCTAATGAATGGATCCATTTTTTGCGTATCGCCTATGGATCACTTCAAGAGATTGAAACGCAACTCTATATTGCGCATCAACTCGATTACCTCAACCAAGAGTCCTATCAACGATTAGTTCTACAGACTGATGAAGTGGGGCGATTAATCAATGGACTCAAGAAATCTCTTGGCTAAAGTCTCTGACAACTGAAAACTGGTAACTGACAACTAAAAAAGACCGGGCTGCCACCAGTTTTCGGAGGCGCGCCAGTGGAGGCTGGGGCGATCCCGCTTGGCGACGGAGAGGCGGACGTTTCGGGGATCGCCGTCCATGAGGCCCAATTCGGCGGCGCGTTTGGCAAGGGTCGGGGTATTGTTCTTCGAGCTGAGGTGCGCCAGCCAGACGCACACCGGGCGGTCTCCCACGCTGATCTGCGCCAGCCCTTTTCCTGCGGCATCGTTGGAAAGATGGCCGTGATCGCCCAGTATCCGGCGCTTGAGGCGGTCGGGATAGGGGCCGTTCATGAGCTTGTGAGTATCGTGGTTGGATTCGAGGATCACGAGGCTGGCCCCGTCCATCTCCCGGTAGAGATTCGCGCAGAGGTGTCCGGTGTCCGTAACGTAACAAATTTTCCGGTCGCCGTAACTTAGCTTATAGCCGACCGGCTCGGCTGCATCGTGGTGAATGGGGAAGGACCGGACTTCCAACTCCCCGACATTGAATTCGGAGCCGGTGGGAAGCGCGCGCGCCTCGGTCTCGGCGGCTTTGGAAAGCGTGGCGGCGAGCGTCGCGGCGTTTCCATAGATGGGAATCTTCAGCTTCCGCGCCAGGGGAGAGACGCCGCAAATATGATCCGAATGCTCGTGGGTCAGCAGAATCCCCTGAATGCGCGAGGGATCGACGCCCACCTGCATGATAAATCCCAGCAGCGTCGAGGCGCTGAACCCCGCATCAAGCAGGACGAGAGTCTCTCCGGCTTGAATAAGAAACGAATTGCCGGAGCTTCCACTGGCGAGGGACCAGATACAAAAGTCAGAAGAAGTATTCATGGAATGGCCTCATGGTACGCTGCCGATAAACCGGAGTCAAGGGAAACAGGCGGTTTTCTTAAACCCCGACGACTGAAGTCGCTTGCTGCAAAGGCGCAAAGTCTCCCTGCGGAGACTTCATAAACAAGCCATTACCACAATTAACTTGGAGATTCAGTCGGCGCAGGCCGACTTTGCGCCTTTGTAGCTGCGAATTTATTCGCCGGTGATTCTATGAAAAGCCTCTGGGGAAAACGGAACCCAGCCGAACGTTTCTCTTTCCTCCTTATCGGACAAGTTGAAGAAAGAAATCAGATTCCGCTTTTGATCGGCTAAAACTGCTGGTTCGACATACCATTGAAACCCTTTCATGCATATCAGAATTTCGGCGATCATATTTGTATGTCTCTTCTTTTCAATGACCGGCGCTGATGCTCAAACCTCAATCGGGATATGGGGGCGCATCGCCAACGATTCCCACCTGAATCAGAGAGTGACCGGCGCGCTCTTTTTCGCCGGTCCGCCGCCCTCCACTGCGCTTTACACGCGCCATCCGAAGAACGCCTCAAAACTCGACTGGTCGAACGATGCCGACATCGAATTCGCGCTCGGTCAGATGACTTCAGTGGGCTTGAACACGATCAAGCTCTCTTACTGGGGGAATGAAGGCGAGACCGATAGCTGGTCCCCCTCATGGCTCTTCTCACAGAAGCGATGGCCGGGGGATTACCGGAGCGGCAATTATACGGAAGCCGAGCAGGCCGCCCTCGCGCTGCATTTCTTTCAAAAGGCCGCTTCGCAGTCGCTGCTCGTCTCTCCCATGCTGGAGGTCTCGCCGCGCTTCCCTTTCTACGCCGAGTTCCCCTCCAGCCTTGATAATATGGTGGCGCGGTCGGTTTGGCTGCTGAAGAATTTCGGAGCGGAGCCGAACTGGCTGAGGCTGTACGACTCTACGGGACAGCCGCGCTTTGTAATCTGGCTCATCGAATCCATTCACGCGGGGGCCATCGATGCCGAGACGTTCGCCCAAGGATTTGACCAGGCGGCTCAGGAGATCGAGGCGGCGACGGGTTACAAAGTCGGATTCATCCTTGATCCGACTCCGCTCCCTCCCTACGGCACGACCGCCGGGCCGCAACCGGCGGCGTTGAAGAAACGGGCGAGCGTCCTTGCCATCAATCCTTTCAACATTGCGTCGCAGGGGATCACCTATAAATCAAATCAAAACAGCATCACCGAGGATGAGCGCCAGCAGTACGCTGAATCCGTGATGAAGAAATGGTCCGGCTCCGGAATCCCGTTCATCGCGCCGGTGATTCCCGGCTATGACGCGCACATCGTCTTCCCCGATTCCCCCAAGTTCGGCTTCAATGACTCCTGGCGCGAGAGGCAGAAACAGTTGGCGCTGCAATACGCCTCCGACGGCCTCACGGTCGATTGCTGGAACGGCTGGACGGAGGGATACGCTATTCCGTCCAGTACGGAGAACGGCGACGTTCACATGCGTTGGGTCTCGGACATCGTGCGGCGGCTGCGGATCAAGCAGGAGGGACTGGCCGACCTGAATAAAGATGGGCAGGTCAATGTTTTGGATGCGCTCCTACTTTTGAAGATAACGGTAGGACTCCTGACGATGGATGAAACCATGAGAAAGACCGCCGATCTCAATTTCGACGGTAAAGTGGATACCGCCGATGCCATTCTACTGCTGCAATATGTTACCGGCTTATGAATCTTTTAGGGGCCAGAGTCATCCGCAACGGCCCAATAATTTGCCTTTTTCTTGTAATTCTCATCGAAATCCCCAATACAGGCTGCAATCGACATTCACCTTCGCCAAACGGGAAGATGATTCTTCACGTTGCCGCGACCGGACATGAGGGATTCTGGGGAGATGGCGAACCGGCGAAGATCGCGCAGATGTGGGTTCCCGATGGCATCGCCGTCGATGCGAAGGGGAACGTTTTCGTGGCGGATACGTGGAATTTGCGAATACGGAAGATCGACGCAAAGGGCGTCATTACGACCGTCGCCGGAAACGGCCATGTATCCCGCTTGCAGGATGGAATTCCGGTCGGCTCTTATTCCGGCGATGGCGGCTTGGCGACCGAGGCCGCATTAGGCAACCCCAGCGGAATCACTCTGGATTCAAAAGGGAATCTTTACATCTCCGATACCTTCAACCATCGCATTCGCAAACTCAGCCCGAACGGGATCATCACGACGGTCGCCGGTACGGGCAAAGCGGGATTTGACGGCGACGGCGGCACCGCGACAAAAGCCCGTCTGTTCTTTCCTTACGATGTGAAGGCCGACGCGAAAGGAAACCTTTATATCGCCGATACGCAAAACGAGCGCATACGAAAGATCGATGCAAAAGGCATCATCACTACCATTGCGGGCACGGGTCAACCGGGATTTGACGGCGATGGCGACCCCGCTTTAAAAGCCAAATTGAATATTCCCATTAGCTTAGATGTAGATTCTAAGGGAAACTTATACATTGCGGATGAACAGAACCATCGGATACGAAGAATCGGCCCAAACGGAATCATTACGACCATTGCGGGAAGCGGGCCGGTGGGAGGAGACGGCGGATTTTCCGGGGACGGCGGCCCTGCGACTCAAGCACGACTGAAATGGCCCGGCGGCATGGCGGATGATGGCGAGGGTGGCCTCTTCTTTTCTGACCGGGGGAATCACCGGATACGCTATGTGGACCGCCGGGGAATCATCACCACGATTGCCGGGAACGGTCGGGGCCAGATCTGGCGATTGTTTCATGGTTACGGCGACAAAGCCCCGGCGCTCCAGGCATCGCTCGCGCATCCGCGAGGATTGTTCCTCGATAGAAAAGGGAACCTCTATATTGCGGACGGCGGTAACGACCGCATACGAATGATTCCAAACGCCATGCGTTAATGCCTTCATTGGTCGCCGAACGAGAAGGCCGCTATTATAGAAGATGAAATCATCCGCTAATAATGCACCCTAATCTTCAAACGTCCAAAGGGTGGATTCTAACGCAGAGGACGCGGAGAACCGCAGAGGGCCGCAGAGTAAACCCTTATTGAACCGCCAAGACGCCAAGAAAACCCTCATACTCAATGCCTAACACTCAATACTCATTAAGGTTTACTCTGCGGTTCTCCGCGTCCTCTGCGTTAGAATCCACCCTTCATGGGAGCTACGCGTTCTTTTTCTGTCAAATGATCTGCTCAGGAGCCGAACAATTTGAGTGAAAACGATCCCACCCTAATCAGTGAAACTCCTTTGGAGGAAGAAACTTCAGCCTCTGTTGAAGATGAATATCTTCAGGAAACAGACGAGTCGTGGCAACCTTCCGCGCAGGGAGAGATTCCTAAAACGCTGGCGCGGCTACTGGGTCTTCCTCGTGTCGAAGGGTATGAGAATTACCGTTTGCAAGACCGACGGATCGAATCCGGGCTGGTCATCGAGGATTTCAGCTTCGAGAGCGAGCCGACGGAGGAAGTCACCGCCCTGCTCGCCAAGCCGGAATATGCGTCGGAGCCGCTTCCCGCCATCCTTTGCCTGCACGGGATGAATCAGGGCCGAAAAACGGTGATGGGGGAGACCTACTATTACGATTCCCGCCTCAACTGGCTCCGGGGCTGGGGCCGCGAGCTGGCCCATCATGGATTCTTAACTGCCGGCCTCACGCAGCGCACCTTTGGGAAACGAATGGGCCGTTTGGAGGAGCAATCCAAAGTCGAACTGCTGTACGGGCGCACCATGATGGGCGCGTTCGTGTGGGAGGCGCTGAGAACGCTGGATCTGCTGGCCCGCCGCGACGACGTGGACGAAAACCGCCTCGGCATCATCGGATACGGCTTGGGAGGAACGGTCGGTTTCTATGCTGCGGCTCTGGATAATCGGGTGAAGTCGCTCGTCACCATCTGCGGCGGGATCGGCTCGCTGGATCTGTTCGCGCGTTGGTCCGACCCGAATTATCACGACGTCTCTTATTTCATTCCCGGTATTCTGGATCACTTCGATCACCCGGAGATCGTTGCGTCGCTGGCCCCTCGCGCCTATCTCCTTATGACGCGCGAGGCCGATCCCAGTATGCCGGTCGAGGGCGTGCGACGGGTGGAGTGGGAAGGGGGAGCTTCCTACATGGATCTGGCGGTGAAAGACCGGCTTCAAATCACGGTTCGGCCCGGCAGCCACGACTTCACCACTGAAGACGTCACCGAAGCCGTCGAATGGTCCACGCGCTGGCTCTCCGAAGAATCTGCGCGGGCGTTTACCGTCGCTGATGCCGACGCGTCCGTACTGGAAGATTGATCGCGCCATCGAAAAGAAAGGGCAGCCGCATGAAGTGGACGAGGAATCGGGCAGGCGTTGGGACTTCCGGTAGGAGGAAAATAATTCCTTCGAGGCAGAGGAATATTCGCTTCCTGTCTGTCCTGATGGCGCTGTTGAGTCTGGCCGTCGTCATGAAGCCGCTTCATGCGTGGGAGGTTGGGGAAGGCCCCCGCTATAAGACGATCTTTCGTGAGAAATCGGAGTTCAACGGCGATGTGCGCGTGGTCGAGGACAACTTCACGCGCTATCTCCTCTTCGACCGCTCGATGCAGACGGGGCAGGATAAGAAGAATCCCAACCGAAGCGCCTTCCGCTACGTGGATGGGTTCCACCTGGGGATGGTGGCGGTCCCCCATGCAAAATCGGCTCTGTTCATCGGGCTGGGGGGCGGGATGGGTCCCCGGCAGTTCCACGCATTCTATAACGGGATGAAAATCGATGCGGTGGAGATCGACCCGATGGTGGTGAAGATCGCGAAGACTTATTTCAAGCTGCCTCAGGATGAGCGGTTGAAGACGTACGTGGGAGACGGGCGTGCGTTTTTGGAAAAGAGCAAATCGCAATACGATATAATTTTTCTGGATGCCTACGACGCTCACAGCGCGCCGCCCATGCTCACCACCGTCGAATTCATGCGGATCATCCGAGACCATCTGACATCCAAAGGCGCGCTGGTGGCGAACGTGATCGCGGCGAGGGAAGGGGATCGGAGCCGATTCGGGCGCTCGGAATATAAGACGTTCCGAAGCATCTTTACCGATGCGGGAGTTTTTCCTATCCAATCGGCATTATCGACCGATGAATCCCCGACCGATTACGAGAATTTGACGATGGTCGCGCTGAAATCGGGGAAGCTGCCCGCGAAAGCCGAATGGGCGCGAAGGGTGCAGAAGTTGCGAAGAGCGGAAATCCGAGAACTTACAAAAATCGCCGCTCATGGCCCGCTGTCCGACTGGCCGACGAGCGACGTCAGCGTTTTGACGGATGCCAACCCGCCGAAGCAGGAGTTATTTGGGGAATAATAGGAAATTAGGCAATTGGGAAATTGGTGAATTATAGCCATCTATCTTTGCTTGAATAATTTACCAATTTCCCAATTGCTTAATTTCCCAAAAGAGGTTGTAATGGCGGTCGCGACGCGAATCCTGGAGAATATACAGATCATTCTGGCGGTGCTTTGCGTTCTGGTCGTGTTCCAATATCGGGCGATTCTCTCATTCCCGGACTGGCTGTTCGACAAGCAAGAAGGCACAACAAAGGAGGGTTCATCTTCTGGCTGGAAAAGCGCGGCGGGTGTGACTCTCTTCATGATCGTCCTGCTCGGCGCAGCGATGATCGGAGCGTCACAACTGCCGGATGGAGACGGCGGATGGCTGGAAGCGACTTTCGTCGCCCCGTTCGCATTATCCGGCTGGGTGGCGGGGCGTTTTGGGGGCCGATACGGTCTCGCATGCGCGATTCACATCCTGCTTCTTTTCCTTTTGTTCATCCCGCTCGCCGCATGTGTCGCGTTGATCCTGACCGGCGCCGACCCGGTACAGGGCAAGGCGACCGTAGATTTACTTATTGGGACGTGGCTGAAAATGGTCGTTCCTATCGCTCCACTGGCGATCATTCTTACGGTGGGTGCGGCGATCTGGGGAGCACGATCAATTCGTCGTCCGGGAATTTTGACGGAGGCTTTATCGAATGAAACGAATCGGAACCAAACCGAGCGGCACTAATACATCAAATTCATGATGATCAGCCGTAATGACTTCCCCATTCATCCGTTGCGCCAGAGCGATGCAGAAGCAATCTGCATCGCTCTGGCGCAATCCGACCAGGATTTACTTTGAGTCTTCCAACGGACTGCCAGAACTCGGCATCCATATCCTCTTGTATCTGTAACCCAATAATTAGAAGATCAGCAATTGCTTTTTGAGCGGCAACTTCACCGGAAGTACGCAGAAAGTCATAAAATACCTCGCAAAGATTAACGGCATGAGCCACACAGAGTGTTGTCGGATCCAGAAACAGCGCCTCTGTTACCGCTCCACCCGGTTCATCCCGTAAGAATGCGAGCATTGCCCCTGAATCTAAAACTTTAACCATTGGTAGATTCAGCCTTCGCCTTTCCAACGACGTTCGGCTTGCTCTTCCTCTAACTCTTTTTCTTCATGCTTACGTCGATAATAATCTTCGCTGCTGACGGGAATATGAGCGTATTCCCCCAAATGGAACGGATGAGCGCTGCCCATGCCTCATGGAGTTCTTGTGTCTCCGGTTTAGGAAATTTCTCACTTCTCTTCGGAAGTAAAGAAATGGTCAGAGTATATGGGATACGACAATGGCGGCTGAATTTCCAAGCATGATATTACATAATAGTGTGGGGGCCGACATTTAAACGAGCGATTGAAACCCATTGAGCGACACTGTGCGCCGAGCCATCCCCGATCACGGAGCTTCACTTCATGAGGCGAATCAATCCTCTTACATCCTCGGTCGGAACCAAGTTCGTCATCGCGCTGACGGGCGCCGCGCTTTTCCTCTATCTGCTCATTCACCTTGCGGGCAATTTGGTCTTCTTCCTGGGGCCGAACGCCTTCAACGGCTATGCCCATACATTGACCTCCACGCCGCTCGTCTACGTGTTCGAGATCGGCCTGCTGGCCGTTTTTCTGGTTCACATCTACAATACCGTTTTCATGACGATTAGGAATAAACAGGCGCGCCCCGTGCCCTACGCCATGAAGCGAAGGGCGGGCTACCCCAGCCGGAAGAGCGCGGCATCCTCCACGATGATCTATACGGGGCTGTTCCTCATCGTTTTCATCGTGATTCATCTGATGGATTTACGGTTCGGGCGGCACTACACAGTGACCGGAACCGAGCACACCCGCGATCTCTACCGGCTGCAAGTGGAAGTATTCTCCAACCCTTATCGCGTCGCGTTCTATACGATCAGCATGCTGTTTCTCGGCTTTCATCTCTGGCACGGATTCTGGAGCGCGACCCAATCGCTGGGCGTGGAAAACGCTCGGAGATCGTGGGGACTGCTGCAAATGAGTAAAGCCCTGGCGATCCTCATCGCGGGCGGATTTCTCCTCATCCCCATCCTCACTTACTTCCGCATCTTCCACATTGGAGGCGCGCCATGAGACTGGACGCGCAGATTCCCTCCGGCCCGCTGGAAGAGAAGTGGGACCATCATAAGTTCAACATCAAGCTGGTCAATCCGGCCAACAAACGTAAGTACACCGTCATCGTGGTGGGGACCGGTCTGGCGGGCGCATCCGCCGCCGCGTCGCTGGGGGAATTGGGATACAACGTCCTCAGCTTCTGCATTCAGGATAGCCCCCGCCGAGCGCACAGCATCGCGGCGCAGGGCGGAATCAATGCCGCCAAGAATTACCAGAACGACGGCGACAGCGTTTACCGCCTCTTCTACGACACGATCAAGGGCGGCGACTACCGCTCCCGCGAGGCAAACGTCTACCGTCTCGCGCAATTGAGCGTCAACATCATCGACCAGTGCGTGGCGCAGGGCGTGCCGTTCGCGAGGGAGTATGGCGGCCTCCTCGATAACCGCTCGTTCGGCGGGGCGCAGGTCTCCCGCACTTTCTACGCGCGAGGGCAGACGGGCCAGCAGCTTCTGTTGGGCGCGTATCAGGCGCTCATGCGGCAGATGGACGAAGGGACGGTGCGCGTCTTCGCGCGGCGGGAGATGCTCGATCTGGTAGTGGTGGACGGCAAGGCGCGCGGGATCATCGTCCGCAATCTCGTGACCGGGGAATTAGAGCGTTACGAGGCTCATGCAGTTCTCCTCTGCACCGGCGGCTACGGCACAGCCTACTACCTCTCCACCAACGCGATGAATTCCAACGTCACGGCGGCGTGGAGAGCGCACAAGCGGGGCACGTTCTTCGCGAACCCGTGCTACACGCAGATTCATCCGACGTGCATCCCCGTCTCCGGCTCGCATCAATCGAAGCTGACGCTGATGAGCGAAAGCCTGCGGAACGACGGTCGCGTCTGGGTTCCGAAGAAGGTCGGGGATAAGCGGAAGCCCGAACAGATACCGGAAGCCGAGCGCGATTATTATCTGGAGCGGCGGTATCCCAGCTTCGGGAACCTGGTTCCCCGCGACGTGGCATCCCGCAATGCGAAGGCGGTCTGCGATGAGGGCCGGGGCGTGGGAGAGACGGGGCTGGCGGTCTACCTCGATTTCGCCGATTCGATTCAGCGATTGGGCCGGGAGGTCATCGAGGAGCGGTATGGTAACCTCTTCGATATGTACGAGAAGATCACCGACGAAGACCCTTACCGGATTCCCATGCGAATCTATCCCGCCATCCATTACACGATGGGCGGGCTGTGGGTGGACTACAACCTGATGAGCACCGTTCCCGGCATGTTCGTGCTGGGAGAGGCGAACTTCTCCGATCATGGCGCAAACCGCCTCGGCGCGAGCGCGCTCATGCAGGGCCTCTGCGACGGATATTTCGTCATCCCTTATACGCTGGGAAATTACCTCGCAGGTACGACGCTTCCGCCGGTCAACACGCAGCACGATGCCTTTAAAGAGGCCGAAGATCACGTGCAGGATCGCATCCGCCTCCTGCTTTCCCTCAAAGGAAGCCGCACCGCCAAAGAATTCCATCGCGAGCTGGGCGGCGTGTTGTGGGATTTTGTCGGGATGTCGCGGGAGGATGCCGGGCTGAGGAAAGCTCTGGAGCGCATCCCGCAGCTTCGCGAGGCGTTCTGGCAGGATTTGATCGTGCCGGGAACGCCGGACAATCTCAACCAGAATCTGGAATACGCCGGGCGGGTGGCGGATTATTTGGAATTCGCGGAATTGCTGACTCAGGACGCGCTGCATCGCACCGAATCATGCGGCGGCCATTTCCGCGAGGAGAGCCAGACTCCCGACGGCGAGGCCCTCCGAGACGACGCGAATTTCACGTACGTAGCGGCGTGGGAATCGAACGGCGTCGGGAAGCCGTCCACACTCCACAAGGAGCCGCTGAACTTCGAGTACGTCCATCCGAGCCAGAGAAGCTATAAATAGGGATCAGGGGTCAGGAGTCGGGAATCAGTATCTTTTTAGCTATTTGGAAAAATTCAATGGTTTCTGACGCTTTACTGATCCCCGACTCCTGACCCCTGATCTCCAAGAGGCACTTATGAAGTTGAACTTAAAAATCTGGCGGCAGGGGGGACCGAAGGTCAAGGGGAAGCTGATTCCTTACATAGCGGAAGACGTTTCCCCCGATATGTCCTTCCTGGAAATGCTGGACGTGGTGAACGAAGGTCTCATCCGAAAGGGCGAAGACCCCATCGCGTTCGACTCCGATTGCCGGGAAGGAATCTGCGGGATGTGCAGCCTGGTGGTGAACGGCATCCCGCACGGGCCGGAGCGCGGCACGACGGTCTGTCAGCTTCACATGCGCCATTTCAAGGACGGTGATACGATCACCATCGAACCCTGGCGGGCGCGGGCGTTTCCGGTGCTGAAAGATCTGGTAGTAGACCGCAGCGCGTTCGACCGGATCATTGCGGCGGGAGGCTACGTCTCGGTGAACACGGGCGGCGCGCCCGACGGCAACGCCATCCCGATCTCTAAAGAAATCTCCGAGCGCGCGATGGATTCGGCGGCGTGCATCGGGTGCGGAGCGTGCGTGGCTGCCTGCAAGAACGCATCCGCCGCACTGTTCGTCTCCGCGAAGGTCTCCCACCTTTCCCGCCTCCCTCAAGGCGAAGTGGAGCATGACCGCCGCGTCATTCGGATGGTCGAGCAGATGGACGAAGAGGGATTCGGCAATTGCTCCAATGAAGGCGAGTGCGAAGCGGTCTGTCCCAAAGAGATCCCCATGCTCGACATCGTGCGTCTGAGAAAAGAATACCTGCGAGCCAATATAAGAAGAGGATGAGGGCCGGGTGAACGAATGAACGATGTCTTGACTTCATCTCCATCGCTGTTTCAGCGGCTGGCAGGGCTGGAAGAATCGTTTCGTCCTCCCCGCTCTCTTGCTCCTGCTTTGGATAAAGTGCGCGATTTCCTCCGGGAAGAGCTAGCAGAAGCCGAACCGGAATCGCTATCCCTGTTACGCGCCGGTCTGGTGATAGCGGCGGCAGAGGGAAAATGCGGAGAGGACCGGCTGATCCCACTGGCGGCGGGAGTGGAGATGATCTACCACGCGCTGACGCATCAGCAGACCGCCGTAAAGGAAGGACAGGCGGCGGACCTGTTCGGGATTTTGAGCCATGACCTGGTGCTGGCGCGTGCGCTCGATCTGTACACCTCCGATGGCGACTGCCGGGTGATGGACGCCGTTTCCCGTGGCGCGTCTCATCTGTGCGAGGCATTGATGGCGGAACGCATCGGTGAGGTGGAAGACGTAGCGATTCGACATCTCGCCGAATTTCACGCTGAGTGCGGGCGGGTGGGAGCGGCAGCCGCCTCTTTCTCCCGCGAGTTGGAAGACGGAATTGCGGTTCGTATAACGAATGGAATTAAGAATGTTCTGAACCCGGCGAAGGAGACTTTGGCTTCTTCGCCGAACATAAGCCCTAATGAGCCTCGTCTTCTGGACGAACTTTTATCAGCCTGGACCCTGGATCAGGGAAATCAGGGCACAAATTCGCGATAGGCGTCGTCCAATCACGGAATCACCCTGAGCGATACGATTATCTCTCTGCGCCAGCACCATGTCTTGAACGCCCGGAAGACGGGCCGGACAGAAAGGAAATCTGCGGATGAGCATCCGCTTTTTACGAACCCATACCCTCAGTCTTTCTCTAGTCTCAGGTTTAGCCCTGACCGGGATCGGTATCCTCGGAGGATGCGGCGGTGACAACAAAGTCACCGGAGGCAATAACAACAACGGCGGATTCAACCTGGGTCAGAACGATCCCGTGACGATTGCCGTTACGTCGGCTTCCGGGGGAAATGTGTCCTCGCTTGAGTTGGATCAAACCGCGACCTTCCACGTCGTTGCAACGGACGTGATTGGAAATCCGGTGACGACCGTGAAAGTGCAATGGTCGAGCATGGACCCGACGGTCGTGCAATTGGTCAAAACGCTCTCGAACGGAGATGCCGAGTTCAAAGGCGTTAAGATCGGAACGGCGCAAATCATCGCCGCCGTCGGCAGCTTGAAACAAACGTTGAACGTCTCCGTTGTGGCCGCAGGCGGCAATACCACCGGCAGCGCGACCACGACGAGCGGCTCTACGACGACCGCTTCGACAACGGCAGGCACGACCACCGCCGGGACGACGACCGCTTCTACCACCGCAGGCACAACCACGGCATCGACGACAGCGGGAACCACTACTGCTTCGACAACCGCCGGAACTACGACGGCGGGAACGACAACGGCATCCACCACTGCCGGAACGACAACGGCGGGGACGACCACAGCCGGAACAACTACCGCCTCGACGACGGCAGGAACGACCGGCGATACGACCGGACCGCCTCCTCCTCCGTCCACCTCCACGACGACCGCAGGAACCACCACGGCTTCGACGACGGCGGGAACCACCACTGCCGGAACTACGACGTCAGGCACTACGACCGCTTCAACGACCGCAGGGACGACAACGGCGGGCACTACAACCTCTGGAACCACCACTTCAAGCGCAACCACGACCGCCGGAACCACGTCTTCAACGACAACGGGAGTAAGCACCACCGGCACAACGGGAGCGACAACGACCAGCACCACAGCCGGTCCGCCTCCGCCTCCCATCTAATACACAGGTGAATTTTCTATAAACAAAAAGCCCTTCCGTAAATCGGAGGGCTTTTTTTATTTCCACCTGTTTATATTTGTGGGATGCCTGCCGGGAAGAAATGAGAACCAAGTATGTTGTGATCGTGTGAATCTCGACATTGAAACCGGCGAATAAATTCGCGGCAACAAGGGCACGAAGTCTCCCTTCGGAGACTTAAAAGCCAAACCGTTACCACAATTTAATTAGAGGTTCAGTCGGCGCAGGCCGACTTTGCGCCGTTGTAGCTGCGGTTTCAACCGCCGGTTCATCCGCATCTTTTCCTGTATCGTATTCAATATTGCTTTCCAGCACAGTGGGATCCGAAGCTTGGAATTCACGTGACTTGAAGTCGCGGC